>WBZL01002541.1_pt1 | contig 17729 bp, 15 predicted proteins | sample 5204291 | NCBI WGS metagenome assembly WBZL01 (sample SAMN12344345, study PRJNA552823) | activated sludge metagenome | biome: Activated sludge suspended growth; feature: Nitrification reactor; material: Wastewater; isolation source: activated sludge from nitrification reactor of wastewater...
GCAGGCCAAGGGCGAGATCGACTTCGTCGAGGACTTCGCCATCCACGTCCCGCTGATCATCATCTGCGAGCTGATGGGCCTCGACCCCGAGACCCGCCTGAAGATGTACCGGTGGTCCGACCAGATGATGGCGGGCGACGGCCACACCGAACCCGACGACCCGGCGCTGATGGCGGCCGGCGAGGCCTTCGTCGAGTACAGCGTCGTCTGCGCCGATCTGATCGCCGATCGGCGGCGGTCACCGAAGGACGATCTCATCTCGGTTCTCGTGTCGAAGTTCGACGACGGCGAGCTCGGCCACGAGGAGTTCCGGAACCTCGCGGGCGAGTCCCTCGCCGGCGACCCCCTGGGCGACGACGAGCTCAACCTCTTCCTGACCGTGCTGCTGATCGCCGGCAACGAGACCACCCGCAACGCCATCACCGGCGGGATGCTCGCCCTGAGCCGGTTCCCCGAGGAGCGCCAACGGCTCATCGACCACCTCGACGACGACCACTTCGTCGACCTGGCCGTCGACGAGCTCATCCGCTGGGTCAGCCCGGTCATCGGCTTCACCCGCACGGTGACCGAGGACCACGAGCGCCGGGGCGTGCAGCTGAAGGCCGGGGACGAGGTGCTGATGCTCTACCAGTCGGCCAACCGCGACGCGGCCGTGTTCGACCGGGCCGACGAGCTCGTGCTCGACCGGGACCCGAACCCACACCTGGCCTTCGGCATCGGCCCGCACTTCTGCCTGGGGGCCAACCTGGCCCGCCTGGAGGTCAAGATCGTGTTCCAGGAGCTCTTCCGGCGCCTCCCCGACATCCACGTGCCCGAGGGCGCCGAGCGGGTGCGGGGCGACTCCGGGCTCGTGATCGCCCTCCAGAACCTGCCCGCCCGCTTCACGCCGGTCTTCGCGGCCTGAGGGGGGGGAGGGCGGATGTTGCTCGACGAGCCCACGCGGCTGTTCATCGGCGGCGCCTGGGTCGACGGCTCGGCCGGCACCTACCCGGTCGTGAACCCGTCGACCGAGGAGGTGGTCGGTCTCGCCGCCGACGCCTCCGAGGACGACGCCCGTGCTGCCGCGGCCGCCGCCGCCGAGGCGTTCCCCGCCTGGTCGCGCACGTCGCCCGAGGCGCGGGCGGCGCTGCTGAACCGGGTCGCCGACCTCCTGGAGGAGCGGCGGGACGAGCTTGTCCCGATCGTGCAAGCCGAGACCGGCGCCACCATGCGGGTCACCAAGACCATGCAGGTGCCCCAGCCCGTCGTGCGCTTCCGGCGCTACGCGCAGGGCGCGCTCGAGCCGCGGGAGGTGCTCGTCCCCGCGGGTGAGTCCCGGGCCACGGCGCTCGCCCCCGGCGGCCTCATCAGCGCCGAGGCGCGGCGCGAGCCCGTCGGCGTCGTCACCGCCATCACGTCGTTCAACTTCCCGCTGACCAACATGGCGGGGAAGATCTGCCCGGCGCTCGCCATGGGCAACACCGTGGTCGTGAAGCCCGCCCCGCAGGACCCGTTGGCCGTGGCCATGCTGGTCGAGATCATGGACGAGGCGGGCTTCCCGCCCGGCGTCGTGAACCTGATCACGTCCTCGTCGCCGGCGCCGGCCGAGGCCCTCGTGGCCTCGCCCGACGTCGACATGGTGTCGTTCACCGGCAGCACCGGGGTGGGGGTGCGCATCACCGAGGTGGGCGCGGCCACCATGACGCGGCTGCTGCTGGAGCTGGGTGGCAAGGGCGCCAGCCTGATCTTCGACGATGCCGACCTCGACGCCGCCATCGCGGGCACCGGGTCGACGTGGGCCTTCCACTCCGGGCAGATCTGCACCGCCCCCACCCGGGTGCTCGTGCAGCGCGGCGTCTACGACGAGGTCGTCGAGCGCCTGGCCAAGTACGCCGGCGCACTCAAGGTCGGCGACCCGCTCGAGCGCGACACCGTGGTGGGCCCGCTCATCACCGAGACCCACCGCGACCGGGTGCGGGCGCACATCGCGCGTGGTGTCGACTCGGGTGCCCGGCTGGTGGCCGGCGGCGAGACCGCCCTGCCCGACCGCGGGTGGTACGTGCCGCCGACCCTCCTCGCCGACGGCACCGCCGACATGCCCATCTTCCAGGACGAGGTCTTCGGCCCGGTGATCGTGGCCGTGCCCTTCGACGACGAGGAGGAGGGCATCGCCCTCGCCAACGGCACGGCGTTCGGCCTCTACGACTACGTGTGGGCCGGCGACACCGCCCGGGCCTACCGGGTCGCCGGCGAGCTGCGCAGCGGGAACGTCGGTGTGAACACCGCCCAGCGCAACCACGAGGCGCCCTTCGGCGGCTTCAAGATGAGCGGCGTCGGTCGCGACGGCGGCTCGTTCGGCCTGCACGCCTACAGCGAGCTCAAGTCCGTCGTCTGGTCGACCTGACCGCCGGGCCGGGGAATCGGGCCGGCGCCGAGAGGCGGCTGATCCCGTCCGCACGCGCTCGCGCCGGTAGCCTGGCGGTGCTGCAGATCCTCGGGTCCGGTCCGCGGCAGGCGTCGTGGTGACGAGCGGCCCGGAAGGCGGAAGACATCGATGAACGCTCCCCGTACGAGTCGACGCCGCTCACGTCGTGCCGCGCTCCTGGCCGTGGCGGCCCTGTCGGCCGGCGCGGTGGCGCTGACGGCCGGCGGCCCCGCGGGGCCCAGCAACCGCCCAAGCCCGAGGCCACCTCGCCCGATGCCGAACTCGCCGCCGCGGCGGCAGCGGCGGGCGGCCAGGTCGTGAAGGAGCCGGGCGGCCCGGTGACCTCGGTCGGCGTGCCGGCGGGGCGGGCCATCGCCGTCGACGGCGGGGGCACGACGCCCCGGTCGGCGGCCCAGGCCTTCGTCGACCAGTACAGCGCCGCGTTCGGCGAGCCGGACCCCGCCGACCTGACCGTCGACCGGACCACACCCATGGCGGCCGGCGGCAAGGCGGTGCACTACCAGCAGAGCGAGGGCGGCGTCCCCGTGATGGCGGGCGAGCTGGCGGTCCAGGTGGCCTCCGGCGGCAAGGTGCGGTCCGCCGGCGGCGAGCTGAGCACCGGCGACCCCCTCGACGTCGTGCCGGACGTCGACGCCGCCACGGCAGCGGCCACGGCCGTCGACCGCGTGGCCTCCGACGCCGGCGTGGACGCCGCGCTGCTGGCCGCGGGCGAGCCGGCGTTGTGGGTCTACGACCCGTCGTTGCTCGACGAGCCGGGGGCACGGCGCCTGGTGTGGCGTCTCGAGGTCCGCTCCGATGTCGCCGCGGTGTACGCCGAGGTGCTCGTGGACGCCCACACCGACGAGGTCGCCCTGGTGATCGACCGGTCACCCGAGGTCGGCAAGAACCGCCAGGTCTGCGACAACGCCGGCGTGAGCGGGGCCAACTACAACTGCCCGGCGGCCGGCGTGGTCCGCAGCGAGGGCCAGGGCGCGACGGGCATCACCGACGTCGACCGGGCCTACGAGCTGAGCGGCGCGACCTACGACTTCTACAAGAACCGCTTCAACCGAGACTCGATCGACGGCGCCGGCATGATCCTGTACTCGACGGCCCGGGCCTGCCCGGCCGGCGAGTCGTGCCCATGGGAGAACGCCTTCTGGGACGGCATCCAGATGGTCTACGGCGCCGGGTTCGCCAGCGCCGACGACGTGGTCGCCCACGAGCTCACGCACGGCGTGACCGAGCACGAGTCCAACCTCACGTACCTGAACCAGTCGGGCGCCATCAACGAGTCGATGTCGGACATCTTCGGCGAGTTCGTCGACCAGACCTACGACAGCACCTTCGACAACGATGCCCCGGCCAACCGCTGGCAGATGGGCGAGGATCTGCCTCCCTCGATCGGCGTCATCCGCAACATGGCCGACCCGACGATCTTCGGCGACCCCGATCGGATGGGCTCACCCAACTTCTACAACGGGTCGGCGGACAGCGGCGGCGTCCACACCAACAGCGGCGTGGGCAACAAGGCGGCGTTCCTCATCACCGACGGCGGCGCGTTCAACGGCCAGACCATCACCAGCCTCGGCATCACCAAGGCGGCCCGCATCTTCTACGAGGTCAACACCAACATCCTCACCTCGGGCAGCAACTACGCGGCGCTGGGCAACGGCCTCATCCAGGCCTGCAGCAACGTCGTGGGCGTCGACGGCATCACCGTGGCCGACTGCACCCAGGTGGCCAACGCGGTGACCGCCACCGAGATGGTGCAGCCGCCGCCGGCGAACGACAATTTCGCCAACGCCACCACCATCAGCGGGACGACCGGCTCCACGACGGGCAGCACGTCGTTCGCCACCCGCCAGACCGGCGAGCCGTGCCACGGTGGCAGTGGGTGCGGGAACCTGATGGGCACGGCGTCGATCTGGTTCAAGTTCACCGCCGCCGGCACCGGCGCCGCATCCATCAACACCTGCAACTCGAACTACGACACCCTGCTCGGGGTCTACACCGGCTCGGCGGTCAACGCACTGACGGCGGTGGTCAACAACGACGACGGCACGGGGCTCACCTGTTCCGCCAGCTTCTGGAGCAAGGCCGACTTCTCGGTGACCCAGGGCACCACCTACTACGTCGCCGTGGACGGCTACAGCAGCAACAAGGGCGCGGTGCGGCTCAACTGGACGCTGCCGGCGGCGCCGGCACCGACCGGGGTGTCGGGCACGGTGACCGAGGCGGGCACGGGCACGCCGATCGCGAACGCCATGGTGGCGGTGCTGAACACGTCGACGTTCTCGATCGTGGGCGGCGGCGCGGCGGACGGCAGCGGGAACTACAGCGCCCAGGTGCCGGCCGGCTCGTACTTCCTCTACGTGATCGACCCGAGCGGCAACCACACGGCCGGGTTCTTCGGGGCGCCCGCCACCGTGGTGGTGACCGCCGGCACCATGGTCGACAAGGACCCGACGATGGCGTCGAACGTCGGCACGATCGGGGGCACGATCACCGACGCGGGGAACGGCACGCCCCTCTCGACCGGCTGGGCGGTCGCCCTGAACGGGTCGACGGGCGCGCCGGAGTCGGCGGCCCAGGCCAACGGCTCGGGCCAGTTCAGCCGTGGCGGGCTGCGGGCGGGCAACCACCTCGTCGTCTACCTCGACCAGGCGGGGGCGCACCGTTCCGAGTTCTTCAACGACTCGCCCGGGCCCTCCGGCGCCGTGCCGGTGGCGGTCACCGGCGGCACGACGAGCACCGCGAACGCAGCGCTGTCGACCCAGTCGACCGTGGTGGGCAACTCGACGCTCACCGGGACGGTGACCGAGAGCGGCACCAACGCGCCGTTGTCGGGGGTGCTGGTGATCGCCTCGCGTGCGTCGGACTACTCGGTGGCCGTCGCGGGCACGACGAACGGCTCGGGCCAGTACTCGCTGACCGTGACCCAGGGGCAGGGCTACAAGCTCCAGTTCGTCGACCCGACGGGCCTGCACGACATGGAGTGGCACGACAACCAGCCCTACTTCGGGATCGCGAACGCCACGACGGTCAACGCGCCCGCCACGACGAACGCCGCGCTCGACCGCCGCAACGGCTCGATCGCCGGGACGGTCACCGACGACACGTCCTTCGCCGCGGTGTCCGGGGCGTGGGTGCTGGCCATCGGCCCGTCCGGCATCGCCGGTGGCACCATCACGGCGGGCAACGGCTCGTACACCATCGCCGGGCTCCCGGCCGGCGCCTACCGGGTGACGTTCGTCGACCCGGTCGGCGGCCGGAACCAGGAGTACTTCGACAACAGCGCCACCTATGACGGCGGCGTCGACGTGAACGTCACCGGGGGCGGCACCGCGACCGCAAATGCCGCCCTGCACCACCCCTGAACACCGGTAGCGTCCCGGGGGTGGTGAGCACAGGGGAGCCGGGGACCGGCGAGACGCCGGTCGCGGCCTCCCCGCGCCCGGGGCCGGACGCCCACGAGCGGCGGGTCGGCACGCTCGCGGGCGTCGCCGCCTACTCCCTGTGGGGCCTGTTCCCCCTGGTGTTCCACCAGTTGGAGGGCATCGGCGCGGGCGAGATCCTCCTGCACCGCATCGTGTGGTCGTTCGTGGTCGTGCTCATCATCCTGGCGGTGCGCCGTCACCACCAGCAGGGCGTGCTCCGCTTCCTCCGCTCCCAGCGCGGGGCCGCGCCCCGCCTGGTGGCCGCCGGCGGCCTCGTGGCCGTCAACTGGCTCGTCTACATCTGGGCGGTGAACCACGACCACGTGGTCGAGGCCGCGCTCGGCTACTACATCAATCCCCTCATCACCGTGGCGCTCGGCATCTTCGTGCTCGGTGAGCACCTGCGCCGGCTCCAGGTGTTCGCCCTGGGGTTCGGCGTCGCCGCCGTCACCGTCCTCACGGTGGCCTACGGGCGCCTGCCGTGGATCGCGCTGGTGCTGGCCGCCTCGTTCGCCGGCTACGGGTTCCTGAAGAAGGCGGTGTCCGCCCCGGCCGCCACGGCGCTAGCGGTCGAGACCGCCGCCCTCTTGCCGTTCGCGCTCGTGGCCATGGTGGTGCTCGAGGTGAACGGCGACGCCGCCTTCCTGCACACGAGCCTGCAGGAGAACCTGCTGCTCGTGAGCCTCGGCGTGGTGACCGCGGTGCCCCTGCTGCTGTTCGGGACGGCGGCGTCCCGCATCCCGCTGTCGATGCTCGGGCTGCTGCAGTACCTCACCCCCACGCTCCAACTGGTCTGCGGCGTGGTGATCCTCGGCGAGCCCCTCCCGCCCGAGCGCCTCGCCGGCTTCATGCTGGTGTGGGTGGCGCTCGTCCTGCTCGGCGTCGACGCCGTGCGGGCCAGCCGGGCGCCGGTGGCGGCCGACGAGCCCGAGGGCGTCCCCCTCATCGACCCAACCTGACCTGCGGCGGGCGTAGGTCAGCCGGGCTCGACCACGTACTCCTCGATCCGCCCGGGGAAGGTGGCGTCGAGGTATTCGGGCTGGAGCGACGCGGTCGCCTCCGCGGGCTCGACACCGAGGGACTCCCGGAGCTGCGCCACGACCAGGTGGTCGAAGGTGGCCCGCACCGCCTCGGCGGGCGCATCCGACGGCAGGCAGCCGTTCTCCAGCGTGCGCCGCTCGACCGACGTCTCGTCGAAGCCCAGCGCCTCGGCGATTGCGGAGCCACCCCGCTCCTGGATCCCGACGCAGTCGATCAGGAACGAGGCGTGGCCGGTGTCGGCCAGGACGGCGAGCCGCTTCGGGGCGTCGAGCCAGTCGAACACCAGGCGACGGTCGGGGAGGGGCAGGCGGACGTCCTCGTCGGCCAGGATCATCAGGGTCGACACGTCCGGCGGCGGCGTCGCCGCGAGGTAGGACTCGAGGTCGAAGTCCCCGGGGTCGACGCCGTCCGCCCGCTCCCCGTCGACGCCGCCCTGCTCGGTGGCGGGGAAGGGGATCGCCGGCGCGAGGCCGACCCACGCGTCGATGCGATCGTCATTGGCCGCCTCCAGGGCGTCGTGGCCTCCCGCGGAGTGGCCGACCACGGCGACCCGCTCGCGATCCACCGTCGAGGCGATCGGGGCCACGGTCCCGGATGCGGACCCGGTGAGGAGGTCGACGGTGGCGAGGAGCGTCGTGGCGTCTCCTTCCCAGGTGTCGATGGTGACGTCACCGGCCAGGAGGGCGGGCAGGTCGCGTGACGGGTGCTCCGGCAGGGCGACGACGAACCCCCACGACGCCAGGTGCAGGCCCAGGTCGGCGTGGGTGAAGCGCTCGACGCCGAACCCGTGGCTGATCACGACGAGCGGGAACGGCCCGTCGGCGCTCGGCGCCACGTCGAACCACGCGTCGGGGAACTCGACGGTGTCGACGACGCCGGGGGGCAGGACCTCGAGGAACGACCCCCACACCTCTTCGGGCGTGAAGGCGTAGGGCTCGGCGGTGCCAGCCGCGGGTGCTTCGGCGGCCGGGTAGAAGACCTCGACCGGGCGCTCGGCGTCGATCCGACCCCGCGTCGCGCCGACCGCATAGGGCCCCCGCTCCGAGAAGTCCTGGGCGGCCGCCGGCCCGTCGGTCGACGAGGTCGAGGCCTCGTCGCTCCCGCAACCGGAGAGGACCAGTCCGGCCACGACCACGAGGCCGACGAACCACCTGATTGCTTTCTGGTGCGGGTGCACGAGCGCCGCCCTTCGTCGCTTCCACACCGAGCGTCCGCTTCGGGGCACCGCCGGAACAGAGGCCATCGGCCCTTCGCGTCGGCCCACCGTTCGGCGGCGCGGGCTGGCATCGGATGCGACACTGGCGGGATGCGAGCCCTGGGCGTCCACCACGTGTCCCTGAACGTCGACGACGTGCCCGCGGCGGTCGAGTTCTACGTCGAGACCCTCGGGTGCTCGGTCCGCGGTGACCGGCCCGACTTCGGCTTCGGCGGGGCCTGGCTCGACATCGGCGGCCAGCAGATCCACCTGATCGAGGCGGCGCCGGCCGCCGACCTGGGCCAGCACCTCGCCCTGCAGGTGGACGACCTCGACGCCTGCGTCGGCGAGCTGCGGGAGAGCGGCGTGAAGGTCAGCGACCCGTCGCCGGTGGGCACCGGCCTGCAGGCGTTCCTCCACGACCCCGCCGGCAACCTGGTCGAGCTGCGCCAGGCCGACGTCCGCTGACGTCGTGAGCCCCGGGGGCGACGTCGTCGAGGCGCTCGTCGCCCAGCAGGAGGAGCTCCGAGGGCTCGTGGCGGGCCGGGACGACGACGAACTCGCCCGGCCGACCCGGTGCGAGGGCTGGTCGGCCGCCGACGTGCTGCTGCACCTGGCCCAGACCAACGAGGCCGCGGTGGCGAGCGTCGCCGGCCGGCTCGGGGAGTTCCGTCTCGGCGGCGTGGGCGGGGAGCGTGCCGCCGACGTCGACGAGCTCGCCGACCTCGCCGTGGCCGCCGAGCGGGAGGCGGCGCCGACCGCGATCCGCGACCGGTGGTGGGCGAGTGCGCAGGCGCAGGCCGACGCGTTCGCGGGGTGCGAACCGAGCGCCCGGGTCCTCTGGGTGTCGGGGGAGCTGGCGGCACGGTCGCTGGCCAGCACCCGCCTGTCGGAGACGTGGATCCACACGGTCGACGTCGCCTCGGCGTTCGGGGTGGTGCCGGCGCCGACCGACCGGCTGTGGCACGTGGCCCGGCTGGCGTGGCGGACGGTGCCCTACGCCTTCGAGCGGGCCGGGCAGCCGCTCTCCGGCGCCGTGGGCTTCGACCTGGTGGCCCCGGACGGCTCGTCGTGGGCCTTCGGCCTCGACGATCCTGCGAGCCCGCCGGCGACGGTGCTGCGGGGGAGCGCGGCGGCGCTGTGCGAGGTCGCCGGCCAGCGCGCCGACGCGGCCGCGACCGATCTCACCGCCGAGGGCCCCGACGCCGCCGGCGTGCTGGCGCTGGTCCGCACCTTCGCCTGACGCCACCGCCGCACCCTGCGTTCTGCCAGCAGGACCGTGACGCTCGACGTCACGTCGCTGCTGGCGGAACGAGTGCCTCGCAGCGGCGCGGTCGGTCGGCGATTTCGTGCGTTCCGACGCTCCTATGGATGTCAAGGGGGTGGTGTCAGGCGGCATGGGCGGCGTTCGTGGGTGTGAGGGCGTCGAGGATGATGGGGTAGAGCTGGCGGGCGAGGTAGCGCTTGAGTTTGCGGATGAGGTGCTTCTTGTTGGCGCCGCCGTGGGCGAGGCGGGCGGCGATGTAGGCCTTGGTCTCGGGGTCGTAGGCGAGGCGGGTGAGCACGGCCCGGTAGAGGGCGGCGTTGGCTTGGCGGTCGCCGCTGCGGTTGAGGCGGTGGTAGCCGGTCTTGCCCGAGGCGACGGGGATGGGGTTGGTGCCGCAGAGCGCGGCGAACGCGGCTTCGCTGTGGAGCCGGTGGGGGTTGTCGCCGGCGGCGATGAGCAGGGCGGCGGCGCTGTCGGGGCCGATTCCGAACTCGTCGAGCAGGGCGGGGGCGGTGGCGGTGACGAGTTCGGTGAGCTCGGCGTCGAGGTCGTCGATCTCGTCGGTGAGGTGTTGGATGCGTCGAGCCAGGCGGCGCAGGGCGCGTCTGGTCGCGGCGGCGGGGTCCTGGAGGGTGTCGGCGGGTCGCAGGCGGGCACACCGGTTGATGAGGCGGGGGTTGGTGAGCCCGGCCAGGTCGGCGCGCAGCGCGTCGGGGGCGGTGACGATGAGGGCCTTGAGCTGGTTGATGGCCTGGGTGCGGGCCTTGATCGCGGACCGTTTGACGAGGCGGGTGACCCGGATCGCTTCGATGGGCCCGTCGCCGGTCTTGGGGATGGCGGTGGCGGTGCCGGCAAGCACGGCGCGGGCGGCGGCTTCGGCGTCGACGGGGTCGGTCTTGCCGACCCGGCGGCGCAGCGCCCGGTCGGTTCGATTGACCTCGAACACGACCGCGCCCGTGCGGGTGAGGTGGCGGGAGAGCCCGGCGCCGTAGCTGCTGGTGCCTTCGACCCCCCAGGCGATGGGGGTGCCGAGCGAACGGGCCCAGCTGTCGACGCGGGCGAACCCGACTGGATCGGCGTTGAACGCGAGCTCATCGAGGCGGCCGCCTCGGTCGGTGATGGCGACCGCGACGTGGGTGTCGGCATGGGTGTCGATGCCGATGATGACGTTGCCCGAGCCTTGGAGATGGGCGATGCTCACAGTGGTTTCCTTTCGCGAGGGACCGAACGGCTCGGGCCGGTGAGCGAGGACAGCACTGCGAGGGGGCCTCTTGCCAGGCTCCTATCAAGTCACTGTTCACCGGCTCGAGCTGGACTGCACGCCGCGGCCCGCGAGTCGACAGGTCGGAACAAGAGCACCCGAAGGGCCGGTGGAACGCGGAGTCAGAGCCCCCGAGACCACGACGTGCAATCCATCCTTACGCCCCATCAGGAGCGCACCCCCACCCTCGCAGTGGAACGCACCTGCGGCGGCCGCCGGGTGGCGTTCCAGGTGACGCCCGGTCTCGGCTCGGCGCCGCCGGTGCTCCAGGTTCTCGGGTCGATCGACGTCGATGGACGACGTCGATCGACCATTCAACCGGCGCCGCTGCCTGCAGTCACGGCCGGAGCGGCGGCGGAATCCCGGGGCGTTCAACGGAACGCGCCGGCGGTGCATCGTCAGCGCCGCCGTTCAGGTGAACGCCGCGGCGGGCCGCGTGGCGAGCGAGGCCAGACGTCCTGGTTCGCGGCGGCGAGCTGCTCGGCGGCGAGAGCGCCGGTGACCGCTGCCGAAGCGGCGAGGAGCAGGACCGCGAAGCGTCCCTTGGGGGCCAGCGCCTTGAAGCCGAGCAGGGTGGCGGCGGCGTCGACCCCGTCGGCGGCGGCGCCGTAGCGGGCCCAGACGACCGGGTCCTCACCCCGGTTCAGCGCTCGGAGCGTCCCGAGGCCGAGGGCCAGGTCGCGGATGCCGAGGGCCCGCAGGAAGACCTTGGTGGCGGGACGGGAGGCCTCGGTGCCGGCCCAGCCGCGGGCGGCGAGGGAGGGGACGAGCACGAGGGCGACGCCGACGGCCACCCGGCCGCAGGCCAGGCTGCGCACGAGCTGGCGGTAGTCCATGGGCGCAGTCTGGCAGCTTCGACCTGCGTGAACGATGCCCGGGGCTGCCAGACTCGGACCCGGAGTCGTCGGCGGCCGATCGAGGGAGGTGCGCGTGGCCGAGACCTGCATGAACTGCGGCACGCCCCTGCTCGAGGGCGCCGCGTTCTGCGCCGACTGCGGCGCGGCGTCGGCGGCGGCCTCGGCGCCGCTTCCCGGCCCCCGGGCCTGGCCGACCGAGCTCCCGCCGCACCCGCCGACGCCCGCCGTGCACCCGCCCGACGAGCCCGGCCACCTCGTGTTCCCGATGACGCCGCCCGTGTCCGCGGAGCCGGAGGTCCCGGTGTTCGACCGCAACAGCGCCGCCGGGGTGCTCGGCCTCGCCGGTGCGCTCGTGCTCGGGGTGTCGACCTTCGTGGCGTGGGCCGACATCACCCTGTTCCTCCTGACCGAGCGCACCCGCTCGGTCAGCGGCTGGGCCTGGTTCGACGGCCAGATCCAGACCGGCCCGCTGCTGTGCGCGCTGGCGCTGGTCGCCGCCGGCCTGGCCGGCCTCCTGCTGGCCCAGATGTCCTCCCTGCTCGTCCGCATCGGCATCGCGGGCACGGGCGCCCTCAGCCTGGGCCTCGCGATCTTCGCGATCAGCGACATCGCCGAGCGCCAGACGGAGGTCCAGGCGGTCGGCAACGTCAGCATCGACTTCGCCGTCGGGATGTGGCTCGTGGTCGCCGGCGCCGCCGCGATCCTGTTCGCCGGCGCCATCGCCGACCACCGACCGTCCGCATCCGGTGTGCCGGTCGGCGTCGACCTCGGCTAGAGTCTCCCGCTCCGGGGCCGTTGGCGCAGTCTGGTAGCGCACCTGCATGACGCGCAGGGGGTCACAGGTTCAAGTCCTGTACGGCCCACCCCAGAAACCCCAGGTCAGCGGCGATCCTGCCTCCACCCTGGGGTTTCGTCGCGTCCGGGCCCGTGAGGCCGGTCTCCCGGATGTCGATCTCGGCGGTGCGCCGGGTGCTCCTCACGACCGGTCGGGCGATGGGTCCCCGTCGGGCTCGGGCACGACGTAGATCCACGCCTCGCCGTCCCGGTACTCGACGACGGTGTCCCCCGGCTCGGGATCGATCCCCTCGGGCTCGTCGAGGAGACGGCCTATCTCGGCGAACCAGTCGCCGTCCTCGTCCGACTCGTCGTTCATCGACCGGGGTCGTCTTCCGGCGACTCCGGCGCCTGTTCGCCGACTGAGCGGCGGGCGTCCCGACGCCGGTGCGCGAAGGCGCGGCCCTCGCGGGCGGCGACCACGGCGGGGACCGACCCGTCGCGTTCGGCGTACGGCCGGTCGAGGAGGAAGATCGAAGCGTTGCCGACGGCATCACGGACCTCGTCCTGCACGGCGCGCTGATCGAGCCCCGACAGCCCCGGGTCGATGGCGACGGCCACGACGCCGGGCTCGCTGCCGAGCTCAGCGAGGCATCTCGCCACGGCGTCTCCCAGGCCGAGCCCGGGGCAGCGGAGCACGGTCGGCTCGGCGGTCCCTTCCCAGCACCACGCGACCACGGTCTCTGCCGCACCGGCGTCGACGCCAGGAAGTGGGGGTTCACTCGTGCCATCGGATAGCACGTATCGGGCAGGTGTGACCGCCGATCGCGTGGCGGGGGCCGACTTCTGAGAATTCCTCCGCCGAGGGTGGGTTTGAGTCATTTCGACGTAGGCTGATCGTCCGCTCATCCAGAGTGACCCGAGGGACCTGGCCCGATCGACGGTCCGCCAACCTGCTCCGGCAAGGTGGCAACGCCAGGCGATGAGGAACCCCCATGACGCTTGACCACTGGTTCGACCGCGCCGACGCCCTGCTGGCGCCGCAGGCGCCGCTGCGCCCCGACCGGGTGCACCACCGCATCCCGAAGGAGCGGGACCTGCGCCTCGAGGTCCGCCACCGGCGGGTGTTCGACGCCGAGTACATCGTGCTCGCCGACGTCGGACCCGGCGGCGTGGAGTCGGAGCTGCTGATCGCCCGGCGGCTCGTGCCGCGGGTGACCGGTGCGCTGGCCGAGGTGGACCGCTACCTCGGCGGCGCGGGCTTCGCCGTGCCCGCCCGCGGGCAGCAGTCACTGTTCTGACCGGCGGAGGCCGTGGCCCGAACTCGCTTGCCCTCAGCGACTCCAGCGGGGAGCGTTCAGAGATGGCGAACCCGTTCCTCGACGTCACGACGCTCGAGCGGGCGGGGGAGGGGCACTACCGCGGGACCATCACCGAGGACTGGGTGCTGCGGCCGTTGCCGCAGGGCGGGGTCGTGACCGCCATGGCCGTGCGGGCGATGCAGGACGAGCTCGACCACCCGGAGCAGCGGCTCCGCACCTTGCACACGAGCTTCGTGGGCCAGGTGGGCGCCGGTCCGGTGGAGGTCGAGGTCGAGGTCCTGCGCCGCGGGCGCTCGATGTCGCACGCCCGGGCCGAGGTGCGGAACCCGGGCACGGGGCGCGGCCACCTCACCACGGCGATCTTCGGCGCCGCGCGGCGGGGGTTCCACTTCACCGACCTCGAGCCGCCGGCCGAGCGCACACCGCCCGCCGAGTGCAGGTCCTTCCGGGACCCGGTGCCCGAGGGCGTCGAGCCGTTCCCGCCCATGCCGTTCTGGGATCGCGTCGTCGAAGGCCGTGCGGTGACGGGTCATCCGCCGTGGGAGGACTACGTGCCCGACCGGGCCGAGCACGTGATCTGGTACCGCTTCGACGACCCGCCGCACCTCGAAGACGGCGAGCTCGACCCGCTCGGGTTACCGGTGCTCGTCGACACGATGCCCGGCGCCGTGGCCGAGAAGCTGGGGCCGGGTCAGCGGGACTGGTTCGCGCCGAGCGTCGACCTCACCCTCCACCTGCTCGCCGAGTGGCGCTCGCCGTGGGTGCTCGCCCACAACCGGGCCCGCCATGCCGGCGCGGGCTACGCATCGGCCGACATGGCGCTCTGGGACTGTGGCGACGACGGCACCGGTGAACCGCGCCTGGTCGCCTACGGCACCCAGGTCTTCCTGTTCAGCTTCCCGCCGTCCTGACCTCCGCGGGCTCACGGTCCGCCGGCCCGGGGAAGGCCGCCACCACTGCTCCACCAGCACGAGTGCTCCACCAGCACGAGCCCGCCGAGGTGGGGACTTCTCGCCCTGGTGAGGGCCCGAGCCCGGGGGGAGGATCAGGCCATGAGGCGTCGTCGCGCGTGGGGCCGAGTGGTGGTGGCCCTCGTCGCCCTGGCGTTCGCCGCCGCGGTGCCGACGCCCGCGGCATCGGGGTCGATCGGGCGGGCGGACGGTGGGGGCCCGCCGGAGATCATCGGGGGCGACCTCGCGCCACCGGGCAGCTTCGGGTACCAGGTGGCGCTGCTCGCGCGGGACACGCCGGACGCCGGCGACGCCTTCTTCTGCGGCGGTGCGCTGATCTCGCCGGACACGGTCCTGACGGCCGCCCACTGCGTCTCTGCGTCCATCTCGCCCTTCAGTCGGCCGGACCAGATCGACGTGCTGGCCGGCACCCTCGATCTCGGGAGCGGGGGGCGTCGGGTGCACGTGCGGCGCATCCGGGTGCACCCGGCGTTTGCCACCGGGGCGCCGCGCCACGACGTGGCCGTGCTCCAGCTCTGGGCGACGTTGCCCGATCCGCTGACGGTCCCCGCGACCGCGGCGGACGGCGGACTGGCCGCCCCCGGCACCTACGGTGCGGTGGCGGGGTGGGGTTCCACGAGCAACACCGGTCGTTACCCGGCGCACCTGCGTTGGGCGAGCCTGCGCATCCGCTACGACCGCGTGTGCGAGGAGCGGATGCCGCAGGCGTTCGACGCCACCACCATGCTCTGCGTGGGCGGGCCGGTCGCCGGTCTGGGCTCGTGCTGGGGGGACAGCGGCGGGCCCCTCGTCGTCGAGTCCGAGGGTCGCACCGTGCAGGTGGGCATCGTGAGCTTCGGTGCCACCGACTCGTGCGCGGACGGCAACCCGGAGGCCTTCACCCGGGTCAGTCGCGCCGCAGGCTTCGTGACGCCGTACCTCGATCCGGACACGCCTCCCGACCCGCCCGACGGGCTCACGGGCCGGCCCCGTCCCCGGAGGGTCGACCTGGCCTGGACGGCTCCGAGCTTCGACGGCGGCGCCGCGGTCAAGGGCTACGAGCTCCGGTGGGACACGGTGCCCCCGGCGGTCGACGGTCCGACGGTGGTGCGCCTCGGGCGTCTGGCCCGCAGCTACGCCGTGACCGGGCTGCTCCCCGGGCAGCGCTACCGCTTCGAGGTCCGCGCGTTCAACGTCGTCGGAGACGGCGCCGCGCGCACGGTCGACCGGACCGCCGGGTGACCGGCGGGCGGGGCCGCCGCCTCGCCGAGGGACGGCGCCGCGCGCACGTCCACTCGGCGGAGCGGTGTCGAGCGGCTACCCGACCGAGGGCAGGGTGGCCAGGCCGGCGGCGAGGCGGTCCTCGGTGACGTCCTCGTCGACCATGCGGCCGCCGAGGTAGTCGTCGTAGGCGGCGAGGTCGAAGTGGCCGTGGCCGCACAGGGCGGTGAGGATCACGGTCTCCTCGCCGGTCTCCTTGGCCCTCTCGGCCTCGCGGATCGCGGCGGCGATGGCGTGGGTCGGCTCGGGAGCAGGGACGATGCCCTCGGTGCGGGCGAACTGGATGCCCGCCGAGAAGCACTCGGTCTGGGGCACGGCGAAGGCCTCGATCAGCCCGAGCTCGTAGATGTGGCTGAGCAGCGGCGACATGCCGTGGTAGCGGAGGCCGCCGGCGTGGATCGGGTCCGGCACGAAGTCGTGGCCGAGGGTGTGCATCTTCATCAGCGGGGTCATGCCAGCGCTGTCGCCGAAGTCGTACTCGTAGACGCCCCGGGTGAGCGACGGGCACGAGGACGGTTCGACCGCCCGGATGATCGGGGCCATGTTCCCGGCGAGCTTCTCGCGGAGGAACGGGAAGGCCAGGCCGCCGAAGTTCGAGCCACCGCCGGTGCAGCCGACGATGACGTCGGGCCCGGACTCGCCGGCCTTGGCCAGCTGCAGCAGCGCCTCCTCGCCGATCACGGTCTGGTGGAGCAGCACGTGGTTCAGCACGCTGCCGAGGGCGTAGCGGATCTCCTCGTCCTGGGCCGCCACCTCGACCGCCTCGGAGATGGCGATGCCGAGCGAGCCGGGGTGGTGCGGGTCCTCGTCGAGGTAGCGCCGGCCGGCGTCGGTGAACGGCGACGGGGAGCGGTGCACCTCGGCGCCGAAGGTCTCGATCATCAGGCGCCGGTAGGGCTTCTGGTCGTAGCTGGCGCCGACCTGCCAGACCTCGCACTCGAGGCCGAACAGCGAGCAGGCGAAGGCGAGGGCGGTGCCCCACTGGCCGGCGCCGGTCTCGGTGGTCAGCTTCCGGATGCCGGCCTTGGCGTTGTAGTACGCCTGCGGGACGGCCGTGTTCGGCTTGTGGGAGCCGGCGGGGCTGACGCCCTCGTACTTGTAGTAGATGCGCGCCGGGGTGTCGAGGGCCTGCTCGAGGCGGTGGGCCCGGAACAGCGGGCTCGGACGCCACAGGCGGTAGACGTCCTGCACCGCCCCGGGGATCTCGATGAACCGGTCCATCGAGACCTCTTGGAGGATGAGGTCCATCGGGAACAGCGGGGCGAAGTCGTCGGGCCCGGCGGGCTCGAGCGTGCCCGGGTGCAGCGCCGGCGGCGGCGGGCTGGGCAGGTCGGGGACGATGTTGTACCAGGCGGTCGGCATCTCCGACTCGTCCAGGACGAACTTGTGCTGGCGAACGGTCTCGTCCACGGGGTGCTCCTCGGGGTGTGCGTCGTCGGCGCCGGGCGACCCGGCGGCGCGACCACGGTAGCCAGCCACGCGGGTGCCGCCGTCCGGACCCGGGCCCGGACGGCGGCACCCAGCGCGGGGCCACGCCTCGGGCTACGGCACGACCACCGTGAAGGAGGCGTCGTTGTCCGGGGCGCCGGTCGTCTGGCTGAACGTGTAGATCTCCAAGGTCCCGGCAGGGCACAGGGTGCGGCTCGAACGCCACTGGGCATCGGTCTCGTTGGCCGCGCTCAGCGAGTACTCGACGCTGACGACCGGGACGACGCGCTGGGGGTGGAAGCCCGACAGGTTCGACCGCACGCAGAAGATCCCGGTGGCGGGGTTCGTCACGGCGGAGATCCCCTTGCCCCGCAGCACGTTGTAGCTGCCGGCTTCGGACCCGCCGTTCACCCACACGGCGACGCGGGTCGTGGGGGCCTCCGCGAGGTTCACTCCCTCGGTGGCGGACTCGGCCGGCGGGTTGGGCGCACGGTCCCCGCCGACGGCGG
>WBZL01002358.1_pt1 | contig 17725 bp, 13 predicted proteins | sample 5204291 | NCBI WGS metagenome assembly WBZL01 (sample SAMN12344345, study PRJNA552823) | activated sludge metagenome | biome: Activated sludge suspended growth; feature: Nitrification reactor; material: Wastewater; isolation source: activated sludge from nitrification reactor of wastewater...
GGTGATCGAGTACCACCACGACGCCAAGCTCGACTCGCCGTCGGGCACGGCCATGCGCACGGTGGAGCGGATGGCTGCAGCCAACGCCCACTGGGCCCCGGACCCCACCGTCACCCACACGGTTCCTGGGGCCCGGGGGGCCGAGCCGGTACCGGGCATCCGGGTCCACGCCGTGCGGATGCGGGGCATGGTGGCCCACCAGGAGGTGCTGCTCGGCACCACGGGTCAGACCCTCCAGATCCGCCACGACTCCTACGACCGCACCAGCTTCATGCCCGGTGTGGTCCTGGCCTGCAAGCGCATCGCCGACCACGCCGGGGTCACCATCGGCCTGGACCCGCTCATCGACCTCTGAGCCCGCCCCGGGACGGGCCCGGTCCGATAGGGTCCGGGGCCACGCGTGACGTTGGTCACCAGCGTGCGAAAGAGGTCGTGACCATGGGGTCGAAGCGGACGGCGGGTCGGTCTGGTGTCTGGCGGGTGGGGGCCGGGCGGCGGGTACGGCGGGTGGTGGCGGCGTGTCTGGTCGCTGGCGTGGCGGTGGGTGGTCTGGCGGCGTGCGAGCCACCGGTGGTGGTGCTGGACCTGACGGTGACCACGGCGGTGGACGGCAACGACGTGGCGCCGGGCAACGGGGTGTGTGAGGCCACGGCGGGCGCAGGTGACTGCACGCTGCGGGCGGCGATCACCGAGGCGAACGCAACGGCCGGCTACGACCTGATCACGATCGCGTCGGGGGTCGATCCGTTGTTGGCGGTGGCGGGGACGGGCGACGATGCCAACACCACCGGTGATCTGGACGTGGCCGGTGATGTGCGGATCGTGGGCAACGGGTCCACGGTCGATGCGGCCGGGTTGGATCGGGTCTTCGACGTCGTGTCGGGACGCGCCCGGCTCGAGGCGATGACCCTCACGGGTGGCATGGGCGCGGGCGCCGCGTTGCACTCGGTGGGTCACGTGGACCTGATCCGCGCCACGGTCACCGGGAACAGCCCCGGTAGCGAATCGGTGATCGACGTGTCGGGAAGCGCGGTGCTCGCCGACTCGGAGGTGGAGGACAACCCGACGACGTCCAACCTCGGTGAGGCCGTGCGGGTGTCGAGCTCGGGCGAGTTGGGTATCCACCGGTCGCTGGTGGATGCCGCGTCGGGGAGGGGGCTGCTGGCGGCGAGCTCCAGCCGGATGGTGGTGTTGGACAGCACCGTGCAGACCGGGATGCACACGGCGGTTCGTTCCGAGGGCTTCTCGGAGGTCCTGGTGGCACGGTCGACCCTCGGGCGGAGCGGTCCCGACGGCGTCAACGTCGCGGCCGTGACGTTTCAGTCCCAGCTGACGATCGTCGGCTCGATCCTCGCCCACGACGCCGCGGCGCCCGGTGCGGCCCTGTGTTCGGGGGCGGTGACGTCGGGAGGCTGGAGCGTGTCATCGCACGTGTGCGACGCGCTGGTGGCCACGGGTGATGTGCAGTCGGTGCCGGTGCTGCTGCACCCCTTGGCGGACAATGGAGGCGCGACGCGTTCGATGCTGCCGTACCCGGGTTCGCCGGTGTTGGATCGGATTCCGCCGGGCACGCCGTTCCTGTGTGAGGCAGGGAGTACGGATCAGCGGGGAACGGTCCGTCCGGTCGGAGGGGGTTGCGATTCAGGCGCCGTGGAGGGCAGCGCGGGCTCGATCCGTGTGCTGGACCCGGTGGTGGACACCGCGGGGGACCAACCCGATGCGGCCCCGGGCGACGGGGTGTGCGCCACCGCTGGCGGCGGCTGCACGCTGCGGGCCGCGGCGCAGGAGATCAACGCACTCAACCCGGGGCTGTCGACCGTCGAGCACATCATCACGATCGCGCCGGGGATCCATCCCACGTTGTCCATTCCCGGGACGAACGAGGATCTCGGTGCCACGGGCGACGTCGACGTGCGCGTCCCAGTGGTGATCGAGGGCGGGGGGGCGGTGCTCGACGGCGCAGGCCTGGACCGAGTGCTGGACTTCCACGGTCCCGTGGCCGTGCTGCGGGGACTGACCGTCACCGGCGGGTATGCGGCGGGCTCGGTCCGCGACGGCGAGGGCGGGGGCGTCCGCGCCGTCGACGCGACAGCTGTCGAGGTCGAGGACGTCGCGTTCCACGCCAACACCGCAGAGACCGGCGGTGGCGGCCTGAGTGGTTTGCGCGTGGCGGTGACGAACTCGACGTTCACCGACAATGCGGGCGGCCTCTACGGCGGGGGCCTCATGGGCGACGCCTCGACCCCTGCCGCTCCGGTCACGGTGACGGGAAGCACCTTCAGCGACAACACCGCCCAGTACGGAGGCGGGCTGTACCTGGGGCACGGCACCGTCACCCGGTCGCTGATCACGGGCAACCAGGCGTCCGTCGACGGGGGTGGGATCGCCGGCGCCCTAGGTGTCGTGACGGTGGTGTCGTCGACGCTGTCGGGGAACAGCGCAGCGGGAACCGGGTCGGCGATCTGGTCACCCGGGCTGTTCGCCCCAGGCACGGTGCTGGTGGGGAGCACGATCGTGGGGAACATGGGCGCGGCTGCGATCCTGACCTATGTGACGGTCTGTCCGCGGGGCTGCTTCTCCTATGAGACCACGGTGATGCGGGGGACCGTGGTGGTCGGCGGGGGTGGGGCGGCCGCGTGCAGCGCGCCGGTCACGGCCTCGTCGTTCAACCTGGCGCCCGACGGGTCGTGCGGGGCGACGCTGCCGGGCGACCCGCTGTTGGGGCCGTTGGCGGACAACGGTGGGCCCACGGCCACGCACCTGCCGGGTGCGGGATCGGGGGCGATCGACGCCATCCCGGTGGGCACGGCCGATAGCTGCGACGGCAGCGTCGCCACCGACCAGCGGGGGGTGGCCCGCCCCGTGGGCACGGCGTGCGACGTGGGGGCGGTGGAGCAGTAGGTCAGGCAGCAGGTGGTCAGCCGTCGGCGGTGGGTCCGGCGGTGAGGAGCGTGGCCACCGCCTCTCGGACCGCCTTTGCTGCCTCCGACGGGTCGAGGCCGCCGGCGCCCCGCAACACGTCCCAGGCCTCGCCGCTCACGACCAGGTCGACCACGGCCGCTCGACGGGCGCGCTCGGCGCGGCCGATGCCGGCCAGCTCGGTGGCGAAGACCCGGCGGATCTGATCGGCCGAGGCCCGGCGGGCCGCGGCCCGGGCCTCGGCCAACGCCGGCGACCGCTCGGCGTGGATGGCGGCAGAGCGGCGTAGCGGGCCGATCTCCTCGTTGATGCGGGCGCGCTGGCGCACGAGGTCGTCGATCCGCACGGTGAGCGGGGCCTCCGGATCGATCGGCCACAACATCGTGAGCACGCGTCCGGTCGCACGTTCCGCCACGGCGAGGTGGAGGTCGTCGACGCTGGCGAAGTGCACGTACACGGACCGGAGCGAGATGCCGGCCCGGGCTGCGATGTCCCCGGCCGACGGCGTGAGGTCGCCCTCCTCGATCAGGGCTTCGAGCGCCCGGACTACCGCGTTCCGGGTCCGCTCGGACTTGGCGGTGGGTGTGGGGCGAGGAGCAGCCACGGGTGCAGCCTAGGCGACTTGACACAGAATTGCATGGGGTGTGCAATTTCTCGCATGGCCGCCTCCTCCCACCGTGTCCGCTCCGTCCTGCTGGCTTGCGCAGCCGTGGTGCTGGCGGGCTGCAACCTCTACGCGCCGTCGTGGTCGAGCATCCACGGCGACGGCGGCAACCGGGACTACTCGCCGGTGGTCGGCGCCCGAGCCCTGGACCCGGCGTGGACGCGGGCATTCGAGGGCCTGATCAACGTCGGGGCCACGGTCGACCCGAACGGGCGCGCCTACCTGACCACGTCGAGCGGCGCCTGCCACCTGCACGTGCTCGACCTGGCCACCGGCCAGACCGAGTGGTGTTCCGGCGCCGTGAACGGCACCGCGGTGATCTCCTCGGCCCTCATCGACCGTGACGGTCGGATCTTCCTGGCGGACGACACCGCCATGCACGCCTTCGCCCCCGATGGCACCCTCCTGTGGGAGACCCCGATCGTGGGCGCCCCGCTGTCGGCCCAGTTCACCCCGAACGGCCGGGTGGTGTTCATCACCAACGTGGGCACGATCTACGTGCTCCACCGGGAGGACGGCAGTGCGGTGCTGCCGCCGTACGAACTGATCCCTGGGGCCACCTACACGCCCGGGACCGGCGCGCTCCAGGCCTGCGCCCGGGGCACCGCCGCCTGCCCGAGCGCCAACACACCGAGCATCGACCTGGACACCGGTCGTCTGACCTTCACCTTCTGGGCCCCGGGTGCCACCCAGGCCGGTGTCCGCGCGGTGCAGATCAGCGAGACCCCGGTGCCCCGCATCACGCCGCTCTGGACCAACGACTCGCTTCCCGGCGGCAGCGCCTCGAGCCCCACGCTCTCCGACGACGGCACCCGGATCTACGTGACCGACAACGTCGGGGCCCTGCATGCCCTCGACGCAGCCACCGGCACCTCCGCATGGTCCATCACCATCGGCTACGCCGCCGGCGGCAGCGTCTCGCTCTCGCCCGCACGCACGGTGATGCCGGCGGGCGGCGGCACCAGCCCGCTGCTGGCCGTCGCCGACCGGGGCGACCACGGCGAGCTGTTGTGGTCTCGCCCGGACCTCGTGAACCGGGGCATCCCCACCCAGGTGGCGGGCGGCACGTCGTACGCCACCGTCCAGGCGCCGAACGGGGCCGCTGACCTGGTGGTGGTCGACACCGCCACGGGCGCCGAACTGGATCGCCACCGCCTGCCCGGCACCCCGTACTTCACGGTCGGGACCACGGTGGCGCCCGACGGAACCGTGCTGGTGCCCACGATCACCGGTGACCTGCACGCCTACCGGCCCGCAGCCGCCTGATCAGCCGGCCCGCAGCAGCCTGATCAGGGGGCGCCGTCCGCGTCCCGGCCATCGTGGGGGTCCGGTTCACCGGGAGCAGCCGGATCGCCGGGGGTGCCGGGGGTGCCGGGGGTGCCGGCCTCATGCTCGTGGGCCAGTTCGGCCTCGTACTCCTCGATCTCGTCGTCGAGGCGGAGCAGGTCCTCGATGTCTTCACGGCCGCCCTTGCGGTCGTTCCAGATCGTGTAGCCCACCAGCACGAACGAGAGTGCCAACAGCGGCCAGCGGTACTCGTCGATGAAGCCCCGCACCGAGGACAGTTGCCCTTCGAAGGCGCTCGAGAACAGGCGCACCAGCACCAGGCGCACCACCGTGCCGATGGCGTTGGCCGCGAGGAACGCACCCCAGGTCATGCCCGCGGCGCCGGCGAACAGGCACACCGGGTTGTTGGGGGCAATGGCCACCACCAGCAGGCGGGCCTTGTCGAACCACTGCTCCAGCTGGCGCAGGATGGCGCCGTAGCTGGGAGCGGTGCGTTCCATCCAGCGGATGGCGCCGTCGCCGTACCACCGGCCGATCAGGAAGAACAGCGGGTCGGGCCCGATCAGGCGCAGGAACCCGACCACGTAGAACTCGAGGGCACCGAGCTCGCCGGACGCCAGCGCCAGGTTGCGGTTCTGGGCGTTGAGGGCGATGAACAGCAGCGGCCGTTCGTTGACCAGGACCGACAGGAACAGGTTGCCGACGTAGGACGCCACCACGAAGGCGATGAGCGTGCCCACGGCCAGGTTCCGGACGGTGGCGTTCGGCGGGCCGGGGTGGGCGCGAACCGGGTGGGCCAGCTCGGTGTCGGCAGGGTCGGCGGCGTCCAAGGCGCCCAAGTGTGACAGGTCCCGGCCCCCGACCCGGCCCCGACTCCGGGCCGCTAGGTTCGGTCGTCCAGCCGGTCCGAACGGCCGCGCCGGCATCACTCCAGACACCGCACCAGAACCGCACCAGAACCGCACCAGACACGCACCAGGGGGCAATGCCATGCAGGGGCTCATGCAGGACTTTCCGCTCACCATCCCGCACCTGTTCTCGCGGGCCGAGAAGCTCTTCGGGGCCAAGGAGATCGTCACGGCACTGCCCACCGGCGTGGAGCGCACCACCTACGCCGAGTGGGCCGAGCGCACCCGCCGCCTGGGCGCCGTGCTCGACACGCTCGGCATCTCCGCCGACGGTCGGGTGGCCACCTTCTCGTGGAACACCCAGAAGCACCTGGAGCTGTACTTCGCCGCCCCCTGCACCGGCCGGGTGTTGCACACGCTGAACCTCCGGCTCTTCCCCGAGCAGGTCACCTACATCGTGAACCACGCCGAGGACGAGGTGATCTTCGTGGACAAGACGGTGGCCGGCCTGCTGTGGCCGCTCCTGCCCACGTTCACCACCGTGCGCCACGTGGTCGTGATCGACGACGGCGGCCCGTTCGACACGTCCCAGGTGCCCGAGGGCGTGCAGCTCCACGACTACGAGACGCTGCTGGCGGCCGCCTCGGCCGCGTCCATGTGTTACACGAGCGGCACCACCGGCCACCCCAAGGGCGTGGTCTACAGCCACCGCAGCACGGTGCTGCACACCATGGCGGCCATGTTCGCCGACGGGGTGGGCATCCGGGAGTCCGACCGCATCCTGCCCGTCGTCCCCATGTTCCACGCCAACGCCTGGGGCCTGGCCCACGCCGCGGTGGCCGCCGGCGCAGACCTGGTGATGCCCGGACCCGATCTCAGCCCGGCGTCGCTGGCCAAGCTCATCGAGGGTGAGCGGGTCACGGTGGCGGCCGGGGTGCCCACCATCTGGATGGGGGTGCTGCCCGAGCTGCAGGGTCGCGACACGAGCGCGCTGCGCATCATCCCGTGCGGTGGGTCGGCGGTGCCCAAGGCGCTGTCGGAGGGGTTCCGCGAGCAGGTGGGCCTGCCCATCTTCCAGGCCTGGGGGATGACCGAGACCAGCCCGGTCGCCACCGTCGGCATGATCAAGAGCACCCTGGCCGGGCTGCCCGAGGACCAACTGGCCGACCTGCGGGCCGCCCAGGGCCTGCCGCTCCTCGGGGTCGAGCTCCGGGTGGTCGACCAGGCCACCGGCGAGGCGGTGCCGTGGGACGGTGTGGCCCGGGGCGAGCTGCAGGCCGCCGGCCCGTGGATCGCCCGTACCTACTACAACGACGACCGTTCGGCGGAGTCGTTCACCGACGACGGGTGGCTGCGCACCGGCGACGTGGCCACGGTCGACGCCGAGGGCTACATCCGCCTGGTCGACCGCACCAAGGACGTGGTCAAGAGCGGCGGTGAGTGGATCTCCTCGGTGGAGCTGGAGAACGAGATCATGGCCCACCCCAAGGTGGCCGAGGCTGCGGTGATCGGCGTGAGCCACCCCAAGTGGCAGGAGCGGCCGCTCGCCTGCGTGGTGGTGAAGCCGGGCGAAGAGCTCACCAAGGACGAGCTGCTCGAGTTCCTCGGGCCGCGGGTGGCCAAGTGGTGGCTGCCCGACGATGTGGTCTTCATCGACGAGGTCCCCAAGACCAGCGTGGGCAAGTTCTCCAAGAAGGACCTGCGCGAGCGGTTCAAGGACCACCTCCTGCCCACGGTCTGACCCGGGCCCGCGCTCGCGCGGCCCCCACCCGATGGCTTGTACATCCGGGCCGCTGGGGGCGGCCCTGGTGCACACACGATTGGCTTCGGCCGCTCCTCGCCGCGTCGTTCGTGCACGTGGGCTGCTGGCGGTGGGCCTGGTGCACAGACGATGAATGCCCCGGGTGGTTTTCCGGCGGGGGAGGGGCGGCCGTAGCCTCGGCCCGTGTCCAGGTACCGGTTCGCGCTCCGTCCCCGGTGGATCCTGTCGCACCTGTTCGTGCTGGCCCTGGTGGCGGCCATGGTCACCGCCGGGTTCTGGCAGATCAGTCGCCTGCAGGACAAGCGGGACCGCAACGACCGGGTGGCGGCCCGCACCGCGCTGGCGCCGGTCGACGTGCAGGGCCTGGCCGAGCCGGGGTCCTTCGACACCGTGAGCGACCTGGAGTTCCGCCGGATCACCGCCACGGGCCGCTACCTGCCCGACGACGAGGTGCTGGTGCGCTCGCGCAGCCTCGAGGGGGCGCCCGGGTCGTGGGTGCTCACGCCGCTCCTCCTCGCCGACGGCACCGCCGTGGTGGTGAACCGGGGCTGGATCTCCAACCCCGGCGAACTGCACGCGGTGCCCGAGGCCAGCGCCGCCCCCACCGGACCGGTGGAGGTGGCCGGCCTGGTGCGCCTGACCGAGACCCGGGGCCGGTTCGGGCCCCAGGATCCAGCCGAGGGTACGCTCACCGACCTGGCCCGGGCCGACGTGGCCCGCCTCGACCAGCAGGTCGCCCAGGACCTGCTGCCGTTCTTCGTGCAACTGCTGGAGCAGTCGCCCGAGATCGACCTGACCCGCGACCCCGAGCCGGTGCCGGCCCCCACCCTCGACGAGGGGCCGCACCTGTCCTACGCCGTCCAGTGGTTCATCTTCACCACCGTGGCGGTGGTGGGCTACCCGCTCATCCTGCGTCGCCGGGCGCGGGAGCTGGAGGTGGAGGGCGAGCCGGACCGCGAACCGGACGACGATCTGGCGAACGACCCCGGGGAGACCGTCGCGTCGTAGTGTCGCCGCCGATGGTCGACGACGTGCGCACCCGGATCCTGGCGGCCACGGTGGTCTGCCTGGGGCGCTACGGCATCGCCAAGACCACGGTGGACGACGCGGCCCGCGAGGCCGGCGTGGCCCGGGCCACGGTGTACCGCCACTTCGCCGACGGCAAGGATCAGGTGATCGCCGAGGCCATCACCTGGGCGGTGGCGCAGTTCTTCAACGACCTGGCGCTCGCGGTGGCCGACGCCCCGGACTTCCCCACCATGCTGGAACAGGCGCTGGCCCACGCCCACCGGGCGGTCGACGAGCACGAGGTCCTGCAGAAGGTGCTCGAGACCGAGCCCGAGCGCCTCCTGCCCCAGCTCACGCAGTCGGCCCCGCTCATCCAGGCGGCCATCCGGGCCGACTTCGCCGAGCGCCTGGCGACCGAGGAGCTGTGCCCGGGCATCGACGCCGATCGGGCCGCCGACTGGCTGAGTCGCATGGGCCTGTCGTTCATCTTGTCGGAGGGGCGGTGGGACCTGCGCGATCCGGAGGCGGTGCGGCGACTGGTGCGCCAGGAGTTCCTGGTGGGGATCCTCGTCGACCCCGGGACCGCGACCCCCGCTCCCTGACGGGCCACGTCGGGAGGGATGGCGGACGGCTCGGCCATCGGTAGAACAGATCACACCCATCGTGGCGACGAATGTCACAGGTCAGGTCGTTGACGATGAGACAGATCTCTTCTTAGTGTCTCACCCATGGTCGACCTCGCCACCACCCTCGTGCCGGCCGCCCCGGGCGGCCGGGGCGGCCCCGTGGTGGTCGACCAGGCGCCCAGCCCGGTCTCGGCCCTCGACGAGCGCATCCTCGACGCCGCCACCGCTCTGGTGGCCCGCTGGGGCGTGACCAAGACGTCGCTGGCCGACGTCGCCAAGGAAGCCGGCTGCTCCCGGGCCACCCTGTACCGCTCGTTCCCCGGTGGCAAGCAGCAGCTCTTCGCCGCCGTGGGCCATCGGGAGCTGGCCGGCTACGTCGACGCCATCGTCGAGGTGGTCGACGAAGCCGACGATCTCGCCGACGCCCTCACCCGCGGCCTGGTGGTGGCGGCCCGCCTGCTGCGCGACCACGACGCCGCCCAGTTCGTGCTGGCCCACGAGCCCGAACTGCTGTTGCCCTTCCTCGGCTTCAAGCAGGTCGACCGGCTCTACTCCCACGTGTCCGCGGTGATCGGGCCGCACTTCGAGCGCTTCGTGCCCGCCGAGCGGGCCGCGTGGCTCACCGAGTGGGCCGCCCGCCTCTTCATCACCTACCTGTTCAACCCCGATCCCGAGGTGGACCTGGTGGTCATCGACGACACCCGTCGCCTGGTGACCTCCTTCGTCCTTCCCGCGTTCTCGCCCTCCACCTGACCGTCCACCCCGTCACCCCACCCGCCAGGAGCCATCGCATGTCCACCACCGAAGACCTCATCGGCCGAGCCGACCTCAACGACCTCGAGGCCATCTTGTCGGTGTCGGCCCCCGACCGGGAGGAGTCGATCCGCGCCGTCCGGGACAACGCGGACGCCATCTTCACCTGGGACTACGAGAAGGGCGCCCGCCCGGCGCTGAACAAGCTGTACGAGAAGGCCAAGGTCTCCATGTGGAACGGCGAGACCGACCTGCCCTGGGACACCGTGGTGGACCAGGAGGAGGTGGCCCGCAACAACCAGGCCCTGGCCGGTGGCTTCGAGAACCTCGACCTGTCCCACACCCCCTTCGCCAAGTGGGGCGACAAGGAGTGGACGAACCTGGGCATGGAGTTCCAGAACTGGAGCCTCAGCCAGTTCATGCACGGCGAGCAGGGTGCGCTGATCTGCACGGCCAAGATCGTGGAGACGGTGCCGTGGATCGACGCCAAGTACTACGCGTCCACCCAGGTGATGGACGAGGCCCGCCACGTGGAGGTGTTCGCCCGCTACCTCGACTCCAAGCTCAACGGCCATTACCCGTTGAACGCCCACCTGGGCCTGCTCCTCGAGGACATCATCGAGGACTCCCGCTGGGACATGACCTACCTGGGCATGCAGATCATGGTGGAGGGCCTGGCCCTGGCTGCGTTCGGCTTCATGCACCAGATGACCACCGAGCCCCTGCTCAAGCAGCTGCTCCGCTACGTGATGAGCGACGAGGCCCGTCACGTGGCCTTCGGCGTGCTCAGCCTGCAGGAGTACTACGCCGAGCTCACCGCCGCCGAGCTGATGGAGCGCCAGGAGTTCGCCTTCGAGGCCGCCGTGCGCATGCGCGACCGCTTCATGCAGCAGGAGGTGTGGGAGCGCATGGGGCTCAACCCCCGCGATGTGCTGCCGCTGCTCATCGACAACCCCAACCGGCTCCTGTTCCAGCAGATGCTGTTCACCAAGATCGTGCCCAACTGCAAGAAGCTGGGTCTGCTCGACGCCAACGACGGCTGGCTGCGCACGCGCTTCCAGGAGCTGGGTGTGATCGATTTCGAGCACCTCACCGACACCAGCGACGAGTACCAGGCCTTCGCCCTGAGCGATGCCGAGCTCAAGACCGAGGTCGGCTGACACCGGTCCCGCACCCGAGCGACCCGGACGGACCCGCACCCGGTGCGGGTCCGTCCGCCGTTTTGGGACTGGGAGCAAGCCGGGCCGGTCACCGAGGTCGGCTGCGCGGCGCGGTCCGGTCCACGCCCGTTCCATGACGGGAAGGCGGGAAAGGGCGGGGGAGTAGGGTCGACGCCATGATCGTGGTCCCTCCGTCCGTGCCCACGGGCGCGCTCCTCCTTCCGTCCGGGCGGCGGTGATGGCCCGCTTCGGTTCCGTCATCACCGCCATGGTCACGCCCTTCGCGTCCGACGGCTCGCTCGACACCGCGGCGGCCGCCGACCTGGCCCGGTGGCTGGTCGACCACGGCAACGACGCTCTGGTCCTGGCCGGTACCACCGGCGAGAGCGCCGTGCTCACCGACCCCGAGCGCATCGAGCTCTTCCGGGTGGTGCGCGCCGCCGTCGACGTGCCGCTCATCGCCGGGTCCACCACCAACGACACCGCCCACAGCGTCGACATGACGCGGGCTGCCGCCGAGGTGGGCATGGACGCCGTCCTCGCCGTGGTGCCGTACTACAACAAGCCGCCCCAGAGCGGCCTCGAAGCCCACTTCCGGGCGGTGGCGGCCGCGTCGGACCTGCCGGTCATGCTCTACGACGTGCCGGGCCGCACCGGTCGCGCCCTCGCCACCGAGACCATCCTGCGCCTCGCCCACGAGGTGCCCACCGTGGTCGCCCTCAAGGACGCCGGTGGCGATCCCGCCCGGGCCGCCCGCCTCCTGGCCGAGGCGCCCGAGGGGTTCGAGGTCTACAGCGGTGACGAGCCCCTGAGCCTGGCCTTCGCCGCTTACGGCGCGGTGGGTGTGGTGGGCGTGTCCAGCCACTGGACCGGTCGCCAGCAACGAGACCTGTGGGATGCGGTCGCCAAGGGCGACTTCTCGGCCGCCCGGGCCGTCAACGCCGGGCTGCTCGCCTCCTTCGAGTACATGAACAACGACACCTGCGTGTTCTCCCAGGCCGTCAAGGTCGCCCTGGGCGAGCTGGGCCTGACCGTGGGGGAGTGTCGGTTGCCCCTCGGCCCGCCACCTCCCGACACCGCCGCCCGGGCCCGCCCGGTGCTGACCGACCTGGGGTTTGAACTCTCATGACCGCGCCCGTATCTGTCACCTTCCTCGGCGGCCTCGGTGAGATCGGCCGCAACTGCGCCGCCATCGAGATCGACGGGCGGATCATGCTCCTCGACTGCGGGCTCATGTTCCCCGACGCAGACATGTTGGGCGTCGACCTCGTGCTACCCGACTTCCGTTGGCTCCTCGATCGGGCCGACGACATCGAAGGGTGCATCGTCACCCACGGCCACGAGGACCACCACGGGGCGCTGGCCTACCTGCTGCGCGACCTCTCGTTCCCGATCATCGGGTCGGCCCTCAGCCTGGGCTTCGCCTCCAACCGCATCGACGAGGCCGGCCTCATGGGTCGAACCCGCATGATCGTGGTGAAGGACAACGAGCGCCGGCGGTTCGGCCCGTTCGACTGCGAGTTCATCCCCGTCACGCACTCCGTGCCCCAGGGTTTCGCCACGGCGTTCCACACCCCGCAGGGCACCATCCTCCACACCGGCGACTGGAAGCTCGACCTCACCCCGGTCGACGGCCGACTCACCGACCTCGGGGTCATGGGGGCCATCGCCCAGAACGAGGGCGTGCGCCTCCTCCTGTCGGATTCCACCAACGCCGACCAGTGCGGCCACTCCCGGTCCGAGCGGTCGGTGGGCAAGGTGCTCCACGACCTGTTCGCCGCCAACGCCGGCCGCCGCATCGTCACCGCCTGCTTCGCCAGCCACGTCCACCGCGTCCAGCAGATCGCCGACGCCGCCATCGCCCACGACCGGGTGATCGCCACCCTCGGCCTGTCCATGAAGAAGAACGTGAAGCTGGCCCGCGAGATGGGTCTGCTCACCATCCCCGAGCGCAACCTGCTCGACATCGAAGACGTGCGCGAGCTCGATCCCGGCCGGGTGTGCGTGATCTCCACGGGCTCCCAGGGCGAGCCCATGTCGGCGCTGGCCCTCATGGCCTCGGCCGAGAGCAAGTGGCTCAAGCTCGACCAGCACGACACCGTGATCCTCTCGTCGCACCCCATCCCCGGCAACGAGATGAACGTCTCCAAGGTGATCGACGGGCTGGTGCGCCTCGGCGTACGGGTGGTGCACTCGGGCATCGAAGACGTGCACGCCACCGGCCACGCCAAGCAGGAGGAGCTCAAGACCCTCCTCTCGGTGGTCCGTCCGGAGTGGTTCGTGCCCGTGCACGGCGAGTACCGCCACCTGGTGGCCCACGCCGAGCTGGCCCGCACCATGGGCGTGCCCGACGACCGGGTGCTCATCTGCGAGGACGGCGACCGGGTGCAGCTGGGCGACAAGGGCCTCAAGCGCGCTGGTCGTGTCCCGGCGCCCTACCTGTACGTCGACGGCATCGTGGGCGACGTCGGCCACGGCGTGCTGCGCGACCGCAAGGTGCTGGCCGAGGAGGGCGTGGTGGTGGTGATCGTCACCATCGACCACGATGCCGGCGAGATCGTCACCGGCCCCGAGGTCATCACCCGCGGCTGGGTCCACGCGCCCGAGGCCGAGGACCTGCTCGACGAGGCCCGCAAGACGGTCCACGAGGCGGTGCTGGCTGCGCTCGGCAAGGGCGAGCACGACATCGAGTCCATGCAGCGGGTGGTGCGGCGGGCCGCCGGCAAGTTCGTGGCCGACCGCACCAAGCGTCGGCCCATGATCGTCCCCGTGGTGATGACCATCTGACCGGTGCCGAACCGTCCCCTGGGACCGGTCGCAACCCGTACAGTGCGGCGACGGGCATCCAGCACCCGAGAGGCGGGCCAGTGGGCACCATGCGCAGAACGATCCTGATCGCGGCCGTGGCCACGCTGGCCACCGTCGTGTCGGGGTGTATCCCCCTCGACCTTCGCCACCTGGCGTCGGACCAGTTCGCGGGGCGCAACAACAACAGCGCCGGTGGCCTCGCCGCCCGGGCCTACATCGTGGAACGACTCCGGGGTACCACCACCGGCCCCGTGGTCGGCGGCACGGGTGACGCCGCGTACACCCAGATCTTCGCCCAGGGCGCCAACGTGATCGGTGTCATCCAGGGCACGGTGCGCCCCGACGAGTACGTCCTGGTCGGCGCCCACTACGACCACCACGCCACGTGCGGCTCCGTCGCCGGCGACACGATCTGCAACGGCGCCACCGACAACGCCGCGGGCACGGCCATGGTGCTGGAGCTGGCCGATCGCTTCGCGGCCGATCCACCCGAGCGATCGGTGGCGTTCGTGCTCTGGGACGCCGAGGAGGACGGGCTGCTCGGCTCGCGCCACTACGTCGACAACCCGGTCATCCCGTTGGCTCAGACGGTGGCGTACCTCAACCTCGACATCCAGGGGTCGAACCTGTTGCCCACGCTGCAGACCCGCACCTTCGCCATCGGCGCCGAGAGCGGTGGCGCCGTCCTGCAGGACGTGGTCGCCGACGCCTACGGGGGCACCTCGCTCCAGGGCACCCAGCTCAGCGGGATCTTCGGCCTGTACCGCAGCGATTACGCCCCGTTCCTGGGCAAGCAGGTGCCCACCGTGTTCTTCACCGACTCCACCGGGCCCTGCTACCACACCCCGAAGGACGACGAGCTCGCCGTCGACTGGGCGAAGCTCGGCCAACAGGTCGACGTGTTGTACGCCACGGCCGAGACCCTGGCCCGACCCGGACCGGGCGGCGGCTACGCCACCCCGGTGTGGGCCACCCAGCCGCTCACCCGCCACGGCGACGCGGTTGCGCTCCAGCAGGTGATCACCCAGAGCCTGCCCGACTGGGGCCGGTTCCCCCAGTCCCTGATCGACGACATCACGCCGCACATCACGAACCTCGACCGCATCGTGGCCGAGGGACCGGCAGCGTACGACGACACCGACCAGAGCCAGCTCCTGGGGGCGGCCTCGTCACTGGTGAACATGATGACCTACGGCGACTGCGACCCCTTCCTGCCCTGACGACCGCGGCCCGGGCCCACCGCACGTCGGGCTCGGCCCGGCTGCGTCCGAAGGTTCACCCAGCGTCCACCCGACCGCCGCCTCCCACACGGCCGGCGTGCACCCGTGCTCCGTACGTTCCTCCTCGCCCACCGAGCAGGAACGAGGAGCACCCATGCCCAACCCGTCCAACTCCGCCCATCCGTCGTCCGAGCAGACCTTCGAGGCGGTGGCGTCCCGTCGGCTCGCCCGTCGAACCATCCTCCAAGGGGGCCTTGCCCTGGGCCTGGTCAGTGCGCTGCCGGCCGCGGCGGGACGGGTGGGCGCCGCTTCCGCAGCCTCGGCCACGCCGGGCACAGACGAGATCGGTGCCGCGTCGGGTGGCCCTGCGGGGCCACTGTCCTTCGTGCCGATCGCTCCGATGTCCAACGACACGGTCGTGGTGCCCCCCGGCTACCGCGCCGAGGTGGTCATCGCCTGGGGCGATCCGCTGTTCCACGGTGACGGGCCGTTCCGGCTGGACCGGCTCAGCCCGGCGGCGCAGGCCCGACGGGTCGGCTTCAACGCCGACTTCGTGCAGTTCCTCCCGTTGCCCCGGTTCGACCAGCGCATCATCGGCGAGCGCGCCCTGTTGTGGAACAACCACGAGTACACCGACGCGGCCCTGATGTTCCCGGACCTCGATCCCGCCACCTACCCCACCCGGGAGCAGACCGACGTGGAACTGGCGGCCCACGGTGCCACCGTGGTCGAGGTCCGCCGCACCGGCGGTACCTGGAAGCCCGTGGTGGGGAGCCGGTACAACCGCCGGATCACGGCCACCACCCCGATCCGCATCTCCGGGCCGGCCGCCGCCGATGCCCGGGTGGGCCCCACGGTCCAGGGCATGTTGAACAACTGCGGGGGAGGGCTCACGCCCTGGGGCACCATCCTCACGGCCGAGGAGAACTTCAACCAGTACTTCGCCAACAACGGCGCGGTGACCGACCCGGCCACCAAGGCCGCCCACGCCCGCTACGGCCTGCCGAGTGGTGCCTCCGAGCGCGGCTGGGAGCGGCACCACCCGCGCTTCGACCTGGCCCAGAACCCGAACGAGGCCTTCCGGTTCGGCTGGATCGTGGAGGTGGACCCGTACGACCCGGGCTCGACCCCGGTGAAGCGCACCGCGCTGGGTCGCTTCAAGCACGAGGCGGCCACCTGCCGGCCCACCGCCGACCGCCGGGTCGCGGTGTACTCCGGAGACGACGAGCGCTTCGAGTGCCTGTACAAGTTCGTGTCCACCGGTCGGATCTCGTCGAGCCCCGGCCGGAACCGGGGTCTGCTCGACGACGGCACCCTCTACGCGGCGCGGTTCGACGCCGACGGCACCGGCACCTGGCTGCCGCTCGTCTTCGGCCCCGACCTCGCAGCCGCCGGCTTCACGTCGCAGGCGGACGTGCTCATCCGCACCCGTGAGGCGGCCGCGGCCCTGGGGGCCACCAAGATGGACCGCCCCGAAGACGTGGAGGCCAGCCCGGTGACGGGCAAGGTGTACATGGCCTGCACCAACAACACCCAACGGGGCACGAGCGGTCGACCGGGCACCGACGCCGCCAACCCACGCGTGGGCAACCGGTGGGGCCACGTCATCGAGATCACCGAGGCGGGCGACGACGCCGGGGCCACCGCGTTCAACTGGGAGATCCTGCTGCTGTGCGGTGACCCGGCGGACCCCACCACCTACTTCGCGGGCTACGACAAGAGCCAGGTGAGCCCGGTCGCCTGTCCCGACAACCTCTCCTTCGACTCAGACGGAAACCTGTGGATCGCCACCGACGGCGCACCGAGTGCATGGGGTGGGATCTTCTCGCCCGCTCCCAACGACGCCATCCACGCGTTGCCCGTCGAGGGGGCCGAGCGGGGCCGGACCCGCCAGTTCCTCTCGGGCCCCATCGGCTGTGAGGTGGCCGCCCTCCTCGTGGCCGACGAGGACCGTCTGGTCCTCGCCTCCATCCAGCACCCGGGTGAGGGGTCCACCCTGGCCTCGCCCACGAGCACGTGGCCCGGCCGGGTGCCCCGCTCGGCGGTGGTCGCCGTCACCCCCACGGGCTGGACCCGGCCGGCTCGCCCGGGCCGCGCGGGGGGCTGACACCGGTCGTCCGCCGGTCCGGGGCCTCCGCTCCCCGGGCCGGCGGATGCAGGGCCGGATGACCCGTCACGGCCCCGGAGGCACCGGCAGGGACCGGGGGGCTCCCCGGATGCGACCCGACCCGCTGGTAGCGTCGAGGTCACTGTGACCGCCACCAGAGGCCCGTCCCGTTCATCGGGAACCGGTAAGCGGGCGCCCGCGAAGAAGGCTCCGGCCCGATCGGGGGCCGGCTCGCGGAGCGGCGCGTCGCGACAGCGGCGGGCCACCCCGCCCCCACCGCCGCCCTTCACCGTGCGCCTGGTAGACGCCCTGGCCGCCGCCAGCCGGGGCCACGGGGCCGACTTCGCCGGCATCTTCCTGGTGGTGGTGGGTCTGGTCGCCGGGCTCGGGATCTACATGGGCGCCGGTGGTCCCGTCGGCCGGGGCACGGCAGAACTGGTGGGCACCCTGGTGGGCGCGGCCCGGGTGCTCGCCCCTCCGTTGCTTGTCGCCGCCGGCGCCCTGTTGATCCGAGGCGTCCCCGAGCCTCGGGTCGTCGAGATCGACGTCGAGGACGCCACCCG
>WBZL01002543.1_pt1 | contig 17712 bp, 14 predicted proteins | sample 5204291 | NCBI WGS metagenome assembly WBZL01 (sample SAMN12344345, study PRJNA552823) | activated sludge metagenome | biome: Activated sludge suspended growth; feature: Nitrification reactor; material: Wastewater; isolation source: activated sludge from nitrification reactor of wastewater...
CGACGACGCGCCGGCCAGCCGCTCCCGGTCCCGGCGCCGCCGCGGCACCCGCGGCCGCGGGCGCGCCAGCTCCGCTGCGGCCGGCGCCAGCGAGGAAGCCGAGGAAGAAACCGACGGCGACGACGCCGAGGCGGAGGTCGAGGCGGCCGCGCCGGCACCGCCCGCGGAGCGCGAGCGCGTTGCCGAACCGTCCCGCAAGTCTGAGCCGCCGCGCGCAGCGAGCCGCCCCGAACCGACCCGCAGCGAGGCCGGCAAGAGCGAGGCCCCCCGCGGCGAGGCCGCGCGTTCCGAGAGCGGGCGCTTGGAGGCTCCCCGCACCGAGCGCCCCCGGCGCAGCCGCTTCCGCTTCGACGACGAGGCCGACAACGGCCCCGCCTACACCCGCGAGGTGGTGGTCTCGGTGGCGCCCGAGCGCGCCCATTCCTACAACGACGAACGCAAGATCGCCATGTTCTGCGACCTCGAGAACATCGCCCTCGGCGTGCGGGACTCGCCGGAGGTCAAGAAGTTCGACATCACGCTGGTCCTCGAGCGCCTGCTCGAGAAAGGCAAGATCATCGTCAAGAAGGCCTACTGCGACTGGGAGCGCTACAGCGACTTCAAGCGCGCCTTCCATGAGGCCGCCATCGAGCTGATCGACATCCCGCAGAAGTACTACTCGGGCAAGAACAGCGCCGACATCAAGATGGTGGTCGACGCGATGGACCTCTGCTACTCGAAGGAGCACCTCGACACCTTCGTCATCATGTCGGGGGACAGCGACTTCTCGCCCCTGGTCTCGAAGCTCAAAGAGAACAACAAGTACGTGATCGGGGTGGGCGTCAAGGGCGCCTCGTCCAATCTGCTGATCGGCAACTGCGACGAGTTCATCTACTACGAGGACGTCTGGCGGGACCAGCAGAAGGTGCCGCAGCTCGCTGGCCTCAACAAGAAGCAGGCCGAGGTCTTCGAGCTGATGGTGGAGTCGATCGTCGCCCTCGTGCGCGAGAACAAGGACGTGCTCTGGGGCTCGATGATCAAGCAGACCATGCAGCGCAAGAAGCCGTCGTTCAACGAGGGCTACTACGGCTACAGCACCTTCTCCGAGCTGCTCGAAGACGCCGAGGCCAAGAGCGTCATCCGCTTGAAGAAGGACCAGCGCTCCGGCTCCTACATCGTCACCGGCTTCGCCCAGTAGGGGCAAAGGTAGGGGCGAAAGACCCTTCGCCCCTACGACCCCGGGCATTGGCCTCCCTCCGGCCGGGACAGAGGCGCGCCCGGGGTTGCCCCGGGCCACGATCCTAGGCCCCTTCCGGGGCCCGACGCACGAGCGCAAGCCCCGCCAGGGGCGAGCCTCATTAGCCCGGGGCGGTAGCCCCGGGCCGCTTTCGCCCCTGCGACACAGCCCCTACGGCACGGTGAGCGACCAGTTACCGGTGGTTCCCGCCTCGAAGCCGTCGGCGAAGAGCAGGTCCGTGCGGATGAAGGCCCCGCGGCCGTGGGTGAAGGCCACCAACCGCTCACCCCGGGGATCCATCTCCAGCTCGAAGACCGCGACGTTCGGCATCCCGTCGGCGGGGCCGAAGTGCGTCCAGCTGGCGCCGGCATCGGTCGAGTACCAAACGCCCATGTCCGTACCCAGGTAGAGGGTCGCAGAGTCCTTCGGATCGATCACCAGCGAGTTGGCGGGCAGGTTGGCCGGCGGCGAGACATCCGTCCAGGTGGCGCTGCCGGAGAGCGCGTTGGTGCTCTTGAAGACGTGCCCGGGCTCACCGGGAGTGCCTTCGTCAAAGCCCGAGAGGGTGACGTAGGCGACGTTGCCGTTCGCCGGATCGAAGGCGATGTCGGTGATCGCACGGTTCGGTACCTGGTTGGCGGGATCGAGATCGCTCCACGAGGTACCGCCGTTGGTGGTGACGCGCAGAGCGCCGAAGTTGACGCCCACCGACGCCGTGGCGCGGCAACCGAAGGCGTAGGTGCCGCAGCTGGTGTCAGACGGCGCGAAGGCGAGCGCCGAGAGCCCCTGGCTCATCTCCGGCCCGTTCGTGGTGAAGGCCACGGTCCCCGAGAAGAAGGCGTTGGCCCGCCACAGGTTGTCCGTCCCGGCGAGCATCACGTCCGCGCTCGCGGGGCAAGCCTCGACGCGGGCGATGAACGGTGCGTTGGTGCGGTCGAGCCCGCCGTTGGCACTGGTGAAGCTCGCGCCGCCGTTGGTCGTCCGCGAGAGGTTCAGGCGTTGAGTAGAGACCAGCCAGTCGTTGTTGGGGTCGTCGCGCGAGACGACGTTGTCGGCACCATCGCCGCCGAAGATCCAGGTCCACGCCGGGCTGCCATCCCAGACGTGGGTGCCGTTGTCCTGCGAGCCGCCCAGCATCCGCTTCACCGTCGTCCGGCGGTGCAGGGAGCCGTCGTAGTACTGGGTGAGCTCGAGGTTGGTGTTGTGGTCGGTCCAGGTGGCGCCGTTGTCCGTCGTGCTCCACACGCCACCGTCGTTGGCCGCGATCAGCCGGCTGCCGGCCCAGGCCATGCCGTGCTGGTCGACGTGGATGCCGTTGGCCGGGCTGCTGGCGGTCTTGCTGACCTCCGTCCAGGTGCTGCCGTCGAAGCGCCAGAGGGGGACGCCACCGGCCCACAGCACGTTGGCGTTGGTCGGATCGACCGAGATCTCGTGCGAGTACCAGCATTGGTTGGAGGCCGAGGCGAAGGCGAGATCGAAGCCGCAGTAGCCGCCGGTACCGGTCGGCGCCGTGTTGACGGCGGTGAAGCTCGGCGTCGGCGCGAGAGCGTCCGTGCTCTTCCACAGGCCGAGCAGCGCGCCGTCCGTGCCCACGCCGTTGAAGGCGTCCTGGATGCTGACGTAGAGCGTGTTGGGGTCCGAGGGGGCGCTCGCCAGCTCGACGCGGCCGAGGCCAGCGCCGAGGGCGGTCCATGGCCCGCTGAGCGGGTTCCAGGTCTGGCCGCCGTCGGTCGAGCGATAGACGCCGTTGGCGCCGCCGCCGTTGACGTCACCCAGACCGGCAAACTGGTTGGCGAAGTCGGTGGCGTCGACCTCGATGTCCGTCGCCTGCCCGGCCAGCACCAGCGACCAGCTGCTGCCGCCGTCCGTCGAGCGGTAGATGCCCTGCGGCGGCACCGCCGTCGGCCGCGTCCCCACCCGGCCACCAACCCCCGTGGTGGTGGCCACCAGCACCACGTCCTCGTCCGTCGGGCTCACCTTGACATCGGCGACCGCGTTGCCCACGAAGTCGCTGGTCGCCACCAGGCTCCAGGTGGTGCCGCCGTCCGTCGACTTGAGGATGCCCTGGCCGCCGTAGGAATCGGCAGCGAAGGCAGACTCGCCGGTGCCGGCGTAGACCACCGCCGGCAGGCCGGCAGCGAAAGCGAGCGAGCCCATGGCGAGCGAGGCCTGGTCGTCGCTGCGGGGCGCCCAGGTGGTGCCGGAATCGCTGGTCTCCCAGATACCGCCCTGGGCGGCGCCGATCAGCCAATGGGCGTTGTTGCCCGGATCAACGGCGATGTCGACCACTCGGCCGCTCATCGGCCGGGTACCACCGGTGGCACCGATCTGCCCGCCGAGGATCGGCGCCGGGCCGAGGGGCGCCCAGGGGGTCACGAAAGTGCGCTGCGGGGGGTGGGCGCGCTGGTGCGCGGCGATCTGCCGGCGGGCCCGCTCGAGAGCGCCCGGTGGCACGAAACCGAGGGGGGAAGCGCGGTCCTCCCACAGCCAGAGCCAGCGCTGGAAGGGCTTGCTGTCGACGAGCGCCGGGTTGCGCAGCAGCGGCGGCGGCTCCTCGGCGCGGGTCGCCACCGGGAGCGCGGCGAGCAGCGCCGCGGCGCAGAGAGCGGGCAGAGTCGTGCGGGGCCTCGTCATGGGAGCCTCCTCACACCAAGGTCGGATGGGTTGTGGGAGCGGACAATAAGCCATTCTGCGCTTCGGATAAACTGCTGCCAATGGCCCCCGCGGACAGCCTGCGCATCGACCCGTTGCGGATCAATCTGTGGTCGGGGCCGCGCAACGTCTCGACCGCCCTGATGTACTCCTTCGCCCAGCGGCCGGACACGCGGGTCGTCGACGAGCCTCTCTATGCCCACTACCTCAGGGTCTCCGGCGCCGATCATCCCGGCGCGCAGGAGGTGCTGGCGGCCATGGAAACGGACGGCGAGCGCGTCGTCGAGACGGTGATCCTCGGCCCCTGCGACCGCCCGGTGGTCTTCTTCAAGCAGATGGCCCATCACCTGGTGGCGCTGGACCACGGTTTCTTGGCCCGCACGACCAACGTGCTCCTGGTGCGCGACCCCGAGGAGATGCTGCCCTCGCTGATCAACCAGATCCCCAACCCGGTGCTGCGCGACACCGGCCTCGCCGCGCAGTCGGCCCTGCTTGCCGAGCTGCTCTCCCTGGGGCAAGACCCGCCGGTGCTCGAGGCCCGCGAGCTGCTGCGTGACCCCGAGGGCGTGCTCGGCGAGCTCTGCCGTCGGCTGGGCATCCCGTTCTTCGCCGAGATGCTCCGCTGGCGGGCCGGCGCCCGCCCCGAGGACGGCGTGTGGGCGCCACACTGGTACCACAACGTCCACCGCTCGACGGGCTTCGAGACCTACCGGCCGAAGGCCGCCCCTTTCCCCGCTCAGCTGCGGCCGCTGCTCGCCGAGTGCAAGCCGCACTACGCGGCCCTCGACGCGCGGGCGCTCCGCGCGAGGAGCTGAATGCAACAGCGCTTCGACCCCAGGAACGCCGACATCCTCGTCCACGTCCGCGGCCAGCTGGTGCCGCGCAGCGAGGCCAGGGTCTCCGTCTTCGACAGCGCCGTCCAGGGCGGCGACGCGGTGTGGGAGGGGCTGCGGGTGTACGACGGTCGCGTCTTCGCCCTGGAGCAGCACCTCGACCGCCTCTTGGCCTCCGCCCACGCCATGGCCTTCGCCGCGGTGCCGAGCCGCGAGGAGGTGAGGGAGGCCCTGTTCGCCACCCTGCGCGCCAACGGCATGCGCGACGGCGCTCATGTCCGTCTCACCCTCACCCGCGGCGAGAAGATCACCTCCGGCATGGACCCGCGCTTGAACCAGTCGGGCCCCAGCCTGATCGTCCTCGCCGAGTGGAAGCCGCCGGTCTACGACCAGGGCGGCATCCGGTTGGTGACCGCCGCCATCCGCCGTAACTCGCCGCAGTGCGTGGACTCGAAGATCCACCACAACAACCTGATCAACAACATTCTGGCGAAGATCGAGGCCAACGTCGCCGGTGCCGACGACGCCCTGATGCTCGACCTCGCCGGCTTCGTCTCCGAGACCAACGCCACCAACGTCTTCGTGGTGCGGCGTGGCACGCTGCTCACGCCCCACGCCGACAGCTGCCTGCCCGGCATCACCCGTGGCCTGGTGCTGGAGATCGCCGCCGGGGCCGGCATCCCGGCGGCCGAGAAGAACCTGTCGCTGACCGAGGTCTACACCGCCGACGAGATGTTCACCACCGGCACCATGGGCGAGCTCAGCCCCGTGCTCGCCGTCGACGGCAGGCCGATTGGCTCGGGCGTCGGGCCGCTCACCCGGCGATTGCAGGCGCTCTACGCCGAGCGCACCGCCCGCGAGGGCGTGCCGGTCCCCGGCCTCTGAGATCGAGCTCCGCTCAGCCCGCGATCGCCAACCGGCTCGCCGCCTCGGCCGAGAGGGGGTCGCCCGCCTCGCCCCGCCGCAGCCGCTGCAAGGCGGCGAAGGCGATCATCGCGGCGTTGTCGCCGGCGTAGCGCAGCGGCACCAAGCGTAGATCCACCTCGTGCTCGGCGGCCCAGGCGACGAGGGTGCGGCGCAACAGGCGGTTAGCCGCGGCGCCGCCCGAGACAGCGAGGAAGCGCACCTCGCCCCGTCGGCGCAGGCGGTTGAGGCGGCTCATCACCTGGGTGACGGCGGCATGGCGGAAGCTCGCCAGGAGGTCGAGGACCTCGGCCGGCGCAGACGACGGCGCCGCGAGGTCGACCCCGCCGAGATCGGTGACAGCCCCGGCGCGCTCCAGCTTCTCGATCTCGACGAGCGTCTGGCTCTTGAGCCCGGAATAGGAGAAGTCCAGGCTCTGGTCCGAGCACTGGGGCACGGGGAGGGCAAAGCGGCGCTCGGCCCCCAGCTCCGCCAGCTGGTCGACCTTCGGACCCTGCGGATAGGCGAGGCCGAGGCGCTTGCCGACCTTGTCGAAGACCTCGCCGAAGGCATCGTCGCGGGTCTCGGCCAGGGTGGCGATCTGCCCCGCGTCCACCCGGTAGAGGGCAGTGTGCCCACCCGAGGCGATCAGCCCCAGAAAGCGCTCCGGCAGCGGTTCGGCGGCCTCGCCCGCCTCGCGCAGGAAGGGCGAATAGAGGTGGGCTTCGAGGTGGTGGGTGGCGAAGAAGGGCTTGCCGAGGCCGTAGGCGAGGGCCTTGCCCAGGCTCAAGCCCACCAAGAGCGCCCCGACCAGGCCGGGGCCGCGGGTGGCCGCCACGGCGTCGAGGTCGGCGAACGCCAGGCCGGCCTTGGCGAGGGCCTCGCGGCTCACCGCCGGCCAGTTGGCGAGGTGCTCACGGGAGGCGATCTCCGGCACCACGCCGCCGTAGGCCTGGTGTGCCAGCTGGCTCGAGACCACCGAGGCGATCACCCTCCCGGCACCGTCGACCACCGCACAGGCGGTGTCGTCGCAGGAGGTCTCGATCCCCAGCACCAGAGGGCGCTGGGGTAGCTCGGTCGCGGGCTGGGAGGGAGGCTGGGGCTCGGCCGGCATCCGGCGGAGTCTATCCGCCCCGGCGGGCCGGCCCCCGAAGCGGGATCGGCGTGGCCTAGCGGCCGCCGTTGTGGTGCTCGTGGTGGTGCTCGCCGTCGTCCTCGACGCGGATCTCGATCTTCCGCTCCTGCGGGTCGCCGTCGCCGGCCTTCTTGCGAATCACGATGACCTGGGCGTCGCCGTCGCCGAGCCCTTCGACCATGGCGTCGGCCGCGTCGCCGTCGAGCACCCGCACCTGGACGCCATCGCCACCGACCTCGCCGTCGCCGCGGATCACGACCCGCTTGGTGATCGTCTTGGTTCCCGGTTCGCCGTCCTCGTCACCACTGGTGACGATCACGATGTTGCGCTCGCCGCGGCCCGCGCCGGCCGCCGCCTTGCCGCCGCGCACGATCACCTCGCGCGCCTCGCCATCAACGTCCTTGCCGCCGAGGCGCAGGTGCATGGCGCCATCGGCGTCGAGGTCGAGGTCGAGGTCGACCTTGATCGTCTTGCCGTCGAGGTCGAGGTCGTAGCCCTTCGCCGTGCGGGTGACGGTGCCGGCCTTGCCGCTGTCGGTGGTGAAGGGGCGGGAGTCGCCCACCGCCATGCTCTCGAGGTCGAGGTCGATCTTGCCGGCGTCGCCGGTCACCAGCTTGATCTTGTGATGCTCGCTCGTCGCCTTGTCGGCACCGCCGGCGAGGGCCGCGAGGGTGCCGAGCGCGCCGATGGCGGCAGCGGCGAGGGCGATCCGCAGGGTGGTCTTGGTCATGAGGCTCTCCTTGTTCTTCCGTGGTGGCCCGCGCCGGCGGTGCCGACGCGGTGGACGACCTGGCCAGGAGCAACGGCGGTGCCAGCGGCGGCAGACCGCCCGCGGCAGGATGCGGGCCGCACCACCTCCCGAAATGGGGAAATCGCTGCCGGAATGAGCAGGCCTAGTCGGCGAGCAGGCCGTGCTTTTCCAGCCGGTAGAGGAAGGCCTTGTAGGGCAGGTCGAGGAGGCGGGAGGCGCGGGCGCGGTTGCCGGCGGCGAGCTGCAGGGCCTGGCGCAGGCAGTCGCGCTCGTGCTCCTCCCAGCAGAGGCCCCCCGGGGGCAAGCGGAAGCCACCGTCACCCCGCGGCCCCTCTCCGATCTCGGGCGGCAGGTCTGCGATCCGCATCTGGCCGCCCTCCGCGAGCAGGACGAGCCGCTCGACCACGTTGGCCAGCTGGCGCACGTTGCCCGGCCAGGCGTAGTCGATCAGCCGCTTGAGCACCGCCTTGGGAATGGGCCCCGTTTCGATGCCGTAGCGGCGACGGGCGCGCGCCGTCAGGTTGTCGACCAGGAGGGGTAGGTCCTCGCGGCGCTCGCGCAGGGGTGGCAGCGCCAGCGAGACGACGTTGAGCCGGTAGTAGAGGTCTTCGCGGAAGCGCCCGGCGGCGACCTCGGCGGCGAGGTCGCGGTTGGTGGCGGCGAGGATGCGGGCGTCGGCTGGCAGCTCGCGGCTGCCCCCCACGCGGGTGAAGCGCGCCTCGGCGAGGGCGCGCAAGAGCTTGGGTTGGAGCGGCAGCGGCAGCTCACCCACTTCGTCGAGGAAGAGCGTGCCACCGGCCGCCTGCTCGAACTTGCCCGGCCGCTCGCGGTCGGCGCCGGTGTAGGCGCCCTTCTCCGCACCGAAGAACTCGGCCTCGATCAGGCCCTCGGGCACGGCCGCGCAGTTGACCGCCACGAAGGGGCCCTGAGCGCGCGGCGAGAGGGCGTGGAGGGCCCGCGCGGCGAGCTCCTTGCCGGTACCGCTCTCGCCGGTGAGGAGGATGGTGGCGCCCGTCGCGGCGAGCTTCTCCAGCCGGCGGAAGAGCTGCTGCATGGCCGGCGCCCGTCCCACCATCTCGACCAGGCGGTCGCGCTCGCCGAGGGCCTGCTGCAGCTGGCGGTTCTCCGCCTCGAGCCGGCGCGTGCGCAGGGTGCGTTCGAGGGCGAGGAGCAGGGCCTGCACCTCGAACGGCTTGGTGAGGTAGTCGTCGGCGCCGGCCCGCACCGCTTCGACCGCCCTGCCGATCGTGCCGTAGGCGGTGACCATCACGAAGGCGGTCCCGGGGTACTGCGCGTGCGCCTCGGCCAGCAGGGCGAGGCCGTCCCCGTCCGGCAGCCTCCAATCGGAGAGCACGAGGTCGACCGGCACGCGGGCGAGGGCTTCGCGGGCGGCCGCCACCGTCGCCGCCTCGGCCACCGCGTAGCCCTCCCGCTTGAGCAGCCCGAGGACGAGCATGCGCTGGTCGGCGTCGTCCTCGACGACCAGGATGCGGGCGTCTGCCCCCTCAGGCCGCGGCATGCTCGCTCCGCTGCCGTCGCTCGGCACGGTCCCGCACCACCAGCCGGGCGCTGGTGCCGCCGCCGTCACGGTCAGCCAGCTCCAGGCTGCCACCGTAGCGGCTGGTCGCCAGGCGATGGCAGAGGAAGAGGCCCATGCCGGAGCCCGTCGGCTTGGTCGAGACGTGGGCGGCGAACAGGCGCGCCCGCACCTCGGGAGCGAGGCCGGGGCCTGCGTCCTCGACGGTCACCTGGACGCTGCCGTCCCTGGCCTCGACGCCCACCACGACGCTGCCCTCCGGCGGGCTCGCCTCGACGGCGTTGACCACCAGGGCCTGCAGCATTGCCCGCAGCTCGGCCGGGACGCCGCTCACCCGCGGAGCCGCAGCTCCCTCGGCGGCCGGCTCGACCCGCAAGCGAGCCCGCTCCCGGCCCTCCTGCAGGATCTCGAGCACCACGTCCTCGGCGAGGGCGCGCAGGTCGATGGTCGTCGCGCCTCCCGGGCCGTCGGCCGCCAGGACCAGGAGCGCCCGCACGGACTGGTCCATGCGGCGGATCTGGCGGCGGGCGGTCTCGGCGAGCCGGTGGCCCTCCTCACCGTGGGCACCGCCTGCAGCCAGCTCGTCGACCGTCAGGCCGAGCGCGTTGAGTGGGTTGCGCAGGGTGTGGGCGAGCCCGCGGGCGACCTCGCCGAGCTCGGCCAGGTGCTCGCGCTCCTCGCGTTCGCGGGCCTCCGCGGCATGCTGCGCCAGCTCGGCCGACATGCGGTTGAAGGCCCGCACGGCCTCCCCAACCTCGGGGTCGCGGGGCGCCGGTGACTGTACGCCGAGCTCTCCCTGGCCCACCCGGCGCGCCGCCGAGGCGAGGGCCGCGAGGGGCGAGGAGACCCGGTGGGCAACGACAGCGGCGACCAGCAGGCCGAGGGCCAGGAGGCCGAGCGAGCCGAGGAGGAGCCGCTGGCCGAAGCGCCCGACGCGATCCTCGACACCGCTCGCCGGCAGCGGGATCACCCGGGCAGCGCCGTCGCCTTCAACCCGCAGGCCGCGGCGGTCGTCGTCGAGCTTGAGGACGACGTGCGTCTTGGCGGGAGCGCCACCCGGCGCGGCGACCTCGACCTGGGCCGTCATCGCGCCCGTCATCGCACCCGGCGCTTCGCCCAGCGGGTCGACCGCGGCTTCGTCTTGGGCAGCGTGCGCCGGCGCGCCGGCAGGCCGCTCCGCGACCCGGAAGTAGAACTCGTGGACCCCCGCGCGCGCTTCGTCGTCACCCTGGCGGATCACCGTCACCCGGCGGTCGACCTTCCTCGGCGCTCCGGCGCCGGGCTCGGCGGCGTCCTCCCCAACCTCTTCTCCTCCCACGACGGTCAGCAGCGAGCGACCGACCGAGACGGCGACGTTGCCCACCTCGCCGGCGAGGTCTCGCGACAGGGTGCGCACCAGCCACCACTGGCCGGCCACCAGCAGGGCCACCAGGCCGCCGAAGAGGAGGAAGAGACGCCAACGTAGGGTCATCGAAGATCGGATCCTAGCGCTCTCGCGAGCGCACCTTCACGGCCGAACAGCAAGGGCCATGCCGGCGGCGATGGCGCGCGGCTGCTAGACTGGTGCTTCTCCGGGTCGGCTCGTCCCGGCACCCGGTCACGACCCCTACTCGACGGCACCATGCCCATCCGCTTCGCGATCAACGGCCTCGGCCGCGTCGGCCGCGCCCTGGTGAGGATCGCCCGCCAGCACCCCGAGCTCGAGCTGGTGGCGATCAACGACCAGGCCGATTCGCAGGTCCTCGCCCGCCTGCTGCGCCACGACTCCCTCCACGGCCGCTTCCCGGCGCCCGTCGAGGCCGAGCCCGGGGCCCTGCGGATCGATGGCGTGCGCGTGCCGCTCTTCGGTGCCTCGAACCCGCAGGCGGTGCCCTGGTCGCAGGCCGAGCCCTGGCTGGTGGTGGAGTCCACGGGCCAGTTCCGCGATCGCGCCACGGCCGCCGGACACCTGGGCGGGAGCGTCGCCAAGGTCGTCGTCTCGGCCGTCGCCGCCGGCGTCGACGCCACCTTCTGCGTCGGGGTCAACCATCAGCGCTACGCGCCTGCGCAGAGCGTGGTGAGCAATGCCTCCTGCACCGCCAACTGCCTGGCGCCGCTCGCCCTCGTCCTCCAACGCCGCTTCGGCATCGAGCACGGCTTCATGAGCACCGTGCACTGCTACACGAACAGCCAGCGGCTGATGGACATGTCCCACCCGGACCCGCGGCGGGCCCGCGCCGCCGCCCTCAACGTGATCCCGACGACGAGCGATGCCGTCACCTCGATCGGCGACGTGCTGCCCGAGCTGGCCGGCAAGATCGACGGGCTGGCCTACCGAGTGCCGGTGCCGGACGGCTCGCTGGTGGACCTCGTCGTCCGCCTCGGCCGCGACGCCAGCCGCGACGAGGTGGCCGCCGCCTTCCGCGAGGCCGCGAGCGGCGAGCTCGCCGGCATCCTCGCCACCACCGAGGAGGAGCTGGTCTCGGCCGACTTCATTGGCGACCCGCATTCCGCCACCATCGACTTGCCCCTCCTGGCCGAGCTCGACCGCCGGCTGTTCCGCGTCGTCGCCTGGTACGACAACGAATGGGGCTACGCCAATCGCCTGGCGGAGCTCCTCCTCCACATGGGCCGCAAGGAGCTGCCACCATGAGCCGCCTTCTCACTCTCGAAGATCTCGACCTCGGGGCCCTCTCCGGGGTGCGCGTGTTCGTACGGGTCGACTTCAACGTGCCGATCAAGGACGGCAAGGTGATGGACGACACCCGGCTGGTCGAGGCGCTGCCGACCCTCCGTGACCTGGTGGCGGCCGGCGCCTGCGTCCTCCTCGCCTCGCACCACGGCCGTCCCAAGGGCCAGGTCAACCCCAAGTACAGCCTGCGACCAGCGGCGGAGCGCTTGAGCCAGCTCTTCGGCCGCCCCGTCGAGTTCGCCGAGGACTGCGTCGGGGAGAAGGCCGAGTCCGCGGCGCGGGCGCTGCGCCCTGGGGACCTCTGCGTGCTCGAGAACCTGCGCTACCACGCCGCCGAGGAAGCCAACGACGGCGCCTTCGCCGCCGGCTTGGCGCGCCTCGCCGAGGCCTACGTGGACGACGCCTTCGGCGCCGCCCACCGTGCTCACGCCTCGGTCGTCGGCGTACCGGCCCTCCTCGCCCGCAAGGCTGCCGGCCGCCTGATGGTCAAGGAGGTCACGTCGCTCGCGCGCCTGCTCGGCGAGCCGGCGCGGCCCTTCGTCGCCATCCTCGGTGGCGCCAAGATCGAGGGCAAGATCGACACCCTCTCAAACCTGCTGCCGAGGCTCGACCGTCTGCTCGTCGGCGGCGGCATGGCCAACACCTTCCTCGCCGCCCAGGGCCTCGACCTCGCGGCCTCGCTGGTCGAGAGCGAGCGCCTGGACGTCGCCCGCGAGATCCTCGCCCGCGCCGCCGAGCTGGGTGTCGAGGTGCTGCTGCCCAGCGACCTCGTGGTGGCCGACCGCTTCGAAGGTCCCGAGCGCATCGCGACGGTGCCGGCCAACGCCGTCCCCGCCGGCATGATGGCCCTCGACGTCGGCCCGGCCACCGCCGCGGCCTTCGCCGACGCCCTCGCCGACGCCGGCACGTTGTTCTGGAACGGCCCGCTGGGGGTCTTCGAGAAACCACCCTTCGACGTTGCCACTCGCACCGTGGCCCAGGCCCTGGCGGCCTGCCCCGGCTTCACCGTGCTGGGCGGCGGCGAGACGGTGGCGGCAGCCCATCAGGCCGGGGTGACCGACCGCGTCTCGCACGTCTCGACCGGCGGTGGTGCCTCCCTCGAGCTGCTGGCTGGCCGTACCCTCCCCGGGGTGGCGGCGCTGATGACGGATTGAGCGATGGACGACGGGACGATGGAAGAGATCGAGGACTTGGAGCTGGGCGGGCGCCGGCCGCTGCTCGCCGCCAACTGGAAGATGCACCTGCTGCGCCGCGAGGCGCGGGCCTATTGCGAGGAGCTGCGCCGCGACCTCGGCGAGGCGATGGTCGACATCGTCCTCTGCCCCTCCTTCCCCCTCCTGGGTGACGTCGCCGCCGCCCTCGAAGGCAGCACCGTGATGGTGGGTGGGCAGGACCTCCATCCCGCCGCCAAAGGGGCCCACACCGGCGACGTCTCCGCGCCGCAGCTGATCGATGCCGGCTGCTCCTGGGTGATCGTCGGCCACAGCGAGCGCCGGCGTGACCACGGCGAGGACGATCTCCTCGTCGCCGCCAAGATCGAGGCCGCCGTCGCCAATGGCCTCACTCCCATCCTCTGCGTGGGGGAGACCCGCGAGGAGCGGCAGGCGGGCAGGACTTTCGAGGTGCTCGAGCGCCAGCTCACCGTGGCGCTCTCCGACGAGGCCGGCGAGCTGGTGGTGGCCTACGAGCCGGTGTGGGCGATCGGCACCGGCGACACCGCAACGCCGGAGGTCGCCCAAGAGGCCCACGCCTTCCTCCGCGGGCTGCTGCGAGAGCTCCTCGGTGACGAGGCGGAGTGGGTCCGCCTCCTCTACGGTGGCTCCGCCAACCCCGACAACGCCGCCGCCCTGATCGCCCAGGCAGACATCGACGGCTTCCTCGTCGGCGGCGCCAGTCTTGACCCGAAGAAATTTCTGACTATGATTCGCGTTTCGGCCCCGGCCCTCTAGCCGGTGGCCGACGGCCGCGAGATCGAGGGCGGCCCGAACTCCGGAGGTTGCAGTGATCTACGTTCTGTACTTCATCCACGTGGTCGTTTCGGTCTTCCTGATCCTCGTCGTGCTTCTGCAGCAGGGCAAGGGGGCAGACCTTTCCGTCTTCGGTGGTGGCAGCACCCAGGCCGCCTTCGGGGCCCGCGGTGCCGCCACTCTGCTGCACAAGCTGACCGTCACCGGTTTCGTCGTCTTCACCATCACGACCTTGGCGATCTCCCTGATGCAGGGTCGGTCCCTCCACGGCTCGGTGATGGACAGCTCGGTGGTCCAGCAAGAGAGCTCGGCCCCAGCCTCGACGCCGCCGGCCAGCGAGACGCCGGCGCCCGCCGAGCAAGCTCCGGCCAGCCAGCCGGATGGCGGCACGGCTCCCAGCGGTACCTGATCGACTGAGCAGCAAACGACCCGTGGACAAGCCTCCTCGGGTCGCTGGTAGAATGCGCTTCGCGCCGAAGTGGCGGAATTGGTAGACGCGCACGGTTGAGGGCCGTGTGGAGCAATCCGTGCCGGTTCGAGTCCGGCCTTCGGCACCAAGATCCTTCCTCGATTTCCCTGACAATCCGCGTTCCTGATCTGCTCGAGTTGACGAGCATTGCCTCGCCGGTAGGAATCAAGCCGGTAAGACTAGATCGCGATCGGCCCGCTTCCTCCGGCCATCCTGGTGGACAGCAATGTCCTGATCGACGTCTTGGAGGAGGAACCCGTCTGGTTTGGCTGGTCGAGCACCCGGCTGGCGCAGTACGCGGCCGACTTCAAGCTGGTCATCAACCCCATCGTCTACGCTGAAGTCTCAGTGGGCTTCGAGCGAGTGGAAGAGGTCGAAGCCGCGCTCCCTCACGATCTGCTCGTCCGCGAGGATCTGCCCTGGGAAGCTGCCTTCTACGCCGGCCAGTGCTTCCAACTGTACCGGCGCCGAGGCGGTGTCCGCCGCTCGCCGCTACCGGATTTCTTCATCGGAGCCCATGCCGCGATGCGCGGCTACCGGCTGCTGACTCGCGACGCGGCGCGCTATCGCTCGTACTTCCCGCGCCTCGAGATCATCGCGCCCTAGCCAGCCCCGAGCACCAAGCCCGGCAGGCTGGTGTTGCGCTGGCGCATGAAGTGCCAGCGGCACTCCCCCTCTTGGCGGCCGAAGACGACGGGGCGGACCTCGTCCTCGAACTCGCGAAGCACGGCCGCCAGGTGCTGCCCGCGCGCTGCCCTGATCAGCGGTTCGACCGCCGCCGAGCCCGCCTTGCTGACGTAGGCCTGCCATACCGCCTGGCGGATCGACATCGAGCCCAGCGAGACGTTGGGCATTCGTGCCACCCCGGCCTTGAGCAACGAGATCTTGGTTTTGAGGCTGCGCTCGTCGGCGAGCGGCTCGCGCTGCCAGGGCGTGTAGGGCTTCGGCACCAGGATGTTGGTGCCGAGGTGGAGGTGGCCGATGACGCCCGTCTTGCTCGCCTCGGCGAGCATGATGGCGCGCGCCTCGGCGGCGAGGTCGAGGATCGCCTGCACGTCCGCCATCTCCTCGCCCGGCAAGCCGATCAGGAAGTAAAGCTTGAGCTGGGTGAAGCCGTGCCGGAAGATCAGCCGCACCTTGTCGAGCAACTGCGCGTTGGTGACCGGCTTGCCCATCTTCGCCCGCAGGCGGTCGTTGCCAGTCTCCGGCGCGAGGGTGATCGAGCGGTCGCCCGAGAGGTGAAGCGCCGCGAGCACGCCGGGCGTCACCGCCGGGATGCGGATCGAGGAGACCGAGGCCCGGAAGCCCTGGGCGTGGGCCTCGCGGAGGATGCGCTCGATCTCGGGATGGTCCCCCACCGCGGTCGCCACGAAGCCCACCTGGTCGGTCATCGGCCGCGCTCGTTCGAGGGCCCCGAGGATGAAGTCCGTGGGGTGCCAGCGGAAGGTGCCCATACCGAAGGTGGCCCAGCAGTACTTGCACTTCTCGGGGCAGCCCCGCGACATCTCGATCAGCACCTTGTTGGCGAGCTCGGTGCGCGGCGTCACGATGGGGCTCGCCGGGAGGTACCCCGGCTGCTGCATCTGCTCGGCGGAGAGCTCCAGCTTGTCGAGCTTGTCGGGCAGCTCGCCCTCTTCCGGGCGATGGGAGGCGGGAACGTAGAAGCCCGGGCTCGCCGCCAGGCGCGCCAGCACGGCCTCGCGTTCCGTTTCCTCGGCAAGGGCCGAGAGCAGGGCCGGCAGGGTGTTCTCGGCAGCGCCCAGCACGAAGGCGTCGACGACCTCGGCGAGGGGCAGGGGGTTGATCGAGGCGCAGGAGCCGCCCAGAAGAATCAGCGGATCACCGTCCCCGCGCTCGCGGCGGCGCAGCGGGATGCGGGCGCGGTCGAGCATTTGCAGCAGGTGTAGGTAGTCTTCCTCGAACGACACCGAGAAGGCGATGGCACCGAAGGCGGTGAGCGGGGCACCCGTCTCCACCGAGCAGGGCATGCCAGCGCCGTCGAGGAAGAAGCGCTCCGCCGCCCAGCCCTCCCGGGCATGCACCAGCTCGTAGGTGCGCAGAAAGCCCAGGCTCGACATCCCGATGTGGTAGGTGTTGGCATAGACCAGCGCCAACGAGTGCGCCGCGTGCGGCGAGAACGGCCGCACGGAACGCTCGTCGGCGCGAAACGGCCGCCAGTCGTGGCCTTGGCTCGGAGTGCGGTGGCTCGGACGCATCGCGACCGGCTATTGTGGCAGAAACGGTGGCGGGAGCTTCCGGGAGGCATTCCATGCGCATCGCGGTCTACGGCACGGGGGGAGTGGGCGGCTACTTCGGGGGGAAGTTGGCGGCGGCCGGCGAAGAGGTCAGCTTCCTGGCCCGTGGCGAGCACCTGCGGGCGATCCGCGAGCATGGCCTGGTGCTGGCGACGCCGCAGGGCGAGATCCACGTCGCGGGCGCTCGCGCCACCGACGACCCCGCCGAGGTCGGCCCGGTCGACGCCGTGCTGGTGGCGGTCAAGACCTGGCAGGTGCCGGGGGTGGCGACGGCGATGGCGCCGCTCCTCGGGCCGGAAACCTGCGTAGTGCCGCTCCAGAACGGCGTCGACGCCGCCGGCGAGCTGGCCGCCTTCCTCGGCACCGAGCGCGTGCTCGGGGGGCTCTGCGCGACGGTGAGCCGGGTCGAGGCACCGGGGCGGATCGTGAGCCTCGGCGACGTCCACCTGGTGCGCCTCGGCGAGCCGGATGGCCGGGCAAGCGCTCGCCTCGAGCGGCTGCGGGAGGCGTTCGAGCGGGCCGGGGTCAAGGTGGACGTGCCGGCGGACATCCGCGTGGCCCTGTGGGAGAAGTTTCAGTTCGTGGTGCCTTTCGGGGGCCTCGGTGCGGTCTCCCGCGCCCCGGCGGGCGCGCTGCGCAGCCAGCCCGAGACGCGCGCCCTGCTTGCCCAAGGCATGGCGGAGATCCAGGCCGTCGGCCGCGCCCAGGGCGTCGCCCTCCGCGACGACTCGGCCGAACGGGCCCTCGCCCTCATCGACCGCCTCGCCCCGGGCTCCACGGCTTCCCTCCAGCGCGACATCGCCGCAGGGCGCCCCTCCGAGCTCGCGGCCTGGAACGGCGCCGTCGTCCGCCTTGGCGAGGAAGCCGGAGTCGCGACGCCGTTCCATCGCTTCGTCTACCACAGCCTCCTACCCCTCGAGCGGCGGGCGCGGGGGGAGGTGGCGTTCGGGTGAGGGTGGCGCTCAGTCGCCGGAGCGCGGTCGGTAGGTGATGGCGATCGCCGCGGCGTGGTCCCAGGTTTCGCGGGTGGGTAGCGCAGTGACGCCGTCAGGCACCAGCTGCCCTACCTTGTAGCCGCCGTCGAGGCTCTGGATGCGGTGGAACTCCACCCCCAGCGTGATGTAGAAGCGTTCCTGGAGCGAGAAGCTCACCCCAGCCAGGTAGCCCAAGGAGATGTCCGAGGACTTGTCGTAGAGGTCGAGGACGATCCCGCTGCTGAGGTGGAGGGCCGCGGCGAGGTTGCCTTCGTACATCTCCCAGTTCTTGAGCCGGGTGTGGATCAGGGACATCGGGCTCAGCACCGGGTGCGACACCGTGTCGGCG
>WBZL01002547.1_pt1 | contig 17684 bp, 12 predicted proteins | sample 5204291 | NCBI WGS metagenome assembly WBZL01 (sample SAMN12344345, study PRJNA552823) | activated sludge metagenome | biome: Activated sludge suspended growth; feature: Nitrification reactor; material: Wastewater; isolation source: activated sludge from nitrification reactor of wastewater...
AGGGTATCCTGGCTGAAAAGGCCTGAGAACAGGCAGAGGAATGCGGCAAGGAGAACGGGTGATTTTTTCATGTCAAAAATGGTATAAGCTTTAAACGCGCCAATTTAGTGTTTTATCCTGCGGCGGGCTCAACAAAATACATGTCAATTTTGCCTTTGTTCTTGGCCACCACCTTGCCGCGGTGGAGGCAACGGAAGTTTTCTTTCACCAGTTCGCAGGTGGTTTGGCTGATGTTCACTTTTCCGGCCATGCCGCTGCTTTCCATCCGGGAGGCGATATTGACCGTATCGCCCCAGATATCGTAAGCGAATTTCTTGAATCCCACCACCCCGGCTACCACGGGACCGGAGTGGATCCCGATGCGGATCTCGAATGCATGCCGGCCGTTTCGTCTCTGCTGATCGGCGTAACGCCGCATAAAAGCCTGGATTTCCAGGGCAGCGCTCACCATCAACACCGCATGGGACGGGTTGGGCATCGGCAGCCCGCAGGCGCACATGTAGCTGTCGCCGATGGTCTTGATCTTTTCAATGTGATAGCGGGTTACGATCTCGTCAAAGGCCTTGAAGAAGAAATCCACTTCGGCCACCAGCTCGGCAGCGGTCAGTTTTTCAGAAATGCCGGTAAAGTCCTTGAAATCGGTGAACATCACCGTGACGTTTTCAAAATATTTCGCTTCGGCATGCCCTTTTTGCTTCAACTCCTCGGCCACTTCGGCCGGCAGGATGTTGAGCAGCAGTTCTTCGCTGCGTTCTTTTTGCCGCTCCACTTCCCTTTTTTCCCGGATCACTTCCTCCGTCCTTTTTTCTACGGTCCGTTCCAGCAGTTTCTGGCGGGCTTTCAGGTCTCTTTCCCGGCTCCGGATGTAGTACCAGGCGGCGGTTGACAGGGTCGCGAAGTACAGGAGGTAAGCCCACCAGGTTCTCCACCACGGCGGCCGGATGGTGAATGCATAATGGAATTCGTCGCTCCAGTGGCCTTCGCTGTTCATGGCTTTGACCCTGAAGGTATAGCTTCCCGGCGGCAGGTTGCCGTAGGGGGCTTCGGTCCGGTTCGTCAGGGCGCTCCAATGCTCGTCTATTCCGTCCAGTTTGTATTGGTACTTGACCTTTTGGGGGCTTTTCAGGGTGACGCCGAGGAAATTGAAGGTCAGGTAGTTGTTGTTATAGGCCAGGGTCAGGTTGTCGGGGACCGCATACCACGCGCTCAGGCTGTCAAACCGGAGGTTGTGTACCTTGACGCCGTTTCCCAGGATGATGCTGGTATCCTTGTTCCGCCCGAATCCGGTCCAGTCGATTTGCTCACTGAACAGATCGATCGAGGTCAGTTGAATATTGGGCGGTATGGTGTCGGGGAGTTCGCCTTCCGGATGCAGCACGGTGAGGCGTTCGACGGTGCCGATCCAAATGGCGCCGTCTCCGGCCTGCACCAGGCTGTTGCTCCTGCAACTGACGCCGAGAAAGCCGTCCTCATAGGTGTAGCTTTTAAAATACAGCTCCCTTTCGCCGGTATTTTCATCGGGAAGGTCATTGATCAAACGGTTCAACCCGCTGTTGGTGCCGAACCAGAGCGTGCCGGATTTATCCACCAATATGCTGACCACTTCGCTGCCGGACAACCCTTGCTGCTCGGTAAAAATGGTAAAGGATTCGCCGTCGTATTGCACCGCCCCGCCGTTGGTAGCCAGCCAGATATTCCCGTCGCGATCTTCGGCAATCCCCCGGACCGTATTGGAAGGCAGCCCCGATCGGGTGTCAAATTGGGTGAATTGATGCCCGTCAAACCGCATTACACCCTGATCCAGGGATCCGAACCAGATGTTCCCGGCCCGGTCGGAAAAAATGCACAATGCGAGCTCGAAAGGAAAGCTGTCGCTGCGCGGCAACTGCCGGATGGATTTTCCATCGTATACGCATATGCCGCCGTCCGAGACGCCGGTCCAGATATTGCCGATATGGTCTTCCGCTACGCAGTAAATGAAATTGCCGGTCAGGCCTTCCCGGGCGGTAAGGTAGGTGTAGGTGGAACCGTCGAATTTACCGATGCCGCCGCCCCAGGTCGCAAACCAGATATTCCCGAGGTAGTCCTCCGTTGTGCCCAGGACGAAATTGCGGCTGACGACGTCCCCGCTGGTGTAGTGCGTAAAGGATTTTCCATTGTATTTATTCACGCCGCCGCCATAGGTGGAGATCCAGATCTGATCGTTCCGGTCGACGCTGACCCCGTAGATCAGCTTGTTGCTTAGTCCGTCGTAGTCGTTGAAATGGGTAAACAATTTGCCTTCATACCGGACCAGGCCGCCGCTGTTGGTGCCCATCCACAGGTTGCCGTAGCGGTCTTCCAGCAGGCAATTGATCGACCGGTAGCTCAATCCGTCCGCCTCGGTATAAAAAGTGAAGTACGTTCCGTCGAATTTGGTCAGGCCTTCGCCGGTGCCGAACCAAAGGTTGCCCAACCGGTCTTCCAGGACGGCTTTCAGATAATTGTCCCCCAAACCCTCGGCTTTGGCGTACAAGCTGAAGCGGCCGCCGTCGTATTGCAATGCGCCGCCATCCAGGCAGACAAACCATAGATTGCCCCGGCGATCCTCTTTTATGCCCGTTACATTTAAAAGCCGATCGGGATCCTTACTTTTGAATTGAACAAATCGCTCACCGTCATACCGGATGATATCGCCCCGGCTGGTGCCGATCCATATATTTCCCATCCTGTCTTCGCCGAAGCTGAGGATCGACGTCCCGTCATCGGCCAGGGGGAAATAGGTGAATTCCTTTTGATCGTAACGGATCACCCCGTTGATCAGGTTGATCCAGATATTGCCCGCGCGGTCTTCAAGCAGAGCCTCCCCAACGTTGCCGGTGAGGAGGGTATCGGAAAAATGGACAAAAGCCTTTCCGTCGAACCGGGTCAGTCCGCCCGAATCGTCCCCGATCCAGAGCCGGTTGTTCCGGTCGGTCAGTAATGCCCTGATGCGATTCGATTTCAATCCCTGTCCGGTCAGATAAGTGGAAAAGCGCTTGCCGTCGTACTGACTGAGGCCGCCTCCGGACGACCCGAACCAGAGGTTGCCGTTCTGATCCTGCACCAGGGAGGTGATGAAATCGTTCTTCAGCCCCTGCAGCCTTTTAAAACAGGTAAAATTGTGGGAATTATGATCCTTGCCGACGGCGTCCTTGGCAATGATCACGTCCGGTTTTCCGCAAGGGACGCTGGTGATGGCGGGGGAGAATAACCTCGGCGGTCCGGGGACGACCAGTTCGGTCACAGTCATAGGAATGACCTTCGGTTCGCCGGCGCGGGTTACATTGGTATTCGTCGGGACGACATCCAGCGGCCCCACCGGTATTTTCCGGAGCCTGGATTCGTCAACGGGAACGACCCTTGCAGTTGCCAGATCAAATGGCAGAACACGACCGTCAGCCCTGATCTTTTTGGGTGCAAAAGAGTTGGGAAGGGTTTGGTGTTCCGGGGCGGTACATCCGGCCAGGAACACCAGGGCCGCAATCAGATAACAATTTGGTTTCAATCCGTTGTAATGAGTTTGGGCTACGGGCGTAAACTGATGGAAAAATAATGAAGCCGGCGCTGAAAACCAAATATTTCTGCGGTTATGATCGGGTGTCTGCCCCTCAGGACGCCTTCAGGGAACGCTGCAAACAGCCCTCATTCAGACCTCAAACTCTTCAACGGATTGCTGAAAGCGGCCTTTAGGGATTGAAAACTGATGGTGAGCAAGGCAATCATAACAGCTGCCGCCCCGGCCGCCGCAAATACCCACCAACTGAGGTTGACCCGGTACGCAAAATCCTCCAGCCATTTATCCATGGCCCACCAGGTGACCGGTATGGAAATCACAAAGGCGATGACAACCAGCAGGATAAATTCCCGGACTACCAGCATCAGCACATTTTCAACCGAGGCGCCCAGGACCTTGCGGATCCCTATCTCCCTGGTGCGCTGTTCTACCACAAACGCCGACAAGCCAAACAGGCCGAGGCATGCAATGATAACTGCGAGAATGGCGAATGAGGTGAAAATCTTCTGCGTCCGGACTTCCCCGGTATACAACGCCGCAAACGACTCGTCCAGGAAATGGTATTCGATCGGGCCTGCCGGATTGAAGGCATTCCAACGGCTTTCCAGGTCATTGAGGAATCCCTTCACATCGGTTGTTTTTATTTTCAGGACCAGTCCGCCGTAATTGCCGCCGAGCATCAGCATCAGCGGGGCTACCTTTTGCCGGGTGGAGGCGTAGTTGAAATCGTGCACTACGCCGATGACCTTGAACTCTTGCTGCCCTGACCTGACAATGGATTTGCCGACGGCTTCTTTTTCATTCCAACCCAGCTCGGCTGCGGCCGCTTCGTTGATGACTACGGCTGAGGAGTCGGTCCGGAAGGCCTGGGAAAAATACCGGCCTTCCGCCAGGGTGATATCCAGGGTGTTGATATAATCGTAATCCACGCGGTAGATGTTGGCGTGGATTTCAGTGCCTTTGCCGTTCTCGTCCTTTGGAAAGATCTCCGTACCGCCGATGAAGTCGGAATTACCGGGAACAACCCGGGCAATGCTCGCCGAAACGACGCGGTTATCCTGCAACAGTTGATCCCGGAAAGCATCCTGCTTGTCGGTCAGTAGCCTGGCATCCGGCAGAAACAGGACTTCTTCCTTCGTGTAGCCCAGTTTTTTGTTCTGCATGTAATTCAGTTGCTGATAAACCACCAGGGTAGCGATGATCAGCGCCGTGGAAATAAAAAACTGAAAAACGACGAGGCTGCTTTGGAGGGGCTTCCGGTGCGATCCGCTGATGGTTGCGCCCTTCAGCACTTTCATGATGCTGAATGAGGACAAAAAGAAGGCCGGATAAATTCCCGCAAGTATGCCGACTGCCAGGACCAACGCAATGGCGGCCAGACCGAACCGGTAGGTCAGGAAATAGTCAAGGCCGATGTTTTTGCCGGAAACCTGATTGAAGTACGGCAGCAGCAAATAAACCAGCCCAAGCGCACACACCATGGAAATGGAACTGAGCAGAACGGATTCGGAAAGGAATTGCCGGATCAATTGAAACTTTGCCGATCCCATGACTTTCCGGATCCCGACTTCCCGGGTGCGTTTCACCGCGCGTGCGGTAGAAAGGTTGGTGAAATTGATGCAGGCCAGCAATAGAACGAACAGCGCCAGTGCCGAAAAGATATAGACATATTGAAGGTCGCCGTTGGGTTCCAGTTCATAGGTGGTGTGCGAACGGAGGTGAATACTCGTCAGCGGCTGCAAGGAAAACACAAAGGTATTGACCGCTTTTTGGGCTTCCGCCAGACTGATCCCCATATCCCGTTGCACTTCGGGCACCACATGTTCTGCCACCAGGCCCCGGAATTTAGGTTCCAGTTCCTTTGGGTCGGCCTGGTCGTCCAGCAGCAGATAGGTATAATAGCCGATATTGCTCCAGGTGTTTTGGTTGATCTTAAAGGTTGAGAGGCTCATAACCGCATCAAAGTGAAAATGGGATTCGTCGGGTATTTTTTCAAAAACGCCGGTGACCTTATAGGCTGCATTGTAAATGCCGACGACCAGGGATTTGCCGAGCGGGTCTTCGCCGCCGAAATATTTTTGAGCCAACGCCTTCGAAATAACGATGCTGTTGGGCTCCACCAATGCCCCTGTTTCGCTGCCTGCTTTCAGCGGAATGCTGAACAGTTGGAGGAAGTTCGAATCCGCAAAGGCCAGTTTGTTCTCTTTGAACTGCTGATCATTGTATTTGACAAAATCGGTTACGGGGAGCATCCTGGTCGTGGCTCTTATTTCAGGAAAGGCAGCTTTCATGCCTTCGCCGACGCCCACATCTACATGAGGGTAAACCGCCACATTGCCGTTGCCGGTCACGGAGAGGTTGACCCTGTAAATGTTTTCGGCTTCGGCCGGGTAGCGATCGTAACTCAGTTCGTCAAAAACAAAAGCGGCAATTAAAATAAAACAGGTGAGACCAATGGCCAGGCCGAGAATATTGATGAGCGAAAATGATTTGTTCGCCATCAAAGCTCGCCATGCAGTTTTGAAATAGTTGTTGAACATATCAGGGTGATTTTGTGATGTCGGACCTGTTTTTCGGGGGCGTTTGAACGAGTCGGCAATAGGATGCAAGGGCGCCGGAAAAGTCCCTTACTGCTCAAAGCTAATTAAAATCGAAAGAATCCGTATAACCCGGGTTGGGAAAATGCTGAAATTACCATTCCGCCGGCAGACGCCGTCTGCCGGGCTACCCGCCAAATGGTTTTCTCCTTATATTTCAGCCGGAAACCGAATAATCTGCTCGAATAAAAAATCAGATCATCATGACCAAAGGAAGAATGGAAGCCTTCAGCGACGGCGTGTTGGCCATTATCATCACCATCATGGTGCTGGAGATGAAGCCCCCGCACGGCGCCACCATGGAAGAGCTCAGGCCGCTGTACCCCAAATTTCTGAGTTACGTGCTCAGCTTCGTGTTTCTGGGCATCTACTGGAACAATCACCACCATATGCTGCAAGCCGTCAAACGGGTGAACGGCCGCATCCTGTGGGCCAATATGCACCTGTTGTTCTGGTTGTCGCTGGTGCCGTTTACCACAGCGTGGATGGGCGAGAACCATTTCGCTTCATTGCCGGTGGCCTTGTACGGTGTTGATCTGCTGCTGTCCGGAACGGCTTATTATATCCTGTCCCAGGTGCTGATCGTGCATCACGGAAAGGATTCCACCCTGGCCAGGGCGGTAGGCCGCGACATCAAGGGGATTATTTCCGCCGTGGTTTATGCCGTCAGCATTCCAATGGCGTTTATCAACCCTATGATCGCCTGCACCCTGTTTGTGGTCGTCGCCATCATGTGGCTGATCCCGGACAAGCGGATCGAAAAGGTGCTGATGTCAGGAGAGAATTAAAGGGTATGGTTTCATTGGTCAACGGCTGGATCAAATGAGTCAGCGCCGGCAACATTTGTGCCGGTCGATTCTGAATCGGCGCCTTTAAAAATGCCTGGAATAGATTTCAATAGACGTTTCAAATCTTCATATGCCGGCCCTACAGGCCGGTGGCTTACGTCGTTGCCGGGGTGCTACGGATATGGCGATCCTAAAGGACCGCTGTACTGGACAGCTCAATCAGGGGAAAGGCATCGGTTTTGTTACACGAAAGGGCCATTGTAAGCCCCCATCCAAGGTCACTTACGACTTACAACTAATGACTTACGACTTACAACTTACAACAAGCCTCATCCCAACCTCGCCAATCGCCGGGCGCCTTCCGCCAGAATTTCCTCATCCTTGGCGAAGCATAGCCGGATGATGCGTTCATCCAACCCGTTGGAGTAGAAAACGGATACCGGGATGGCCGCCACGCCGTACTCAATCGTCAGCCGCCGGGCGAATCCGGTATCGGGTTCGTCGCTGAGGTGGCCGTAGCTGAACAACTGAAAATAAGTGCCTTCACAGGTCAGCGGCTTCAGGGCGGATTCCTGCATCGCGTTGCTGAAAAAATCGCGTTTGCGCCGGTAGAATTCGGGCAACTGCAGGTATTCCTCCGGATCTTCCAGAAACTCGGCCAGGGCCCACTGCATGGGGGTATTCACGGAAAAGACGTTGAACTGGTGCACCTTCCGGAACTCCCTCGTCAGCAGGGGCGGCGCAATGCAATAGCCGATCTTCCAACCGGTATTGTGGAAGGTCTTGCCAAACGAATAGACCGCAAAACTGCGATCGCGCAGCCCGGGATGGCTCAGGACGCCGGTATGCCGCCTTCCGTCGTAGATAAGGTGTTCGTACACTTCGTCGCTCAATACCAGGATATCGGTCCCTTCCAATAAATTGGCCAGGGCCGCCATATCTGCCGCATCCAGGGTTTTTCCCGTCGGATTATGGGGCGTATTGATGATCACCATCCTGGTTTTCGGCGTAATAAGCCGACCGAAATCCGCCCAGTTTACCCGGTAATCCGGTGGGCGGGTCTCATAAACGACCGGTACGCCGCCGTTCACCTCTACGGACGGACGATAGGAGTCATATGCCGGTTCAATGAGGATCACCTCATCCCCCGGACGGATCACGGTTGAAATAGCGGTGAACAACCCCTGGGTAGCCCCGGCCAGGACGGTAATTTCCTCATCCGGATCCAGGGATATGCCATGCGTACGGTTGTACTTTTCAGCCAGGATCTTGCGAAGGGCCGGCAAACCCGCCATAGGGGCATATTGGTTATACCCCTTTTCCATGTACCGGCTGACCAGGTTGATCAACTTCGGCGAGGAAGAATAACTCGGAAAACCCTGCGCGAGGTTGATGGCGCCGTGTTCGGCCGCGAGCGCCGACATGACCGTGAAAATGGTCGTGCCGGTATTGGGTAGCTTGGAATCGAATTTCATGCCTGTTGATAGCGGGAAAAGATCTTGTCAATCGCGGCAGCCAGTTTGCGGTCCCTTTCGGTGACCGTGTTGCCGGCGTCATGCGTATTCAGGTGAATTTCCACGGTGTTCCACACATTGCTCCAATTGGGGTGGTGGTTCATCTTTTCGGCGGCAAAGGCCACTTCGGTCATAAAGGCGAACGCTTCTGTGAAGTTATTGAATTTGAATACGGCATTGAGTTGGTTGTTGGATTCTGTCCACATGGTATTCGGTTATTTCATCAGGGTTATTGTTTTGATTTCTTTCACCGAATTTAATTTTACGTCGTTCGTTAAAAAGGAATCGCAGGAATTTACCAAGGCTGCAGCTATTTGAAGTGCATCCATTCCTTTGAGAAAAGGATACTTTGCGCGAAGTTGATAGGATTTTCTGGCGATTTCCTGGTTAATATCCAGGATTTGGATGCCTAGCTTGCGTAGAAATTGTTCGAATTTCAAAATAATATCAGGCCGGCCGGCTTTTTCAGGGCCAACTCCGAACTCTGCAAGCGTTACCACGCTGGATATCAATGAATCATTGTTGGTAACGTATTCAAGAAATAAATCCTTTACAGGGTGGGAAAATTCCGGATGTTCTTCAATCAGGTAGATGAACGGCGCAGTGTCAATGAAAATTCTCATTAAGGCAAATGGTTCTTTGATTCAAGAATTACCGATCCTCTCTCAGGTTGGTTATATATGATTGGGGGTCAATATCCCAAATTCCTTTTCCGATCCCAGTTACTTCATCAAGAATATTTTCAACTCTTTTTTTTAAGTTGATTTTATACAATACGACTTGAAGTAATGCTTCGAGCTCGGAATAATCGAGTTGATCGATATCTTTGATTATTGTCTCGATTTTCGCCATTTTAACTGAATGTTTGTAACAAATATACAAAAATTGAAGGAACTATGTTCCAGACTATGCTGAAATCGGTTCATATGCATAGCAAACCTGAAGAAGCATAAAAAGCCCCGGCCTGCCGATGCGTTGATTTGTAATTGCACATAAAACAAATCCACAAATCACCAAGCACGAAGTACGTGACCGAAGGGAATAATCCGCAAATCAAGCTCCGGCGGCCGACTCTGTCAGACATAGGCGACTTCGTCGTCCGGAGACCGAAGAGCCCAAAGCGCAAAGGCGGCAAACCCACAAATCAACGCATCAACAAATCAACGCATCAACAAATCAAGGTTTGATCACCCCCTTATTCGCCTTCTGCATCGGGTTCAGCTGTTCCGCCTGTTTGTGGGCCTTGAATACCTGGAACCGGCTCGGCAATTGCCGTACCGGCCAGTTGTTGTTGCTCTCGTCAATGTCGGCGGTTTCCTTATAGGGGTCCAGGCGGATGGCCTTCACTTCCTTATTCTTGACAAACACCTTGCTGAAGCGGCTCTCATTCTTTCGCCAGATCTCGGCCGGAATGCGCTGGATCTCTTTGGTACCGTCCTCGAAGGTCCACTCCAGGATAACGGGCATCACCAGTCCGCCCTTGTTGCTGAAAAAGAGTTCGTAGTAATTGTTGTCGCCGTACAGTTTTTTCTTTTCGTCCTTGCTGTAGGTCTGGTCGTACAGGTGAAAGGTGGTGGTCTGCACGGAGTCGGCGGTTTCCCAGGGTTTATAGCCGTTGTAGAAATCCCGGAGCGACGGGTCCTGGTCGACAGCAAACTTCATACCCTCTTCCCGGTTCCTGATCCTGGAGATATCATCAAAGGGCTTTTCGACCTTGTGGGTTTGGGTATAATCCTGTTTTTCCGGATCATTCTCCAGGTCGACCTTGAACCACTTGATGCTGTCGAGCGAAATATCAACGGCATCTGTTCCGTAGAACCAGCCGCGCCAGAACCAGTCGAGGTCCACGCCGCTGGCGTCTTCCATGGTCCGGAAAAAGTCGGCGGGTGTGGGGTGTTTGAATGCCCATCGCCGGCAGTATTCCTGGAAGGCGAAGTCGAACAGTTCGCGCCCCATCACCGTCTCGCGGAGGATATTCAGCGCGGTGGCCGGTTTGCGGTAGGCGTTGGCAAAAAAGTCCTTGATGTTGTCGCTGTTGGTCATGATGGGCTCCAACTGGTCTTTCGGCAATTTCATATAATCCACGATGGAAACGGCCGGCCCGAACCAAGACTGGTAGTTGTTGTCAAAATCGCTTTCGGCCAGGAATTGGACATAGCTGTTGAGCCCTTCATCAAACCAGCTCCACTGGCGTTCGTCGCTGTTGATGACCATGGGGAAATAGTTGTGGCCGACCTCGTGGGTGATGACGGATATGGCCGAATTCTTGGCCGCTTCCGAATAGGTGCCGTCTTTTTCCGCCCGGCCCGGGTTGAAGCAGATCATCGGATATTCCATGCCGTTGGCCGCTTCCACGGAGATCGCCGAAGGATACGGGAAAGGGATGGTGAATTTGGAATAACTTTTCAGCGTATGCGCCACCGTTTTGGTGGAATATTTCCGGTAGATCGGGTAGGCTTCCTTGCCGTAATAGCTCATGCACATCACTTTTTTGCCTTCGGAGGTGATGTGCGGCATAGCGTCCCAGATGAATTTCCGGCTGGCGGTCCAGGCAAAATCCCGTACGTTCTCGGCTTTGTAGATCCAGGTTTTGGTTTCCCTGGTCTTCGGCTTTTTCTCGGTCTGTTTCGCCTCATCCAGGGTCACGATCTCGACCGGTTCCGCGGCGTTGCGTGCTTGTTGCCAGCGTTGCAACTGCGCCGGGGTCAGCAAGGTCGCGTAATTGAGGCATTCTCCCGTCGATCCGACCACGTGATCCGAAGGCAGGGTCATTTTCACCAGGAAATTGCCGAAGGTCAGCGCGAATTCTCCGCGGCCGGTGAACTGCTTGTTCTGCCAACCCTCAAAATCGCTGTACACGCAGAGCCGCGGGTACCATTGGGTGACGGTGTACAGGTAATTGCCGTCCTCGGGGAAATATTCGTAGCCGCCGCGTGCCAGATTGGTGGCGCTGCCGGTCTGCACCTGTCCGATATCCACCCGGTTGACCATGTAGTAATGCCACTTCACGCGGAAGGAGAAACTCATCCCCGGTTTGAGCGGTTCCGGGAGGTCCACCCGCATCATGGTCTGGTTGACGGTGTAGTGCAGCGCCGTACCGTTGGCATCCGTTACGGATTCGATCTTGTCGCCGTATTTCTCTTTTTCGCGCCAGGATTCCAGTCCGCGCATTTCCAATTCGCTCATCGCGGGTTTGATTTCACTGGGGTCGAAATACTGGTTGTCGCTTTTCGTGGAGTGCTGATTTTCGTCCAGTTGCAACCAGAGATACCGCAGGGTATTCGGCGATTGGTTGTAGTAGGTGATCAGCTCTTCGCCGTCCAGCCGCTGTTCGTCCGTGTTCAGGCTGCAGTCGATGTCGTAATCGGCCCGCTGCTGCCAGTAATCCGGGCCGGGCGCGCCGTCCATGCCCCGGTACTCGTTCGGGCCGGGCAGCATCGACCCCAATTGTTCGAATTTGTTGGCGTGGTCGGCATTCTGTCCGAAAGTGCAAATGCTCCCCAAAAGCAGGGCTGCAGTCGTGAGTGTGGTGATTCTATTGAACATGATGCAATTTTTTCTCTGTTTTTCCGGCTTCCCTAGTAGCGTAAAGACGCAAAGTTTTAATTTTCAACACGCTGCGCGTGCTGAAAATTCTTTGGACACAAAATTCTGAACGGTCCCGAAATGGCCGGCAAATCAACCTCCGGCGGCCGAAGCTCCGCAAGAGCGAAGGCGGCAAATCAACCCCCGACCGCCGTAGCCTTGGCGAAGGAGGTAAATCAACAACAACAAACAACAATCAACAACAATAAACAACAACAAACAATCAATAATACCTCCCCATCATCGGATGTTCCACAATGGCCCGCTTGAGTTCCATGAAATCAACGGATCCCTGATGGCTCCAGACTATTTTGCCGCCGGGTTCGATCAAAGCCGTATAAGGCAGCGCGCCGTCCCAGTTCTTATCGACGGCATCGATCAGGGCGTATTTGTCCTCTTCACTGTACAGGTAATTGGGGACTGCGGAATATTTCCCGCGCAGGAAAGCCAGCACCTTGTCCTCTTCCTGGGGCTTGTCGGCGGAGAGCGAAACGAATTCGAAGCTGCGGGCGCCGTACATCCGCTGCAGGACGATGAATTCGGGGTATTCCAGGATGCAGGGGCCGCACCAGGTTGCCCAGACGTTGACGAGGCGCAATTTGTCCGAGCCTTCGTTCTTCATCAGGTCCTGAATGCCTTTGATATCGAGTTTGGCCACGTCAACCGGCTTTTCTTCCCATTCCTTTTCCATTTTCACCTTGTATTCGGTTTTCCAGGCCCATTTGGTGGAGCAGCCGAAAGTCTTGGTAGCCGGTTCGGCGATCTCCTTGCCGGCCAAAACCGCATCAATGGCGTTTCGGAGGTCTTCGCCGTTGGCGCCGCCGGGTTTTTCCACCTTGTCGATGCGGCCGGTATAGCGCAGTTTGCGGTCTTTGTCAAAAACATAAGCGTGCGGCGTGGCGACCGGCCCGTATTGCAGGGAAACGGATTCGTTGTCTCCGTCATACAGGTAGGGGAAGTTGTATTGCTTGTGTTCGGCCCTCAACTTCATATCCTCAAAATCGTCGCCGAGGTCGGTATACCCCAGTTCTTCATACAGCAAACCCAGGGGGCTGTTGGGTGAAATGGCGACCATGTCCACGCCCTTGCTCTTGTATTCGGCTGCGATCGCCTTCATCCTGTCCTCGTAAGCCTGGGCGGTCGGGCAATGGTTGCAGGTGAACACGATGACCAGCACCTGGGCATCGGCAAAATCCCCGAGCGTGTAAAATTTGCCGTCGGTGGCGGGCAGGTTGAAATCAGGCGCCGGCGATCCGATCGGCAGGGTTTCAACGGGTTGCTCGGGTACCGGCTGCGGGTTGGCTGTGAAAACGGCCGTTGCGGTTTCTTCGGCCCCCTGGTCCGGGGCGCCGGCCGGCTTGCAGCCCGCCAGCAGGAGGCTCGCCAATAAAAACAGGCTTTGGATCTTTGTGAATCGGATGTGCATGTCGTGTTGGTTTTTTCGAAAAGGAAAAATAGGGCAATTTGCCGGGCCTGCCAAGTTTTTGGGTAGAATGAAAGCTCAAATCCGATCAGGTTTATAAAGTTCTGACGAAATTCGCCCTTTTAACCGGTATTATCCTGCTTTTTATGCGGGAAGAATTCAAAACAGATGATTACAGTAGAAGAAGCGCTCCGGATCGTCCGCAGCCAGGCCGTCGATCTCGGCGCCGAACAGGTTCCCCTGGCCGGAAGCCTCCGGCGGTTGCTCCGGGAACCTTTAACGGCCGACCGCGATTTTCCGCCGTTCGACCGCGTGACCATGGACGGCATCGCGATCCGGCATGAAGCCTTTGCCGCCGGTCGCCGCCGCTTTCAGGTGAAAGGCATTGCCGCCGCCGGGGCGCCTCAAATGGTCCTCAATGACCCGGAAGCCTGTCTGGAAGTCATGACCGGCGCCATGCTGCCTGAACATGCGGACACGGTCATCCGCTACGAGGACGTGGAGATGGAAGGCGAGTTTGCCGTTTTACCCGGGGATATCGGGATCAACAAAGGATTGAATATCCATGTGCAAGGCTCTGACAGGCGCCGGGGTGAGGCCATTGTGCCGGCGGGCAGGTTCATCCGCGCGGCCGAGATCGGGATTGCGGCTACCGTCGGGAAACCGGCGCTTGCAGTATCCGGGCATCCCGGGGTGGTTATTCTGTCTACCGGGGATGAACTGGTAAAAGTGGAGGAAACGCCGCTTCCGCACCAGATCCGCCGGTCCAACAGCCATACCTTGCAGGCCGTCCTCAGCGATTGGGGCCTGCCCGCCGCTACCGATCATTTGCCAGACGACCCTGAGGTGATCCGCGAAAAACTGGCCGGTTATCTGGGTACCCAAACGGCCGTCATTCTCAGCGGGGGCGTTTCGGCGGGCAAATACGATTATGTGCCGTCGGTACTGACCGAGCTCGGCGTTGAAAACCTGTTCCATAAGGTCACCCAGCGACCGGGCAAACCCCTCTGGTTCGGCCGCAAACCGGGCGGTGCGGTGGTATTTGCGCTGCCCGGCAATCCGGTTTCATCCTTCATCTCCACCCAGGTCTATTTCAAAGCCTGGTGGCATGCTTCGCTGGGCCTGGCGCCGGAACCTCAGTACGCGGTCCTCGGGGCGGATTTCCGTTTCCCGCCCGAACTCACCTATTTTTTGCTGGTGAATGCGCAAACCGATCCGGAGGGGCAACTCATCGCCATGCCTTTTCCCGGCGGCGGCTCAGGCGACCTCGCCGGACTGACCGACGCCACAGGGTGCCTGATCCTCCCGTCGGACCTTACGGATTTTAAAAAGGGCGCGGCATTCCCTTATGTCCCTTTTCAATAAATCCGGTTTTTATGCGTTTTGCTCTTATCAAAAAAATCAAGACCATGCGTATCTCAGCTTTGTTGATCATTTTTGCATTAGTCGCATTCTCAGGCCAGGCATACGGCCAGGAATCCCGAAATAAAACGGACAAAAAAGAGCAAAAGGACAAGGATAAGGACGGTTTCTCCTCCCTCTTCAAAAAGAAGGAAAACACCGAGGAAGCCTCCGCCGAAAACAAAAAGGAAAAAAGCGCCAAATACCAGGAAGAGGATGACGATCGCGACCTGAAAACCAAACACAAGGAAGCGAAATCAGAGGTCAAAATGGCGAAAAAGGAAAGAAAAGCCGCCGAAGCCAAGGAAAAAGCCGCCAAAGCCCGCGCCGACGCCCTGAAAGCCCAGAAAAAGGCCGAAAAAGCCGACGCCAAAGCTGAAAAAGCGGACCGGAAACTGGAGAAGGCTAAAAGTAATTAGTTGTAAGTATAAGTCGTAAGTCATAAGTCGTAAGTCATAAGTCGTAAGTCATAAGTCGTAAGTCATAAGTCGTAAGTTGTAAGTCGTAACGGCCCTTTCGCATAACAAAAATGGACTTCTTCGATTTGTATTCGCAATACCGAAGCCTTTCCACCTGATTGAGCTGCCCAGTACAGCGGTCCGTTAGGATCGCCATATCTGTAGCGCCACGGCAACGACGTAAGCCACCGGCCTGTAGGGCCGGAATATGAAGATCTGCGACGCCGGTTGAAATCCATTCTATTCACATTTAGGATCGGTTCGGAATCGACCGATACGGATGTTGCCGGTTTGAAGCAATCACATACCGGCCCTACAGGCAGGGAACCTTACGCGAAAGCTCCGTCGTAAGTCGTAAGTTTATGTTGAATTCACTTACGACTTACGACAGGCAGCCTTTCGATTAAAAATTAAAATGCAGTCCGCATAACCCGCCAATACTGACGCCGCCCTGGCCCAACCGCGCGTTCAATTCTCCGCTGAGCGCCATATGGGAACTGAGCAGCCATCTCACACCGCCTTGCCCGATAACCGCCGATCCGGAAGATTTGCCGCCTTCTCCGACCTGCCAGCCTATACCGGCTACTTCAGCGGTCCCAGGTTGAATGCGGGCCCGGAAGAAACTGAAACCTGCTCCGGCAAAAGGTTGTAACCGGCCGTTGCCGAATCGGTGTCGCAAAATAGCATCAAGGCTGAAGATCCTGCTGTTTTGCGTCAGTTGACCGGTCACCGACCGGGATTCACCCTTCTCGGAATCGATGACCTGTACCGGAAATTCCGCGGAACGGTACTGCCGCCACCTGCTCGCCCGGCCAATGAGGTCGAGGCGGCCCGTGAGGTTGACGCCGCCCTGTACGCCGTACAGGAAACCCGAATGCGCCTGCCTGTTCGTGAATTCGCCGGGTCCGCTGAAATGGCCGAAAAAGAATTCGCCGCCCAGGCTTTCCGACAGTTTTCCCCAGGTTTCCGGGTTTTCATAAACGGATTGCCCAAGGTCTTCCATCACCGAACGGGTAAAATCATCCGGTAATTTGTAAGGCGCCGGGAAGCCTGCAATAAAGCCGCCGGTAAACCTGGGCTCTCCGAAGACGTATTCCCGCTCCCGGTTGTTGTCTCGCGGCAAAGCACCCTGTGAAGCGCCACCTGTCCTTTCTTCGCTTTCTTTCAGTTTTTGCTTGATCTTTTCGATGACCTTTTCGAGCACTTTTTGCCAAAAATCGTCTTTCCAGTATTTCTCCTGCTTACCCATTTTTTTCTTCAGCAGGTCTTCGTACAGCTTGGTCAGGCGGCGCTGATAATCCTGTTCCGACTCGCCTTCTTTTTTCTTCAATTCTTCGTCGTACCGGCCGGTTTCGGCATCGGTCATTTCATCCATCTTTTCCTGGGTTTCGCCGGGTTTGTCCTTGTTTTCCCGGAGGTCCTGCTCGATCCCCGGGACGACGTCATCCTTGCCTTCTTCGCCGCATTTCTTCCTGCGTTCCTCCAGTTTGTCCAGCAGTTCCTGTTGCTTCTTTTTCAATTCACCCAGTTTGTCGAAGTATTCGCTTTGTTTTTTGCGGAGGTTGTCCTGGGCCCGTTTCAATGCGTCCTGCAATTCCCGGGTCCTGCGCCTGACCTGATCGGCCGGGCCGTGCGCTGTCGGATTGTTGAGGTAATCGGCCAGGTTCCTTTCCGCGGCGGAGCGGTCGGCAGCGGCGTCATCTGCTTCGCCCTTCCGTTTTTCGGCCTCATCCGCCAGTTTTTCAACTTCTTTTTTCAACTTATCCGCCTCCTTTCCCAGTTTTTCGCAATCTCCGGCCCTGCCGTAAAGCGGAAGCAGCAAGCAGGCCGCCGAGGCAATCAAAAGGATCATATTCAGCTTTTTCATGGTCATGTTTTTTAAAGGTTGTTGAATGTGGATCGGGTTTTTGGCCAAAACCTGGGTCAAAATTAGGCTTGCGGGAGAGGGCGCGCCATTACAATTTTCCGGCGCTTTTGAGCTGGTCGGAGCAGGGGTTTTGCTGAACTAAAGGGTTGTATCTTGAATAAGTATTTGACATTTAATGTTTTATAGAATTACCTGTTTTGGCGTTTTTTTTCGGTTAGCTCCTGGTGGCGAGCTCTTCCCGCTATAATATTTCCGCCGATTGCCCCATCTTAGCGACCAGGCTCAAGCAGACGATCAAATGAACGGGAACAATAAAAGATGGCAGGTCCGGATCGATACCGGCGGGACTTTCACCGATTGCATCGGCAGGACACCGGACGGAGCAATCAGGCGGCTGAAAGTGCTCAGCAGCGGAAAATTGCGCGGTCGGCTGACCGGCCGCCTGGGGGAAGGCCTTTTTTCAATTGACTGCAAATGGCCGGCAACCTCCGAAACCCTGGCGCAGGGTTTCGGAGG
>WBZL01002239.1_pt1 | contig 17681 bp, 12 predicted proteins | sample 5204291 | NCBI WGS metagenome assembly WBZL01 (sample SAMN12344345, study PRJNA552823) | activated sludge metagenome | biome: Activated sludge suspended growth; feature: Nitrification reactor; material: Wastewater; isolation source: activated sludge from nitrification reactor of wastewater...
GAGGGGTCGGTCGGTCTGGGCAAGTCGCTCAAGTCGATCGTGCACCCACTGCGACGGCAGATCCCGATCTACCTGGGCGCCGAGGGCCCCAAGAACGTGACGCAGACCGCGGAGATCGCGGACGGCTGGTTGCCGCTGTACTACTCGCCGTTCCGCCAGGACGTGTACGCCGACCAGCTCGCCGGCGCCCGGGACGGGTTCCAGGTCGCGGCGCTGGCACTGTTCCAGGTCACCGACGACGACGAGCCCGACACCCTGGCCGACGCCCTGGCCGGAGCCCGGGCGATGCTCGCGTTCTACATCGGCGGGATGGGCGCCAAGGGCCAGAACTACCACACCAAGCTGGCGGCCCGGATGGGACTCGGCCAGCACGCGGAACGGATCCAGGACCTGTTCCTCGAGGGTCGCGGCGACGAGGCGGTCTACGAGGTGCCGGTCGAGTTCGCCGACGAGATCAGCCTGGTCGGCACCCCGGAGCGCATCGCGGACCGGGTCGCGGCATGGAAGGACTCCGCGGTGACCGAGATCCTGGTCGCGGCCGGGTCGGTGGACCAGGTCCGTCAGGCCGCCGAGATCATCCTCCCGGTCTGACTCGTCAGCGCGGCCAGGGCGGGGGCGGCCTCAGGCCGGGGCGGCGACCCGGGCCGCGACCGACGGGGCGACCATCGACCAGCCCACCTCGCGCTCGTACGCGTAGCCGATGTCGAACAGCTCGGCGTCGCGGTGGTGGCGGGCCAGCACCTGCATGCCGACCGGCAGACCGTCGACGGTGCCGGCCGGGATCGACACCGCCGGGTTGCCGTAGATGTTGGAGATGATGGTGAGCCCGCCCATGGTGACCAGGTCCGGCACCCGCTCGACGACCATCTCGATCAGCTTGTTGGACAGCCGGGGGAACACGCCGTTGGCGACCCGGACGCCGCCCATCAGCCCTCGGAACGCGAGGCGGGCGGCGTTGGAGGACTTGGCGTCGTCGAGGAAGGTCGAGGTCGGGCTCGACGTGGTCGCCTCCGCGGCGAACGCGGGCCCGGGGTTGGTGGCGCAGACGATGTAGTCGACCTGCTCGAACGCGGTCGCCATCGCCTCGTTGGCGGCCAGGCGCTGCGCCTCGGCGACCGCGGCGAGGTTCAGGTTGTAGGTCGTCTGGGCCATGATCACGCCCAGTGCGATCTCGTCGGTCAGGTCCGCCGCGCACGACGGCCAACGCGGGCCGAGCTCGGCGAGCAGCGTCGACAGGTTCCCCATCGCCCACTGCGCGGCCAGGTTCGGCAGCTCCAGGCTGATGTCGACGACCTCCATGCCGGTCATCTCGACCAGATCCGCGGCTCGGGCGCGGATCTCGTCCTCGACGCTGGCCTCGAGGGGAACCCCGGCGATCGACGGCAGGATGGCGACCTTGCGTCCCTTCAGCTCGGTCGAGCCGAGGTTGCGCTCCCAGCCGCCGGGGTTGGGGAGGCTGGTCGGGTCGCGGGGGTCGACGCCAGCGCAGACGTCGAAGTGGCGCGCCGCGTCGCGCACGGAGCGGGCCAGACAACCGTTGACGACTGTGCTCGGACGCGAGAACGCGTGGGGACCCCGCGACATGCGACCGAAGGTCCCCTTCATCCCGAACAGGCCGGTGTAGCCGGCGGGGATCCGGATCGAGCCGCCACCGTCACCGCCGCTGGCGATCGACACCAGCCCACCGGCGACCGCGGAGGCGGACCCGCCGGAGGACCCACCGACGGTGCGCCCGTACCGCCACGGGTTGTGGCACACGCCGTTGAGCTTGGTGACGCTGACGTTCAGTCCGCCGAACTCCGACGCGGTGGTCAACCCGACGGGGTTGGCGCCGCCGTCCTCGATGAAGCGACGGGTCGTCTCGGAGGTGAAGGACGCGATCTGGTCCTTGAACACGAGCGACGCGCCCGTGTCGGGCCACCCCTGCACCTGCTCGAGCTCCTTGATGCCGACGGGCACGCCACCGAACGGCTTGGTCAGGTCCGCCTGCCGCGCCGCGACCAACGCCCGCTCGGGGTCGAGGAACGAGAAGCAGTTCAGGTCGCTGGCCGCGATCGCGTCGAGCGTCGCCTGGAGCTCCTCGGCCGGCGACCGCTCCCCGGCCCGGAACGCGTCGACCAGGGAGCACGCGTCACCCAGCCAGGGGCCGTCCGAGGACGCGGAAGCGGAGGGGGCACCATCGGTCGTCACAGCCATGGGCTCCATGGTCCCACAGGGACCGAACCGGATTCACCCCGGGTCGGGGTGGTCGCCCGTCACCGTCACCGACCGCGGCTTGAATGGTCCCCATGCCACGTCAGACCGAACTGTTCGAAGGTGGGTACGCCCGCGAGGTCATCGAGGTCCCCGTCACGAAGGAGCTGGGCGAGTCGTTCATGGCGTACTCGCTGTCGGTCATCACGTCGCGGGCCATCCCCGACGTGCGCGACGGGCTCAAGCCGGTGCAGCGCCGCATCCTGCACGCCATGGCCGACATGGGGATGCGTCCTGACCGACCCCATCGCAAGTGCGCCAACGTCGTCGGCGAGACGATGGGCAAGTACCACCCCCACGGCGACGGCGCGATCTACGACGCGCTGGTGCGCATGGGTCAGTCCTTCGGGCGCAACATCACCCTGGTCGACCCGCACGGCAACTTCGGGTCGCTGGACGACCCGCCGGCCGCCTACCGCTACACCGAATGCCGCCTGACAGAGGCGGCCATGGAGATGCTGGCCGAGATCGACGAGGAGACCGTCGAGTTCCGCCCGACCTTCGACGGCGAGCGCTCCGAGCCGACCTACCTCCCGGCCCGGCTCCCCAACCTGCTGGTCAACGGCACCTCCGGCATCGCGGTGGGGATGGCGACCAACATGGCGCCGCACAACCTGGTCGAGGTGTTCGAGGCCATCAAGCTGGTGATGACCAAGCGGCGGCCCAAGCCGACCACCGCCGAGCTGATGGCCGCGCTACCCGGGCCGGACTTCCCGTCCGGGGGCGTCATCGTCGACGACGGTCTGGCCGAGGCCTACGAGACCGGCCGGGGTAGCGTCCGGGTCCGGGCGACCGCCGAGGTCGTCGACCTGACCCGGGCCCGCCAGGGCATCGTCGTCACCGAGCTCCCCTACCTGGTCGGCCCCGAACGGGTGGTGGGGCGCATCCAGGAGCTGATGCGCAACGGCAAGCTGCCCCTGGTGACCGACGTCAAGAACACGTCCGACCGCCACACCGGGCTGCGCATCGAGATCGAGCTGCGTCCGGGAGCCAACGCCCGGGCCGTGCTGACCGAGCTGTACCGGTTGACGCCCATGGAGGACACCTTCGGCATCAACAACGTCGTGCTCGTCGACGGCACGCCGCGGACGCTCGGCCTGTACGACCTGTGCCAGCACTACATCGACCACCGTCTCGACGTCGTGCGCCGCCGCACCGAGTTCCGCCTCGAGAAGGCCCGCCGGCGACTGCACCTGGTCGAAGGCCTGCTCATCGCGCTCGACGCCATCGACCTGGTCGTGTCGATCATCCGCAGCTCCGAGGACGCAGCCGAGGCCCGGGACCGGCTGATGGCGGAGCTGTCGTTGACCGAGGTGCAGGCGGTGCACATCCTCGACATGCAGCTGCGACGTCTGACCGCGCTCGCCAAGCTGGAGCTCGAGGCCGAGGCCGGCGAGCTGCGGGGCCGCATCGACGACTTCGAGAAGATCCTCGCCTCGGACCGCCGCCAGCGGACCATCGTGTTGAGCGAGCTCGAGGAGATGGTCGGCAACTACGGCACCGAGCGTCGCAGTCGCATCGTGTCACCCGACGCCCTCGACGACGTCACCCTGGAGGAGGCCGAGGCCGAGGAGGCAGCGAGCCGAACCGAGGAACCGTGCGTCGTCGCGCTCAGCACCACCGGCATGATCGGCCAGGAGCCCGTCAGCGGCCCCCGGCCCGCCACACCGGGTCGCCACGACGTCATCGCTCAACGGGTGGCGACCACCACGCACTCGCGTCTGGCCGCGGTCACATCCCGGGGACGGGTGTTCCCGCTGTCGGTCGCGACCATCCCCGAGGTGACCGGCCGCTCCCGCGGCGTGGCCCTCGGCGAGCTGGTCCCGCTGGACAAGGGAGAGGAGGTGCTGACGCTGGTCGCTGGCGGCGCCGGCCCCGACGGGGACGCTCCTCCGGTCCTGCTCGTCACCGCCCAGGGGGTGATGAAACGGGTCACCGCCGCCGACCTCCTCGGCGTCACCGCCGGACGGCCCGCCATCAAGCTCAAGCCCCAGGACCGGGTGGTGGCCGCCACCCTGGCGGCGGACGGCACCGATGTCGTGGCCGTGGGTTCCAACGCACAGGTCCTGCGCTGCGAGGCCGCCTCCGTCCCGGTCCAGGGGCCGGGAGCCGGTGGCGTCGCCGGGATGAAGCTGTCCGACGGCGCGGTCGTCGTCGGGGCGGGCATCGCCGGGCCCGGTGCGGTGGTCCTCACCGTGTCGGACTCCCAGACCGCCAAGGTCACCGACGCCGCCGAGCTGCCGACCAAGGGCCGCAACACCAGCGGCCTGCGCATCACGAAGTTCCGCAACGAGAAGCGTCTGGAGTGGGCCTACGTCGGCACCGACGTCGGGGTGCTCGTCGTCGTCGGCACCGAGGACGCCCCCTCCAAGCCGGACCCGACCCCCGAGACCCTGACCCTGCACGCCACCGGGCGGGACCTGGCGTCCAAGGCGACCAAGCGCCGTTGGCTGGGGGTCGGCACCGGCCGCTGGTAGCCCAGGCGCCGCCCCAGCCGTCTCTGGCTGCGGTTCAGGAGGCTCCGGCACGAACTCCGGCACGAACTGCAGCCAGGATGCAGCTCACGACGGGGCCCACCTCTGCTCAACTTCGGCGGTGACCGACGACGCGATCGACCCGGTGCCCACCAACCCCGCCCCGCTCACCGCCGCGGCCGTCGGCGAGCTGATCGAGGCGCTCGCCGGACTCGACCAGCGGTTCCTGTCCGGCGACCGCGCCCAGAGCGACCTGCCGACGGTTCTCGACGGATACCGCTGGATGTTCTCCATCCTGTCGGTCGGCCTCGACGTCTTCCTGTGGGGCGACGTCACCGCCCCGCGCTTCACCGACATCGTCGGAGCCAACCGCAAGTGGGGCGGCGACAACGCGGACGCCTACTACCAGTACGCGCCGATCGATCCGACCCGGACCTACCGGGTGCGGGCGCGTCGGGGCGACGCGGCGTACTTCTCGCTCACCGTGTACGGCGGCCCCGACGACGGTCGCTACTCCGAGCGCATCGTCGCCACCGTGAACGACCACGACGTGCGCGCCGTCGATCCCGACGGCACCGCCGAGGAGTTCGAGGTGTGGCTGTCGGCGGACCCGCCGCCACGACCCGACCCCGGCACCCCGCCCCGGGTGTGGCTCCGACTGGAACCCGACGCCGTGGCCGCCATCACCCGCGACTACCTGGCGGAGCCGACCGTCGGCCGACGCATGGAGTGGCGCATCGACCTGGTGGGCGATCCCGGCGACTGGCGTCGCACCGACGAGTCCGAGGCCCGCCGCTACCGCGCTGCGCTCACATGGGTGCGCGAGCAGGCCCAGATGGTGCCGGTGGTGCTGGCCGAGCCGAACACGGTCGCGGACCCGTACCCCGTCCCGTCGGAGACCTTCGGGTGGGCCGCCGGCGACGCCGCCTACGCGATGGGCAGCTACCGGTTGGACGACGACCAGGCCCTGGTGCTGCGGGGCCGGTCACCGGAGTGCGCCTTCTGGAACCTGTGCCTGTGGAACCCGTTCCTGCACACCTTCGACTACGACCACGATCGCGTGACCATCAACGGGTTCCAGGTGGACCACGATCCCGACGGGTCCTGGGAGATCGTGATCAGCGAGTCCGACCCCGGCCATCGCAACTGGGTCCGCACGCAGGGGCACCGCCACGGCCTGATCTGGTTCCGCTGGTTCCATCCGACCGACACCCCCGATCCGGTGACCGCCGAGGTGATCCACCTCGGCGGGGCGTGAGGATCGCTCCGACGGAGCGGCCCGGAGACGCGGCCCCACCGTCGTGGTGGTCCTGTCCGGTCGGCCAGATCCCTCGGGCCCGGCCCCGTCGACCCCGGCCGGAGTGTTGACTGGGAGCCACCACCCAGGAGTCGCCACCATGACCGCTCGACCCGTTCCCGAGAACTACCCGCGTCTGTCGCCCTACCTGGCCGTCGACGGCGCGACCGAGGCCATGGCCTTCTACTGCGACGTGCTCGGCTTCGAACGCCGGGGCGACGTCATGACCGCGCCCGACGGTCGGGTCGGCCACGCTGAGCTCGAGCTCGGCGGTTCCCTGCTGATGATCTCCGACGAGTGGCCCGAGGTCGGCAGCCCCGGCCCGCGGACCGTCGGCGGCTCACCGGTGATGCTGAACATCTACGTGGACGACGTCGACGAGGTCTTCGCCCGGGCGATCGCGGCGGGCGCGACCGCGGTGCGCGAGCCCGAGGACCAGTTCTACGGGGACCGCATGTCGGCGATCGTCGATCCGTGGGGTCACCGCTGGAGCATCGCCACCCACATCGAGGACGTCGACTCGGCGGAGATGGCCCGACGGGCTGCCGCCGCGATGGGTGGGGGCTGACCCACCGTCCCTCCCACCGAACCCGGATCTCCCCGCGTTCATCACGGGTGCAGGAGCCGACCACCCGCCCTGGGTGTGGTCCCCGCCACCCGGATCCTTCGGTCTGCTAACCATTGGGTCGGCGTCGGCGTGGGGCCGGCGGAATGAGGGGGAACCATGAAGATCAGATCACTCCTGGTCGGCGCGGCCGCGGTCGCGACGATCGGTCTCAGCGCGTGCTCGGGCGATCCGGGAACGCCGCCACCGGTGGACGACGGTCGCTACGTGGCGACCACCGGCGTCGACACCGGCACCTGCGCGGCCAGTGCGTCGCCGTGCGCCACCATCACCTACGCACAGACCCAGGCAGTGGCCGGCGAGACCATCCACGTCGCGGCGGGCACCTACCCCGAGCTGGTCATCGTGACCAAGCCGCTGGTGTTCGAGGGGGCCAACGCCGGCAAGAGCGACGGCGCCCACCCGGTCACCCGCGGCCCGGAGAGCATCGTCAAGGGCTTCCGCACCCCCGGTGAGCCGCACCCGACCCCCGACGGAGCGAACGACGTCACCGTCGACGGCTTCACCATCGACCCCCAGGGCGACGCGGCGCTGATCGCGCCGGCCACCCACCACCTGGTCGCGCTGTTCGGCGGGAACGACGTGAAGGTGATCAACAACCGCTTCGACGGCGGACCGTGGGTGCCGGACTGCGACTACACCTGCACCGACATGACCGACGCCGCGCTCATGATCCGCTCGGGCACCTACGAGGTCTCGGGCAACTCGTTCACCGACTTCCGCAGCCCGATGGACGTCGACCAGGACAGCGCCGCGCACCCGGTGGACTCGGCCACGATCACGGGCAACTCGTTCACCCACGTGACCAACCGGGCGATCTGGATCTCGGAGTACCCGGGCGGGCCGATGCCCGGGACCGTCACCGTGTCGGGCAACGAGTTCGACGCCACCGGCTGGACCGACGACAGCTACCCGGCCGCGATGGTGATCACCGAGGGCGGCAACACCGTCGCCGACAACACCTTCACCGGGTTCAGCGCGGCGGTGTTCCTGCAGGTCTGCGACGGCACGAACGCCGCCGGTGACCCGAACACGTTCACCGGCAACACGTTCACCGACAACCGCACCGGCCTGTACTACTTCGTCGCCGGCGCGTGCGGATCCACCGTCGTTCCGGCCACGATCACCGGCAACAGCTTCGACGGCGGACCTTGGGGCTTCGACCCCGCGCTCGCCAAGATCGGGGTCCGCTGGAACGAGGCCGGGGGACCCCGTCCGAACGACCTGACCGCGGAGTGCAACTGGTGGGGCCACGTGGCGGGACCGAACAGCACCGGCGCCAGCCAGACCACCGCGGGCGTCGATGCCGACCCGTGGAACGTCACCCCCACCGGCGACTGCACCGGGACCATCTGAGCCTCTGGGACCAGCCCGATCCGGCTGCAACACCGAACGTTCCGACGATCGGTGCTGCAGCCGGTGACGGCTCCGGATCAGACCCCGAAGGCGTCCCGGTAGTCCGAGGTCGCCGCCGACAGCGTGTCGCGGTCGATCCCGACCGCCGCCGCGTCGTGGAGCACCCGTCCGTGCCGGTTGCGGCGGTGACCGGCCAGGTACTCGGCGTGCGCCGCGGCGGCCCGACCGTCGAGCGGCTGTCCGGCGAGCCGGTACACCGCTGACACCGTGGCCGCCTCGTCGGCCATGAAGTCCTCGAAGCGGATGTCGGTGCTCCGCTCATCGGCCAACAGCCCGCGATCCGAGACGCACGCGCCGAGCATCTCGACGAGCACCCCGCTCCAGTGCCTCCCGATCGCCACCGGGTCCGGCGCCTCGACGTGCACGCGGGCGACGTAGGCGATCATCGTTGCCATGCTCACCACCACCTCGGCGGGGTCGCGGTGGGTGACGACGACGGTCGCGTCGGGGAACACCGTGCTGAGCGGGCCGAACTGCTCGAGGTGCTGGGGCGACTTCAGCACCCATCGGTCGCCGCCGCGCAGGAACTGCAGCACCTGCAGCACCGTCCGCAGGTAGCGGTAGTGCGGGGTCTGGTCCTGGGTCCGGTAGTACTCCCGCCACGACGGGATCACCGCGAGCGTGTCGAAGAACATCGACGAGCAGTCGATGGCGAGCAGGTGGATCTCCTCGTGGGCATGCCACGTGGACATCTCGTGCATCCGCTTCAGCTCGGGGGTCCACAGCTCGGCCATGTCGATCGCGGCGTCGCACCGCGCGGTCCGCGGGGCCAGGCTGCCATCGCCGAACATCGGCTCGCCGGCGGCGGGCGCGGGTTCGATCGACTCCCAGTAGGGCAGGAACCGCAGCGACGGGTCCGCCGACATCAGGTTGTGGAGATGCGTGGTCCCGGTGCGGGGAAGCCCGGCGATCACGATCGGCGCCCGGACCTCCTGCTCGAGCGCCTGCGGGTGGCGGCGGATCACCTCGGCGATCAGCAGCCGGTTGGCGAGCAGCTGCACCAGCTGGGCGTGGATGCTGACGGTGCCGAACCGCGACAGGCCGGCCTCGGTCCGGTAGGCCCGGCAGATCACCTCGAGCGGTTCCTGCCAGCCGTCGGGCCCGAAGTCGTCCAACCCGCCCGCCTTGGCGATCGCGTCGTCGACGAGGCGACCGGGCGCCAGCTCGACGTCGTCGGCCAGCGCCGCTCCGAGGGCCATGACCTCCGCCGCCCCGGGCCCGAAGCGGGGTGCGGCCAGGTCGTCGAGCACCAGCGGCGGGGGCGAGGAGTCGGCCATGCGGTGACGGTAGTCACTTCCCGGACGCGCCGGGCGAGGGAACCGACGACCACGGATGAGCGGCGATGTCAGCACACCGTGGGAGACTCGGAACCGCCATGGCTGCCGCGAAGACCCCCGCCACCAACCGATCCGACACCTACGACGAGAAGAGCATCCAGCTTCTCGAAGGCCTCGACGCGGTGCGCAAGCGCCCGGGCATGTACATCGGCGGCACCGGAGGCGAGGGGCTGCACCACCTGGTGTGGGAGCTGATCGACAACGCGGTCGACGAGGCCGCCGCCGGCCACGCCAACCTGATCGAGGTCACCCTCCACCGCGACGGGTCGGTCGAGGTGGCCGACAACGGTCGCGGCATCCCCATCGGCAAGAAGGACGGCAAGCGCACCGCGCTCGAGATCGTCTTCACCGAACTGCACGCCGGCGGGAAGTTCGGCGGAGGCGCCTACTCGGCCTCCGGCGGCCTCCACGGCGTCGGCGCGTCGGTGGTCAACGCCCTGGCGTCCAAGCTGGTGGCCGAGGTCGACCGCGACGGCGCCACCCACCGGCTCACCTTCGTGCACCGGGTCCCCGGCCGCGTCGACGCCAAGGGCCACTTCAAGGCCGGCTCCGGACTCGAGGTCGTCCGCAAGATCCCACCCAAGCGCACCGGCACCCGCGTCCGGTTCTGGCCCGACCTCGACATCTTCGACCCGGGGCTCTCCATCGATGCCGAGCTCGTCCGGGACCACTGCGCCCAGGTCTGCTTCCTGGTGCCGGGGCTCAAGGTCCGCCTCGTCGACAAGCGCGCCCCGGGACGCGAACCCGAGGAGTTCCTGGCCCGGGGCGGGTTGGCCGACCTGGTCGAGACGCTGAGCATCGGCGAGCCGGTCACCGACGTCGTCACCCTGCACGGCGTCGGCACCTTCGAGGAGAAGATCCCCGTCGACGGCAAGATGAGCCTGGTCGAACGGACCTGCACCGTCGACGTCGCCCTGCGCTGGGTCAAGGGCTACGACACCGTGCTGTCGAGCTTCGTCAACACGATCCCCACCACCGAGGGCGGCACCCACGTGTCGGGCTTCGACCGGGCCCTGACCAAGGTCGCCAACGACGCCCTGCTCTCGGGAGCCAAGAAGCTGGCCAAGCTCTCCAAGTCAGGAAAGGACCGCGCCGAGAAGTCCGACGTCCAGGAGGGCCTGGTCGCCGCTGTCAAGGTGACGTTCCCCGAACCGCAGTTCAAGGGCCAGACCAAGCAGGAGCTGGGCACCCCCGCCATCGGCTCCATCGTCTACGAGGTCGTTCGCGACAACTTCGGCAACTGGATCGACGGCGGCGGCAAGAAGACCCACGTCAACGCCCTACGGGAGAAGCTGACCCAGGCGGTGCTGACCCGGGTGCAGACCAAGGCCAACCTCGAGGCGCGCCGCAAGGCATCCGCGCTCAGCTCGGCCGGCATGCCCGACAAGCTGGCCGACTGCCGGGTCCACGGCCCCGACGCCGAGCTGCTGATCGTCGAGGGCGACTCGGCCGCAGGTCCGGCCAAGGCGGGCCGCAACGCCGAGTACATGGCGGTGCTCCCGCTGCGCGGCAAGGTGGTCAACGCCGGCAAGTCCACGCTCAAGCAGGTGGTCGAGAACGCCGAGGCCCAGGCGCTGTTCACCGCCATCGGCGCGGGTTCGGGCAAGGACTTCACGCTCGCGGACGCCCGCTACGGACGCATCATCATCCTCTGCGACGCCGACGTGGACGGCAGCCACATCCGCTGCCTCCTGCTCACCCTGATCCACGCCTACATGCGGCCGCTGCTCGAAGACGGCCGGGTGTTCGCCGCCCAGCCCCCGCTGTACACCGTCAAGGTCGGCGACCGGACCATCCACGCCTTCTCCGATGAGGAGAAGCTCGCCCTCACCGACGAGCTGACCCGGGGCAACCGCAAGGCCGAGAACCTCCAGTGGGTTCGGTTCAAGGGGCTGGGAGAGATGGACGTCGAAGAGCTCGCCGTCACCTGCCTGGATCCCGGCACCCGCATCCTGCGCCGACTCACCATGGACGACGCCCAGGCCGCGGCCGACGCCGCCGAGCTGTTCGACACCCTCTTCGGCAACGACGTCGCCAAGCGACGCCAGTACCTGCTCGAGAACTCCGACCTGGTCGACCGCGAAGCGCTCGACGTCTGAGGCCGCAGCCCCCGGTCGCCGTCCGTCCGCGTCCGTGGACAGCCCCGGTCGACGTCGGTACCGTTGACGGGTTCCGGGTCGAGGGCTCGGGGGTGGTCGACATCGGGGACCGGATACCGGGGCACATGCGGGGCGCATCCATGAGGGAGCAGGCCGAGGACGGCCCGACGGTCGCGCCCGATGCGACGACCACCCAAACGCCAGGCGCCCGCACGACAGTCGCCCGCACGACAGCCGCCTGCACGACAGTGGACTGGACCGCACCGTGACCGACACCGCCCGCCTGGTCCGGGTCGACGCCCCCCGTCTGGGTCACATCCCGTCCTTCGACGGCTTCCGCGGGATCTTCGTGCTCCAGGTCGTGCTGTACCACGCCGGGGTCACCGCCAAGCTGCTGCCCGGGTCGCCGATCATCATCGACTGGTTCTTCGTGGCCAGCGGCTTCCTGATCACGTCGCTGCTGCTCGACGAGCAGAACCGCAGCAACACCATCGACATGCGCCGCTTCTACAGCCGCCGCGCCCTGCGCCTGTTCCCGGCCATGTACGCCATGATCGCCGTGTTCACCGTCCTGATGCTGGCGGTGCAGATCCTGGCGCCCGACGCGCTCGAGAACGCCGGGTTGTGGTGGGTCGAGTCCCTCGCCGCCAGCCTCTACGTGTACTTCCTGGTCGCCGCCTTCTTCCCCGCCACCATCGGGGCGATCGGCCACACGTGGAGCCTCACGGTCGAAGAGCAGTTCTACTTCTTCTGGCCCATGATCCTGAAGCGGTCCCTCAAGCGGGGGACCCGGCGTTCGGACCGCAACCTGATCATCGGCTGCCTGGTCTTCATCGCGATCTTCGTCACGATCCGGATGAGCTTCCAGCACGTCGTCACCTGGGAAGGCATCGAGGCCCACTTCGTCGACGAGGACCACCTGAGCTGGCAGGGCGTGCTCTACCGGATCGCCGCGGTGCGCCCCGACATGATCGTGTGCGGCTGCCTGGCCGCGTTCGTCGCCCGGGCGATCCCCCGACCCCTGACCGATCAGGTCCGGCGCATCATCGGGGTCCTCGGTGCCGCCGGCTGGGCGCTGTTCGTCGCCGCCCTGCTGTTCGCCACCCGGTTCCCGTTCTTCACCATGTTCGGCAGCGTCGGGTACCAGATCGCCCTGTGGGGTCTGGTCCCCATGATCCTCGACCTGTACTTCCGTCAGCAGTCCCTGGCCGCCCGGGGTCTCGCCTGGCAGCCCGCTCAGTGGTTGGGGCAGCGCTCCTACGGCATCTACCTGTGGCACATCCCGGTGCTGCTGCCGTTCCTGGCTGCGATCGAGTCGAGCTACGGCGTGCGCAAGCTCGCCATCGGTCTGGTCGCAGCCGGGCTGGGCGTCGTCGCCGGCCTGCTCAGCTACCGCTACATCGAACGCCGGTTCCTGCGCATCAAGGAGACCCGCTTCACCGCTCCGCAGGACCGGATGCGCTCCGAGATGGCCGGCGGCGAGATCCGCGACCCGGGACCCGGACCGCTCCACCCCCGGCACCACCGACCCGCCCCGGACCTGCCCGCCCCGGATCGGCCTGCCGCTGACCTGCCTGCCGACCGCGGCGCCGACAGCTGATCGATGGACACCGACGACGCCACCGGGCGTGGGTCCCGCGCCGCCGCCCCCGACGCCGTCGGACCCATCCGGGTCGACGCCGAACCGCTGCGCTACGAGCCGGCGCTGGACGGCATCCGGGCGCTCGCCGTGCTCGCGGTGATGGCGTTCCACTTCCTCGGAGCCGAGTACTTCGCCGGTGGGCTCATCGGCGTCGACGTGTTCTTCGTGCTGTCAGGGTTCCTCATCACCAGCCTGCTGCTCGACGAGCAGAACCGCACCGGTGCGGTCAGCCTCCGCGGCTTCTACCACCGACGGGTCCTGCGCCTCTTCCCGGCCATGTACACGCTGCTGGCGCTGGTGGCGGTCGCGGCGATCTTCATCGGGGCCGAGTACCCGTCGGTGTGGGCCGAGCTCGGGGCCGCGGCCCTGTACTCGTACCAGATCTTCCTGGGCCTGTTCGGATTCGCCACGCCGGACTCCCCCCGGGTGCTGTTCCACCTGTGGTCCCTGTCGGTCGAGGAGTGGTTCTACTTCTTCTGGCCGTTCCTGCTGCTCCTCGGGTTGCGCTCACGTGCCCGCCAGCGGACGCTGATCGCGGCCGCGTCGGCGTGGGCGGGCTTCTGGGTGCTCGTGCGCCTGTCGGGCGAGGCGGTCGGGGTGAACTGGACCCACGACGATCCGTTCGTCGGGACCGGGGTGTCGTACGTCGGTGAGGTCCTGTACCGGTTCTCGGCGATGCGCTTCGACCAGCTGCTGGTGGGCTGCCTGCTGGCCGTGGTCGTGCGCCGCTACGCCCTGGTCGCGTCCGAACCGGGCGCTCCGCGGCGCCGATGGCTCGACGCTGCCGCGGCGCTGGGCACGCTCGTGCTGGTGGCCGAGCTCCTGCTCGCCGGCCGCGTCGGCGCCTTCGACCCGTTCGGCAGCATCGGCTTCAACCTGGCGCTCGCCGGCATCCCTTTCGCGGTGCTGTGGATCCACCTGAACCCCCGGGTCGGCCCGGCCCGGTGGCTGTCGCTCCCGCTGGCGGTGTGGATCGGCAAGCGCGCCTACGGGCTGTACCTCTGGCACGAGGTGCTCAACATCCTCACCCCCAAGCCCGCGGGCAAGGCGGCCCTGCTGGTGCGACTGGTGGTCCTGGTCGTCGCCAGCATGGGCGTCGCCGAGCTGTCCTGGCGGTTCATCGAGTCGCCGTTCCTGCGCCGCAAGTCGGCCCGGTACGGCGACCGGCACCAGGACCCCACCGCACCGGCCGCGCCGTCGGCGACGACGGACTGACCCGGATCCGCCGGTTCCCCGCCCGTCCCGGCGCTCTCGGCCCTGCAGTTTGAACGCGGAGCGGCGGGCCCTTTCGGGCCCGCCGCTCTCAACCGCTCACGCCAGGGGGGTGTCGTGGCGGTGACTGGTCTCCGGAACCAGGGGGGACAGTTCCGGACCAGATCTGTGGGATCAGGCCGCCTTGACCGCCGACACCGGAGCGGTGCGGTCGAGGAGCTGATCGGTCAGGGGAGCTGCCGACTTGGCCGCGGCGGTGGCGACGGTCTTGGTGGCGTTGACGACCTTGGTGGCGAACTTGGCCTGGTTGTCGATGACCTCGAGCGGGGTCGGGAACAGCTCCGCGTAGGGCAGGGCCGGGACCGAGGGGACCTGGTCGAGGACCAGACCGACGACGGTCGCCACGGCGTCGGCGATCGGCTGCTTGGTGCGCTTCACACCGTCGACGACCTTGTCCTGGATGTCGGTGACGGGATCGAGCAGGTTGTCCATGGTTGACCTCCACGGTCTGATCCCGTCCGGTTCCGGTCGGGATGTCGGGATCGGTGCGGTGTGGTTGCTCACCGCTCTTCGGTGCTTACTGTAGCAAGCGCCTGCGAACTCCGTCAAGGGATTGCTTGCAGATGTTCGCAACCATCGAGGCGGGACCGGCCGGCGCCTCGACGCGTGCCCGCCCAGCGGGCGCGTTGTCGGCCGTCCGAATACCCGACTAGTTTGGTCTGGAATCAATCACGCGATCAGAGGAGATCCGCAGATGGCCATCCGACTCGGCGACAGCGCCCCCGACTTCAGCATCGAGACCACCGAGGGAACCGTCGACTTCCTCGACTGGAAGAAGGGCAGCTGGGCCGTCCTGTTCAGCCACCCCAAGGACTACACCCCGGTCTGCACGACCGAGCTCGGGACCGTGGCCAAGCTGAAGGACGAGTGGGCCAAGCGCAACGTCAAGGTCATCGGCCTGTCGGTCGACCCGATCGAGGACCACCGGGGCTGGGCCGGCGACATCGAGGAGACCCAGGGCGTGCCCCTGAACTTCCCGCTGATCGCGGACCCCGACCACAAGGTGTCGGACCTCTACGACATGATCCACCCGAACGCCAACGACACCCTGACGGTGCGCTCTGTGTTCATCATCGGCGACGACGACAAGGTCAAGCTGATCCTCACCTACCCCGCCTCCACCGGGCGCAACTTCGACGAGATCCTCCGGGTCATCGACTCGCTGCAGCTCACCGCCAACCACAAGGTGGCCACCCCGGCCAACTGGACCGAGGGCGGCGAGGTCATCATCTCGCCGGCCATCCCCAACGACGAGGCCAAGTCGATCTACCCCGACGGCTGGCGCGAGGAGAAGCCCTACCTGCGCTACGTGCCCCAGCCCGGCTGACGCGCAGCGGAGCTCCATCGACCTCGACTGCGGGGCGGGCCCACGGGCTCGTCCCGCAGCCGCGTCACGGAGCGGGAGCCGCCAGGTCGCCAGCGGTGACCGCGGCCACGAACAGGTCGGCCCAGCGGGTGTCGTCGAGCCCGAGCTCCCACAGCCTGCGCCCGACCTCGGATCCCCCGAGGTCCAGCCCGCGAGGCTCGACCCCGTCGGCCTGTCGCCATCGGTCCTCGCCTCGGGCGTCGAGGACCAGTCGTGCCAGGTCGACCAGCGCGACCGCCACCACGTCCTCGCCCGGACCGATCTCACCGTCGGCGAGGTCCAGTTGGTCGACCCCACCCTCCCCCGGCGCCACCAGGGCCAGGACGATCCGGGCCCACACCCTGTCCAGATAGGTGGCCCGGGCCAGCCCGAGCACCCGGAGCGCCCTCTCGCGAGCCCGCTCGTGATCTCCGGCCGCGGCCGCGACCAGCGCCGCGCACGCCACGACGTACCCGTGGTCCGGATCGGTTCCGACGGCGGCGTCAGCACGCCGCACCGCCTCGGCGACACGTCCGGACTGAGCCAGCGCCAGCGCCAGCGCCGCGTCCTGGTCCCCTCGGCGCCCGGAGCCCGCCGCCACGCTCCAGAGGTCGGGATCCAACGCGACCACCCGCTCGGGCCGACCCAGCTGGACGTCGGTCACCAGCGCGACGCCGGACGCGTACACGCTCGGCGCACCACCTGGACCGGAGCGCACCGCCTCGGCCAGGAGGTGCCGACCCTTCCCGGTGTTGCCGGCCATGATCTCGGCCCGACCCGCGATGGCCATCGCCTGTTCGAGCCCGACCGTGCCGGCGAGCTCGGTCGAGGACGCGAACGCCGTCACCGCCCGCTCCGCCGAGGCCGCCGCGGCCCGGGCCCGGCCCTGCCACAGCTCGACGTGGGCCAGGGCGGTCAGCATCATCCCCACGCCGAACCGGTCGCCGCGACGCTCGCTCTCGCGGAGGATCCGACCCGCGATCTCGCCCGCCGCGTCGAGGTCGCCCTCGCCCAGGCGGCAGAACGCGGCCAGTCCCTGCGCCCACGACAGCCCCCCACGATCGCCCACCTCGCGGAACGCCTCCTCGGAGGCGGCGACGAACTCGGCGGCGGCGACCGGCCGGCCGTCCGACAGGGCGATCCACGCCAGGTTCTGGAGGCACCAGGCCTCGCCCCGACGGTCGCCGACGGAGCGGAAGGCGTCCAGGGCCGTCGCGATCGGGTCCTCGGCACCGCGGGAATCGCCGCGGAGCAGGGCGGCCAACCCCTTCTCGCGCAGCGCCTCGGCCCGACCCTGGAGATCGCCCGTCTCCTCGAAGATCCGGATCGACTCCGACAGCTCGACCTCGGCCCGTTCGGAGTCACCGGCACGAGCCGCGGCGGTTCCCAGCCGGAGCAGGGCGACCGCCCGGTCCGCGGGGTCACCGAGGCTGTCGGCCAGTTCCAGGGCATCGGCCGCGTCGCGCCGGGCCCCGGCCTCGTCCCACACCTCGGACCGCACGCGGGACCGCCCCACGAGGCAACGGAAGCGGCTCTCCACCGCGACCGGGTCCGACTCGTCGTCGAGCAGATCCAGCGCCTGGGTGTAGAGACGTCGGGCCAGCTCCCAGCTGGCGTCGCTCTCGGCCCGTCGGGCCGCCTCGAGCGCCCAGCGGACCGCGTGGGCCACCACCGCCCGCTCCTGATGGGCACGCCCCAGGTCACGGTCGAGTCGGGCCGCCTCGACGAAATGGCGGGTGACGGTGTCGACGGTCCCGTCGTCCGCGTCGGCCTCGCGGAACTTGCGGTCGAGGAACTCGGCGATGCCCAGGTGGCGGATCAGACGCTCGCGCTTGGTGAGCCGTCCGTAGGCGACCTCGCGGATCAGGTCGGAGCGGAACGACCACTCCTCGTCGTCGAGGACGAGGACGTCCTGGTCGGC
>WBZL01002548.1_pt1 | contig 17678 bp, 15 predicted proteins | sample 5204291 | NCBI WGS metagenome assembly WBZL01 (sample SAMN12344345, study PRJNA552823) | activated sludge metagenome | biome: Activated sludge suspended growth; feature: Nitrification reactor; material: Wastewater; isolation source: activated sludge from nitrification reactor of wastewater...
GAGTTTAAACCATAGTTCAGAAGATTTTTTGTGACTCCCTGATCCCAGCAAATTTCCTCGTCCTTCAATTTACAAAGGTGCTTTGTCTTCGGCTGAATAGTTACATTAAGCTCAATGAACTCAATTTCAATTCGTAAAGAAAAATACATATTCATACAAATGAAACATTACAAAATGCTTCTTCCGGTTTCAATAATTCTTGCATTGATAACGGCTCTTTCCGGAGCTTCATTATTCAATGACGAGCCCGGTGAAAAGGAAATAACAAAGTCGGATATAATGAAGCACATAACATACCTTGCTTCTGACGAGCTTGAAGGAAGATTCCCCGGGACTGAAGGCGATGTGCTGACTCAGAAATATATTTCTGAAGAGTTTGAGAAATACAAGCTCAAGCCGGCCGGAGAGAACGGATACGTGCAGCCGTTTGACATGTATACTCATGTACGACTTTCGGGAAACAATTCCTTGAACATTGCTGTAAACGGTGCAAACACAAAATATGAAGTTGAAAAGGACTTTGTTCCTTATGGTTTTTCGGGAAGCGGAATTGTCTCCGGCAATATTGCATTTGTCGGCTACGGGATTTCCACTCCGGACGGAAAGTATGATGACTATAAAGATAAGGACGGAAATGCAATAGATGTCTCCGGAAAGATCCTTCTCATGATGAGATATTCACCGGGAGGTTCAGATCCTCACAGTAACCCGTTCGAGCAATTTGAATCCAGCAGATTCAAAGCAATGAAAGCAAAAGAATTGAATGCTGCAGGAGTAATACTTATCAATGGACCAAATACCGGTGACGAGGATAAGCTTGCAAAAATGACATTCGACAATGTACTGCAGGATGTCGGACTACCTGTCATAAGCTGCAAGAGAGAAGTCGCAATGAGAATTCTTGAAGCAAACGGACTTGATCTTAAGGCAATTCAGGATGGTATTGACAATTCCAAAACACCTAACTCAATCTTGCTTTCCAATGCCTCGGCAGAGTTGGAGACAAATGTTGAACCGGTAAAGGTTGTGACCGACAATGTCATTGGTTTTCTTGAAGGAACCGATCCGGTACTTAAGAAAGAAGTGATTGTCATCGGGGCTCATAAGGATCATCTTGGTTACGGCCATTACGGATCTCTTTACAGCGGTACTGACAAGCAAGTGCATAATGGCGCTGACGATAATGCTTCCGGCACCTCCGGAATGCTTGAGATAGCTCAGAAGCTGTCAGCTGATAAGAAGAATCTTAAGAGAAGCTATCTCTTCCTTGCTTTTGGCGGGGAAGAGGCTGGACTCCTTGGATCATCATACTTCACGAATTCAGAGATATTCAAAAAGAGAAATGTTGTTGCAATGCTTAACATGGATATGATCGGAAGACTTGCCGATGACAAGCTTATCATTTACGGAACGGGTACATCTCCGTTCTGGACCAAGGCTTTGGATTCTCTGAATGCAAATTATAATTTCAAAATGACATTCAGCGAGGAAGGCAGCGGCAGGTCAGATCATGCCAGCTTTTACAATAAAGATATACCCGTGCTTCACTTTTTTACAGGCACACATAAAGATTATCATTCCCCTTCGGATGACATAGCATTGATCAATCAGGAAGGTGCGGCAAAGGTTACATCCATGGTTTATGATGTTGCTCTTGCTTTGGACGGACTTTCGGCAAAGCCTGATTTCACAAAGATCGTCGCCCAAAGCAATGAAGGAAAATCAATGGGAAGCGTAAAAGTCTATGTCGGCACAATCCCGGATTACTCTTATACCGGCAGCGGAATGAAGATTTCAGGCGTTAAGGAAGGCGGACCTGCAGAGAAGGGCGGACTAAAAGCGGAAGACATTATTATCAAGTTTGGGGAAAATGAAGTAAAAGATATTTACGGCTATATGTATGCTATGGGAGGATATAAACCCGGAGATGAAGTTGTGATAATTGTAAAAAGAAATAATGAGGAAGTCGCTCTTAATGTTACTTTGGGTTCAAGATAGATAACAGGTTACAGAGGATCATAAATTAAGAGGGGAGTAAAATCCATTTTACTCCCCTGTTTGATTTCTGATTTGCGTTACGGAAGAGCGGTATCTACGAACTGAATCTTTTTGTCTCAGTATCGTTCAGATTTTCCTGAACTTTTCCCTGCAGGTTTTCTACAATGGTATTGGTGTCTGTCTTAACGCGCACATATTCATCAGAACTTCTAAGTCCGTGAACTTTATTTTGAACAGGAATTTGCACATCCGGTCTTATCTTCGCTTCAAAATCTTTTCTGAATTTCCTTACTGTCCATTTCACCGGCCAAGCTGCTGCATCTCCGAGTGCACAAATGGTATTGCCCTCTATGTTTTCAGCAACCGAGATCAGCAAATCAAGATCACTCTGCTTTCCGTTACCGTCCATAATTCTTTGCAGAACCTTGAGCATCCAGCCGCAGCCTTCACGGCATGGTGTGCACTGACCGCAGGATTCGTGATAATAGAATTTTGTAATCCTTCTCAATACATCCACAACATCAGTATCTTCGTTCATAACAATAATTCCGGCTGTACCAATAGCAGAACCAACGGCCTTAAGGCTTTCCGCATCCATCTTCATCGTAAGAGATTCTTCCTTTGTTAACGGCGGCATTGAAGATCCGCCGGGAATGATCATCTTAATATCTTTACCACCCGTAACTCCGCCGCAATAGTCATTGATGATAGTCATCAAAGGCGTGCCTGATGGAAGCTCGTAAACTCCGGGTTTATTCACATGTCCGCTGACGCCGAACAACAAAGTGCCCGGTTGTTTGGGCTCGCCAATTTTGCTGAACCATTCGCCGCCTTTTGTAATTATTTCCGGAACATTAGCGAGAGTTTCTATATTGTTGATGGTTGTTGGATTTCCCCAAACACCTACAGCTGCAGGAAACGGCGGCTTGATCCTTGGATAAGCCCTCTTTCCTTCGAGAGAATTCATGAGAGAAGACTCCTCTCCGCAGATGTAAGCTCCGGCTCCTCTGTGAACAAACATCTCAGTTGAGAATGATGAACCGAGAATATTCTTACCGATGAAACCCTTATCGTAAGCTTCTTTGACACACCTTTCAATTATGTTTATCCATTTCCAGTATTCCCCCCGGATGTAAACATACACTGCGCCGACTCCCATGGCATAAGCAGCAATCAATGCGCCTTCAATGAACTGATGCGGATTCCTTTCGAATATCTCGCGGTCCTTAAAACTGCCCGGTTCACTCTCATCTCCGTTGCAGCAGAGATATTTTGGCTTCTCGTTTCCTTTTGGCATGAAACCCCATTTCATACCTGTAGGAAATGCTGCGCCGCCTCTGCCACGCAGACCGGATTTTTTCACTTCATCTATGACCTGTTCTGTTGACATTTCACTGAGACATTTCTTCAGGGCAGAATATCCGCCGTTAGCAATGTAAACGTCTATCTTGTCAAGATCAGGAATATCTTTTAAAATTATCTTCTCCATTTGTAAAATATCACTTTGAATTTTTCAGACTGTCAATCAGCTGATCCACGCTTTCAATGGTCAGATTCTCATAGAACTTTTCATTGTTGATCTGCAGCATTGGAGCCGTAGCGCAGCTTCCAAGACATTCAACTTCCTCGATTGAGAATACACCATCGCCGGTAACCTCCTTGTTCTTTATTCCGAGTTTACCTGAAATATGATTGAATATTTCATAACCGCCCCTGAGCATACATGAAACATTTGTGCAAACCTGAAGATGGTTTTTCCCATAGGGCTTCTTAAAATACATTGTGTAAAAAGTTGCAACTCCAAGGACATGATCATGAGGCAGGTTTAGTATATCCCCGACATATCTCATCGCTTCAAGAGAAATCCAGCCGTATTTTTCCTGTATCATCCAAAGCAAAGGCATTACTGCTGCCATCGGTTTGGGATACTTTGAGATGTGTAGATTTACTGTTTTCATTTCTTCCTCAGTAAACTGAGGAGTGTATGTATTATCCATTATCTTAGCTAATGATTACAATTAGAAATTCTCATGCATTGAACTTACTTGTCTGCTTCACCCATTACAGGATCCACACTTCCAATGATAACGACTGTATCAGATATCATGCAATTTCTCATCATCTCCGGAAGAGATTGCAGATTGCAAAAACTAGGAGACCTGATTTTCATCCTCCACGGATGTCCGCTTCCGTCACTGATAATATAGAAACCAAGTTCACCTTTCGATGCTTCAATGGCTGAATAAGATTCTCCTACAGGAGGATTGACACCAAAATTGATTATCATGAAGTCGTGAATGAGTTCTTCCATCTTTGTGTAAATTCTGTCTTTCTTCGGAAGAACCTTCTTGGATTCAAGTGCATTGTATGGTCCGGATGGAATTTTATCAAGACATTGCCTGAGGATCTTAACTGATTCGACAAGCTCTTCAACTCTCACATAATATCTTGCCAGGCAATCACTTTCTGTATATGTTGGCACTCTGAAATCCAGTTTGTCATACACAAGGTATGGTTCGCATCTGCGGATGTCTCTTTCAATTCCGCAGGCTCTGATAAGCGGACCGGTCAGTCCCAGTTCAATGCATTTTTCTTTTGACAGGTGTCCAATGCCTTCGCATCTCACAATGAATATCTTGTTTCTTTCAACGAGGTTGCGCATATCATCGAGGTTAGCGCCGAAGTCATCTATGAATTGCCTGATTCCTGCCAGCGATTCATCGGTAATATCCTGTGCAACTCCGCCTATTCGTGTATATGAAGTCGTGAATCTTGCCCCGCAGATAACATCATAAAGATCAAGGATCTTTTCTCTTTCCCTGATAGCCCAAAGGAATGGTGTAACGGCTCCTATGTCCATTACAAGAGCTCCGATGGCAAGAAGATGCGATTGTATCCTTGCAAGTTCTGCAATGATCACCCTGATGTATTTTCCTCTTTCAGGGATCTCAAGATGCAAGAGTTTTTCAACGGCAAGGGCATATGCAACATTGTTAGCCAATGGAGAAAGATAGTCAAGCCGGTCAGTATGCGGAATGAACTCATGATATGAGCATGACTCTGCGAGCTTTTCATAACCTCTGTGCAGATATCCAAGCTCAGGAACGCAATTGACAACTGTTTCGCCGTCAAGACTTACAAGCAGTCGTAAAACACCGTGTGTTGCCGGATGCTGAGGACCCATGTTAAGAACCATTTCATTGTCCAACGCATCTGTGAACTGAACATTCAGATCTTTTGATTCGAGCGCTTGAAGGATCTTTGATTTAATTTCTGTGACAGGTTCATCAGATTTCACCAAGCCGGTTTCTGTATGAGACATTTATGCTTTCTGTTGAAAATTCTTAATCAAAAAATTATTTATTTGGCAATGGAATTGAATCCGGAATACCCATAAGCGGAAAGTCTTTCCTCAGCGGATGATATTCGAATGCTTCCGGCATGTACATCCTTCTGAGATCGGGATGATTCTCGAAGTTAATGCCCATAAGATCATAGGCTTCACGCTCGTACCAATTAGCAGATGTCCAAATCTGAGAAAGTGACTGCATGGACGGATTCTTTGTGTCAAGCTTCACTTTGACAAAAATGCGCTCATTATTTTCTATTGATACAAGATTGTAGATCATCTCAAATCTGTTTTGCTTTGAGAATCTGTCAACACTGACAGCATCTACACATGAGTTGAATCCGAGTTCATCTTTCAACAGCTTGCATGCTGCAATAATGTTTTCTGTGTCAATGTAGAATCCCGGAGATCCGTTAGTTTCCGAGTCTTCTTTAATATACTGCTGAAGTTTGTTCTTCAACAGTTCAAGTCTTTCAGCCTTCATGAATTAAATTTGTGTAACTTACTCAATACCACTCTTATTTAAAATAACAAAAAACCCGCTTCTTCAGCGGGTCTTTTTGGTTTTATGCAAATCTTTCGGGTGCAGATTATTTTACAACCTGCATCTTCTTTGTTTGTGTAAAGAACTCTGTTTCCAGTCTGTAGAAATAAGTTCCGCTTGACAGTCCGCTCGCGTTGAAATCTGCTGTGTATGAACCTGCAGTCTTATATCCGCTGAAGAGGTTCATTACTTGTTGTCCGAGACTGTTGAAGACTGTCAGCTTCACATTTGAAGGTCTCGCAAGATCAAAGTTGATCTTAGTTGACGGGTTGAACGGATTTGGATAATTCTGTCCGAGTGAGAATTTATCCGGAATGTTTGTGCCGTTCTGTGATATTCCTACTGAGCTTCTGTTTCCGACAAAAATGTCATCAATGTTGCACCATAATCCGTCAACATCAGTATTCATGTAATACCTGAATGCAACTACCAGTCTTTGTCCTGCAAATTGGCTAAGACCAAATTTGTATTCTTTCCATACATTATTTGAATCCTCGCTTCTAATGGTTGCAAGTTTTGCAATTGACAAACTTGGGTCCTGATCTGAACAGACATGAACCTGCATCGTATCAATGTAGTTTGTAAGTCCAATATCTCCGGGTGTGCCGAGAAGCATCCAGAATATCAGACTGTCTCCTGTTTGTATGGTCATAGTGTCTGTAAAGAGCCAATCGTCTGCAACCGGACTGCCGGCTCTCCATGGAATACTTACACCTCTTACTCCATTGTGAGCTCTTGAATGAACGATAGCGTTTACTCCCGGAAAGTTGGCGCCGGAATCTCTTGCTGACCAGACGGCGCGCGGATAATTCGGATTGGTGCCATCGTTATCCAACTGGAACCAGCGGGTTGGAAGACTGTCGGAATTGAAACCGGATGTCTCGAATCCTTCGTTTATCAGGATTCTTTGCGAGTATGAACTGTCGGGCTGAAGTGAAAAGATTGCCGCGACGAAGATCAGAGCTGTAATTAAATTTTTCATGGCAGTGTAGGTTAATTTGGGGTGATTAGTTTATTGAAAAAGGCTTTCTGTCTCCTGATGCAATTTTGTCCTGTAATGTCATCAGAGCTTTTAGAAGATTGTCCGGTCTTGGTGGACAACCAGCTACATAGACATCAACAGGAAGGAAAAGGTCAATTCCCTGGACAACGGAATAAGTTCTGTACATTCCGCCGCTGGAAGTGCAAGCTCCCATGGCAATTACCCATTTCGGATCCGGCATTTGATCATAGATCTTCCTTACTACCTGAGCCATCTTGTATGTTGTTGTTCCGGCAACTATCATAACATCAGATTGTCTCGGTGAAAATCTGAAAACTTCGCTGCCGAATCTTGAGATGTCGAATCTTGGTCCCGCCGCCGCCATCATTTCAATTGCACAGCAAGAAATTCCCATCGGCATCGGCCAAAGTGCATTCTTCTGACAATATCTGATTAGCTCATCAATTTTGGCAGTAACAAATCCGTCTTTCGAAAGTTTTTCTTCTAATCCCATTTCAAAGCTCCCTTTCTGATTATATATATGTATCCGACAAGTAGAATTGTTATAAACACCATTGCCGAAGTGAATGAATAAACCATCTTGGCTGCATCTAAGTTCAAAAACGATACGGCCCAAGGATAAAGGAAGACCACTTCAATATCAAAAAGGATGAACAGAACTGCAACCATGTAAAATTTTACGGAGAATCGTTCGTGTGCCGTGCCTACCGGCTCAACTCCGCTTTCGTATGTTGAAAGCTTTTCTTTGTTTGGCCTGTTCGGTCCAAGCAAAGATGACAAGTTTACATTGACTACCGCAAAGATAACCGCAATCGCGATGATTATGAATATTGGTATGTATGATTCAATCATGGGGCAATATAGATTATTTGACGAAAAAGTTTAATGAAAAAATGAAAATTGAAGATGTCAAGTACTTGTCTTTCTTAGACGGATTTTAATAATAATTGTGACAATAGCAGCTCTGCCGTGCAGAAATTGGAAAAGCTAATCAAAACTTCATTTGAAATTATTGTCTCAATACACTAAGTTGTCAGTACTCATAATCTTAAATTTCAAATCACCATGAAAAACTTTACGGTCTTAGGGGCAATAATTGCCTTGGTGTGTTTAAGCAATCTCGCTTATTCACAAACAAACTCCGTTGAACTTCAGGACGGAGGCGGAACACTGATCAGTCAGCACAGCAGCATTGAGGAAGCATACAATGCTATACCCGGAACGATAACTCAGGCATACATAATTGAGATACTGAGTTCGTATGCAGGAACTGCAGAACTGTTTCCCATCAGTTTAACTGTCAGAAGCGGAAGCAGTTCGGTAAACACAATAACGATCAGACCTGATGCTGGAAATACCGGCGAAGTCATTTCATCAAGCAATTCTGCAGGAATAATTATTATGGATGATGCTGATTATATTATTCTTGACGGCAGACCCGGGGGAATCGGAACTGTTCCGGATCTTGAGATCAGAAATACTGTAACTTCGGGAACTAATGCCAATACAATATCAATGATAAACGGAGCTACACATTGTATTGTAAGATATGTGAAATCTTATAATGCAACCGCAGGTTCAACAGGTCCCAAAAATATTACTTTCAAAACTTCAGTATCAAACCCTACCGGAAATTCGAATAATCTTGTTGAAGAATGTTTTGTCAGCGGCGGCAGAACCGGTGTCTGCTCGGAAGGTACAACTGCTAATCCGAATTTTAACAATGTGGTAAGGAATAATACTATCGTTGACTGGGGATTTAACGGAATATGGTTCTTAAATGCTTCAGGCGGAATGATTGTCGAAGGTAATACAATTTATAATACGGTTGGAGTCAGTATAACAAATCCATCCGGCATTAACATACAAAGTACTTATGACGGTTATAATCTCATTATTCGAAACAATAAGATCACAAATGTAATATCCACAAGCACTTCGACAAGTCTCGTGATAAGAGGTATTAATACTGTAACTGCTCCGGGCACAGGATCAAGACTGGAGATTTACAATAACTTCATTGCTTTAAATGAAAATAATAATAACTGCGCCAACACTTTTGGTATTTATACAACAGGAACATTAGAGTCACATACTGTTGATATATACAACAATACAGTTGTTATTGGTGGAACACAAACCGGCGGAATAGCAGGTAATTTAATATCTGCTTGCATTGTAAAGCAATCCACTGTAGCCGGAGTAGTTTATAATCAGAGAAATAATGTTTGTGTAAACAACAGAACCGGCGGTACACCGGGAGTAATTCATGCAGGTTGCGCAATAAACGGAATTCAAGGAACGTTGAACATTGATTACAATTCTTATTATGCCACAGGAAGCAGTGAAGGCACAAACTCATATCCTGTATCATGGGATTCTACGGAATACGATGATATTTCAGCTTACATAAATGTTTCAGGTGAAGACAACGTAAGATTTAAGAATACCAACTTTGTATCTTCAACTGATCTTCATATTTCAGGAGCATCTATAGGTGATCCTGACTTGAGCGCAAGACCAATAACAGGTATTACAACAGATATTGACGGTGATACAAGAAGCACTTCTTTTCCATACAGAGGAGCGGATGAATCCACGGCATTCACGCTTTCAACGCTCAATCTTACAGTTAATCTTGAAGCATATTCTCCTGTTCAGGATACTGTTATTGTCAGTTTGAGAACTGCCTCCAGCCCTTATTCACTCGTAGAAATGTCAAAGGCATATCTGAGTCCAACAGGCACTGCAACTGTTAATTTTGCAAAGGCGGTAAACGGAACGAACTACTATTTGGTCGTAAATCACAGAAACTCAATTGAGACATGGAGCAAAACCGGAGGTGAAGTGTTTACAGCCGGATCACTGACTTATGATTTCACTACATCAGCATCTCAGGCATTTGGAAGCAATATGGTGCTGATTGGAGGAAAGTATTCTTTCTATACCGGTGATCCAAATCAGGATGGAACAGTAGATGGAGCCGATCTCAGCTTGATAGATAATGACGCTTTCAATTTCATTTCAGGATATGTTGTAACTGACTTAAACGGAGACCAGTCAGTTGACGGATCGGATCTTTCATTTGCTGACAACAATGCGGCAAGTTTCATAGGAATAATCAGACCTTAATGAGTTTCAACAGACTCTTGTTTGACAAAAGCCGGATCTTATAGATCCGGCTTTTTTATAATTGCAAGTATGGAGTTGCAGTCAAACAGATGAGCAGAAACTTTGTGTCAGATGTTCAGGTACATCCTATCAATTTCATCCGAGTATTTCTCTTCAACAAATTTCCTCTTAACCTTCATCGTAGGCGTAAGTTCACCGCCTTCAATTGTAAACGGTTCACGTATCAGAGTTATGCGTCTGACTTTCTCATATTGGGAAACATTTCTTTGCAGCAGGTCAATGTCTTTCTGAATTTGAGCGAGAAGTCGTTCATTCCCGAAAAGATCTTCGTATGTATTGAATGCAATGCCATTCTTGGCGGCGTAAATCAGAAGGTCATTTCTTTGGGGAACAATCAAAGCGGTCACATACATCCTTCCGTTACCGCAAACCATTACAGACTCGACAAACGGCAAAGTTGATATCATATCTTCCAAAGGGGCAGGTGCAATATACTTTCCACCGGAAGTTTTGAACAAAGACTTCTTCCTGTCAGTGATCCTGATATAACCGTCTTCATCTATCTCTCCTATGTCACCCGTATAAAGCCATCCGTCTTTGATCATCTCAGCCGTTGACTTTTCATCCCTGAAATATCCTTTCATCAAGAGTTCTCCGTTCACCATTATTTCATTCTCATTGGAGAGCTTTACGCTGACACCTGACAGAGGGGGGCCAACTGTTCCGTACTTGTTTTTCGAAGGCGGATTTACGGAAATGACCGGGGATGTTTCAGTGAGTCCATAACCTTCGAGCGTTGTCAGTCCGATATACTCGAAGAATCTTCCTATTTTCTGATTCAGGGCACCTCCGCCTGAAACCAGAAACCTGATCTTTCCGCCGGTCTTCAACCGGATCTTGGAATAAACCAACTTGTCGGCAATTTTCCAGCGGACGGAATTTTTCTTAACGGTTTGCTCTTGCGCCATTTTGATAGCTCTGACAAAGAGATTCTTTTGCAATCCGTTTTCCATATCATCGGCGGATTTCAGCAGCCGGTTGTAGATCCTGTCGAGAAGCCTTGGAACAGTGATGAGAATTGTCGGCTTGGTTTCAGGCATCTGCGCTCCAACAGTTTCAATGCTCTGAGCATAGAATATCCGTGAGCCGGAAAAGAATGCAAGGTAGTAGCCTGCTGTCCTTTCGTAAGAGTGAGAATACGGAAGGAATGAAAGGAACGTGTCGGATTCATCTATTGGCAAAACCTTGGTGCAAGCTTTGATATTTGTGAAGAGATTCCGATGCGTGAGCATTACGCCTTTTGGAACGCCTGTTGTGCCGGAGGTATAAATGATAGTGACAATGTCATCGGGGGAGATGCTTTCTGACATTGCCGAGAGCATCTTCATAACAAGCTCGTACTTTCTCGGAATGCCTTTTCTGACAAAGTCTCCGAAATAAAATGTGTGTTCAGGCAGGACCGTCTTCTCAGGGGAATTATAGATGATGATTCTCTTCAGTTGCGGAAGATTGCCTTGTATGGAAACAATTTTCTCAAGCAAAGAAAGTCCTGAAACAAAACACAGCTTTGACTCTGATTGATTGAGTATGAAAGACATTTGTGAAGTTGAGAGGCTTAGGTAGATCGGGACGCTTATAAGTCCGCAGAACATGCAAGCGAAATCAGTGATTACCCATTCGAATCTGTTCTCTGAAATTATTGCGACCTTATCACCTTTCTTAAGGCCAAATTCCAGAAATCTTTCACACAGATCAAAAACACCGGTAGCAAGGTCTCCTATCCCAAAGCCGGAGTATACATTTTCCGAATCCTTTGAAAAGAATATTTTTCTTTCATGAGATGCAGTTTCAAAATAACTCGTAAAAAGACTTGTGAGTGTGTACGGAATATCATTGTTAAACAGCTTCAAAATGTATGTGTTGATTTAAATTAAGTGTAATAAAATTCTTAAGAGCAGATGTTCTATTTACTGCCTTCTGCTTGTTGCATTGCACAAACTTTTTTGCCCGGTTGAATACGAATACTTACTTGATTGTTAGAAGTCAAAATACTAATTTGGCTTCAAAAATTAAACCTTACTTATTCTTAATACCGAAAGGAAGCATATGAAAAGATCACTCACTGCATTGTTGTTACTTGCTTGTATTGTGTTGTCAGGAGATTTGTTTGCGCAGCAGACAACCACCACAACAACCAAGCAATTAGTTTCTTATACCAGACCGGCATGGACAATTGGAGTCGGAGGTGTATGGAATCTTGCTACTAATGATGCATACGGAAGGGCAAATTATTCATCCCAGGATCAAGTATTGAGAGATAACTACGGAATGCGATGGGGATGGGGAGCCTACATAAACGGAAAGTACAGTCCGGGCAAGAAAAGAGTTGACAGGATCTACCTTGGATTTGACTATAAAGGCATGACCAACAGCGATTTTGAATCGGATGCAAATAAGACAAGTTATGACATTATCACTGTTGGAGCAGGTTATGAATATGTTTTCTATGGTACATACGGATTCAGAAGCTATTACGGCGGCGGACTCACGGGTAACATTATTTCAGGAACTTACACACCGGGTGTTGCAAGTCAGACAAATTTCGAAAAGAAATATGAATCTTCTTTAAGATTTGGACTTGAACTGAGAACCGGATTGGAATTTGTCTTAAAAAATGACAAGAGAAATCTAGGAATAGTAATTGGAGCCAGGTACAATCTCATGAACCTGTTTAACGATGACAATGCAACTCCTACTCTTGGTCAAACTGAAAATCTTAGTCTTAACGACGGCGATGATGCGGCTTCCGGTCCCGGATTTAAAAGATACATGGGAATGGTAAGCATTGATTTTGGTTTGAATCTTTATCCGGATGTAAAGAAGATCATTAAGAAGTAGTTCCGGGTTCAACAAGAAACTAAAATCAAGAACAACGAAAAAACAAGTACTGCGTTTTAAATAAATCTCGGTTATTAAAATTTCATCAAAAATCAGGTTTGTAAACGCTGCGGTTATTGCAATGATCGCAGCGCTTTTTTTGGTATCATGTGAGAAGGAAAGTGATGAGATAATTGATCCGTCATTCACATCTCCTGTGATATCCGATCTGTTATTTTCCAAAGATACTGTCTTTACAACCTCAGCATCGCCGCTGATCAATCTGATAGTCAGAGTTAACGTCAGCACAAACGACGGAGAGCAGATCAGCAATGTCAAATGCACAGTGTTTGATCCCAATAATGAACAAGCGGGTGTCTTTCAATTGAACGACAATGGCGCTTCACCAGATACTACCCCGGGAGATCAGAACTATACCGGCTCCATAAACATAGACAACATTCAGTGCCTGCTTGTTGGGAATTACTCAGTTGAAGTAGTTGCAGAAAATACTTCAGGGCTATTCAGTAATTTGATTACATCAGTGTTCAGAGTTGTCAATACTGCCAATCAACCGCCTGTAATAAATTCAACTGCTTTGCCGGACAGTATTGTAAGACCGCTGCCGGGAGATTCGTCATTGCTTACAATCACAGTCAATGTAAGCGATCCTGACGGGCTTTGTGATCTCAATGATGTTTCTTTTGTCACTGTAAGGCCAAACGGTGTAACTCTTCCTGCCATACCAATGTTCAATTCAGGAAATGGTATATTCTCATTCTCAAATTATGTCTCGTACAGTTCAGACCCGAGTTCCTATGGATATTTTAAATATACTTTCACAGCAAGAGACAGAGCTAACCTGCTCAGCGTGCCGGTAAGGGACAGCATTAAATTCATTGCACCAAGATGAAGAAGTTAATAATAATATTTGTCCTTCTGATAATTTGTTCTGATGCACGGACTCAGTTCATAAGCTTACCTGAAGGATTCAATGTGCTGAGGTTCAAACCGCAGATCACTTCGAGGCAATCAGACAATCCTTTTTTCCCGACAGTACTTGTTAATCCCGTGAAGTCTGCAACCCCAATAAGCAACTTCATTACAGACATACTCAAGAGCGGAGATACCGTATGGTTTGCTACAGGTAACGGACTGATGAGAACAACTGACAATTTCAATTCATTCGACGGTTACTTCGGAATAGAGCCTTTTGGAGAGGATGACATAGCAGGCTTCACATTGAACGGTAAGATGTTTGTCGCATCAACAGCCGTCAGCGAAGAGATCAACGGCGAGTCTGTTCCGACAGGCACAGGCATAAAGGTCTCAACGGATTTTGGATTGAACTGGTCAGCTTATCCGCAACCAATTGATACACAGGCAGACAGTGTATTAATGTATGGCACAAATAGAATTTACTCATTGCCGGTTGTTGTAAGGCAACAGAATCTAACCTATGATATAGCAGTAACCCGTGCACAGAACGATCCAAATAACTATGTAATATGGATCTGTTCATTTGCCGGCGGATTAAGGAAATCAACAGATTATGGCGCCAGCTGGCAGAGAGTCTTACTTCCGCCGGATGATCTTGACAGCATTAACATTGATGTGAGCGGATATAACTTTGAGCTAAATCCAAGGGATAATCTCAATCACAGAGTCTTTACCGTTGCAGCCGTGAATGATTCCACACTATACGTTGGAACGGCTAACGGAATCAACAAGACAACAAGCTGGGGAGTAAACTGGAGGAAGTACAATTTCCTTAACACTGACCCGCTGGGTTCAGGCAACGGAATTTCCGGAAATTTTGTGGTAAGTCTTGACGTGCAGAGATATGCCGGAAAAGAGATAGTATGGGGAGCTACAAGAAGGGCCGAATCATCAGATGAATTTGATGCTCTGAGCTTTACTTCAAACGGGGGTGCAAACTGGATATCAACTCTGGCTGATCTGAAACCAAACGGAATGTCATTCAAAGATTCGATAGTGTATGGTTTTACAGATGCAGGATTGTGGAGAGCCAACTTCGGTGCATTCAACTGGGCAAAGCCGGGAATAATTTACGATGAAAGAACGAAGGATCAGCTTAGGACAAATCAGTTTTATGCAGGCAATCATTTCGGAGATACACTCTACTTCGGAAGTGCGGACGGATTACTTCAGACACAGGAATATGGACAGCCATGGATAGGAAAATGGAAGATCTACAGAAGAATAGATCCGATTAATCTTTCATCTGATATTAAAACTTATGCGGCTCCAAATCCTTTTGCACCGGATGATGAAGTGACAAGGATTTTCTACAAGAGTACAAAGGATGTTTCAAAGGTTACCATAAAGATCTTTGACTTTGCCATGAACCCGGTCAGGGTTCTGATTCAGAATGCGACAAGATCCGGAACAAGTGAACTGTTCACAGCATGGGATGGGAAGAATGACAACGGAGCAATTGTTGCCAACGGAGTTTATTTTTACAGAGTTGAGATCGATGATGAAGATGATATCTGGGGAAAAATTCTTTTGCTTCAATAAAATGAGAATGAAGCATACCGGAAATAATTTGAGAAGATACACAGTATTAATAGTGTTGTTATTCTGCATAACTGCATCTGCAAATGCACAGCTCGGAAGCTATGCCGGAAGTTTCTCCCGCATGGGATTCGGAGCCAGGGGTTTGTCAATGGGTAATGCAATGGTGTCAGATATTTTTGGCAACATTAACGGCATCTATAATCCTGCACTATCTGCATTTCAGACTGATGGCAATGTGAACCTCGGATATACTTTCCTGAGTCTTGACCGGAAGTTGAACTTCCTGGGATTTACTAAGAAATTCAAATTGCCAAAGCAGGAGAAAGGCGGCGCGGGAATAACTTTGGCATGGGTCAATGCAGGTGTTTCCGATATTGACGGAAGGGATAACGACACGAGGCAGATAGGTCTATTCTCAACGTTTGAGAATGAGTTTTATCTTGGTACGGCATTTCTGCTTGGTGACAATGTTGCGCTCGGAGTTGGTTTCAAACTTTATTATGCCAAGCTCTTTGAGGAAGTAACATCCACTTCGTTTGCAATCGATCTTGGAGCTGTCTATCAGGCTTCAAAAAATTTATCTCTTGGAATATCTCTTAAAGATCTTGGAGCAAAATATGAGTGGAGAACTTCTGAGATCTATGGCAGTCTTGGCAATACAACAACAGATGAATTTCCGAAAATGCTTGATCTGGGGGCAAGTTATCTTCTTCCGAAGAATTACGGTGTTGTGTCTGTTGCTTTGCAGCAGTATTTTAGTCCTGAATCAGAACCGGGACCGGACGGTATAGTTCCGGATAAGAGCAGTAACACGGTTCTCAGAATCGGTACGGAGATCAACATTGTTCCGCAGGTAAAATTCCGTGCAGGACTTGACAGGATTGATTTCTCCGCAGATGATTTTGGAGGAAACCTGAAGCCGTCGTTTGGTATCGGCCTTGACAAGAATTTTTCCAAGACCATGAATCTTGGAATTGATTATTCATTCCAGCTTGAGCCGTTCACTCACGATGCAATTCAAAACATTACAGTAGCATTCAAATTCAAGTGATGAAAAAGATTTCAATAATAGCAGTTTTGTTAATGATAAGTCCGTTTGCACTGTTTGCTCAGAATGACGGAGCAGCAAGCACCGGGCTGGCTTTTCTCAAACTCGGAGCAGGCGCACGGTCACTTGCAATGGGAGAAGCATATTCTTCAGTAACGAGTGACGCGACCGCTTACATTTATAATCCGGCACGACTCATAATTGGAAACAATGGGAACGTTTCACTGATGCATAATTTCTCCGCACAAGATCTCAGCACGGATTACATTGCCGCAAAATTTCCTTCCGGCAAGAAGCTTGCATTCGGTTTAGGAGTATTCACAACAGGGGTCAATGACATCGAGGTCAGGAATACGCCCGGAGCTGCAATCGAGTCGTTTGATGCCCGAAGCCTTTCAACCGGTTTGTCAATGGGATATCTTGTCAGCACCAATCTCTCCATAGGCATAACAGGAAAAATGATCTATGAGAAGATCTATGTTGATGATGCAACCGGTTTTGGATTTGATTTCGGAACTAACTATTCAAAGGACAACTACAGTCTTTCATTTGTTGTCTCAAATATCGGTTCAGTCAGCGCACTCAAGAATGTGAGCTCAAAACTTCCGGCACTCGTAAGGTTTGGCGGTAGCTATAGTTTCAAGGCATCGAAAACATTTTCTGTGCTTGCAGCAGCCGAGGGGTTTCAGGTCCTTTCAGGAGGCGGCTTTCACCTTCATTCCGGTGCCGAAGCATCTTATAAGGATTTCCTGTTTTTCAGACTCGGATATCAATCGGGTTATGACAACAGAGGGTTTACAACGGGAATTGGATTCAGATATCAGGCATGGTTTGTTGATTATGCTTTTGTGCCATACACTGACGGTTTCGGAACAGGAAACGCTATCTCACTCGGAATAAATTTCTAAAGGCGGTCAAGCCTTATTATGCCGTTCTCACCCACAGGTTCGGAAATACTTTTCTTGAATAGTGAAAGATCGGCATCGGTCATCTTGCTGATACTGCTCTTCCTTGCAGCCGTGAAGATCCCTTCAACATTAAATTCTGACATTCAGCCGTGGGATGAAGCCATGTATGCAGCCAGAGTTAATTCCATTCACATTAACGGAGATTTTATAGACCAAAGCTCGCACTCAATCGGCAGGTTCTATTCCGGTTCTCATCCGCCAGCTTTGATATGGCTTGG
>WBZL01002549.1_pt1 | contig 17678 bp, 14 predicted proteins | sample 5204291 | NCBI WGS metagenome assembly WBZL01 (sample SAMN12344345, study PRJNA552823) | activated sludge metagenome | biome: Activated sludge suspended growth; feature: Nitrification reactor; material: Wastewater; isolation source: activated sludge from nitrification reactor of wastewater...
CGGCGGTGGCGGGCGCGCCGCGCTCCTTGACCTTTGCGCACAGGTTGCGCAAGTCTTCGGGGCCGATCTCCGCCAGCAGCCGACTGCGGAACGCCGGCATGATGTCCCGGTCGATGATGCTCTTGCGCATCGACTTGGTGCTGTCGGCCATCCTGGCCTCTTCCAGCCAGCGGTTGGTGAACTGCTCGAAGGTCTTGGCCTCGGCCATGCGACGCTTCTCGCGCTGCTTTTCCTGGCTGGGCGACTGACCTTCGGCGATAGCACGCCGCGCCTCCATGCAGCGCTCCCGCGCCATCAGCAGCGAGATGCCGTCCTTGGCACCGTAGCGGCCCACCGTGAGCGTCTCGCGCCGGCCATTGAGGCGGTAGTCCAGCCGAAACGTGATCGTGCCCTTGGGAGAGACCGTCACGTACATCCCGTCCCGGTCGGCCACCTTGTAGGCCGTGGCCTCTGGCTTGAGGCCTCTCAACGTCCCATCTGACAGCATCGTCGCACCTCCATTCGTGCGAATTTTACCGTCAAGAGAAAACGAGCGCTACAAACGACTTAAGTCGTTGTTTTTATTGCGTTTTTCTACTGAATTTTTACCGTCAATGACCGTTCGGGCCTGACGGTAAAAAATCTGCGAGGCGCAGGTCTCTATTTTTTACCGTCGGATTTACCGTCAGACTGGAGTGCATCCCCCCGATAGATGTCGATAGTCCTCGACAGACTTTTTCTATACGGGACAAGCACTTAGCATCACTTTTCGATAGATCTTGATAGACTCCGAAAGACGGCGAATCATTCCCACTCGATCGTCGCCGGCGGCTTCCCGGAAATGTCGTAGGTCACGCGCGAAATGCCCGGCACCTCGTTGATGATCCGTCGCGCGCAGAGATCGAGAAACTCATACGGCAGCCGCGCCCAGCGCGCCGTCATGAAGTCGACTGTCTCCACCGCCCGCAGCGCGATCACGTAGTCATAACGACGACCGTCCCCCATCACCGCGACCGACCGCACGGGCAGGAACACGGCAAATGCCTGGCTCGTCTGGTCATAGAGCCCGTGCGCGTTGAGTTCCTCGATGAAGATCCGGTCCGCCCTGCGCAGCAGATCGGCGTATTGCTTCGTGACTTCGCCGAGGATGCGCACACCGAGCCCCGGGCCCGGGAACGGATGGCGGAACACCATCGACCGCGGCAACCCGAGTTCGAGACCGAGCTTTCTCACCTCGTCCTTGAACAGCTCGCGCAGTGGCTCGACGAGCTTCAGCTTCATCTGCTCCGGCAGGCCACCGACGTTGTGGTGCGACTTGATGACGTGCGCCTTGCCGGTCTTCGCGCCCGCCGACTCGATGACATCGGGATAGATCGTGCCTTGCGCCAGCCAGTGCACACCCTCGAGCCTGCTGGCCTCCTCGTCGAACACCTCGACGAACAGCCGCCCGATGATCTTGCGCTTGCGCTCGGGATCGGTCTCGCCACGTAGCGCATCGAGAAAGCGCTGCTCGGCGTCGACGCGGATCACCTGCACGCCCATGTGCGTGCCGAGCGTCTGCATGACCTGATCGCCTTCGCCAGCGCGCAGCAGGCCGTGGTCGACGAACACGCAGACGAGCTGGTCACCGATGGCCCGGTGCAGCAGCGCGGCCACCACCGACGAATCGACGCCACCCGAGAGCCCGAGCAGCACGCGGTCGCCGCCGACCTGCTCGCGCACACGCGCGATCGCATCCATGATGATGTTGCCGGGCTCCCAGCGCGCCTCGCAGCCGCAGACCTCGCGGACAAAACGCTCGAGCATGCGCGCACCCTGCAGCGTGTGCGTCACCTCGGGGTGGAACTGCACGGCGTAGTAGCGGCGCGTCTCGTCGCCCATCGCGGCGAGTGGTGCGCTCGGCGAGGCGCCCACGGGCACGAAGCCGGGCGGCGCTTCCTCGACCCGGTCGCCGTGGCTCATCCAGACGTCGAACACGGCGCGGCCCCGCGCGTCGCGATGATCGGCCAGCTCGTCGAACAGCCGGCACGGCGCGGTCTGCGTGACCTGGGCATAGCCGAATTCGCGATGGTCCGCGCCTTGCACACGGCCGCCCAGCTGCGCAGCCATGGTCTGCATGCCATAGCAGATGCCGAGCACGGGCACGCCCACCTCGAACACCGCCTGCGGCGCGCGAGGCGGGTTCGCGGCCGTGACCGACTCGGGACCACCCGACAGAATGATGCCGCGCGCGCCGAACGCGCGGACGTCGTCGTCGCTCGTATCCCAGGGGTGGATTTCGCAGTAGACGCCGCTTTCGCGCACGCGCCGCGCGATCAATTGCGTGTACTGAGCCCCGAAGTCGAGGATCAGGATGCGGTGCGCGTGTATGTCCGGCGGGTGCACCGCGCGGGCGGAATCAGCTGACACGGTAGTTCGGCGCTTCCTTGGTGATGGTCACGTCGTGGACGTGGCTCTCGCGCACGCCCGCATTGGTGATGCGCACGAACTTCGGCCGCGTCCGCATCTCGTCGATGCTGGCGCTGCCGGTGTAGCCCATCGCGGCGCGCAGGCCGCCGGCGAGCTGGTGCAGGATCGCGACGACGCTGCCCTTGTAGGGCACGCGGCCTTCGACGCCCTCCGGCACGAGCTTTTCGATCTCGGCGGAGGCATCCTGGAAATAGCGGTCGCGCGAGCCATGCGCCTGCGCCATCGCGCCGAGCGAACCCATGCCGCGATAGGACTTGTAGGAGGCGCCCTGATAGAGTTCCACCTCGCCCGGCGACTCCTCGGTGCCCGCGAACAGGCCGCCCATCATGACGCAGTGCGCGCCCGCGACGATCGCCTTGGCGACGTCGCCGGAGAAGCGGATGCCGCCATCGGCGATCAGCGGCACGCCGTGCGGGGCAAGCGCCGCGGCGACGTTGGCGACCGCGCTGATCTGCGGCACGCCGACACCGGCGATCACGCGCGTCGTGCAGATCGAGCCCGGGCCGATGCCGACCTTGACGCCATCGGCGCCGGCCTCGATCAGCGCGAGCGCCGCCTCGGCCGTGACGATGTTGCCCGCGATCACCTGCTGCGCGGGCCACTGGGCCTTGACGCGCCTGACGGTGTCGATCACGCCCTGCGAGTGGCCGTGCGCCGTGTCGACGACGATCACGTCGACGCCGCTTTCGCGCAGGGCCGCGGCGCGCTCGATCGTGTCCGCCCCCGTGCCGACGGCCGCGCCCACCCGCAGTGCGCCGCGCTCGTCCTTGCAGGCACGCGGGAACTCGGTGGCCTTCTGGAAGTCCTTCACCGTGATCATGCCCTTCAACTGGAAGTCGTCGCCGACGACGAGCACCTTCTCGATGCGGTGCTTGTGCAGCAGCATGAGCACTTCGTCCTTGGGCGAATTCTCCTTGACCGTCACGAGCCGCTCGCGCGGCGTCATGACCTCGCTGACCGGCGCGTCGTAGCGCGTCTCGAAGCGCAGGTCGCGATGAGTGACGATGCCGACGGCCCTGCCGTCGCGTACGACGGGCACGCCAGAGATGTTCTTCGAGCGCGTGAGCTCGAGCACTTCGCGGATCGTGGCCTCGGGCCGCACGGTGATCGGGTCGTGGATGATGCCGCTCTCGAAGCGCTTCACGCGGGCCACTTCGCGCGCCTGCGACTCGAGCGTCATGTTCTTGTGGATGATGCCGATGCCGCCTTCCTGCGCGATGGCGATGGCGAGGCGGTGCTCGGTGACCGTGTCCATGGCCGCCGAGACCACCGGCAGGTTGAGCTTGATGCCGCGGGTGAGCGACGTGGACAGGCTGGCTTCGTGCGGCAGGACCTGCGAGTAGGCCGGCACGAGCAGGACGTCGTCGAAGGTGAGGGCTTCCTCGAGTATGCGCAGCATGGGGTGACCCGGGCCGTAAGGAAGCGCGGCATTGTACCCGTCCGGGGCGTCGCGCGTAAAACCGGAGCCCATCCCGGGCGGGCACCCGCCTTACAACGGGGCGGCGCCCGGCGCCTCCGCACCGGGGCGCCTTCCGGTAGGATTCCGCGATGACCGACTCCTGGTTCGACAGCAGCCGCGAATCCACCCCCGCGCCCCGGCAGGTGCTGACGGTCTCCCAGTTGAACGCGCAGGCACGCCTGCTGCTCGAGCGTGGCCTGGGCTCGGTCTGGCTCGAAGGCGAGGTCTCTAACCTGTCCCGGCCGTCGTCCGGCCATTGGTATTTCTCGCTCAAGGACGAGACCGCCCAGGTGCGCTGTGCGATGTTCCGCAGCAAATGCATGCTCGTCCGCTTCCCGGTTCGCGACGGCTCGCACGTGCTGGCGCGCGGCCGCGTCAGCCTCTACGAGGCGCGCGGCGACTACCAGCTCGTCGTCGAGCATCTCGAGGAAGCCGGGGAAGGCGCACTGCGCCGCCGTTTCGAGGAACTTAAGCACAGGCTCCTCGCCGAGGGGTTGTTCGAGGCCGGCCGCAAGCGCCCCCTGCCGACGCTGCCGCGCCGCGTCGGCGTGATCACCTCGCCTACCGGCGCCGCGTTGCGCGACATCCTGCACATCCTGCGGCGGCGCTTTCCCGCCGTGCCGGTGCTGATCCACCCGGTCACCGTGCAGGGCGGGTCGGCGTCGCGCGAGATCGTGCAGGCGCTGCAACTGGCTGCCCAGCGCGCCGAATGCGACGTGCTGATCGTGGCGCGCGGTGGTGGCTCGCTCGAGGACCTCATGGCCTTCAACGAGGAATCCGTCGCGCGCGCGATTGCCACCTGCCCGATCCCCGTGATCAGCGGCGTCGGTCACGAGACCGACTTCACCATCGCGGATTTCGTCGCGGACGAACGGGCTCCGACGCCGTCTGGTGCCGCGGAACGTGCCGTGCCGGACAGCGCCGAATACCTGCACGCACTGGGCACCCTGCATCGCAACCTGGCCGGCGCGATGCGGCGCAGACTGCAAGTGCTTCGCCAGCTGTTGCGGCAACACGAACGTGGTCTGCAGCGCGCGCACCCGGGAGCGCGGCTGCGCCAGCATGCGCAGCGGCTCGACGAACTGGAGCAACGTCTGCACAGGGCGACCACCGGCAGGCTCGACCGCGCCCGAATCCGGCTGTGCAATGCCGAGTCGCTGCTGGCGCGCAGCAGTCCGGTGCGACGGCTCGCGGCCCTGAGCCTGCGGCTCGACACGGCGCGGCGTCGCCTCGCGCCGTGCATGCAGCGCCGGCTGCAACGCGAGCGCGAGCGCCTGGAGCGGTCGATGCGAACGCTGCACGCCGTGAGCCCGCTCGCGACCCTCGAGCGCGGCTACGCCATCGTGCTCGACGCGGCTGGCCACGTCGTCACCGATACCGCCACGGTGCTGCCGGGTGCCCGCATCCACACACGGGTGGCCCGTGGCTCGATCGAGGCCACCGTGACGGCCGTCGTGCCGGGCTCGGGGCGTCCGGCGGCGGAATGAAGACGCGCAAGGTCCTGCCCGGCCTCGTCGCCGGCCTGCTGCTGGTTCCCACCGTCGCGCCTGCCGGCGGGCCGCCGCTGCCACGCGACTCGCGCGTGCCGGGCGGCATCGCCATCCTCGACCTGGGCACAGCCGCGAAGGCTCCAGGCGCGGTCTATTTCGGGGTCTATCGCGCCCCTGTCGTGCACGAGGGTGGAGCATGGAAGGCCGTCGTGGGCATACCGCTCGCCACGGCCCCGGGCCGTCACGTGGCTCGCCTGGTCACAGCGGCCCCGGACGATGCAGACGTCGAAATCCGCTTCGACGTCGCGCCCAAGACGTATGCCGAGCAACGGCTGACGGTCGAGCCGCGCAAGGTCGATCCCTTGCCCGACGACCTGAAACGCATCGAGACGGAGTCGGCGCGCACGGAACAGGCACTGTCGACCTACTCCGAGGACATGACGCCGACCTGGCAGTGGCAACCGCCCGTGCCGGGCGAACGGTCGAGTTCGTTCGGGCTGCGGCGCGTCTTCAACGGTCAGGCACGCAACCCGCACAGCGGCATGGACATCGCGGCGCCCACCGGCGCCGCGATCCGGTCACCTGCCGCGGGTCGGGTGGCCGACACCGGCGACTTCTTCTTCAACGGGCAGACGGTGTTCGTCGACCACGGACAGGGCGTGCTGACCATGTACTGCCACCTGAGCCGCATCGACGTGGCCGTCGGCGACACGGTCGCGGCCGGTGACCAACTCGGCCTCGTCGGTGCGACGGGCCGCGTGACCGGCCCGCACCTGCACTGGGGCGTGTCCGTGAATCGCGCGCTGGTCGACCCGACGCTGCTGCTCGCCGCGCCGGTACCTGCACCGCCTTAGGATGCCCGCCGCGCCGGAGTCGCGGGCGGGACGAGACATCAGTCGGCGAGCGACCTCAGGAACCTGCCGATGGCGGGCTCGAACCGCGCGTGGTCGACCAGGAACGCATCGTGGCCCTGCGGCGACGGGAATGCGTGGAACTCGACCGCGCGACCCGCGGCCCGCAGTTCGTCGGCGATCTGCTGCTGCTGGTTGATCGTGTACAGCATGTCCGACTGCACGCCCAGTACCAGCGTGCGCTGCACGCGGAACTTCGCGAAGGCGGCCGCGAGCGAACCGTCGCCGTGCTCGGCGAGATCGAACCGGTCCGACGCGCGCGACAGGTACAGGTACGAATTCGCGTCGTAGGTGTCAGCGAACCGCTGGCCCTGGTGCTCGAGATACGCCTCGACCTCGAACATCGGCCGGAAGTCGCCGACGCGGCCGACGCTTTCCGGCACGCGGCGACGGCCGAAGCGCTGATCCCATTCCTCGTGGCCGCGGTAGGTGATGGTGCCGAGCTTGCGCGCGAGCCGCAGACCCTGGCGCGGACCGCGTCCCGGCTCGTAATTGCCGCCGCGCCACGCCACGTCGTTGCGCACGAGCTCGCGCTGCAGCGAGCGCAGCGCGATCGCGAACGGCCCGGCGCTGGCCGCGCCGGAGATCGTCACCATGTTGATGGCGGCCTCCGGAAACTGCGCGGCGAACGCGAGCACCGAGACGCCGCCGAGAGAGGCTCCGATCATGCACCGGACCCGCTCGATGCCGAGATGTCGCAGGACCTCGTAGCCGCCGCGCGCGATATCTTCGACGGCGATCTCCGGAAAGGCAATGCCGTAGGGCCGCCCGGTCTGCGGATCGATCGAGGCAGGGCCCGACGAGCCGTACGGGCTGCCCAGCGAATTCACGCAGATGACGAAGTGCCGGTTCGTGTCGATCGCCTTGCCCGGGCCGATCATCGGCTCCCACCAGCCCGGCTTCGGATCCGCTGCCGACGAGGCCGCATGCGCCGAGGGCGACAGGCCCGTGAACAGCAGGATGGCGTTCGACCTGGCCGCATTGAGCGTGCCCCAGGTTTCGTACGCGACGACCGGGTTCGCGATGACACCGCCGCGATAGAGTCGCAAGGGCTCGTCGAGGACCGCCAACTGCGTGGCCGGCAGGTCGTGGGCGCTGGCAGATGTTCTGGCGAGGGCCATGAGCATGTCCGGAAGTCTAGACCCGGCCCCGCAGAGGACAAGGCTCAGAGGATAGCCGGTCAGAACCGGCGGTTATGAACGAAACGCCCCGGGGCCGGAAAGGTCCTACGCGCGATGTGGGGCGGGGCGACTTGTCGCCGACCGGTCTCGCTCGAGTCGGACACGGACGGCCGATCCGGTCAGCGCTTGCCGCCCTTGTTGCCCTTGACCCTCGCCATCAAGCGCTTGCGGCTGCGCACCTGGCGCGGCGTCAGTTCGTTGCGCCGGCCCGCATACGGGTTGTCGTCAGTGCGGAACTCGACGCGCATCGGCGTGCCCTCGAGACGAAACGTCGCCCGGAAGTGGTTCTCCAGAAATCGCCGGTAGGCGTCGGGGACGTGCTGGGTCTGGTTGCCGTGGATCACTACGACCGGCGGGTTGCGCCCGCCCTGGTGCGCGTAACGCAGCTTGATGCGCCGGCCGCGCACGAGCGGTGGCTGGTGGATCGCCATGGCCTGCTCGAGCGCCCGCGTCAGCTCCCGGGTCGGCAGCTCGCGCATGGCCGCGCGGTACGCCTTCAGCACGGACCCCATCAGCTCCCCGACGCCCGTGCCGTGGCGCGCGGAAATGAGGTGCACGGGCGCGAACCGCAGGAAATCGAGTCGCAGGTCGAGGCCGTCGCGGATCGCGGCGCGCTGGTCGGGCGGAATGCCGTCCCATTTGTTGACGGCGACGACCAGCGCCCGGCCCTGCTCCGCGACCAGGCCCAGCAGGCTCGCGTCCTGCTCGGCGATCGTATCGTGCGCGTCGAGCACGCCGATGACGACGTGCGCGCGGTCGATCGCCTGCAGCGTCTTGACGACGCTGAATTTCTCGATCGCCTCGCTGACACGGGCACGGCGCCGCACGCCCGCCGTGTCGACCAGCACGTAGGCATGACCGTCACGCTCGAACGAAACCTCCACGGCATCGCGCGTGGTGCCCGGCTGGTCGAACGCGATCAGACGCTCCTCGCCGAGCAGCCGGTTGATCAGGGTCGACTTGCCCACGTTGGGCCGGCCCACCACGGCCACACGGATCGCGCCCTCGGCGACGCCGGGTCCGGCGGCCGCCTGCTGCCCTTCCTCGAAGCCCGCCAGCGCACGCTCGACCAGCGGCTCGAGACCCTGCAGGTGAGCCGCGGAAACCGCCACCGGCTCGCCGAAACCGAAGCGGTGGAACTCCGCCTGCGCGAGTTCGTCCTCGACACCTTCCGCCTTGTTGGCAACCACGATCACCGGCTTGCCGCTGCGGCGCAGCACGTCGGCGACGTGCAGGTCCTGCGGCGTGCAGCCCTCGCGCGCGTCGACGACGAACAGGACGCGGTCGGCTTCCTCGACGGCCTTGAGCGTCTGCTCGGCCATCAACTGCTCGATGCCGGCCTGCGTGGCGGCGACGAGGCCGCCGGTGTCGATGACGACGCAGGAACGCCCCGGCAGGCGCGCATAACCGTACTTCCGGTCGCGCGTCAGGCCCGGCACGTCGGCGACGAGCGCGTCGCGCGTGCGCGTCAGCGCATTGAAGAGCGTCGACTTGCCGACGTTCGGGCGACCGACCAGCGCGACGACGGGCAGCACATCAGCGGCCCGCGGTTCCGCCCACTCGATACGCGACGATCCGGCCGTCCTCGTCGACGACGAAGACGCGTCCGTCGGCCACAATCGGCCTGGCGCTGATGCGCGTGTCGCCGGGGTGCTCGCGCGCAACGAACTTGCCCGTGTCGCGGTCGAGCCAGTGCAGATAGCCCTCAAAGTCGCTGACGATGACGGCATTGCCGACCACGGCCGGAACGCCCAGGCCGCGACGCGCGAGCCCCTGCTGCTGCCACAGCACCGTGCCGTCGCGCCGGCGCAGCGCGACCACGTTACCCTCCGACGTCGCCACGTAGAGTTGGTCGCCGTCGAGCGCCAGCCCGCGGTAGCTAGACAGGTCGCGTCCCCACCATACCTGGCCGGAATCGAGCGCGAACATGACCACACGGCCCTGGTAGCCGACGGCATAGCCGTCGCCGCCTTCCACCTCGACCGCGCTGTCGACGTCGGCGAGCCGCTCGAGTTCCGAGCGGCCGCGGGGCGTGCTCACCTGCGCCTGCCACACGACATCGCCGGTTGCGAGCGCGTAGGCGACGACCTTGCCCGAGTCGAAACCGGCCAGCACGTTGTCGCCTGCGCGCACCGGGGGTGCCGTGCCACGTAGCGTCAGCCTCGGCACGAGCTCCTCGGCACTCCATTGCTCCTGGCCGCTCGCCGCCGCGAGAGAGCGGACCCGGCCGTCGACGGTCCGGATGATCACGCGGTCGCCCGCGACGAGCGGCGCCGCGAGCACTTCGCCGTTGACCTTGGCCTTCCACAGCCGCTTGCCGCTCGTGTCCAGCGCGATGACGGCACCGTCGCTGGTGCCGACCGCAACCAGCCCCGCGCCGACACCGGGACCCGCCGACAGATCGGCCTTGAGTTCCTGTGACCATCGCTCGCGGCCCGTCGCGGGATCGAGCGCCTCGACCTTGCCGTTGCGCGACGCGGTATAGAGCGTGCCATCGTCGAGCGCGAGGCCGAGCGACAGACGCAACTCGGCAGCGTCACTGCCCACATTGGTCGACCAGAGCTTCTGCACCGCGAGGGTCGGCTTCAGGTCGACGAGTTCGGCCGGCGGCTCCGCCTCCTTGTCCTTGTCGCAACCGGCGACCAGGAACACCAGCGACGTCGCGCAAACCGCAGCGAAGACTGCATGCGCGCGCCTCATGGCTGCCCTCCAGCCGCTGGCGTCGTCGCCGGCGCGCCGGCCGCCGCGGCTGGCGGCGCCGCCACGGACGCGCCAGCGAGTGCGTCGCGCTTGAGTTCCACGTAACGCGTGTCGAGCGCCGGCCCCTGCCCGGTGTTGTCTGCGGCCAGTGCCGCATCGTAAGCCGCGCGGGCACCGGCCACGTCGCCCTTGGCGGCGAGGATGTCGCCGCGGATTTCCTGGTAGACCGGTGCGAAGGCTCCGGCCTGCTGCGGATCGAGCCGCTTCAGCGCCTCATCGAGCTTGCCCTGCTCGGCCAGCACGCGGGCGAGACGCCCCTGCGCCACCTGGCGCAACTGCGGATCCCGAGAGCCGTCGACGACATTGTGCAGGCGCTTCACGGCCTCGTCGTACTTGCGCTGGTCGACCAGCAGCCGTGCGAGCGCCAGGTCAGACTGGTCCGCATAGGGCGACTTCGGGTGCAGCAGGCGGAGGTCGTCCGCCTTCTTCGCGGCGGCCACGCCATCGGCCTTGCCGAGCGCGTCGAGCACGGCGAGATAGGCGCTCTCGTCGTGCTCCGCCGCCTGCTGTCGCGACTTCTGCCAGTACTGCCATCCCGCGAGGGCGCCGAGGCCGAGCGCGATGCCGCCGACGATCCAGAGCCAGTTCTCCGACCACCAGCGGCGCAGTTGCTCTTCGCGTTCGTTGTCTGAAAGATCTTCCACGTCGCTCTCCACGGCGGCCGCACACGGCCGCGTCACTGTCCGATTATGCCGTGCCGCCGCCTATGACCCGGAGGAGTTCGGCCGGCAGCTCGCCGACCGGAACCTGACGCTGTCCGGCATCGCTGCGCAGCGGTTTGACCGCTGCCACGCCGCGCGCCGCCTCGTCGTCGCCGACGATCACCGCGCAGCTCGCGCCGCTCTTGTCCGCACGCTTCAGCTGCGACTTGAAGCCGCCGCCGCCGCAGTTGACCTCGACGCGCAGCCCCGGCGCCGCATCGCGCAGGCGTTCGGCGAGACCCAGACCGAGCGCCTCGGCAGCGGCGCCGGCGAGCACCAGGTACACGTCCGGCCGGCCCTCGTCGCCGACGAGGCCCTGCAGTCGCATGAGCTCGACGATGCGCTCCTCGCCGAGCGCCCAGCCGACGGCCGGCGTCGGCTCGCCACCCAGTTGCGCGACGAGCCCGTCGTAGCGCCCGCCCGAACAGATGGCGTCCTGCGAACCGAGGTCCGTCGTGACCCACTCGAACACCGTGCGGGAATAGTAGTCGAGCCCGCGCACGAGTCGCGGATTGACGACGAAGTCGACGCCCGCCGCGCGCAGATGCGCGCCCAGCACGTCGAAATGCTCCGCCGACCCGGGATCGAGATGGTCGGTGATCGAGGGCGCCCCGCGGATGATCCCGGCCATCGCCGGGTTCTTGCTGTCGAGGATGCGCAGCGGGTTGCCATCGAGGCGACGCACGCTGTCTGCGTCGAGCGCGGCCGCGTGTGCGCGGAAGTACTCGACCAGCTTCGTACGATAGACCGCGCGCGACTCCGCCGTGCCCAGTGAATTCAGGTTCAGGCGCAGACCGCGCAGGCCGAGGCGGCGCCACATTCGCGCCGTCATCAGGATCAGTTCCGCGTCGACGTCCGGTCCGGCGTAGCCGAGCGCCTCGGCGTCGATCTGATGGAACTGACGGTAGCGGCCCTTCTGCGGCCGCTCGTAGCGGAACATGGGGCCCATGCACCAGACCTTCTGCCGCTGGTGGTGCAGCAGGCCGTTGGAGATCGCCGCACGCACGACGCCGGCCGTGGCCTCGGGACGCAGCGTCAGCGAGTCGCCGCCGCGGTCCTCGAACGTGTACATTTCCTTTTCGACGATGTCCGTGAACTCGCCGATCGAGCGCTTGAAAAGCTCGGTGCGCTCGAGCAGCGGCAGCCGGATCTCACGGTAGCCGTACTGCGCGAATGTCTCGCGCGCGACGCGCTCCAGTTGCTGCCATGCTGCCGACTCGTCGGGAAGCACGTCGTTCATGCCGCGGACGGCTTGCAGGGTTTCGCTCATCGTCTCTGGATGCTCGCTGTGGCGACGCTCAATGCAGGGCGCCGTCGGCGCCGATGCTGAAGCGCGCGACCGCGCCCGGCGACGGCGGCAGCGGACGGCCATTGACGGCAACGGTCACGGCGGGCGCGTTGCCGAGCGTGACGCTGAGCGGTGCGGTCGCCGTCAGCGTCCGCTCCGAGCCGGCCTTGCCCAGGTCGTAGAGCACCGCCCGGCCGGAGCCGTCGAAGATCTCGACCCAGGAGTCGGCACTGAAGCGCAATTGCAGCGTCACCTGACCCGCGGCCGGCGGCGCCATGGGAGTCGCGGGTTTGGACGCGACCGTCGTCGGCCCCGTCGGGGCCGACACCGGCGCGCTGGCCGATGCCGTACCCGGCATCGCCGTCGATTCGCCGGCTGCGTTCGCCGCACCGACATCCCGCCCCGCCGGCGCATGCGAAGGCTCCGGTGGTGCACCGGGCAACGTCACTTCGGCTGCGGGTTCATCGGCCGGCGCGGCCGACCACGGCAGGCCGTTCTCCGAAACGTATGCCAGCAGCGCCGCGGCCACCAGGAACGCCGCTGTCCCGCCGACGACCCAAGGCCAGCGCGGGCGACTGCGAACGGGCGCCATTTCGAGCCGCGCCTTCGGGACGAGCGTCGGCTCGCCGAGCTGCTGCCTGGAGCGCTCGTAGGCGCCGATGATCTCGTCCTCGCCCAGCGCGAGCAGATTGGCGTAACGCCGCAGGTGACCCTTGACGAACACCGGCGCGCCCAGTGCGCCGAAATCGTTCGCCTCGAGAACGGTGATGACCGTGGAATCGAGATTCAGTGCCTCCGCGGCCTGCTGCTCGCTGAGGCCGCGTGCCTCGCGCTCGCGCCGCAGACGTGCGCCCGGGCTCGACGGGAGCTCGGTGACCTCCTCGCCCGGCGCGGTCATGGCCCGGCCCGTTCCTCGTCGAACAGCTGCCCCGCCTCCGCCGACGTCGGGAACTCGCTCTTGATGCGCTGCGCCAGACGCTGCGCCTGTTGCGAATCGCCGAGCGCCAGTTCGATTCGACGGCCGAGCATCAGCGTCGACGCCGTGGCAGGCGCGACCGCATCGCGGCGCTCGAGGAACGCGCGTGCCTGCATGCCGTTGCCGTTCGCGAGCGCGAGTTCGGCCATCTGCAGCAGCGCATCCGGCTGCTTGGGGTTCACCGCGAGAGCCTTGCGGAAGTACTGCTCCGCCTCCTTGGGCCGCGCATCCGCGCGCGCGCAGCGGCCTGCGTTCGCATAGGCGACGTCGGGCGTCCGGTAGAGCGCGCTCGTTGCCGCCTGGAGCAGGTACTGCTCCCCGCGCTCGAAATCGCCGGTACGGCAGAAGAACACGGCCGCGTTGTTGAGCACTTCGGGATCATCCTTGCCGAGGCGCACTGCCTGCTCGAAGTGGCTCTGCGCCTTGCGCCGGTCGTTGAGGCGGTCGTAGATGAAGCCTGCGGCCATCTGCGTCCGCGCCGTGTGTGGGTTCTGCTGCAGCGCCTTCTCGATCTTGTCGCGCGCGGAAGCGAGGTCGCCTTCCTTCATGTAGGCGAGCGCCAGCTGGGTGTTCGCCACCGCCGCCTGGTCGAGATCCTTCTGCGCCGCCGCGACGGCCGTCGTCGAGACCGTCAGCATCGACATGGCGATGGCCGCGAAGCACAGCATCCTGCGGTTCATGCGCGCACCTCCTCGGTCGGGAACCGCTTGTCGCGGAGCCGGTTCATGACGCGGTCGTTCACGCGGCCCGCGAGCTGGCCGCACGCCGCGTCGATGTCGTCGCCGCGCGTGCGCCGGATGGTCGCCATGACGCCGCCCTTGATCAGGATGTCGCGGAAACGCTCGACGGCCGCGTCGGACGAGCGTTGGAAGCGCGTGCCGGGGAACGGATTGAACGGGATCAGGTTCACCTTGGCCGGGTGCCCGTGCAGGATCTGCACGAGTTCCCGCGCATGCTCGGGCCGGTCGTTGTAGCCGTCGAGCATCACATACGCAAAGGTAACGCCGCGCGCATTCTGCTTCTCGACATAGTGCCAACAGGCCTCGAGCAGATCCTTGATAGGGTGACGCCGATTGATCGGGACGATTTCGCTGCGCAGTTCGTCGTTCGGGGCATGCAGCGAGACGGCGAGCGCGACGTTGGTCTCGTCGGCGATGCGATACATCTGCGGCACCAGACCCGACGTGCTGATCGTGACGCGGCGGCGCGACAGATCGAGCCCCAGGTCGTCCATCATGATCTCGGCGGCGGGAACCACGTTGCGGTAGTTGGCGAGGGGCTCGCCCATGCCCATGAAGACGACGTTGGTGATGACGCGGTCGCCGTCGGGCGAATACCCGAGTTCGCGGTTCGCGAGCCAGACCTGGCCCACGATCTCCGCGGTCGACAGGTTGCGATTGAAGCCCTGCGCGCCGGTCGCGCAGAACCCGCAGTCCATCTGGCAACCGACCTGGCTCGAGATGCACAGCGTGCCGCGCCCCGGCTCCGGGATGAAGACCACCTCGATCGCCTGGCCGCCCTCGAACCGCAGGACCCACTTGCGGGTGCCGTCGGCCGACACCTGCGTCCCGAGGATCTCGGGCGTGCGCAGTTCCGCGACCTCGGCGAGCCGACAGCGGAAGTCCTTGCGGAGGTCCGTCATCGCGTCGAAGTCGCCGACCGCGCGCTTGTAGATCCACTTGTACAGCTGCCGGGCGCGAAACGGCTTCTCGCCCATCGCGACGACGAATGCCTCCAGGCCGGACCGCGTCAGGCCCAGCAGGTTGGTGCGTTCATGCGGCGTCGTTTCGCTCATGCCGGCTTGGACCGCGCGCGGCGGCCCGAGTGCCCCTGCGCCTCAGCGCGGGCAGATTTCCGTCTCGGCGAAAAAGAACGCCACCTCGCGTGCGGCATTCTCGAGGCTGTCCGAGCCGTGCACGACGTTGGCCTCGATGCTGTCGGCGAGATCGGCGCGGATCGTGCCCGGAGCGGCCTTCTTCGGATCGGTGGCGCCCATGATGTCGCGGTTCTTCGCCACGGCACCCTCGCCTTCGAGCACCTGCACCATGACGGGGCCCGAGGTCATGTAGGCACAGAGGTCCTTGAAGAACGGACGCTCGCGGTGGACGCCGTAGAACGCCTCGGCCTGCGCCCGCGAGAGACGCATCATGCGCGCTGCGACGACCCGGAGGCCGGCCTTTTCGAAGCGACCGTAGACGTCGCCGATGACGTTCTTCCTGACTCCGTCCGGCTTGACGATGGAAAGCGTGCGTTCGAGGGACATTGAGGATCCTTGGGATGCTTGATTCGCGGGCCCGGCCCGCCGCCACGGGAAAGGCGGCCCTGTGGCACGGGCCCGCACGGGTGCGGGCGCCGGCGACCCGGCCGACCGAAAAGATAACGTCACAGTATACCCGGCCGCACCGGGGCGGCCAAGAAACCTTAGCCCGGACGGGCAGTTACGCAGGAGTCTGCCGACCCTGCCCCGGGGGCCCGCGCAGCCCCGTTCCGGGACGGGTAGTCAGGATTACCCTGCCCAGGCCTGCCTGGCGCGGGCGCGCGTCAGACGTTGAAGCTCTCGCCGCAGCCGCATTCGCCCTTGACGTTCGGGTTGCGGAACCTGAAGGCCTCGTTGAGCCCCGTGCGGACGAAGTCGATCTCCGTACCGTCGACGTATTGCAGGCTCGCGCGGTCCACGACCACCTTGACACCGGCGGCGTCGAACACAACGTCGGTCGCGCCGATTTCATCGGCATAGCTCACGACATAGGCGTACCCGGAACAACCCGTCTGCTTGACGCCGAGACGCAGACCGACGCCCTGGCCGCGGTTCGCCATGAACGAGCGGACGCGTTCGGCAGCGGAGGGAGTCAGGGAAATCGACATGTGCAGGAATCCTTGCGAGACCAGCCGCGCGAAATTCTACACCGTAGACCCGGGCTCGCCGGGCCAGTTCCGGGCCGCGTCGCGCGCGGCGTCCTGAAGCGTGAGCAAGCGCCCGAACTTGGCGGCGGGAATGTCCAGCACCCGCGCCGCCTCCTGCCAGTCCCACGCAGCCAGCGCATCGCGATCCCAGCCGCGGACCTGCTCGATGAGCCACGACGCCGCGGCCAGCAGGTGCGGACAGCCGAAAGCCGTGAATGCCGCGGCACCGATGCGGTCCCCGTTCAGCTCGAACTGCAGTTCGACGTCGCAGCCCTGCTCGCGGTCGCCAGCCCTGCCCGAAAACACCTCTCGCGACGGCTCGAGCCGCCCGGCGCCGGGCAACGCCCGGAACCGACGACGGACCTCGGCCCCATAACGCGCGTCGTCGGACGATTCCGGTCGCTGCGGACACGGCCGCGCCCGGCATGCGCGCAGCCGCAGGACTTCCCCGCGGATCCGCTCCGCGGCGTAATCGACGTCGTCAGCCGTCGTGAAACGGCCGAGACTCAGACGCAGCGAGCTCTGTGCGAGACGGTCGCTGCGTCCGAGCGAGCGCAGCACGTATGACGGCTGGGCATGCGTGCTGGCGCACGCGGAGCCCGAGGACACCGCCAGGTCGTCGAGCGCGAGCAGCAGCGCTTCGCCTTCGACGCCGTCGACGGAGACGCTCAGGATGCCGGCAACGCGTCGCGTGGCGTGGCCGTTCAACCACAGACCCGGCAACTCCGCGAGTCGGCGCCAGAGACCATCGCGCAGCGCTGCGATCCGCGCCGCGTCCTCGGACATCTGCTCGCGGGCGATCCGGTACGCCGCGCCCATGCCGACGATCTGGTGGGTCGGCAGCGTCCCCGAGCGGAGGCTGCGTTCCTGTCCACCGCCGAACTGCAGCGGCACGAGTCCGACCCGTGGCTCGCGCCGCACGCACAGCGCGCCGACGCCCTTCGGGCCGTGCACCTTGTGCGCCGTGAGCGCGAGCAGGTCGATGCCGTCGCGCTGCACGTCGAGATCGAGCTTGCCGGCGCCCTGCGCGGCGTCGACGTGGAACAGCACGCCGCGCTCGCGACACAGCCGCCCGATGGCACCCACGTCCTGTGCCACGCCGATCTCGTTGTTGACGTGCATGATCGAGACGAGCAGCGTCTCGGGCCGCAGCGCGTCCGCTACCTGTTGTGGAGCAACGATGCCGTCGGCGTCGGGCTTCAGGTACGTGACGGACGCGCCCTCGCGCTCGAGCTGACGGCACGCGTCGAGCACGGCCGGGTGTTCGGTTCGCGAGGTCACGACGTGTCGCTGCGCGCGATCGCGCCGGAAGCGCACGGCGCCGAGCAACGCGAGGTTGTCCGACTCCGTGGCGCCCGAGGTGAAGATCACCTGTCCGGGTTCGGCGCCGACCAGCGCAGCCACCTCGACACGGGCGCGCTCGACCAGCGCCGCGGCGGCACGCCCGGCCCGGTGCGTGACGGCCGAAGCGTTGGCGAACACTCCGTCCGGGCCGAGACAGGCCGTCATCTCGGCGATCACGCGCGGATCGACCGGCGTCGTCGCGGCGTTGTCGAGATA
>WBZL01002550.1_pt1 | contig 17675 bp, 19 predicted proteins | sample 5204291 | NCBI WGS metagenome assembly WBZL01 (sample SAMN12344345, study PRJNA552823) | activated sludge metagenome | biome: Activated sludge suspended growth; feature: Nitrification reactor; material: Wastewater; isolation source: activated sludge from nitrification reactor of wastewater...
GTGCGACAGCCGGTACTCCATCAGGATGCGATGGAGGAAGTCGAACATCGCCGGGTGCGACTCGTGCGGGAAGCCGGTGATCGAGACCGCCCGCAGGTGGCGGTCGCCGACACGCGGGCTGAAGCCGCCGTATAGGTCCTGCGACGCGAGGAGTACGTCGAGGTAGCACGGCGTGTCGGGCACCGCGACGCGGTGGTAGAGCCCGGTGAGGCAGGTGTGCAGGTGCGTGAGCAGCGCCTCGGAGCTGAGCCGGGTCAGCGCGAGCGAGGCCGAGAGGCGGTCCTCGATGTCTTCGAGGCGGTCGACGAAGGTGTCGACCTGGGAGCGCCAGTCGGGGCCCTTTCGGTCCTCGCCGCTGATGAACCAGCGGGCGAGGCTCGACTGGAGCTCGTCCGGAGGCAGCCACGAGACGCAGAGCGTGTACGTGGTCTCGTAGTTGCGGCGGCCCGACTCGTACTGCTCGCGGCGCTCGTCGTCGAGGAGCTCCGACACCGGGTCCGGGAACGGTCCGGGCGGCGGGTAGTCGCGGCTCGGCCGGCGGATCGCGTCGGCGTTGAGCATCCACTCGTCGCCGAGCGGCAGGAGCGCCTGGTTGAAGTGCTGAGAGAGGAGCGCGAGCTCCTCGGCCGTGGCGGCGTCGAGGTCCGGGCCGGTGTAGCTCCACCCGGCCAGGAACGAGCCGTCCTTGTTGACGACGATTCCGTCGCCGACGAGCGCCGCCCAGTTGAGGAGGTCGGCGAGGCCCTGGGGCTTGCGCCGATGCTCGCGCAGGATCATCGCGTGTCTCCTCGAAAGACCGGCACCCGGGCGAGCGGCGCGCCGATCGCCGCCGCCGCCGGGTAGAACGGCTGGTAGAGGCGGTGCCGCGCGAAGACCCGCGTCGCCTGCGGGTCCTGCCGGCCGATCCAGACGAGCAGTCGGTGGCCGACCGTGCCGAGGAGCAGCGCCAGCGCGAGGCTCGCGAAGCGGAAGCCGACGCCGAAGAGGAGCGCCGCGATCAGACTCACCTCGATGATGACGAGGTCGCGCTCAGCGCCGCCCAAGAGGATCGGCCGCGTGAGCGAGCTGTGGAGCGGCACGGTCCGTAGCGACCGTCGCTTCACGCTGCTCAAAGCACCGCCCCGGAGAAGCCGAGCGCGGTGACGAAGCTGACCGCGCCGAGGGCGACGCCGGCGCCGAAGATCACCTGCGAGACGCGGCGCATGCCTGTGCCGTGGTCGGAGAGCGCCCACATCACGCCGGCGAGGGCGACCGCGATGATGATGATTGCGCTCGCGACCGGCCCCGTGAGGTTCTCCTGAATGCGGATCAGCGGCTCGTCCCACGGCATCGACGTGCCGCCGGTGGTCGCGAACGCGGCCGGCGAGGTGACCATCCAGAGCGCGCCCAGCGCTCCGAGCTTCGTTGCCTTCTCCCTCCAATGCTTCATGGCTTGTCACTCCTCCTGGTTGGGCCGAGCCGCCGACGGCTCGAGCCGAAAGCTGCCGTCGCCGGCGAGGCCGGCGACACGAACGAGCTCGGAGACGCGGCGACCACGGCTCCCGCCCTCGATATGGACGACGAGGCCGACGGTGTCGGCGATCAGGGCGCGCTGGGAGGGCACGCCGGCCTCCTGCGCGAGCTGGTCGAGGCGATGGAGCGCCGCGACCGCGTTGTTGGCGTGAACGGTGGTACAGCCACCCGGGTGGCCGGTGTTCCAGGCCTTGAGGAGGTCGAGGGCCTCGCGACCCCGGACCTCTCCGATGATGATTCGGTCAGGGTTGAGCCGCATCGTCGCCTTGACGAGCGTCGCCAGGTCGACGAGCCGGGTCGTGCGCAGCGCCGTGTGGTTCTCGGCCGTGCACTGAAGCTCGACCGTGTCCTCGAGCAGGATGAACCGCTCGCTCGGCTCGCCGAGCCGCACCATCTCGTCGAGGATCGCGTTGACCAGAGTGGTCTTGCCCGAGCCCGTGCCGCCGGAGACGAGGATGTTCCGCCGCTCGGCGATCGCCGAGCGCAGGAGAGTGGCCTGGTCCGGGCTCATCGAGCCCGACTCGATGTAGTGGGCGAGCGGGAAGACGCGGGTCGCGCGCTTGCGGATCGCGAAGCACGGGCTCGCCACCAGCGGCGGCACCATCCCCTCGATCCGGCTCCCGTCGAGCGGCAGCTCGGCCTCGATGATCGGGTGCTCGGCGTCGATCTGCGTCCCGAGCATCCCGGCGATCGAGGCGAGGATCGCCTCCGCCTCCTGCGGCAGGAGACGCGCGCCGGAGTCGTACATCCCCTCCGTGCGCGAGTCGAGCCAGATCCGCCCGTCCGGGTTGAGCAGTACCTCGACCACGTCCTCGTCCCCGAGGGCGCGGACGATGGTCTCCCCCAGCTCGCGGATCAGCCCCTCAGTCCACCGCTGCCGCTGCTCGTCGTGTGCCCCGTGCCGCATGAGCGGGGACACTACACAAGCGTTGATGGTATGTCAACAGATGTTGAGTATTAGCCGCGAGGCCGGTCGCTCCGCTCCTCGTGCATCCGCTCGAGATCGAGCGCTGCCGGACCAGACCCGGTGATGAAGTCCTCCGCTCCGGCCGCCAGGGCAGCAGCGGGCACTGCTTCGAGCCGCTGCCATGGCGAGGTGGCCGGCGCGCCGAGAGTCGGGCGCTCGGGAGGCCGACAGCTCGCCCGGCGCGCAAGCTCCCGGTCTGCGAAGTACCGCCCCTTCGCGGCGTAGATCGGCTGCTGGCCGGCGACGAAGACGACCGCGTGGTCGGGATCGAGCCGCATTGCTTCGTCGGGGGTGAGCAGCCGGCGCCGGATCTCCTGCTGGGTGATGTTGCGGTCGGGCACCAGGCCGCCTCCGCGGTAGGAGACCTGCTTGTGCGGGACCGTCGTGTCACCCGCCATCTGCGAGAGGAGCTCTGCGGTCTCGGGCTTGTTGGCGGCGAAGGCGATGCGGACGTGGCAGTTGGCGGTGATCGACTCCTGCCTGCCGTAGACACCCTGGTGCTGCGACAGGTCCTGGGTGATCAGCATCGCGCGGATGCCGTAGCCCGCGAGGTAGGCGAGCGACTCCTGGAAGAACTGGAGCTTCCCCAGGGCCGGGAACTCGTCGAGCATGAGGAGGAGCGGGTGCTTGCCCGCTCCCCTGCCCCGACCCTCCGAGAAGTCCATCCGCTCCGTGAGGCGCCGGCAGGCCTGGTTGAGGAGCAACCGGACGAGCGGGCGCGTGCGGCTGAGGTCCGACGGCGGCACCGTGAGGTAGAGGCTCACTGGCCGCTCGTGGCTCACCAAGTCCTCGAGCGCGAAGTCCGAGACAGCGGTGTTCTGCGCCAGGATCGGGTCGCGGTAGAGGTCGAGGAAGCTCAGGGCCGTCGAGAGCACGCCCGAGCGCTCGTTGGGCGACTTGTCGATCAGCGCGCGTGCCGCGGCGGCGACCGCCGGGTGCGTGCAGAGCCACTCGCCGGTCACTGGGTCGCGCCAACCGGGATGGCCCGGCGGCGCGTGTTCGGTGGCGAGCATCGCCTCCAGGCTCAGGTCGATCGGCCGGTCGGGCCGCGCCAGGAAGTGCGCGCAGCCGGCGAGCGTCTTCTCCTTCTCGGCGTAGAGCACGTGCAGGATGAGGCCGACGAGCAGCGAGTGCGCCGTGCGGTCCCAGTGGTCGCGGATCCGGTCGCCGTTGGGGTCGACGAGGATGTCGGCGACGTTCTGCGCGTCGCGCACCTCCTGGTCGCCCATCCGGATCTCGAGGAGCGGGTTGTAGCGCGCCCCCGAGCCGTCCGAGCAGGTCGGATCGAACTTGAGGCACAGGCTGCCGAGCTCGCGGCTGCGCCAGCCCGCCGAGAGCACCCAGTTCTCTCCCTTCATGTCGTGGACGAGCACCGAGTGCCGCCAGGTGAGGAGGTTCGGAACGACGAGCGAGACGCCCTTGCCGCTCCGCGTCGGCGCGAAGACGAAGACGTGCTCCGGGCCGTCGTGGCGGAGGATCCGACCGCGGCCCTTGCGGCCGGGCCACTGGCCGAGGATCAGCCCCTGCTCCGCGAACAGGCCAGCTTCGCGCGCCTCCTGCTCCGTCGCCCAGCGCGCCGAGCCGTGAAGGTCGGATTGAGGCCGGAGCTTGCGGACCACGATTGCCACGACGATGGCGGTGATCACCGCCGTCGCCGCCGTGGTGACCCCGAGAACGGCGAATCCGGTACGCCAAAACTCGCGCGCCTCCGGCGAGCCACCGAGCCGTCGCGCCCAGACCAGGAAGTGAAAGGGCGTGTAGATGGGCCCGAGCGACCAGGCGAAGAACCCGGCGCCGAAGAGCGCCGCGGTCGGAGCCAGGAGTCGCGTGCGCTTAAAAACGAGAAGCAAGAGCGCGAGACCCCAGAGCCCCCAGGCGGCGAGGCTCGCGACCTCCTCATGACCGGGAGCCGCTGGGAGCCACGGCCGGCCGAGCGATGGGTGAAAGCCCAACCGCAGGGCGGCGTGTTGCGTGAGTCCCCAGGTCGTGAGGGCGCCGACGCCGACCACCGCTCCGAGACCGCGGGCAATCACCCCCTTGGGCGTCAGCTCGGCGCCTGCGTCTCGTCGATAGCCCGGTTGCGCGCTCATTGGAACGTGACCAGCGGTGCGACGACGTCGGTCACGCACGTCGCGGGAACCGGACCAAAGTAGCGACTGTCCCAGCTTCGCTCCTCGAACGGCGAGTGGAGCCAGAGCTCGTCCGGCGCGAGCGCTCGCACGCCGGCCGAATAGGCTACGAGATCACGGCCTCCTCGGTCGCGATCGAGCGCGCGGCTGTGCTGGAGGAGCTCGCCGTTGACAGTGACGCCGTCGACCGTCACCGAGACCACGTCGCCGGCGACCGCCGCGACGACCTTGAGCACCGGCTCGATCCCGTTCAGGCAGGAGCCGGCGCCAAGGTAGCTTCGCTCGACACCGAACCGGGCGATCTCCGAGGGCAGGCAGACCGACACCCATGCCCCGGTCGTCACCGGCCCGCCGACCGAACGGTAGAGACCGCGCGGCATGCTCGTCGTGGTGTTGAGCCGGAGCCCCGCGAGCTGCGGCACGACGTAGGCGAGCGTGAAGATCGCTGCGGCGACGAGCGGGGCTCGCGTCCGCCACCTTCTCATCGCCCGCGCTCCTGCGACAGCTCGCGCACGATCGTGCGCACGATGAGCAGCGCCTTGACCACGGCGATCGGCGCCTTGACCGCCGTCGCGAGCGCCTGGATGGTGAGCGAGACGGTCTTCTCGACGGCGCGGCCCGGCTGCACGGTCGCGAGTGCCCGCGCCACGACGCGCGTGCCGTGCGCGATTGCCGCTTCCTTGGGCGCCGCCGCCTTCGCGCCGCGCTCCGCCACCTCGCGCAGGACGACGTGCGGCTCGACGCCGCGCCGGAGCGCCGCCGTCGCCCACGCCGTGTCGGCCCGTTCGAGACTCGCCGCGTAGGCCGGGTGACCATGGTAGGTCGCGAGCTCGGGCGTCCCGGTCCGCCGGAGCGACGTGCGAAGCGCCGCAGCGGCTAGTCGCTCGTCGGTGGCGCTTCCACCCAGAGCGACTTCAGCACTGCGAGACGCTCGGGCTCCTCCATCCGTTGCAGGCGCAGGTACAACTGCTCCCCGAGCATCAGCTCCGCGCGCTGGCGCGACCTCAGAGCCCAGTCGGGACGGATCAGGGTGATCGCCGCGAGCGTCAGCAGGGCCGCTCCGAGCGCCCACACCGCGGCCATCGCGAGGCGCGCTCGACTCCCGCTCAGCGGTGGCTCGCGGCTGACTGCCGGGAGGGCTCGGGTCGCCCGTTCGAGCGCCTCCAGCCGGCGGTTCGTCCCCGCGAGCGCGGCCAGAACCGGCTCCAGGTCGGACGACCCGGTTCGGCTCGCCGTCGGCGCCGCGGTCAGCGCTTGGTCGTTCGCGGACCTCGCGGATTCGAGGAAGGTCTCTCGTCGGCTCATAGCTCACTCCGAGGCGTTGCTGGATCCCCTTCCAGGTGAACGAAGGGCCGAGCTGCTGGCCCGGGATCACCTCGTCGCCGAGGCGGTAGACGATCGCCCGAACGTCGCCGCCGCGGCCGACGAGCGGCAGGGGGCGGACGCCGGCTGACTCGAGTCGATCGAGGAAGACGGTCATCGTAGGCGCCCCCGTCGCCGCTGCGCGAACGTAGGCCGCCGTAACGCTTCGGGAGAGGCTGTTCGACGTGCCGGTTGGCGCGATGGCGGGCAGCGCGAGCCGACCCGCCGCCGTCGCGAGTCGCGTGCCGTAGAGCAGGAGGCCGAGCGGCGAGCGTGCGGCGCTCGCGAGATCGAGGGCCGGCGCGAGCGCGGAGAGCCCCGGTACGCGACGGACGGCGTGCCGGGCGGCTGACCGCGGCGAACGCAGCGCATAGGCCAGCCGAGCCGCGTCGGCCGAGGCGTCGAGCGCGCCGGCGTGGCGCCGGCCGAGCTCCGCAGAGGCCTGGGCGAGGACGCCGCGGCGTCCTCGGGTCGGCAGCGCCCGAAGCTCCTTCTGGAGTGCTTCGAGGCTCGCCGGCGACCACGGCGATGAATCTCGCTGTGCAGCGGGGCTCGCACCCGCCGCCGCGCGCACGGCGTCGAGATCGCGCTCGGGGCGGTAGTCGACACCGAGCCGCTCCTGGAGACCTCGCCACGAGTACGCGCGGCCGAGCGCGGAGCCGCGGAGTGAGGTGCCTTCGAGCCCGTACGAGATCCCGGACACGTGTCCCGTGGTCGCCACGCGCGCCGCGACCTCGACACCCGCTCCGCGGAGTCGCTCGAGGAAGGCGGTCATCGTCGGCCGGTCGGCCGCGGCCCGATCGAGAAGGTCCTGGAGCCGAAGCCGCGCGCTCACTTCGCCCGTGCGCTCGAGGTGGCGAATCTCGCCCGGTCGCAGCGCAGTCTTCTCGACCTCGTGCGCGGACTTGACCTGCGTGAGTCCGTACTCGCGCTCGAGCTGGCGGAGGATCTCCTCGCCGCGGCGATAGTCGTGCGAGTCCGAGACCGCGCGACCATCGGCACCGATCCGCGCGGCGACGATGTGGACGTGATCGTGCTCGGTATCGCGATGCCGAACGACGACGAACGGCGAGCGGCCGTAGCCCAAGTGCTCGAGGTAGCGCTCAGCGACCTCGCGCCACTGGGCGTCCGAGAGCTCCTCGCGCCCACCCGGACCGTGTGGGAGGGAGAGCGAGGAGTGGAAGACCGCGCGCGTCAGCTCCGGACGCAGCTCGCGCCATTCGCCAAATTCCTGCGCCAGAGCGCGTGGGTCGGTCCCGTACATGTTGCCGCCTAGGAGCTCCGGCGACTTCGCGCGGCCGAAGACGTAGTTCAGGACGCCGCGGAACCCTTTCCCCTTATGGATGCTCTGGATCACGCGACACCCACCCGGCCGACGAGCGCTTGCCTGACCTCGTGGAGAAGCCGGCGCAGCGCCTCGATTTCGCCGCCCGAGACGCCGTCCACCTGGCCGCGGTTGATCGCGCGCTGGAGCTGGTTCAGGTTGGCGGCCAGGCGGCCGAGCTCGACCCACTGGTCGGACGCGATCGGGTCGGGCTGGAGTCGACGCGGAAGCGGTCGCCCAAGCGCCGCCTCTCGCAGCAGCTGGGCGACCGTGATGCCGAGAGCGCGGGCACGCTCCCGCAGACGGCCATCTTCGTCGGGCGTGAAGTGCGCGCCGTTCTTGACGACGCGGGCGCGCGCCGGGTCCTTGCGCGGCCGGCCGCGACGGCTCATCGAGACACCTGAGCAGTCGTCCGCCAGCGCGAGTTGCAAATTTGCAACTCCGGCCCGACGAACCCGCCCGCGAGCCCAAGCGAGCGGCGTCCAGACGTTGACCGCCCGGCGAGAGCCCGGCGCCCGCGGAGGCGGCGACGGGGTTTCCCGGGCCGGGAAACATGGCTGGCTCCAAGCCAGCAGTCGTGGTGCCGCTGAACCTCCGGGAGCGGTCGAAGCGTGGAACAGGAAGGGCCGCCCTGGTTCCACGGAGCCGCTCGCCCCCTCGTCCGCCAGAGGGTTGCCCGGTCGTCGCTCGCGTCAAGGGTTTGCTGGCGCCGGTCTGTCGACCGCCCTTGACCCGACCGCCTGCACCGGGCTCTCCGCGAATCACAGGCGAGGGGGACGGATGGGCTCAGGGTCCGGATGGGTGTCACAGCGCGGACCTACAGGAAGAGGGTGCTGCGACCGGCCCGCTCGGCGTAGCCCACGACTGCCTGATGAACCGGGAGCGCCGCACAACCCTTGGCGGTGATAACGACGCGATCCCGGTGGACGACCCAACCCGAGCGCTGCCACCGTCGAAGCGTGGACCGGCTCACCGCGTCGGGGCAGAGCAGCACGTCGCCCACCCGCGCCGGCCGACCCTGACCGAGGCAGCGATAGAGCCGCTCCCCGGTCGCGAGCGTCATTGCAGTCCGTCCGACCGTCGCCGGCTCCGACTCAGAACCGCGGACGAACCCGTGACGCTCCGAGCGCCCCACCGACGACCGCGCCGAGAACAACGAGAGGGAGAGCAAGAAGGACGAGGAGGACACGGCCCGCGAGTCGCGCGCCGCGTCCGAGATCACGCTTCCATTCATGTCGCACATTGCGCCTCCTGGCGAGATGCCCCCCGACTCGAGGCGAGGCAAGGAGCGGAGTTGGCGGCCAGAGCACGGGCGAGCGGGGAGCACACCTCCCCGCCGATCGCGCTCCGCCTACGCGGCGGCTTCGCTGCTCCCCGGTGCCCGAGTGAGGGCCTGCCAGGTCTCTGCGATCACCTCGGTGCGGAAGCGCTTGCCGCTCTCGTCTTCCCAAGAGCGCGTCTGGATCCGGCCCTCGACGTAGACGAGCCGGCCCTTCGCGAGGATCGAGGCCACGTTCTCGGCGGCCTTCCCCCAGAAGACGACGCGATGCCACTCCGTCTCCTCTTGGCGGTTGCCCTCGTCGTCGCGCCAGTAGCGAGTCGTCGCCAGGCGAAGGTCCGCGACCTTCGTCCCCTGCGGCGTCGCGCGGACTTCGGGGTCCTGTCCGACGTGGCCGATCAGCTGCACTTTGTTCAGCATGGGGTCTCCTCTCGGATGTCGCTATCAACGGTTGTTGACATAGCGACGCTACCGGGCGGCCCCGGCTGAGTCAAGCGGCGGCTTCGTCGGTCGCAACCGAGCCGGCTGAAGCGGCCTCCTCCTCGAGCGCTCGCGAAGCGCGGCCGAGGAGGTAGTCCGTCGCGCGCTGCGCCTGCTGCGCGGCGGTGATCACCAGCCGCGAGTCGTGCGAGAGATGCTGCCGCCAGTGGTCGATGTACGCGGCGGAGTTCGGGATGTCGGGCGCGATCCCCGCCTCGCCGCAAAGGAACGCGGCGCCGAGCTCGGCGACGAGCTCCTCGCGCGCGTAGGGCTCCGACCCGAACGGAGCGGCGTGGTTCTTGTCGAAGCTCGGCCGGGCGAGCCGTTTCGCGTGACCGGTGGCGTGGGTCAGCTCGTGGAAGAGCGTCGAGTAGTAGCCCTCGGTGCGGTCGAAGGCGGCGCGCGGGGGCATCGTCACGCTGTCAGTCGCCGGACGGTAGAAGGCGCGCGGTTGCGCGCGATGCTCGATCATCGGCGGATCCGGGAAGCGGGCGACGATCTCCTCGGCCGTCGGGACCTCCGTGATCGCGCTGGCCTCGGCGCACGGCACCTTCGCCGGGTCGATTCCCTCGGTCTGGTCGAGGTTGAAGACCGAGTAGTACCGCAGCACCGGGATGCGGTCGCCGCGCCGCCCGCCATCCTGGGAGCCGACATCTTCCCCTTCGACCTCGCGTCCCCGCCGGTCGATCCAGCGCCAGAAGATCACCGGAGTCGACCGCTCGCCGGCCCGAACCGCCCCGCCGAGCGCCTTCGCCTGCCGAAAGGTCAGCCACCACGGCGTCGCCGCCGCGCGGAAGCCGAGCAGGAAGACGTTGATCCCCCGGTACGGCCGGCGCGACACCAGGTTCGACGGCGCAAGCCCATCCACCTTCCACGGCCGCGCCCACGGAACGACCCCCCGCTCCAACTGCTCCACGATCTGGCTGGTGATCACCTCGTACACCTTCGACATCGCCGCGCTCCTCTCGGTGCCGTTCTCGGTGGATTCCGAGAACCCTGAGGGCTTCCCCTCAACGCACCTGAAGAGCCAGTCCGGCCGCGAGGAAGCGTCAAGGCTGGCCGCAGGCCACCCGGAGGGCTCGGCCTTGACGCTCCGGATCGGCCGATGAGACTGGTCGTGCGTTGAGGGGGAGAGCGCAGCGGGAGGTGGAATCCAGGCTTCCCGGTCTGAGGATCTGGAACCGCGATTTCCGCAGCCGAGCACCGGCTACTACTGGAGAGCTAGAGGGCTTCTCTACAGGGAAATACAGGAGGGGCGCACAAACGCAACGGGTGCAGGCGGTTGGCCCTCGCTGGCGTCACCGATTCATCGGCGCGGCGTCACCGTTTCATCGGTCGGCGGCGAAGGCGCGTCACAGTTTCATCGGCGCGGGCGTCACCGTTTCATCTGGAGAACTCGGGGGACTTCCACAAGCTCGCTCCGGCGCTGGCGTTCACGCTCTCGCAGGCTTGCTCGCCTGGCGAAGCCCACGGAGCTAGTATCCGGAGCGTCATGTCGGAACCGGTCGATCGTCGTGCCCATCACGAACTACGGATGGACCTGCCCGGACGGCTCCGCAACACAAAGGTCGCCGCGCAAGACGCATTCCTGCCCTTGTTCGAGGCCGTCGTCAACAGCATCCACTCCACCGAAGATCGCTTTGGAGACGGCGTCGAAGCCAACGGGCGGGTAGACATCCACGTTCACCGAACGCAGCAGCGCGCCCTGCTTGCGTCTGCAGGTCGCCCACCTGTCGAGGACATCGAGGGATTCACGATTGTCGACAACGGCGATGGCTTCACAGACAGGAATCTCCAGTCCTTTGAAACAGCCGATAGCGATGCGAAGTTGGCGCGAGGTGGCAAGGGGATTGGGCGCCTCACCTGGCTCGTCGTCTTTCAGCGAGCCGAGGTCCGAAGTACGTTTCAAGGAGCCGACGGTGCTCGGTTCCAGAGGTCCTTCGTTTTCAGCCCGACAGCGACTGGAATCTCCGACTTTCAAGAGATCGGCGTCCCGTCAGACACTGAGGTCGAAACCAGAGTTCGCCTCGTCGGCACTCTGCAGGCCTACGCGGAGCCGCTACGCCGAGGCACTGAGGTAATCGCCGAGCGGATTTTCGAGCATTGCTTCAACTATTTTGTTCTCGGTCGCTGCCCCAAGGTCACCGTTCTTGATGAGGGGGCCGATGGTACTACGACCGCGATCGTCAATGAGCGGCGGCGGGAGTTGAAAATCAGCGATCGCGAGCCCATGCGCGTTGGCGACTACGACCTGGAGCTACGGCACGTCCGCCAGCGTTACGCATCTGGTCGCCGCCACCTGGGTCACCTATTGGCGAACGACCGAGTCGCTTCGTCCTTCTCGCTGGCCGATGTCTCCGATCTCACCAATGATCCGATCCATGGAGAAGACGGAGAAGCGCAGGTCCACCATGTCTACGTCGCCGGTGATGCTCTGAACGCGGCCGCCGACAGCACCAGAACGCACTTCACTCTGCCAGATGGCGAGCCGTTGATCGAGGCCGCTGGAAGTCTTGACTTGAAGTCACTGCGGGAGGCTGTTGGCGCCAGCGTCAACGAGCACCTCGCGACCGTCTTGGCGGCCGAGAGGCAGGAGACGCTTCGCAGGGTCGAGCAGCACATCCGCACGAAGCAGCCCGAGTACGCCCGGCTCTTAGAGAAGAAGGGGGAACAGCTCTCGAGAATCAAGTGGTCCGACAATCCCAAGCAGCTCGACGAGGCACTTTACAGACTCAAGCAGGGTTGGGAGCTGGAGATTCGGGCCGAGCAGTCAGAGGTAGAACAGAGGCTTGTGGAAGAGAGGACCGAGATCGGGGACATCGCTGAACAGCTCTATCGCGTGGTCTCGGAGACCAACCTCGCCGGTCAAGATGACCTTGTCCGGTACGTCATCAAGAGGCGGGCCGTACTGCAGCTTCTCACCCAACTGAGCTCTCGATTCCGGAACGCTCTTGAGGAAGACATCCACAAGATCGTGTTCCCGTTGAAGAAGACCAATGGCCAAGTTGACTACGATGACCACAACCTCTGGCTGGTTGATGACACTCTTTCCTTCTACGAGTTCGTCGCCTCCGATGTCCCGTTCGAGCAACAGGAGGCCGCAGCGATCGACTCGTTGAAGCGCCCTGACATTCTGGCATTCAAGACCGGCGACCCTTTTCAGCATGTCTCCCTGGTCGAGTTCAAGAAGCCCGATCGAGCGGACCGCAAGAACCCTGTGGAGCAGTTGATCGGCTACGCACGGCTCCTTCGGAGGGGCGGCGAAGCGGATGCTCAAGGCACGACGATGCCTAAAGTTGGAATGAATGTCAGGATCGATGCCTTCGCAATCGTCACCCTGACGCCGCAAATGGAGGAGCTCCTTCCGATTGGCCCGGGGGAGATGAAGGAGGTCGAGGGCGAGGCGCGGTGGTACGGCAGCCTATCTAGTCTCAACATGACTATTGAGGTCCTCGATTTCACGGCCTTCATCCGTCGGGCCCAGCAAAGGAATCAAGCTTTCTTCCGCGCCCTCGGGCTCGTTTAGGGCGAGCCCTTACCTTGTAGTCTTCGCCGCGGTCCCCATGAACGCTGACGTCGCTTCTTGATCGGTCAGCGAGTTTCCTCTGGCTCTGTGGATACCCGGCCCGTCGGAGTCGCCGGTCAGAGGACGAAAGTGACCTTCTGGGGAGCTCGGTGGCCTGCACGCTTGGCAACTTCGGCACAACGCTCGCTGCACCAGACGCGCTTGGTGCCGCGGTCCACGGGCTCGAGGTGGTAGTCGCCTATCCGGAGTGGGTGTCGGCACTGCGAGCAGACGGTCTCCTGCAAGGGTCGATAGATCCGAACGAGTCGGTGTTGGTTCAACGTCTCCTCCCTTCCGTGTCGCTGTCGTCCACGGCGAGGGAGGGACCGGCGAAGGGAGACGAGCCGTCAAGGGCGCGAAGCGCCGCCAGGAAACCCTTGACGGCCGGCTCGCCGGTCTAGGGTGAAGCCAGGGGATCGAGGAGACAGGGAAGGGAGAGGGTCGTGGGCCTACGCGGCGGGCGGTCTACTGCGTCCGCTTGGCGGCCGAGGTCAGGCGGCGCGGTCGCGCTCGATCAAGTCCCTCAGCTCAGCTGCCACGTCCATCAGATCCAGGACACCAGCGTCCCCGAATCGCTCGAGCTCCTGCTCGGAGACCACCAGCGCGACGATCCAGGAGTCGTCGCTGGCGCCGGTACGAACGATCTCGAGCGCCGAAGACGAGCCGCGCTCGAGCGTGGTGCGGAAGACCCGTCTCATCGAGGCGATCCGCTCCAGGCCCAGGACACTGGATCCCAGGAACCCAAGCCGCCTGTCGACAGAACGGGGTCGAGGAAGCGCGCGACGACCTGCGTCACGTCCGCCAAGGTAGCCCAGGGCAGCTCGTCTCCGGTGGCCATCGCCGCATAGGGCGCCTCCCAGGACGGCGGTGCCGGAGGGATTGACGTCGGCACCGGGTGTGTACCCCGGAAGGCAAAGGTCATCTCGATGGCCCGACGGAGCGCCTCACCTTCGACCGGTCCGGTCGTCGCCAGGAGGGCAAGGTCGGGCAGATCACGGACTCGGGAGTTCGGCCGCGGTCGAGGCATCGTGAGGGCGTGGAGCTTTTCGGCCACGTGAGAGACAACGGGATAGAGGCGAATCGCCGGCGGCGCGATGCCGGCAAAGCCGAGCGTGTCCTCGGCCGTGATGACGTCGGGGTCGCCGATCAGCGGATCACCAAAGGCCACGTCGACGCCGAACGGGCGGCCGTAAATCATCCCGGCCAGCCGACACTCGGCGCGGAAGCGATAGCCCTCGTAGCGCATTCCCTCGTTTTGGATCTCCGGGTGCTCGTCGTCCGGCTGGATCTCGAACCTCATGTGATCGCCGAGGTCGAGTCGGCCAGCCTCCTGGAGGAACTCCAGCACGTCGGCCGCGGACCCCATCATGCGCAGGTCGACGTCCTTCGTCGTGCGAGCGCGCTCGAGGCGCAGCTCGAGCACGAGCCCGCCCTTGAGCGTCACGGCATCGCCGGCGACCCTGCCGAGCCGCGCGAGGAATCGGTCGAACACCAGGAGCTGGCGGCGACGGGAGAAGTCCGTGCCGGTCGTTGACGCCGACCTGAGGCGCTGTTCCAGCGCCTGCTTGAAGGCGAGCGGGGTCGCATAGTGGCGTACCGTCATCGCGCCGCCCGGCTCCGGCGATCACCGCGAAGGCGAGACTCCTCTGCGGCCGTGATCAGGCCCCGCCGGCGTGCCTGACTCATCGCTTGGTCGAGAAGCCCCGGCGCGACATAAGCCTCGATGCAGTCGGCGAGAGTGCGGAGCGGGACGGTAACGGGCACCGCGCCGAAGGTCGTGCGATCCCGCTTGCCGACTTCGGCGAAATGGAGCACGAGACCCGCTGGGACCCGAAAGCGACGCCGGCGCCACGTCGCCGGCAGCGTCAGGTGAACCTTCCCCGGCAGTGCGTCCGAAAGGTCGTGAAGACCGAGTGCCGTTTCGTGGGAGAAGACTCCCGCCTGTTCGCTCCAGAGCCAGAGGACGACGAGGTCCTCGTGGTCGCCGGCCGGAAAGTGGACGAGCCGGTAGATCCCCCGACGGGCACGCATCACCTTCCTCTCACCGAGGTAGGCGAGCAGCTGGGGCGAGTATCCGGCGCTGGCCGCCTGCCGGGTGGTGAAGTAGCCCGCCTGCGCCTGGGCGATCTCGAAGAGGGCGTCCCAGTCGGGCGCCCTGACGGATTGCTGCGCAACCCGAGCCATTGCGCACGAACATTAAGTCAGGCTTTAGTTTTGTGCAACCCGCCCCACTTCCTCGCGCACCGAGCAAACCAATCCGGGATCGCCACCACCATCGGTCCTCAAATCGTCCTGCGGGCTACCGGTGCAGAGACTGGTACTGCTTCCTTCGAGCTGATGCGGGAGCCCATGTAGGCAGCCCCGCCGCATCCTTGATCCGGCTGCGGCAAGGCTCAGTGCATCCGAAAGCTCTTGCGCCGCCGCTCAAGGTCCTCGTCCGCCTCCCGCTCGTCGGCATCCGGGTCGTCGTCGGGGTCGGGGAGCTCGCTGAGAAGAACCAGCCAACTCGCTGGTCCGGCCGGGGAGATCTCTTCCCGGATGAGGGTCGACTTCCGGCGGCGATAGTTTTCGAGCCACACAGCAGCATCGATCTCCGCCACAGCCGTCGCGCCCGAGAGTGACGACTGTTCTCGGATGAGACTGCCTTCAGGCGGTGGCATCCGAATCCACCAACCCTCAGCTCGGGAGCTCTTGAAGAGCCAGGAAGCCTCTGGCGTGACACCGACGATGGCGCAGCCGTCGTCCGTGAACCGAGCGTACCTTAGAGCCGCGGCGGTTCTCGAAACGCCATAGTCGTCCGCCAAAGCAGACAGTTCGTCCATGCGCAGGTGGACTCTCCGCACGTCATCCCTGAAGAGGCTTGGCGGCATGAGGAGCGCTGCAGCAAACTGGTTGGCGGCCACTTCCTCGGGCTCCTCTGTGTGTCCGTGAACTTGGTGCGGGCGGCAGGCGCCTGTGTGCCGAAGAAGGCTGTGGCCAAGCTCATGGGCCAGCGTGAACCGCTGGCGCCGCTCGCTTCGCCCCTCGGGGTCAATGAGGATCAAGTCGCGCCCATCGAGGCGAGTGCTCAGGCCCTCGGCCCCGCCCGGTATCCGCACGTTGAGAACCTCAAAACCCATGGCGCGAACGAGTTCGAGCAGGTCAAAGACGCGTCCCTTGACGTCGAGCTCCTTCCGCAGGCGGATCGCCAGCGCCTCGGGTGAAAGCTGACCGGGCACCTCGGACTAGTCCCCGGGGACGGTCTTCTTCAACTGGAGATACAGGAGTCCCCAGTCCTCCGCGCTCAGGGGTTGACCACCACGAAAGCGGATTCGCGCAAGGTCGAGCAGATCCTTGTCCGAGATTGCGAACTCCATCTTCGCCTGCGTCAGCGCCGGTGGGATTTCGACGCCTCCTTCCATAAGGCCAGGTGCGACTAGAAGATCCGCAATGGCTACGCCGAGCCCGTCGGCGAGCTTCTGCGCAACGTCTATCGACGGGTTCACGGCCGGGTTGGTCTCGAGGCGCCAGAGATAGGCCTTGCTCACTCCGGTCTTGGCCGCGAGGGCATCCAGAGACAGCTCTCGCTGCGTCCGGAGCCGGCGCAACCGCTCGCCAAAGGTCTCCATCATCAGCCCTCCTTGTGACCATGCTAGCACTCGCGTGCCACGGCCGGCGTACCCTCATAGAGGGTCGACATCGCCACGTTGTGGTACAATAGACACACACGCTGGCCGAACCCAGCACCGTCCTGGTGCATGGCCCGGCGGCAGAAAAAGGAGTGGACAGGTGAAAGACAAGGAACTGAACATCGTGATCGCGTCGCCGCGCGGCCGCTGGGAGACCACCTTCCCAAAGACCGCGAAGGTCTCTGAGGTCATCGAGGCCGCGCGGCAACACTTCGGGTTCCAGCCCGGAGCGTTCCAGCTGCGTCGGGAGAGCACCGGCGAGACGCTTGCGCCGGAGCGCCCTCTCGTCTCTTACGGGATTGTGGACGGCGAGACGCTGCTGCTAGTCCCGGAGATGGGTTCGGGAGTCTGATGTGGCCGTGGCTCCGGACGTCACGCGGGCTCACGTAGAGAGCGAGCTGAGTGAGGTGCGCGAGTGGGCCGATCGTCATCGCTGGTCGATCGAATGGCGCCCAGAGGAGCTCCTCCTCGAAGTTTCAATGAGCAGCGAGATCGACAAGGAGGCCTACGTACTAGAGGCGTCGCTCCAGGACTATCGCGCGCTCCCGCCGGTCTTCGAGTTGCGTCATCCAGCCACCGGCGAGCGAGGGACTCATCGCTGCTACCCGAAAGGCGGGCTCGGGTACTTCCACAGCAAGCCGGTCCTGTGCGCCCCATGGAACAGGAAGGCGTACACCGCCCTCGGTGGCCCCCATAGCGACTGGGTGATGGCACAGTGGGAGACCTATCGCCCGAATCATGCGCGTCTCGGGGACATCCTCGCGCTGATCCAGCAGCTTCTCGACGACCGCGCGAGCTACAAGGGGAGGATGGCCAGATGAGCGGCGGGCGAGTACGACCGGTCCCGATCGACGACCGCGAGGTGGCGCCGAGCCTCTGGATTCCAGAACCCCTCCTCATAGAGACAGAGAGGCTCCTGCGCTCTTACAGCGAAGAGGAGGACCACGAGGGCATCGTCTACTGGGGTGGGATCGAAGTCCCTGTGGGCGCGGTCGCGCTGGCGGCGGTCAGCCCGACCGCCGCCACCACATGGGGTTCCTTCAGGACGGAAGCCGAGGCAAATTGCGACTTGGTGGTGGCGCTCGCTCAGCTAGGCTTGACTCTGGTCGCGCAAGTTCACAGCCACCCCGGAGCCTGGGTCGATCACTCTGACGGCGATGACAGCGGCGCGCTCGTCCGCTTCGCCGGCTACTGGTCTCTCGTCGTGCCTGACTTCGCGAGGACCGGCATGCGGCCGCTCGACAAGGTCGGCGTTCACCTCTTCGGAGACGGTGTGTTCCGGCGACTGGGAGATCGCGCGCTGAAGGCTCGCGTTCACGTCCTCCCTTTGGCTGTCGACCTCCGCCAAGAAAAGAGGTCGAGATGAAGGCTATCGGCGTACGACAGGCG
>WBZL01002551.1_pt1 | contig 17674 bp, 13 predicted proteins | sample 5204291 | NCBI WGS metagenome assembly WBZL01 (sample SAMN12344345, study PRJNA552823) | activated sludge metagenome | biome: Activated sludge suspended growth; feature: Nitrification reactor; material: Wastewater; isolation source: activated sludge from nitrification reactor of wastewater...
GTGACGCATCACCCGGTGACGGAAGCCGCTCCTTCGCCGACATCCCCGGTCGCGTCGGAGACCGCCTCCGACAGAAAGGCCCTGGATGACGACCGCAATCGCCCTGTCCCTCGCTGCTCCCTCTGCGGAGCCGCGCTCTCGCCGTGGTCGCGACCCACGCGTCGCGCCCGCCGGGCTGTTCACCAGCGTGCACCCCGCGTCCCGCGATGCGAACGACGAGTTCGTGCCACGTCCCCGACGGGAGCTGCTTGAGCCCCTCGCCCTTCGCAAGCGCCTCGCGATTCCCGTTGCGAAAGGCCCAGAGCGCGAGGTTGCCGTCCTTCGTGTTGTAGCGGACGTACCGGTACTCGCCGGACGGGCCAAGGCCGAAGACGATCCCGCCGCTGCGATCATCGGTGCCCGAGATGAGCTTGAATTGCACACGCAACGTCCCGTCGCCGAACTCGCGCGTTGAGCGGTCGACGGCCAGCGGGAAGGCCGTCGGCGAGAGGACGTTGGCCATGTAACTCGGCGACGCGCCGCCAAACAGGGCCACCCCCGTGGTGGTGGCCGCCTCACGTGCCACCGTGCCGTTCCACCGGGCGCCATCCGTGACGATGGCCCGATCGCCATCGGCATGCGGCCCCCAGAGGCCAACGACGCCCTGCAGTAGCGACGACTGGGCGTGCGCGAGATGGGTGGGTGCCGCCAGGGCGGCGACGGTCAGTGCCAGCAGGCTCCGGCGCATCATCAGGACTCCGGGGAAGGACGCAGGGCTCCGACGACGGCCCCCGCGAGTGGGAGGGCGACAAGGCTCCAGATGCCCAGCGCCCCGCGCAACGTGTCGGTCGGGAGCCACCCGATCGGTGGCGCGAGACTCACGGCCAGCGCCGCGGCCGCCGCGAACAGGTGCCCAGTCACCGCGCCCCAGAAGACGCGCTGCCGACGCGGCGATGACCGCTTGATGCGATGCCCCGCCATGAGGAGCGCCAGCGGGATCCCGAAAAGGCCGAGCACGAGGACGACCTGGTGCAGGGTACTCATGCGTCGCGCTCCGGCCGGTTGCGCATCAGGCGTGGGGCGAGCCAGAGCCAGTATCCGGTCACCAGGGTCACGGCGAGGGCCAACGCCCCCGCGTCCGAGAGGAGGACGAAGCCGTCGCCGAAGATCTCACCGGAATGCAGCTTCTCGAGAAAGACATCGTTGCGTGCCCCGATATGCAACACGCGCCCGGTCTCGAGATCGATGGTGGCCTCGGTGTTCGCACGGTCCCTGAAGCGCACCTTGACGAAGCCATCGCGCGGTCGAACGTCCATGCGATCGATCACCGACGGATCGACGGGCGACCCGGGTTGCCAGGCGCCGCGGACGTCACCGGGGACCGCGTGAAGGGCGGCGAGGGCCAGCGAGTCGAGCGAAACGGAGGCACGCAACGGTGCCTCGAACTTGTGCTCGACCTCGGGCATCAACCCCAGGCCGCGCTTGTGATTCAGCAGCACGCCGGTCACCGAGATGGACGCCAACGCGAGCGTGGCGATGACGCCGAGCCAGAGGTGCAGGTAGAAAGCAGCCCTGGTCCACCGTTTCCGGGGGACCGGCGCTGCGTGGGGGGAGGAGGGTGGCATCAGGTGCGGAAAGCCTGGGGAGACGACCCGTCAGGCTAGCATCCCGCATCGTCTGGCGCGAGACGTCGCGCGCGGAAAACCGCGCCGGGCGAGGCATGGGGACGACAACCCTGGCCATCCCACCCACTCCATATCGGGCGAACACACGGACCCTCTGTTCGGCGAGGCTACTGAAGTCGTCCACATCCCCCTTCATGCACGGCGAGCCCAACATGCGCCCCTTCCGATGGTCACCCCGGGCGTTTCGCCGCGCCGTTCCGGAGCGCAGTTTAAGGGAGCTCCTGCTGGCGTCCTCCCACCACCCCTGCGCATGTCCCGTCGTTCTGTCCTCAGCATCTGCCTGGCGCTCGCGCCCACCCTTGTCGGCGCCCAGGGGCAGGTTCACAAGACCGCCCTCCACGACTACCGGTTGGTTACCGTCGCCGAAGGGCTGGTGAACCCGTGGTCGATGGCGTTCCTCCCCAATGGCGACATGCTGGTGACCGAACGCCCGGGGCGGTTGCGGCTGATTCGCGGGGGGACCTTGCAGTCGCAGCCGATCGATGGCGTCCCGAAGGTGGCGGCACGCGGGCAGGGCGGGCTGCTCGATGTCGTGCTGCATCCCGATTTTGCGAACAACCGGTACGTCTACCTGAGTTATTCCAAGGCGCTGGCGGACACGGGCAACCTGACGACGACGGCGATCGGGCGCGGACGCCTCGAGGGTGACAAGCTGGTCGGGTTCACCGACATCTTCGTGGCGCAGACCCGGGGCACGGGGGGGCACTTTGGCTCGCGGCTCGCGTTCGATCGCAACGGGTTCCTGTTCATCACGGTCGGCGATCGCATGGTGCCACCAACGGGAAACCTGGAAGCCCATCCGGCGCAGGACCTGTCGAATCACCACGGCAAGGTCATCCGCCTGCACGACGACGGCCGCGTGCCGTCGGACAATCCGTTCGTGGGACGCGACGGGGCGCGCGGAGAGATCTGGAGCTACGGGCACCGGAACATGCAGGCGCTGATCGTGCACCCGGTGACGGGGGACGTCTGGCTCACGGAGCATGGCCCCCAGGGCGGGGACGAGCTCAACCTGATCAAGAAGGGCGCCAACTATGGCTGGCCGGTGATCGGGTTCGGCGTGAACTATGGGTCCGGGGCTGCGATCCACTCCGGGACGCGCAAGGACGGGATGGAGAACCCGGTGCACGTCTGGGTGCCGTCGATCGGCGTGGCGGGGATGACGTACTACAGCGGCGACAAGTTTCCGGAGTGGAAGGGGAGCGTGTTTGCCGGCGGGATGGCGGGAGAACTCGTCGCGCGTTTCAACGTGAACGGGTCGCAGGCAGAGATCGCCGAGGTCGTCGTGCGCAAGCAGGGGCGCATCCGCGACGTGCGCCAGGGGCCGGATGGTTTCCTGTATCTCGCCATCGAGGACCGTGGTGGCAAGCCGACGCCGATCGTGCGGCTCGAGCCCGTGAAGCGTTAGGCAGGATGGCCGCGGGGCGCGTCAGTCCGCGCCCCGTCGCGCCGTCGCGGCGCGCGCCCGCACGAGTGCGGTCACGTTGACCAGCATGTCCACATGCGCGCGTTCGGTCGCGGCCTGGAGCATGACGAGTGTCCCATCCGGGGCGACGTCCCACGAACTCATCGCGCGCTCGAAGGCGTCCGGGAAGAGGGTGGCCCGCCCCGCGACCCGCGGCACGGTGCCAGCATCCAGGCGGACCTCGACCACGGAGGACGAATCCCGGTAGAGCAGCGTGTTGCCGGTTCCCCAGTGCGGCAGCTCGCCGCCGCCGTCTGACACCCGAACCACCGGGCCCGCCGTGCTGGCCGGGCGCACGAAGACCTGCGTGACCCCGTCTTCACTGGCGGTGTAGGTTACCCAGCGCCCGTTCGGTGACACCGAGGCGCTCCGTTCACCGTCCTCGGAGTGGTAGTGCGCCACGCCCCCGTCCGTCAGGCTGGCGGCGAAGAGGTCCGGATGCGTCCCCTGGGCGAGGAGCACGCCGCGCAGCGAGTCGCCGGATGGCGAGAAGCCATGCAGCCGGATCATTCCCCGGGCCGCGAATACCACGCGGGCACTGTCGGCGACGTCCATGCGCTGCACGGTGACCTCGCTCCGGTCCCCCGCCTCGCTGCGGACCCACGCGAGCGTCCGCCCGTCGGCACTCCATACCGGGGTGCGGTGTCGGCCACCGCGTGTCACCCGCCGAGCCGCCCCGTTGGCATCATACGTGTAGATGTCGGTCGCCCCTTCGCTGTCGGTGACCTCGACCGCCACCATCCCCGTCGCCGAAACAACCGGGGCGCCGTACTCCCGTGGAGTGCCCGTCAGGGCGCGGGAGCGCCCGTTGCGGTCCACGGCCACGACCTCCACCTGACGCGGGGCAGCCTCCAGGAACGCCAGCGCACCGGTGTGCGAGGCGACGAATCGCGCGCCGCGGGGCCCTCGTGACGACCCGGATGGGATCGTCAGGAAAGCCACCGACACACCAACGGGGCGCAACGCATCGTCGAGGGCGACCCCGTGAATCGTGCCGTCATCGGTGGCATACACGAGATACCCGTCCACGTACTGTGGTGCCGAACCGCGCAAGGTGCCGAGAGGGCGTGCGTCGCTGCCCACCTTGCCGAGCATCAGGGTCGCATCACCGAACGGCATGCCGCGTCCCGACGGTCCCCCGCCGATTCCACCCGGTGGGGCACCAGGGGGCGCGCCGCCTGGTGCGGTGTCGGGCGTGGGGCGTGCGCCGCTCGTGCTGTCTCGCCGGTGCCTCACGAACAGGAAGTGCTCACCGTCCGGCAGGAAACTCGGCTGACGATCCACTTCACTCGAGTCCGGCGTCGTCAGTTGTCGTCGCGCGCCGCCGCCGACCGGAACTCCCCACAACGCATTCGAACGGAAGGTGCGGAAGGCGATCAGCCCGCGGCTTCCCCAGCTCGGGCTGTCTCCGGTTGGGACATCCGCCACGTCGCCGAGGGTCGTGACAGGCCCGCCATTCACCGACATGGTGCGAAGCCGGCCGTCGCTCACAAAGCCGACGCTGTTGCCGTCCGGGGAGAGGAAAAGATGCTGCGCGTCGCCGAGACCGGGCACCTCGGTGAGGTCGTCGTCGGAGAGCCGGCGCATCCAGACCTTCCGGGAACCCGGCGGGCCTTCGATGAGCAGCAGGCGCCGTCCGTCCGCCGCCATGGCCATGTCCACGAATTCGGATCGCAGCCCCTGGGGTGGTGCGACGGAGAATCGCACGAGGGGAGGGGTGATGACCCGGGGTTCGGGGCGAAAGGCGAGGAAGGCAGCGACGGCGGCTGCGACGCCGGCGACGGTCCAAGGCAGCCAGAGCCGCGGGGGAGGCGCCACCACCGCACGTTTCGCCCCGGTCGCCACCAGTGGTCGCGTGTCGCCCGACTTGAGCGCGTCGCCAAAGGCGCGTGCCGTGGGAAAGCGGTCGGCCGGGAGCTTCGCGAGCGACCTGAGGACGCCGTCCTCGAGCCAGTGCGGAATCGTGTGGCGCTGCTCGGTCAGGCTGCGTGGGCGTTCCGTGAGGACGCGGGAGATCACCTGCTGAACGTTGACCCCGGTGTGCGGGGGCTCGCCGATGAGCATCTCGTACAGCACCGCGCCTAACGAATAGACGTCGCTCCGGGCGTCGACGACGCGGTCGCCGCCGGCCTGCTCCGGCGACATGTAGGCCGGCGTGCCGAGCGAGAGTCCCGTCTGCGTGATACGCGCGCCGCCGGCGTTGGACACGGCGAGGGCGATGCCGAAGTCGCTGACGACCGGCTCGCCATCCTGCATCAGGATGTTTTCGGGCTTGAGGTCGCGGTGAACGACGTTATGGCGATGGGCGTAGTCGAGCGCACTCGCGACGGCAGTGGCGATGCGCACCGCCTCGGGGATCGACAGCTGCTGCTCGCGCTCCAGGCGCTGCCGGAGGCTTTCGCCCGCCACAAAGGGCATGACGTAGAACAGCAGGCCGGCCGCTTCGCCCGAATCGAAGAGCGGGAGCAGGTGCGGGTGCTGCAGGTTGGCCGTCACGCGGATCTCGGCCAGGAAGCGCTCCACGCCGAGGACGGCGCCGAGTTCGGGCTTGAGGACCTTGAGCGCGACCTGACGGTCATGCCGGATATCGCGCGCGAGGTAGACCGTGGCCATCCCTCCCGCGCCAATTGCCCGCTCGATGGTGTAGCGGTCCTTCAGCGCGTTTTCGAGGGTCTCCCGGACGTTCATGCCTGTAGGAAGGACAGGGTCAGCTGTCGTTAACGGGATGGTTTCCCCTCGCGGCGTCCTCGGCAAGACCCTCGGGGGTCAGGGGACCCCACCTGCTGGGTGGTGGTCAGGCCAGGACCTCGAGGAGCCGGTCGATGTCGTTCATGTCGTTGTAGACCGACGGGGCGATGCGGACCCAGTGATCGGCGACCCGGATGCTCACACGGGCGGCGTCGAGCTTCTGCGCGAGGGCCCGGGTGTCCTTCATGGCGAAGGTCACGATGGGCGAGCGGCTGTCGAGCGGCGTTTGCGGGGTGAAGCCGAGCCGCGGGAGTTCCTGCTGCAACGTGCGGAGCATCGGCTGCCGATGCGCTTCGATGTTGGCCGGACCCAGGGCGAGGATGTACGGGACCGACACGGCGAGGGCGGCGGCGACGGAGAGCGCGGTGGTCCCGAGCTGGACGTGGCTCGCGGCGTCCATTCCCGGGGTGTACGTCACCGGGGCGGGATGGAGCGGGTCGTACGGGGAGTAGTGGATCGCCGCATCCGGTGCGGAGTTGTAGCTCCAGTGGGGACGGCGGAACACGCTGCCCAACAAGTCCTCGCGCACGAAGAAGAAGGCGAGGCCGAAGTCGCCCATCATCCATTTGTAGGTGGCGGCGGCGGCAAAGTCGATCCCGGTCGCGCGCACATCGAGCGGGCTGGCGCCCACCCCCTGGATGATGTCGGCGTAGACGTAGGCGCCATGGGCGTGGGCGAGGTCGCTCACCGCCTTCAGGTCGTGCTGGAAGCCGTTGTACATCGAGACCCACGAGACCTCGACCAGCTTCGTCTTGCGGTCGACGAGGCGCGCGAGGTCGGCGATGTCCACGCGCCCGTCCTTCTGCTTCGCGATCCGGACATCGACCCCCTGCTTCTTCAGCTCCAGCAGGTGGATCAGGGCTCCCTCGAAGTGCAGCTCGTCGGTGACGATGTTGAAGTCGCCCGGGCGATTCAGGCCGAGCGTTTCGACGACCAGGTTTTCGCCGCTGCTGGTGTTCTGGATCCAGGCGATTTCACCCGGCTTCGCGTTGACGAGTTTCGCGAACGAGGTGCGGGCATCGGGCGGCGCGGGCGTTGCGGGGGGAGGGGAGCCGAGGCTGCCTCGACGGTTGACCACGGCGCGGTAGGCGTCTGCCGCGACGATGGGCATGGGGTGTGTGTACGCTCCATTGATGTAGGTGTAGCCCTCGGCGATCGCGAAGTCCTTCTTGCGGGCGACCCCGGGGACCATCGGCGCCGTGGGGAGCTGCGCGGCGGAGGTCTGACCCGACGCCGCACCCGGCATCGCGAAAGCGGCGGCGGTACCGCCGAGACCGGTGATGACTTCCCGTCGTGTGAGGCCCACCTGTCGCTCCGCGGTCGTCGGGTGCCAGGGGCAATATCGCGGCGGGAACCCTGAGCCGACAGACGACCCCGGCCACCGAGTCAGCGGTTCAGCGCTGGCGCTGGGTGACGAGGGGATTGCGGGTCCGGAGTCCGGAACTGAAGTCGCGATCCGTGGTGAGCAGCACGGTCACGCCGTGCCTGACGCAGAGCGCGGCGATGCGGCCGGCGTGGATCCTTGGTCCAGCCACGCGCGAGGTCTCAAGGACCTCCCGCAGTGCCGCCCAGTGACCCGGTTCCTCCCCGAACACCGTGAGGCTGGGTGACTCCAGCCACGCCTCGACCTGGTCACAGGCACCACCGTCGGCGACTGCTCGCTCCGCGTCCTCGCGCAGCGACTGGCGTCGAGCAAATATTCCGACCCCGGTGCAACCTCTACGCACATCACCCCCCACCGCATCGCGATGCGTTCACTCTTCCTGTCGCTCCTGGCACTTCCCGCGGCGCTCGGCGCGCAGGGGCATGAAGCCCGGCTCAAGACCCTGGGCATCGATTTGCCGCCGGCACCGGCGGCCCTGGCCAGTTATGTTCCCGCCGTGCGCACCGGCAACCTGGTCTTCCTTGCGGGACAGGGGCCGATCACCGGGGGCAAGGCGACCGTGACGGGCAAGGTCGGCGCCGAGATCACCGAGGAGGAGGGGTACCGGATCGCGCGCGCGACGATCCTCAACTCCCTGGCGGCGCTCAAGGCCGAGATCGGCTCACTCGACAAGGTGAAGCGCGTGGTGAAGCTCGTGGGGTGGGTGAACTCCGCCCCCGGTTTCGTGCGACAGCCCTGGGTGATCAATGGGGCGTCCGAGCTCCTGGTGCAGGTTTTCGGCGATGCCGGAAAGCACGCCCGCAGCGCGGTGGGGGCAAACGAACTCCCGCTCAATATCCCGGTGGAGATCGAGCTGGTTGTGGAGGTGGTGCCCGACGCGCCTCGTTAGGGTTGCGGCATCGGCGCGGTCAGCAGACTCAAGGGTCGTTCCTCGGCGGAGATCCCGCGCGGCCCGGATGCCCGTTGGATCGTTGCCGGACTCAGCTCCATCGATAGTGAGCCACTGTCCCGCCGTACGTCGCCGAGGCCAACTCGACCGCGACGGGGTGCTCACACGTCCGCTCGACACGCCCAGCTCCCACCGCCTACCTTTCAGCATGTTTGGCCACAGGTTCCTGACGCGATGGCTTGGGGTGTTGGCCGGGGCAGCATTCGTCGTCTCCACGACGCTGCGCGCGGCGGCGCCATCGTGTCCGATGGCCCACGTCGGGGGGGCACAGACATCGACTGGGTCGCCACACGGAGCACACCGGGGCCACGAGACGCACACGCCCGAGGCGCCATCGGCGCCGTGCGACTGCACGCATTGGTGTGTTAGTCCGGGAACGGCGGCCCTGATGGTGTTCACGCATCCCGTCGCCATCGTGCTGGCGGACCGGTCACCCCAGGTGCTCACCGGACACCGCCTCGAACGCGTGGCAGCGCGCGCACACATGCTGCCCTTCGCCCAGGCGCCGCCCGCGACGGCCTGACCGGGCGTCACTCCCTTCCGGGAGCTGCCGCGGGCATCCTCGCCCGCCGGCCAAATCCATAATCAGGCGTTATGTCATTGACAGGCCGGGGCGCTCACGCTCCGGGTCGCACGTGGTTTCGCATGCTGGCACTCCCGGCCCTCCTGGCGGCAGCCGCGTGTCGAAATCCCGAACCCGCGCTCGCGCTGGACCGCGCGGCCATCGCCGTGGCGCCGGGTGTGTCCCCGGCGCTGTACCTGACGCTGCGCAACGTGGGGCGTCGGCCGCTGGATGTTGTTGGCGCCCGTGTGTCCGTGGCGCGCTCGGCGACCATCCAGACGACCACCGCGCACCGCATGGCCCCGGGCGACGCCGCGCTGGGTCCCACCTCGATGTTCCAGCCGGTGGCGGCCGTCCGCGTGGATGGAGGGGCCACCATGCGATTTGCCCCCGGGGGCTTCGGGATCGTGCTCGAGGGGCTGTCGCGTCCCCTCGTGGTCGGCGAGTCGTTAGGCGTGTCCCTGGAACTTGCTACGGGTCCCGCGGTGACCACCATGGCCCGTGTGGTGGCCTTCGCGGAGCTCGATACCGTGCTGGCACCGGCCACGAGCGCTACGGGGGGTACGCCTTCGATCGAGGAGGGTCGCGCGTTGTATGCCTCGGACGGCTGCGCCGCGTGCCACGGCGTGGACGGGCACGGCGACGGCCCGCGGGCGCGGACCCTCGCCCCGCCACCGCGCGACTTTCGCAACGCCGCGGCCTTTCGCAACGGGATTACCGAGGATGCCATCGCCCAGACGCTGGCGACCGGCATCCCCAACGGCGGGGCCATGCCCCTGTTCGCTCATCTCAATGTTCGCGAGCGCCGGTCGCTCGCGCAGTTCGTGATTTCCCTTCGCACGTCACCTTCACCCACCAGGGCACCATGACTCCACGTTCCCCATCACGCGCGGCCTGGCCGTTTGTCGCCGCCTGCGCCCTCGTCCTCGCGGTGCGCGCCCCGCTCGCCGCGCAGTCGTCCGTCACTGCCACCGACCCATGGGTCCGGGAGGCCGCGGCGGGCCGACCGACCACCGGGATGTTCGTCAAGCTCACCAATGCCAGCGGAACCGCACGCAAGGTCCTGTCTGGCAAGGCCGATGTCGGTGACACGCTCGAGTTGCACGAAATGAAGCGGGACAACGGGATGATGCGCATGTCGCCCGTGCAGGAGATCGTTGTCCCCGCCAATGGGGAAGTGGACCTGCGCCCGGGCGGTTACCACCTCATGCTGTTCGGCCTCAAGAAGGCACTGGTGCCGGGAGACACGGTGCGCGTGACCCTGACACTCGACGATGGATCGGAGGTCAAGCTGGTGGCGCCGGTGCGCACGATGAGGATGCCATGACGCGGGCACCCAGGTGGTGGCAGCGCGCGGGCGCTGCCGCCCTGTTCCTCGCCTTCGCGGGCTGCACGCCGGCCGCGCCGCCAGCGTACGACTTCACCCTCACGGACCACGAAGGCGCGCGCTTCGAGCTCGCGTCGCAACGGGGGAAGGCGTTGCTGGTGTTCTTCGGGTATACGATGTGCCCCGACGTCTGCCCGACGACGCTCTCCAAGCTCTCCACCGTCATGCGACGCCTCGGCGACGACGCGGGTCAGGTCCGCACGCTGTACATCACGGTGGATCCCGAGCGCGACACCCCTGCGGCGCTCAAGGCCGACCTTGGGCTCTTCACCCTCGATGCGGTCGGGCTCACGGGGACCCGCGCCGAACTCGACGCCGTGATCAAGACGTTCGGCGCCACGTACGAGATCGTCCCGACGCCCAACTCAGCGGCGAAGTACTCCGTCTCGCACTCCACCACCCTGTACCTGCTCGATCGGGAAGGTCGCTTGACGAAGACCTTTCCCTACGAGGCCACGGTGGACGAGGTCACGGCCGGGGTGAAGGCCGTCGTCTCGGCGGGCGGGGGGTGAGGCGAGGCCCGGCTGACCGTCGCGCACCACGAGGTCCGCACGTGCGCGACGGTCAGGCGCGGTCGACGACGCGCACCGGCCGTCCCGGGCGGGCGTCCGCCACCAGCGCGCCATCGCGCACGACGGCCGTACCGTGCACCAGCACATGGCGCATCCCGACCGACGGTGCTGCAGGGTGCGCGTAGTCTGCCCGGTCGATCACGGTCGAGGGATCGAACACCACGACGTCGGCATCGGCCCCGGGCACCAACCGGCCCTTGCGTCGCATCGCGCGCACGCGCCCCTCGAGAATCTGCGCCGGGAGGAGCGTCATCTTGCGGACGGCCTCGGGAAGCGTGAGGGCCTGTCGTTCGCGCGCGTAACGCCCCAACACGCGGCAGAAGGTGCCTGACGAGCGCGGATGTCCGCGCCCCTTCGTCAGTTCGCCATCACTGATGATGGCGGTCAGCGGGTGCGCGACCGCAGCCGTCACATCCTCCTCCCGCATCATGTGGATGACCACCGATCCTCCCGTGGCCCGGTAGCGCGTGAACGTGGCCTCGGTGAGCCGCTCGCCCGTTTCCGCCCATTCGAGGTCCCCGAAGGAAATCTCGAATCGATCCTGCCACCCCGGGTCGAACACCGCGGTCTCGATGCGCGTCATTGCGGCCGTGTAGGGATGCGTATCGCAGGTGACGCGAACGCCGCGGGCCCGCGCCCCCTCCACGAGGCGCAGGGCCTCCCGGACCAGGCGGGCGGTGTTGCTGGTGATGTGCTCGATGTGCACGTGCGCTCCCGTCGCCGCGGCGGCCGCCAGGAGCTCCTCGATGCCGGCGAGTCCATCGGGCTCGACCGTCCCCGCGTACCGCTGGTGGACGCCGCACATCGCCCCGGCCGCGGCGGCCGCACGGAAGAGCGCGAGGAGCTCCAACCGTGACGTGCCGGGCACGTACTGCACGCCGAAGCCGACGCTCAGCGCCCCATCCCGGAGCCCCTGTTCGACGTGCGCCACGATCTCCTGCTGCTGGCGTTCGTTGGGCGGCCGCTTGGCCGCCTCGAGGTCGAGGTACTGGTTGAAGCCGGAGGTCGGGCGGCCACTCATCACCAGGTTGCGCACGGCGATATGCCCGACGCAGGCGCCGTAGTTCAGCATCCGCGCGCCTTCGCGTGCGGCGTACCAGGACGGCACGTCCGCCGGTCCGGTCTCGAGCTCCAGGGCGGTGGTCACGCCGTCCATCGCCTGGACGGAGTTGTTCTCGATGTCCTGTCCGTGGGCGTGCAGGTCAATGAAGCCCGGGGCCACGACCAGGCCGCGGGCGTCGACGGTGCGCGCCGCGCGCAGCGGGGTGCGACTCACCGCGGCCACGCGCCCCGCGCGAATGCCCACGTCGGCGATGGCATCGAACCGCGTCGACGGGTCGATCACGCGCCCGCGTGCGATGACGAGGTCGAGGGCCGCCGGCTGGGCGCCGAGTCGGGCGGTCGCGCCGAGCGCGAGGGCGCCCGTGAGGAAGTCGCGTCGCCTCATGGACGTTGGTGGTCGCGACGCCGCGCGGCCGCCAGTCGAGGGGCGAGTGAGAGGGAGGCCCGGTCAGCTGGTGACGGGTCGCAGCCATACAACGCGCGGTGCCAGAGTACGGAGAGCAGCTGCGCCAGCTGTTCGTCGCCTGGAGCGACCTCCGCCACGAGCTTGCGCACGTGGGGATCGGGGTCGGCAAAGAGCTTGCGCGTGAGTTCGTCGACCAGGCCGCCGAGCGCATGGGCGATGAGGTGGATGGCTGGCTCTTCGGCGGCGGCGGTCGGGAACCGTCGGACGACACTGCGGGCGATCCGTTCGTACCAGAGATGGCTGGCGCGGGCGAACAGGCGGGCGAATTCCGGGACCTCCTCGGAGAACTGGAGGAGGCAGCGCATGAGGCCGGCGTTGTCGCGGGCGAGGGCGATCCAGCGGCGGTTGGCGGAGAGGATGGTCGCATACGGCGTGGCCCCGTCGCCGTCGGTCTCGCGCGTGAGGAAGCGATCGAGGAACTCCCGGAGGACGTCCGCGGTCAGCGCTTCCTTGTTCTTGAAGTAGAGATAGAGGACCGGTGGGGAGATCCCGGCGCGTTCGCAGATGTCGGCGACCTTGAGGTCGCGGTAGCCGACTTCGTTCAGCAACTCCACCGTGATGAGGCGAATCCGGTCGCGAGTGCGTTCGCCCTTGGTGCGGGATGGTGCGGCGTCCTGGCGCTCGGCCACCCAATCGGCGAAGCGAACGGGTGTGTCAGGCGCCGGGGTGGCCTTGGCTCGTCGTGGTATGCGACGCGTGCGGGGTGCGGAGGCAGGAGTCGATGGCACGTGGGGGTGAGAGAGGGGCACCGAATACTAATACGTGCTAGCCTGGAATGAAGCCGCCGAGCGCTCCGCCCCGGAAACTAGGAATCACTAGCTTTTTCCGGCGCAGCACTGCAAGATCGAAGGTGCGTCGGGCTGGCCCCATTCCGTGCGCCTGCGGGCTCGTTGCGACGGGAACTCCACCCACCTCTTGCCCGGGGACTACCGTGATTCACCGCGTCTCAGGTGTCGTGCTCGCGCTCGCCCTCACAGCCCCGGTTCGCCTTGCGTCCGCACAGTTCGTGGTGCCGCCGGGAGGGCTGGATGGGCTGCGGTGGCGGAACATCGGACCTGAAGGCAATCGATTCACCTCGGCGGTCGGCATACCTGGGAATCCCAAGGTGTACTACGTGGGCGCGGCGTCTGGTGGGGTCTTCAAGACCACGGATGGTGGCGTTCACTGGACCCCCATGTTCGACGCACAGCCTGTACAGTCGATCGGCGCCCTCGCCCTTGCCGCGTCGGACCCCAACGTCGTGTGGGCCGGGACAGGCGAAGCAAAGATCCGAAGCCACATCTCGATCGGGCTTGGGGTCTACAAGTCAACAGATGCCGGCGCCACCTGGCGATCCATGGGGCTCGACCGCACGGGCCGCATCGGTCGCATCGTCGTACATCCGCGCGACCCGAACGTCGTCCTCGTGTGTGCCCTCGGCCATGCCTACGGCCCACAGCCCGAGCGAGGCGTCTTCCGAACCCTGGATGGCGGCCAGACCTGGTCCCGGGTGCTCTTTGTGGATGACAACACCGGATGCTCCGACCTCGCGATGGACCCCTCGAACCCGCGGGTGCTGTATGCCGGGATGTGGCAGCTGGAGATACACACGTGGGGGCGGACCAGTGGCGGGCCGGGCAGCGGTCTCTTCGTCACGCGGGATGGAGGCGACACATGGGCGCGACTCGCGGGCAACGGCCTCCCGACCGGGCCGGTCGGGAAAGTCGCCGTGGCGGTGGCGGCATCGAATCCGGCACGCGTCTATGCCCTGATCGAGACCGGCGACGGTATTCCGTGGAACGGTCAGCCAACGGAGAGTGGTCAGCTCTGGCGATCCGAGGATCGCGGTCTCCAGTGGCGACTCATCAACCGCGATCGGAACGCCATGTCGAGGGCGCACTACTATGGACGCATGGCCGTGTCGCCGGTCGACGAAGACGAAGCCTACTTCATGACCGCGTACTTCGGGGCGTCGACGGATGCGGGCGCGACCATCACCCTCTGGGGCCTCGACCGATCGCCCGGGGTCGACCACCACGACATGTGGATCGATCCCACCGACGCCGACCGGATGATCGTCGTGCACGACCAGGGACTGTCCATCTCCGGCAACCGCGGGAAAACGTGGTATCGGCAGCGCCTCTCCAACGCGCAGATGTACCACGTCACCGTGGACAACGAGATTCCGTACAACGTGCTCGGCAACAAACAGGACGAACCGAGTTATCGTGGCCCGAGTAACAGCCGCGTGATCAACTACTTCGGGGGTGGGAACATCTCCCGGGGCATGTGGCACTCGGTAGGCGGCGGCGAGAGCGGCTGGGCCACGCCGGACCCGAAGGACCCGAACATCATCTGGTCCACGGCATCGGGGTCGGGCATGGTCGGCGGTGTGGTGGTGCGCTTCGACGAGAAGCGCCGACAGTTCCGCACGGTGGAGGTCTGGCCTGAACAGTCCAACGGTCCCGCGGCCTCCCTCAAGTACCGGTTCGTCTGGGATGCCCCGCTGCTGATCTCCCCACACGACCACAACACCGTATACGTCGGGAGCCAGCACGTCCATCGCACGCGCGATGGTGGCCAGAGTTGGCAGGTGATCAGCCCTGACCTGACGCTGAATGACAAGAGCCGCCAACAGAGCTCGGGTGGCTTGACGCCAGACAACATCGGCGTGGAGTACGCGGGAGTGGTGTACGCACTCGCGGAGTCGCCGAGGCAAGCCGGGCTGCTGTGGGTCGGGACCAACGACGGCCTGGTGCAGGTCACGCGCGATGCGGGAGCCACCTGGACCAACGTCACGCGGAACATCCCCAACCTGCCTCCTTGGGGCTCGGTGCGGAGCATCGTGGCCTCCCGCTACGACGCAGCCACCGCCTTTCTGACCGTCGACTTCCACCAGGAGAACAACCGAGATCCGTTCGTGTTCCGGACCACCGATCTCGGGAGGACGTGGCAGCCGATCACGACCGGTCTGCCCCGAACGCCGTTGAGCTATGCCAAGGTCATTGCCGAGGATCCGGTACGCCGGGGCCTCCTGTACCTCGGCACGGAGAACGGCATCTACGTGTCCTTCGACGCCGGGGACCAGTGGGCACCGCTGCAGCTGAACCTTCCGCACGCTCCGGTCTCCGGGGTCGTGGTGCAGGAGCACTTCAACGACCTCGTCATCTCCACGTACGGCCGGGGCTTCTGGATCCTGGACGACATCACGCCACTCCAACAGGTGGGCGCCGACGTGTTTGCACGCCGGGCCCATCTCTTTGCGCCACGGCCGGCGTATCGCTTCCGGTTGATCACCTCGCCATCGACGACGTACGATGACCCCACGGCCGGTCAGGATCCGGAATACGGCGCCTCGATCAACTACTACCTGCGTGCACCAGCCGCGAGGGCGCCGACCCTGACCATCCGCGACCAGGCGGGCCAGGTCGTGCGCGTCCTGAGAGGGCGCAATGTCGCCGGGGTCAACCGGGTGCACTGGGACCTCCGGGGCGAGCCGAGCGCCGAGATTCGCCTGCTGACGAGCCCCATGCACGCGCCGGAACTCGTCCCCGGGCCAGACGGTCGGCCGGCCCCGTACATCACCAGGCTCACGGTCCTCAGGCCGCCGGGGACGTACACGGTGACGCTGTCCGTGGATGGGGTGGAGCAGACGCAGCCGCTCGAGGTGCGAAAGGACCCGAACTCTGCCGGGACATTGGCCGACATTGCGCTGCAGGTGACCATGCTCGATGCGATCCAGAAGGCCCACGACGAGGCGGCCGGGCTCGTGAACCGGATCGAGTCCATGCGGTCGCAGCTCGCGACGTTGACGCGCGGCACGACGGACACGGTGGTCGCGCGAGTGGCGGCCGCGCTCGCCCAGCGCCTGGTGGATCTCGAGATGCACCTCGTCGACCTCCGACTGACCGGTGCGCAGGATGGCGTACGCTTCGCGGCGAAGTTGGTGGCGAAGTTCGACTACCTGGCCGCCGGACTGGCTGGCAGCGACTTTCCGCCCACCGACCAGGAGCTCGAGGTTCAGCGCCTGCTCGAGGCGCAGCTGCGGACGCACGCGCAGGCGCTGGAGGCGATCGTCGCAGGTGATCTGGCAGCGCTCAACGCCTTGCTCCGCTCGCGCAACGCACCGCACATACGGGGCGACTGAACGCCCGTCGCGCAGGGTGTCGTGCCCGATGGCAGGACACCCTGGGTGAGGCCTGTGACTACCTGGGCAAAGCGACTCCCGCGACGCCGCGCGACTGCAGTTGTTGGTTCAAGGCGCTGACGCGCGGCACGATCGCGCGGTCAAAGGTCGCCCGGGCGCCCCGCATGCGCTCGCGCAGGAGCGCCGCGACCTCTCGCTCCGACACCGTCGCATCGTTGTCGGAGCCGTCGAGGGCCGTGATGAGGTACGCGAGCTTCTCTGCGAGCCGCACCGGATAGCGGACCATGTCCTGGCCGCGCCCTGTGATGCGCAACTGCACGAGGTCCTCTTCCAGCGAGAGCAACTCACGATCCACGCTGTCCGCGACGTGCCTCAGCTCGGCCGGTATCGCAGCGAGGGCCTCGAGGCTCGCGAGGTGTGCGCGTCCGGTCTCGAGGGCGTTGATGATGGTCACGACGCTGTCGAGCGCGGTCATCAACCCCTGCGCCAGGGCGACCTTCTCGCGAATACCCTCGACGGTGCCGGGCGTGTTCGGGTCTTTCCGGAGTTCCAGCAGCTGCTCCTGCGCGGAGGTCCCCACGGTGAGGCGGATCGTGTAGCGCCCCGGCGGGAGCGTGACGGCCTGGGGGTAGAAGCTGGGTGCCATCCGTCCACTGATGGGCACCTGGACGTTCTCGGCGTAGAGGGGCGAGGTGCGCATCATCGCGGGAGTGCCACGTTCCGTCTGGAAGTCCCAGTACACCCGGTTCACCCCGGCGGCCATGCCCCCCGGCAAGGTGCGCAGGGTGCGACCCGCGCTGTCCATGACCGTGATCGTCGGCGGACTGGTCACGGCGTCCCGCAGCCAATACGAGATGGACGCCCCAAACGTGGGATTGCTGCCGAGCACCGGGTCCTCGTACGGTGCGGATGGGGCCTCGGCCAGGCGAAAGCGGTAAGCGGGCCGGGGCGCGAAGAGGTGCGAGCTGCGGGCAACGACCTCGGGGGTCAGCTGCTGCAGGGGCGTGACGTCGTCGAGGATCCAGAATCCGCGGCCATAGGTGGCCAGGACGAGGTCGTTGAAGTGTTCCTGCACCTTGATGTCGTGCACCGGAGCAGGCGGCAGGTTGTTCTGCAGGGACTGCCACAGGGCGCCACCGTCAAACGATACGTAGAGGGCGTTCTCCGTTCCCAGGTACAACAGGTCGCGCCGCACGGGATCCTCGGTGATCCAGTGCGCGTAGGACAGGGGAGAGGGGTCGATGCCTTGCACGAGGCGGGTCCAGGTGCGTCCCAGGTCGGTCGTCCTG
>WBZL01002552.1_pt1 | contig 17673 bp, 15 predicted proteins | sample 5204291 | NCBI WGS metagenome assembly WBZL01 (sample SAMN12344345, study PRJNA552823) | activated sludge metagenome | biome: Activated sludge suspended growth; feature: Nitrification reactor; material: Wastewater; isolation source: activated sludge from nitrification reactor of wastewater...
CCCGGTCCGGCAGTCGGTGAATACCGCCACCTCGGCCATGCTCAGGGCCGCTGGGCTGAAGAAACCGGCGTAAGTGGTTAAACTCAAAAAAACCGCATAGTCATTAAGGAGTCCATCATGGGGCTTGCAGAACGTTTATATGAACTGGTCCGGGCCATGCCCGCCGAGAAGGCCGCCGAGGTGCTCGACTTCGCCGAATACGTGAAGGAGCGGGGCACCCTGATTACCCGTGCCAGCCGCGACATCGATTTCAGCGTCTTTGACCAGGTCAAGGTTACCTACGACGGCAAGTTCAACCGCGAAGAACTGTACGACCGTGACTGTCTTCGTTGACACCAATATCGCCACCTACGCCTTCGGTGGGGACGCCGCGAAGAAGGCCAGGGCCAGGGCGCTATTGGCGGACCACCCGAGCATCAGCACCCAGGTCGTCAACGAGTTTCTGAACGTCTGCCGCGTCAAGCTGAAGATCGACGTGGGTACCCGTCACCTGCTGGCCCAGGAAATGATGGCAGGCTGCGACGTGGTTGCCGTGAACCCTGCCGTGACCCCAACATGACCCGGATACCAGAAATGAAAAAGGCCCGCGTCGCTGCGGGCCTTGCTGTATCTGGCTCCCCGACCTGGACTCGAACCAGGGACACACGGATTAACAGTCCGTTGCTCTACCAACTGAGCTATCGGGGAATTGAGAGGCCGCGATATTACTGACGGCGCGGTTTTCGGTCAACCGGTTTGGCTTGTCCTGCGCCGCGGATCAAGCGTCCGTCGCGCTCAGGAAAATGCCTTGCCGATGCGTTCGATGGCCTTCTTCAGGTTGTCCATGGAGGTGGCGAAGGAGATGCGGATGCAGCCTTCGGCGCCGAAGGCGGAACCGGGCACCAGGGCGACGCCGTGTTCCAGCAGGTATTCACTAAGGGCCAGGTCGTTGGCGGCCGGGATCTTGCCGGCGGCGTGGAGCTTGGTGATGGCCGCGCTGACGTCCGGGAAGGCGTAGAAGGCGCCGCCGCTGTCCACGCACTTCACGCCGGGGATGGCGTTGAGGCCGTCCACCACGAAGCGGTGGCGTTCCCGGAAGGCGGTGAGCATGGGCTGGATGCAGGACTGGTCGCCATTGAGGGCCGTCTCAGCCGCCACCTGGGAGATGGAGGTGGGGTTGGAAGTGCTCTGGGACTGGATGTTGTCCATGGCGGCGATGATCCTGGCCGGGCCGGCGCAGTAGCCGATGCGCCAGCCAGTCATGGCGTAGGCCTTGGACACGCCGTTGAGGACCATGGTGCGGTCGTACAGGTCCGGGCAGGCGTTGAGGATGTTGCTGTAGTCGCCATCGGCCATGAGGATGTGCTCGTACATGTCGTCGCTGGCGATCAACACGTTTGGATGGCGGCGCAACACCTCGCCCAGGGCGGCCAGTTCTTCCCGGGTGTAGACGGCGCCGCTGGGGTTGGAGGGGCTGTTGATGACCAGCATCCGGGTTCTGGGGGTGATGGCCGCTTCCAGTTGCGCCGGGGTGATCTTGAAGCCCTGGTCGATGTGGGCTTCGACGATGACGGGCTTGCCATCGGCCAGGATCACCATGTCCGGGTAGGACACCCAGTAGGGGGCGGGGATGATGACCTCGTCGCCCGGATTGATGAAGGCCTGGGCCAGGTTGTAGAAGCTCTGCTTGCCGCCGCAGGACACCAGCACCTGGTTGGCGGCGTAGCTCAAGCCGTTTTCCCGCTGGAACTTGTCGATGACCGCCTTCTTCAGGCTGGGGGTGCCGCCCACGGCGGTGTACTTGGTGAAGCCCGCGTGGATGGCGGCGATGGCCGCGTCCTTGATGTGCTGGGGGGTGTCGAAATCCGGTTCGCCCACGCCCAGGCCGATGATGTCCCTGCCTTCCGCCTTCAATTTCGCGGCCTTCGCCGCGACGGCCAGGGTAGGGGAGGGCTTGATGTTCTGAACGCGGCGGGAGAGTTCCACGGGAAGGCCTTTGACGGGAGCAGGGCGCGCATGCGCCGGATGATTAGAATGACCAGCTTTTAGCGCGCGGGATTTTAACTTGGCTGTCACTTTTCCCAATAGCCCTTTTGCACTGCATCAACCGTTTCCGCCCGCCGGCGACCAGCCCGTGGCGATCGAGCAACTGGTGCGCGGCGTGGACCAGGGCATGCGCTTCCAGACCCTGCTGGGGGTGACCGGCTCGGGCAAGACCTACACCATGGCCAACGTCATCGCCCGCCTGGGCCGGCCGGCCTTCGTCATGGCCCCCAACAAGACCCTGGCGGCCCAGTTGTACGCCGAGTTCCGCGAGTTCTTCCCGGACAACGCGGTGGAGTACTTCGTCTCCTATTACGACTACTACCAGCCGGAAGCCTACGTGCCGTCGCGGGACCTGTTCATCGAGAAGGATTCCAGCATCAACGAGCACATCGAGCAGATGCGGCTGTCAGCCACCAAGGCACTGCTGGAACGGGAGGACTGCGTGATCGTGGCCACCGTGTCGGCGATCTACGGCATCGGCGACCCGGTGGACTACCACGGCATGATCCTGCACCTGCGCGTGGGCGAGCGCCTGGACCAGCGCGCCATCCTGCGCCGGCTCACGGAGATGCAGTACACCCGCAACGAGATGGAGTTCAAGCGCGGCGTGTTCCGGGTGAAGGGGGACGTGATCGACATCTTCCCGGCGGAAAGCGCCGAGACGGCGGTGCGGGTGTCCCTGTTCGACGACGAGGTGGAATCGCTGTCCGTCTTCGATCCGCTCACCGGCCAGGTGCTGCACAAGGCGCCACGCTACACCGTGTATCCCTCCAGCCACTATGTGACGGCCCGGGAGGTGGTGCTGAACGCGGTGGAGAATATCAAAACGGAACTGGCCGAACGGCTGGAGTTCTTCCAATCCAACAACAAGCTGGTGGAGGCCCAGCGCATCGAGCAGCGCACCCGCTTCGACCTGGAAATGCTGGCCGAACTGGGCTTCTGCAAGGGCATCGAGAACTACTCCCGGCATCTGTCCGGACGCAATCCGGGGGAGCCGCCGCCCACCCTGATCGACTACCTGCCGCCCAACGCGGTGATGTTCATCGACGAATCCCACGTCACCGTGCCCCAGGTGGGCGGCATGTTCAAGGGCGACCGGGCGCGCAAGGAAAACCTGGTGGACTACGGCTTCCGCCTGCCCTCGGCCCTGGACAACCGGCCCCTGCGTTTCGACGAATTCGAGCAGGTCATGCGCCAGACCGTGTTCGTCTCCGCCACGCCCGGCCCCTACGAGGTGAAGCACCAGCAACAGGTGGTGGAACAGGTGGTGCGCCCCACCGGCCTGGTGGACCCGGTCATCGAGGTGCGCCCGGTGGGCACCCAGGTGGATGACCTCATGTCCGCGGTCAATGAACGCGTCGCCCGGGGCGAGCGGGTCATGGCCACCACCCTGACCAAGCGCATGGCGGAACAGCTCACCGAATACCTGGCCGACCACGGCATCAAGGTGCGCTACCTGCATTCCGACATCGAGACGGTGGAGCGGGTGGAGATCATCCGCGACCTGCGCCTGGGCATCTTCGATGTGCTAATCGGCATTAACTTGTTGCGGGAAGGCCTTGATATTCCTGAAGTCTCTCTGGTTGCCATCCTGGATGCGGACAAGGAGGGTTTCCTCCGTTCCGAGCGCTCCCTGATCCAGACCATCGGCCGGGCGGCGCGCCATCTCAACGGCACCGCCATCCTCTACGCCGACCGGATCACCGAATCCATGCGCCGGGCCATCGACGAAACCGACCGCCGCCGCGCCAAGCAAACCCGCTTCAACGTCGAGCACGGCATCGTGCCGGTGGGCGTGAAGAAGCGCATCAAGGACATCATCGACGGCGTCTATGATGCGGAAGGCGCCCAGCAGGAACTCAAGGCCGCCCAAGCCCAAGCGAAGTACGAGGCCATGAGCGAGAAGGATCTGTCACGGGAAATCAGGCGCCTGGAAAAGGACATGATGGCCGCCGCCAGGAACCTGGAATTCGAGAAGGCCGCCGCCTTGCGGGACCAGATGCATGCCCTCAGGAAGCAGGCATTCGGCGCGGAGTGAGGTTGCCGGGGCTTCAGCGCCGGGGAATACCGCCGATAAGGGCTCGGGCAATGCGGAAAGGGGCATGGCATGACCCTGAATGTGGTCAAGGGCAATGAACAAGGCATCGACTACGGGGTGTTGCGCGCCCTGGTGGTGGACGACTACCCGGGCATGCGCAGCGCCCTCAAGATGACGCTGTCGAATTTCGGCATGACCAGGATCGAGCTGGCCGCTTCGGCGTCGGAGGTCATCTTCAAGGTCGGCAACACCCATTACGACGTCATCCTGTGCGATTTCAACCTGGGCGAGGGCCGCGACGGCCAGCAATTGCTGGAAGAGCTGCGCCATCGCGGCCTGATCCACCTGGACACGGTGTTCATCATGGTCACCGCCGAATCCGTGTACGAGAAGGTGGTGGCCACCGCCGAACTGGCGCCGGACGACTACTTGATCAAGCCCTTCAGCGCCGAGGTGCTGCGCAACCGGCTGGACGGCATCCTGCTGCGCAAGCGGGCGTTTTTCAGTGTTTATCGCCATTACGAGGCCAATGAACTGGAAGCGGCCATGACGGCCTGCGACGAACTCATCCGCGACCATCCCCGCTACGTGGTGGATGCCCTGCGTTTCAAGGGGGAAGTGCTGAACGCTCTGGGCCGTTTCCAGGAGGCGGAAACCCTGTACCGGCAGGTGGTCGGCATGCGGGCCATCCCCTGGGCGCGATTGGGCCTGGCCAAGGCCCTGCACGCCCAGAAGAAGGAAGACGAGGCGGAAGAACTGCTCCACGATGTCCTGGAGAAAACCCCCGAGCTGGTGGCCGCCTACGATCTGCTGGCGGATGTCCGCATCGCCCGGAAGGATGGCGCCGGCGCCCAGGAGGCGCTGAGCCTGGGGGTCGCCATTTCGGCCAAGACCGTGCGCCGCCAGCAGAAGCTCGGTGGCGTCGCCCTGGAGAACGGCGACCTGGCGACGGCCCGGGACGCCTACGCCGCCGTGCTGGAAAAGGGGCGGCATTCGGTGTACGTCTCCCCGTCGGATTTCGGCAACCTCTGTCGCGTCCAGTTGGAGCAGGGCGACGTGGATGCCGCCCTGGACACCCTGAAGAAAAACAGGACCATCCTGCAGGCCAGCCCCCAGGGCCAACTGGTCGCCGCGGTCATGCAAGGCCTGGCGCACACCCGGGCGGGGCGCGCGGAAGAAGCGGCCAGGGCGCTGGATGAGGCGATCCGGCTGCGCGGGTCGGGCGCCCGCGTCGACGAGCACGCGATGCTGGACATGGCCGGCACCTGCCTGTCCCAGGGCCGGAATGAGGAGGCGGATGCCATCGTCAGCGAGGTGGCGCGCAATTCCCACGACAGCGACAGCCTGCTGGCCAAGGCCAGGCGACTCTACGAGGAATCCGGCCGTGGCGAGGACGGCGCCAGGGTGCTGGCCGCGGCCACCGCCGATGTGCGCAAGCTCAACAACGAGGGGGTGATCCTGGCCCACAAGGGCGATTTCCAGGGCGCGGTGGAGCGACTACTGGTCGCGTGCCGGGAAGCGCCCTTCAATCCGCGCATCCTCATGAACGGCATCTGGGTCATCCTCAAATGCCTGGAACAATCGGGCATGGACAACGACCTGCTGGATGAAGCCCGGCGCCTGCTCGCCGAGGTCGAGCGGCAGGCCCCGGGCCACGCGCGCATCGCCGGGCTGCGCCATCAGATGAAAGAGGTTGAAAACCGTTTCGGCATTCGCCCCAGGAGCGCCCGATGAAACTCGATGCCACGGACATGTATGCCGCGCTGATGCACGAGCTCAAGAACAATCTGGGGCTGCTTACCATGACCCTGGACGCCATTCCGCTGCGCGGCGACGCCGAGCATGACGGGCGCCTGGACGATGCCCGGCTGCTCTGCCAGCGCGGCATCGAACGTCTGCAACAGGCCCTGCTGATCTACAAGGCCGCCAACCAGTCCCTGCATCCGGTGGTGGATGCCTATTCCCCGCTCGACATGCTGCGGGAATTGCGGGATACCGCCCATTCCCTGGCGCGCGAGCGCCTGGTCGTCGACACCCTGGTGGCGGACCGGGTGCCCGATCTCTGGTTCTTCGACCGCTCCCTGGTGGAAATGGCCATGATCAACGCCATCCACAATTCCCTGGCCCACGCCCGTTCCGTCATCCGCATCGAGGCCGACATGGTGGAGGGATGCCTGGCGTTCACCGTGCGGGACGATTCCGCCGGCTACCCGCCACACATCCTGGCCAGCGGATCGGGGGAGATGAGCCATCTGTCCGGCGGAACCGGCCTGGGCCTGAGATTCGCGCGCATGATCGCGGAAGCCCATGAAAACCAGGGCCGGTTTGGCGAACTCCGCCTGTTCAACGACAATGGCGCGGTGTTCCGTTTTATGTTGCCCTGAATGCCGTCGCCGGCGGAACCGGGCATCGAGCCATGAATCCCGCAGCAAACAAAACCGCCATTCTCATGGTCTGCATGGGCAATATCTGCCGCTCGCCCACGGCTGAAGGCGTTCTCCGCCATCTGGCCCGGGAAGCGGGCATGCTGGAACAGTTGGTCATCGATTCCGCCGGTACCCACGACTACCACGTCGGCAAGCAGCCCGATGCCCGCGCCCAGGAAACCGCGCGGCGGCGCGGGTACGATCTTTCCGGCCTGCGGGCGCGCCAGGTGGCCGAGCAGGATTTCCTGGAGTTCGACCATATCCTGGCCATGGACCGGGAGAACCTGGCCGCCCTGAAAAGACTTTGTCCTCCCGAGCATCAGCACAAGGTCCGGCTATATCTCTCGTTCAGCAGCCGCTTCGGGGGTCAGGAAGTGCCCGATCCCTATTACGGCGGCTCCCAGGGCTTCGAGCGTGTGCTGGATATGGTGGAGGATGCCGCCCGGGGACTCCTGGAAGATATCCGGCGCTGATTTTTTGGCCCCGCGCCTCGGGGTCAGGGCCAAGAAAAAAGCCGGCTTGCGCCGGCTTTTTTCATGCTGCCCTGTGCCTGGAACGCGCTCAGGAAGTGGTCGTCTCGTTCCGGGGGGTGGACCTGGTTTCCACCAGTACCAGCGGTTCCTCCGGGGCCGCTTCATCCGCCTTGGGCTTGGCGCGGCGACGCGGATTGGAAGGCGGTCCCCACTCGGTCGGGGATTCACTCGCGGCGCGCGCGGTCTCGGGCGCATTTTCGGTGGATTTGGTTTCCACCATCTGCAACGGTTCGGCGGGCTGCGCGCCTTCACCTGAGCGAGCGCGGCCACGGCGACGGCGGGGCTGGTTCGTTTCGCCCTCGGTGACGGTGGCCGTTTCGGCTTCCGGCGCGTTGGCGGTTTCCACCAATTGCAGGCCGGCGGCCGCCAGATCCGGCGCCGCAAGCCTGGTCGGCGCCTGAGGCGGCCTGGGGGCCGGCGCCGGGGTTGCCATGGCCTCGGCGGGGGCGGCGAGTTCGACCTTGATGGGCTCCGGCTGTGGCGCGGTTTCCATTTTGATCACCACGGGTTCCTGGGCGGGAACCGGGCTGGTTTCCGGGACACCGCCGGCTTCGGAGACGATCTCGTCGACCGTCTGCTCGGCGACCGCGTTGGGGGAATCCGGCCGGCCTTCACCGCGCCGTCCGCGGCCGCCGCGACGACCACGACGGCGGCCGTCCTGATCCTCGCCGTTGCTCTCGGCCGGCGCGGCGCCTTCGACTTGCGGCGCGGCCAGGACGGGGGCATCCACCGGGCGCTGGGACTCGGCGGGGCGTTCGCGGCGCTGGCGTTCCGGACGCTCGCCGCGAGGCTCGCGGGGTTCACGCGGCTCCCGGGTTTCGCGCGCTTCACGCGGTTCCCGATTCTCCTTGGGCTCGCGGGCTTCCCGGTTGCCACGCGCTTCACGCGGTTCCCTGGGCTCGCGGGGTTCGCGACCTTCCGGACGCTCGCCGCGCTCGCTCTTTTCTCCGCGCGGACGGCGTTCGCGGCTTTCCCGGTCGCCCCGCTCACCTCGATTGTCGCGTCCGCGGCGCGGTTCCCGTTCCCTGCGGGGCTCGGCCTTCTTCACCGGCTCGGCCGGAGCGGCCTCCTCGGCGGCGCTGATGCCGCGCAGCCAGCCGAAAATTCGACCGAACAGGCCGGGCTTGCCGGTCTCCGGCACGACGGCGGGCGCGGCCGGCGTGGGGGCCGGCTGGTTGGGGGTGATGCCCTGAACCACCGGGGGCGCCCGCTCGGGTTTGGCGGCGGCGCCGTTGCGCGCTTGCGCTTCCTCTTCCTCGGCGGGTTTGTCGACCATCCGGTAGCTGGGAGCCAGAGGTTCGGTCTGATTCAACTGGTCGTGGCGGAAGCGGGCCAGGGTATAGCGGGGCGTCTCGTAGTGCATGTTGGGGATGAGCACCACTTCCACGCGATGGCGCGCCTCGATGGACAGGATGTCGTGACGCTTCTCGTTGAGCAGGAAGGTGGCCACATCCACGGGAACCTGCAGATGCACGGCGCCGGTGTTGTCCTTCATGGCCTCTTCCTGGAGCATGCGCAGCAGGTGCAGGGCGAAGGACTCGGTGCTGCGCACGTGGCCGGTGCCGGCGCAGCGGGGACAGGTGATGTAGCTGGTTTCCCCCAGGCTGGGTTGTAGGCGCTGGCGCGAAAGTTCCAGCAGGCCGAAGCGGGAAATCTTGCCGGTCTGGACCCGGGCCCGATCGTAGTGCAGGGAATCGCGCAGGCGGTCTTCCACTTCCCGCTGGTTCTTGCCGCTTTCCATGTCGATGAAGTCGATGACGATGAGGCCGCCCAGGTCGCGCAGGCGCAACTGGCGGGCCACTTCCTCGGCGGCTTCCAGGTTGGTGTTGAAGGCGGTCTGCTCGATGTCGCCGCCCTTGGTGGCCTGGGCGGAGTTGACGTCGATGGCCACCAGGGCCTCGGTGTGGTCGATGACGATGGCGCCGCCGGAGGGCAGGGTGACCATGCGCGAGTAGGCGCTTTCGATCTGGTGCTCGATCTGGAAGCGGGAGAACAGGGGCACCGGGTCGGTGTAGAGCTTCACCTTGTTGACGTTGGGCGGCATCACGTGGGCCATGAACTGCCGGGCCTGTTCGCAGATGGCCGGTTCGTCGATGAGCAACTCGCCGATGTCGGGGGTGAAGTAGTCGCGGATGGCGCGGATCACCAGGCTGGATTCCTGGTAGATCAGGAAGGCGCCGGTCTGGCCCTTGGAGGCGCCGTCGATGGCGGTCCAGAGTTGCAGCAGGTAGTTCAGGTCCCACTGCAGTTCCTCGACGCTGCGGCCGATGCCGGCGGTGCGGCCGATGAGACTCATGCCGGCGGGGACTTCAAGTTGCGCCAGGGCATCGCGCAGTTCGTTGCGCTCCTCACCCTCGATGCGGCGGGAGACGCCGCCACCGCGCGGATTGTTGGGCATCAGCACCAGATAGCGGCCGGCCAGGCTGACCTGGTTGGTCAGGGCGGCGCCCTTGTTGCCGCGCTCGTCCTTTTCCACCTGAACGACCAGTTCCAGGCCTTCCTTGAGCACGTCCTGGATGCGGCCCCGGCTGAAGTCGCCCTTCTCGGCGCCGGGAATGGCGGAGCGGGAGATTTCCTTGAACGGCAGGAAGCCGTGGCGTTCCGTGCCGTAATTGACGAAGCAGGCTTCCAGGGAAGGCTCGACGCGGGTGACGACGGCCTTGTAGATGTTGCCCTTGCGTTGCTCCTTGTTGGCGGACTCGATGTCGAGGTCGACCAGCTTCTGGCCATCGACAATGGCGACGCGGAGTTCCTCCGCCTGCGTCGCGTTGAATAGCATACGTTTCATGTTCTACCCCTGCGCGAAGCGCGCCCCGGGGCGATAAACCCCGCCGCGATTCGTCAGCGGCGGTGATGCAAGGCAGCGGATTCGTTGGCGCTTTAGCGCCTACGAATCCGGCGTCCCCCCTGCGGGGGCAGCGGAGTCGCTGGCGCCTTGGCGCTTGCGAATCCGGCGCCCCCCTCGCGGGGGCAGGGGGTCAGGCGGCTGGTTTGGTCGTGTCGCTGAACGGCTGATGCATGGTCGAGGTTCATCTTTCCTCCCGCCGGCGGACCGGTCGGGCAAGTATCCGGGTACGAGTCGCGCAAATGAATTGCGTTACCATCGCTGCTTTTTTCGGGGCGCGGGCCTCGGGTATTCTGATCGACGCGGGGTTCGGCATGGGCCTGGAACCGTCGTACGGGGAGAACACCGGGCGGGCGACCTTCGCCGGTGAGCGGAGACAACCGGCGCTCATAGTCGGTGCGCGGGCAGGATCTTCAACGCCCCTTATTGCACGCTTTTTGAGCATCGCGAGTATACGGTAATGGAACCATCCGGCAAAGCTGCTGTAACAAAAGTCAAGATTGGCGAGGAACAGGCCGGCCAGCGCCTGGACAATTTCCTGTTCCGCAGCCTCAAGGGGGTGCCGAAAAGCCGCATCTACCGCATGTTGCGGGAAGGGGAGGTGCGGGTTTCCGGGCATCGAGCCAAGCCCGATTACAAATTGCAGCCGGATGACGAGGTGCGCATCCCGCCGGTGCGGGTCGCGGAAAAGGCGGAAACCCCCGCTCCCGGCCGAATCGGCGGTTCCCTGCTGGACCGGGTGATCTATCGGGACGATGCCCTGCTGGTCATCGACAAGCCCCCCGGCCAGGCCGTCCATGGTGGCAGCGGCGTCAGCCTGGGCATCATCGAGCAGTTGCGCCAGGAGCTGCCTCAGGCCCGGTTCCTGGAACTGGCCCATCGGCTGGACAAGGAAACTTCCGGGGTCCTGGTCCTGGCCCTGAAACGCTCGGCCCTGGTGGAACTGCACCGCATGCTGCGGGAGGGCGAGACCCGGAAAACCTACCTCACCCTGGCGGTGGGTAACTGGCGCGACCCGGTCAGGCACGTGAAACTCGCCCTGCACAAATACCTGAACGAAGAAGGGGAAAGGCGGGTGGTGGTGGACGAGGAGGGCCAGCGCGCCCACACCATTTTCCGCCTGGCGCGCAAGGCCGGCGAGTTCACCCTGCTGGAAGCCGAGCTCAAGACCGGCCGCACCCACCAGATCCGCGTCCACCTGGCGGCCCTCGGGCATCCCATCGCCGGCGATGACAAGTACGGCGATTCCGGGCTCAATCGCGCCCTGAAGAAACGAGGCCTGAGACGCATGTTCCTGCACGCCGCGCGCCTGGAAATGCGCCATCCCCTCACCGGTGACGCCCTGATCCTGAAGTCGGAATTGCCCGAGGATCTGGCCGGCTTCCTGGCCGGCCTGGGCGGATAGGGCGAGCGGCCGGGACCGTCCCGGCCCGGTGAAGCTGTTCAGAATTGGCGCGGATTGACGATAAGCTGCACAGACAGGTTGGCTAGAGGATGAAGATGAAGTCCGAGATCGAAGATGTGGCCCGGGAGATCGCCAGGGAACAAGCCCTGATCCAGCGGGTGTTGGACGCCATGGCGAGTGTCATCGTTGGCCAGCAATACCTCATGGAGCGGATTCTGGTCGCCTTGCTGTGCAACGGCCACATCCTCATCGAGGGCGTGCCGGGACTCGCCAAGACCAAGGTGGTCAAGAGCCTGGCGCAACTGATCCACGCCCGCTTCCAGCGCATCCAGTTCACGCCGGACCTGTTGCCCGCCGACCTCATCGGCACCCTGATCTACAACCCTCACGAGGGGGTTTTCACCACCCGCAAGGGGCCCATCTTCGCCAATATCGTGCTGGCCGACGAGATCAACCGGGCGCCCGCCAAGGTGCACAGCGCGCTGCTGGAGGCCATGGAGGAGCGCCAGGTCACCATCGGCGAGGTCTCCTATCTCCTGGAGGACCCTTTCCTGGTCCTGGCTACCCAGAACCCCATCGAGCAGGAGGGCACCTACCCGCTGCCGGAAGCCCAGATGGACCGGTTCATGCTCAAGATCGTCATCACCTACCCGTCCCGGGAAGAGGAGCGCGAGATCATGCGCCGCGCCGGGCATGTCGCCAGGAACGGTGTGCTGGGGCCGCTGATCCATCGCGACGATATCGTGCGCATGCGCGCCCTGGTGGATGCCATCTACCTGGACGAGAAAATCGAAAAGTACGTCCTCGACCTGGTATTCGCCACGCGGGAGCCCGCGCGTCACGGCTTCCCCGACCTGGAGCGCTTCATCACCTATGGCGCCTCGCCCCGTGCCAGCATCAATCTGGTGCTGGCCGCTCGCGCCATGGCTTTCCTGCGTGGTCGCGGCTATGTCGTGCCCCAGGACGTCAAGGATGTGGCGGCGGACGTGCTGCGCCACCGCATCATCCCCAGTTACGAGGCCGATGCCGAAGGCATGACGGTGGACCGGCTGATCGACCGGCTGCTGGCCGAAACCGTCGTGCCTTGATGTCATGACTTCCCGGTCATGATTCCCGACGCCCATCACCAAGGCCGGCCCTGGCCGACGGCGGAACTCCGCCGCCTGGAGATCCTTTCCTCCCGGCTGGTCACCAGCATCTTCGCCGGCGAATACCGCAGCGTCTTCAGGGGCAGGGGCATCGAGTTCGAGGAGGTGAGGGAGTATCAGCCGGGAGACGATATCCGCGGCATCGACTGGAACGTGACCGCGCGCGCGGGGCGTCCCTTCGTCAAGCAATATGTCGAGGAGCGGGAGATGACCGTCATGCTCCTGCTCGATCAGTCCGCTTCCATGAAGCGCGACACGCCGCGACAGGCCAAGGACCGCGTCGCCGCCGAGATCTGCGCGCTGCTGGCCTTCGCGGCGGCTCGCAGCAATGATCGCATCGGCCTGCTGACCTTCACCGACCGGATCGAACACTACCTTGCGCCCGCCAAGGGCGCGCGCCACGCCCGGCGGCTCATCGCCGAGGTGCTCCGCGCCTCGCCTTCCGGCCGGGGCACGGACCTGGCCGGCGCCCTGGATTATCTGGAAAGGGTCTTGCGGCGCGGCAGCATCCTGTTCCTGGTCTCGGATTTCGTCGCCACCGATTTTCGCGTGCCGCTCGCCGCGGCGGCCCGGCGGCACGATGTGGTCGCCATTTCCGTGAGCGATCCCCTCGATGAGGATTTGCCGGCGGCGGGGCTCCTGCGCCTGGCGGACGCCGAAACCGGCGCCCTGCGCCTGGTGGACAGCGGCGATGCCGGGGTGCGACAGGCCTACCGCGCCCATGCCGCCAGCCGACGGGACGCCCTGGCCCGAACCCTGGCCGGCGCGGGTGTCGAGCACCTGGGCGTTCCCGGCGATGCCTCTCCGGTCCAGGCCCTGACCCGCTTCTTCCATGGCCGCCAGCGGCGGCTGAGCCGCTGATCGCGCCGCTGAACATGGGTGGGTTTCGTGGTTCTCCTTTCCTCCTGCCGCTCGCTTTCGCGGCGGGCGCCGCGCTGGCGGAGCCGGAACCGGCTTCACCCTCAGATGCCCGCGGGGATATCCACGATATCCGGGGTTTCATGCCCATGGACGGCCTGCCCCCCTTTGCCCTGACCGGCGGTTTGCTGCTGCTGGCCGGAGGCTTGCTACTTGTCCGCCGCCGCGCCATGACGGGGGCGCCGCCGCCGCCACCTCCGCTCGCCGAGCCCGAAGACCCGCTGGCAAGGCTTCTCGCCGACCACCGGAATGGACGCTGTCCCGGCGATCTGCTGATCATTCGTCTGGACGGGCTGGTGCGGGATGCGCTGTCGGCAAGATCGGGGATCCCCGCCCATCGGCTGACCTCGGCGGAACTCCGGCGGTCGCTATGGGACAGGGTGTCGACGGAGGAAAAACGCGCGCCGCTGGACGGGTTTCTGACCCTGGCCGACCGGGTCAAATTTGCCGCACATGTGCCCGCCACGGCCGAGATCGAGGCCGCCGTGCTGGTGGCCACACGCCTGCTCGAGGCTGTCCCGGAAGGACCGGCGGCATGAGGTTTCATGATCCCCTTTGGCTGCTGCTGCTCCTGGCGCTGATTCCCTGGCTGCTGCTGCGTCGCCGCCGAGCGCGCGGCCAGCCCGCCCTCGTCGTGGCCGACTGGGGACAAGTGGGGGCGCTGCCGCTGACATGGCGGGCTCGCCTGGCGCCCTATCTGCCCTGGCTGCGCCTGCTGCTCCTGGTCCTGGCCATCCTGGCTCTGGCCCGACCCCAGACGGTGGATCGGGAATCCAGGGTGCGCGGCGAGGGGGTGGACCTGATGGTTGCCCTGGATCTGTCCACCAGCATGCTGGCGGAAGACCCGCGCGCCGGCGAGCCACGCGCGAACCGCCTGGCCATGGCCAAGGACGTGCTGGCCGAATTCATCCGGGGCCGACGCGGCGACAGGATCGGCCTAGTGGTGTTCGCCGCCCGCCCCTATCCGGCCGCCCCCCTGACCCTGGACCATGCCTGGCTGGAAGCGGCCCTGGCCCGGTTGCGGACCGGCGATATCGAGGATGGCACCGCTATCGGCGACGCCTTGCTGGCGGCGCTGAACCGCCTGCGGGGGAAAGTGGCTGTGGGAAAAGTGGCCGAAGGGAAAGTGTCCCCGGGGCGCTCCGGCAGCCAGGCCATCATCCTCATCACGGACGGCCGTAGCAATGTCGGCGCCACCACTCCCCAGTTGGCGGCTGCGGCGGCCAGGACCCTGGGAATACGCATCCATGTCATCGGCATCGGTTCCCGAGGCATGGCGGTCATTCCCATCGACGACCCGCTGGGAGGTACCCGCTACCGCCAGGTCCAGGCGGACCTGGACGAATCCGTCCTGGGCGAGATCGCCACGATAACGGGGGGCGGTTATTTCCGGGCCGATGATCGCGGTGGGTTGTCGCGGGTATTCCAGGCCATCGATCGGCTGGAAAAACGCCCGCTGGAAGAGAAGGTCCATTTCACCTACGGCGAGCTGTTTCCGCCGCTGCTCCTTGGCGCGCTCCTGCTGCTCATGGCCGAGTCGACCCTGCGCGCCACCCTGTTGAGGACGCTGCCCTGAAATGATCCTAGAAACCTCAGTTGGACGCACCCGAGTGTGCGGTTTTCGCGTTGTCTGGCAAGGCGTGACGACGCAGCGGGGCCGGCCCCGCAAGGAGGAGCAACGCCGCCAGGCGACGCGAAAACTGTGCAATCGGGTGCGTAGTGGCCCTACCCAATGGGTGAGCGCCAACGGAGGCGCAAACGACAGCCACCGTGCGACCTCACGAGGGCCAAGGAGCGGTCAACTGAGGTTTCTAGGATGAAGCGCCCCCCTGACTTGCCGCGCTCGTTTACCCCCGAGGGGGAGGTCGGTTCCTTCGCAACGGCTATGGGGAACTGACATGGACTGGCCAGCCGTGAACTGGGCCGCCCCCGAGTACGCCTGGCTCGTGCTGCTGGGACTCCCGGCCGCGTTCCTGATCCGCCGGGCCGCCACGCGGCGGCGGCGGGACCTGCGCCTGCTGGCGGGGGAGGGCGGGATGCCCACCGCCCGCTTCACGCCCGCCCGGCAATGGCTGGGACATCTGGGGCTGGGGGTGGCCTTCCTGCTCGTGGTCGTGGCGCTCTGCCGTCCCCAGTGGGGGGAGATGACGCGGCGGGAACATTCCCGGGGCGCGGATATCCTCATCGCCCTGGATGTCTCACGCAGCATGCTGGCGGACGATCTGTCGCCCAACCGCCTGGCCGTGGCCAAACGGGCCGTCCTTGAATTGCTGCCGGAATTGCGGGGTGACCGCGTCGGCTTGATCGCCTTTTCCGGGAGCGCTTTCCTGGTCTGTCCACTGACCAGCGACCATGACGCCTTCGCCGCCGTGCTGGCCGAGGCCGGACCCGATACCCTGCCCCTGGGCGGCACGACCCTGGCCGGTGCCCTGAATGAGGCCCGCCGGGCCTTCGGCGACAACTCGCAGCGGGGACGGTTCCTGGTCGTCATCAGCGATGGCGAAGACCATGGCGGCGATGTGGTGGAGGCGGCCAAAAGCCTGGGTGGCCTCGACATCAGGGTCCACGGCCTGGCCGTCGGCTCGCCGGCGGGGGGGCTCATTCCCCTGGCCGAGGGCGAGTTCCTGAGGGATCGCCAGGGCGCCATCGTGAAAAGCCGCCAGCATCCCGGTCTGCTGTCGGCGATGGCCGCCGCCGGCGGCGGTCGATACCTCGACCTGACGGCCGACCCGAAGGCGTTGGCCGGGCTTTACGCCGCCGCGGTGTCCGAAGCGGATCGCGGGGAGATCGTCAGGGCGCGGCGGCTGTTGATCGAGCGCTTCCAGTTGCCGCTGGCCCTGGCGCTGTTCCTGCTTCTGCTGGAGCCCTTCGTCCGGCCGCGAGACCCGCCATGACGCGCGGCTGGATCAAGACCCTTCTCGTCGCGTGTGCCCTGCTATTGCTGGCCGGGGCCCTGCGCCATGACCTGGCCAATTGGAGCGCCCGCCAGGGCATGGCGCGCTTGCGCGCGGGGGACGTGGCCGGCGCCGACGCCGCCTTCCGGCGGGCCATCGACTTCGGCAAGCCCGCCGCGCCGCTCCACTTCAATCTCGGCGTGGCCCATTACCGCGACCATGCCCATGCCCCAGCGCGCAAGCAGTTCGACCTCGCCATTGCCACGGCGGCGCCGGAACTCAGGCAGGCGGCCCATTACAATCGGGGCAACAGCTTCTATCGCCAGGCGGAAAGCGTTTCCGGCCGGGACAGGCGGGCCGCCATCACCTTGTTTCAGCAGGCCATGGCCGATTACCGGCGGGTCCTGGCGCTCGCCCCGGGCGACGCGAACGCCCGCGGCAACCTGGATCTGGCCCGGACCCGCTTGCGGGGCCTGGAGAGCGGCCAGGCCCAAGACAAGCGGGATGACCGGGCCAACGCGGGGCAACGGCAAGCGGGCGACCCCGCCGGCGCGCCCCGATCGAGGGACGAGGGGCGGGCGGGCGGCAAGACCCCTCCCGGCGAGAGGAAACCCTCCAGTCAAGCCGGGTCGCGGGCCGCCGGCACGGATACGCCCGCGAGCGGTGGAAAGCCGGCGCGCGCCCTGACGAAAAACGAGGTCGAGCGCCTCCTGAACGATGCGCGGGGGCGCGAGAAACCGGCCGGGTCGCTGCATGGCGGCGGCAAGCTGGGCCCGTCGGCCATGCCGGACAAGGATTGGTGATGCGATGAAGGATAAGGTGAGACGAATGCTTCACCGCCTCGCCGTCGCGGGGCTGCTGTCCGCCTTGCTGATGACGCCGATGCGGCATGCCGTCGCGGAGGCCGGTGAAGCGCCGCCAGGCGATGACCTGATCCTGGAAGTCAGCCTGGAAAAGGCACGGGTCTATCCGGGCGAATCGATCACCGCGACGGTCACGTTTCTCGCCGGGCCGGTTTCGGTACGCAATATCCAGTACCCCAGGCTCAAGGGCGAGGCGTTCAGGCTGGGCGAGTTCGCGGCCCCGATGACCAGAAGCCTGGTCCGGAACGGCCACGAGTACACCGCCTACACGTTTTCCGCGCCCCTCAGGCCGCTGAAAAGCGGTGAATGGCAAATCGGACCCGCCGAAATATCCTGTGAGATGCTCGTCCCGGGCGCTGGCGCGGACGCCTTCTTCGGCGGTGGCCAGTCCAGAACCGTGACGCTTCGCTCCGAACCCGTCGGGCTGGCCATCCTGCCCTTTCCGAAGGCCGGCCGGCCGGCTGATTTCACCGGCGCGGTCGGCCTGTACAAGGTAAGCCGGCAAGTCACGCCCGTCGCCGTTCGAAGCGGTGATCCGGTGACGGTCACCACCCGCATCGAAGGCGCCGGCGGCGTCG
>WBZL01002553.1_pt1 | contig 17670 bp, 14 predicted proteins | sample 5204291 | NCBI WGS metagenome assembly WBZL01 (sample SAMN12344345, study PRJNA552823) | activated sludge metagenome | biome: Activated sludge suspended growth; feature: Nitrification reactor; material: Wastewater; isolation source: activated sludge from nitrification reactor of wastewater...
GACCCAGAGGATCTCGCCTCTGGCGTCCACGTATCGCTTGCGCAGGGACATCTGGTCGACGTCGCCGTCGAGGAAGCGCATCATCATCGCCCGACTGGCGTCGACATCGTCCGGGTGCGTCACCGCGTCGAAGGCCATCCCGACAAGTTCCTCCTGGCTGTATCGGAGCATCTTGGCCAGCGCCGGATTCACATGCTCGAATGTGCCCTTCAGGTCCGTGATCGCCATCCCGACGGCGGCCCGATCAATGGAGAGTTGCAGTCGCTGTGCCTTGGCGCGCTCGCGCTGAGCGATCTCCTCCTGCTTCTGCACGTCCGTCACATCGCGCAGACCGACCAGTAGCCCCCCGGTCCAGTTCCCTTCAGCATCGAGGTCCCGGCTGACAACAGCGACCATGGGGATCGTCCCACCGTCCTTGTGCAGGATGTTGAACACACGCTCCTGCTCACCGTCGGGCACCCATTCGCCGCTGTACGCGTCTGCCCTGTGGCCGGCGTGGGAAGCGAACTCCTCCGGGGAGACCATGTCCTGGGCGGTGCGTCCGAGCAACTCCTCCGGCGACCATCCCAGCACGCGGGTGGCACTCGGTGAGGCCCACACGATCGCGCCTGTGGCATCCGTGCGGTACGCCATGTCCGTCGTGGCCTCGGCGAGGTTCCGATACTCCCGTTCAGCGTCGGCGAGCGCCTGGGTCCGGTTGTGACGGTCCGTGACGTCACGCCAGGTGTAGACGATGCTGTCGCCGAGTGCCACCCCCCGGATGTCGAAGTGGACCTCCTCGCCTCCGCGGAAGTCCACGGGATACACATAGTCGTCGAGGATGAGCGGTTCGCCGGATTCGATCACCGTGCGATACATCTCAAGCAGACCGGAGTGTTGGTGCCCGGGCAGCAAGTCCAGAAGTCGCATGCCGATGAGTTGTTCGTAGGGCACGCCGTTGTACTCGCACGCTGCGGCGTTGGCATCCGTGTACTCGAAGTCGACAATCTCACCCGAGTGATCGCGCACCGCCGTGAGCACCACATGGGGGTCGAGCAGGCTGTCGAGAGTGGCTCGCAAGCGCTTGGCGGGATCCACGAAACCGCTCCCGTTGGTCGTCACTGCTCCATTATCGGCACACGGACGGGCACTTCGCGGGTCTAGACGAACTCCAGTTCCGCTATTCGGTGACCTTGACCGTATAGACCAAGGCGTCGCCGCCCTCGGTGTCGGTCAACGTGACCGCGGCTTCGCCGACGCCCACGGCCTCACCACCAGGATTGAACGTCGCGCCATCGCGCTCGCCCCCTTGCTCAACGGTCACCACCGCCTCGTTGTCGCTGGAGATCTCCCATTGGCCTGGGTTGTCGCCCACATCGAAGTTGAGGAACCGGCCCACGGTGGCCTCCACCTCGGTCTGCGACGGCTCGACCATGATGGGTCCGATCATGCTGGCCTCTGGACTGGCTGTGGCGGCCGGCGTGGTGGCGGCGGGACTCTCCGCTGTCGAGTCACTGGAGGAACAGCCGGCAAGGGCGAACAGTGCAGCCGCACCCGCGGCGGCAAGGGCGGTCTTCATGTCACAGATGCTAGTGAGCCAGGTGCGGCGATTTCCGCGTGATCGCTGGCCCTCACTCTGCGTGACCGGACACGTTCAGGGTTTCAGTCGGACTCGTAGGCCAGCTGCCCGAGCTTCATCCGCGGGCGGAAGACATCCACGTCGAGTGCAGAGTTCAGGGTGTGGGCCTCACCCTTGGCGAGGCGCAGTTGCGCCCTGAGCCATCCGTTGCGCTTGATGTTCGACAGTTTCAGCAACGTGATGCGTCGTCCGACGCCGGCGAACTTGACCGATGCACTCTTGCGTTCCAGATCCACGACCAGGTCGTCCATCCGGAGTTCCCTGCCGTTTCCAGAGAGCGTGAGGCCACCCTTGGTCAACAGCGTTCTCGTTCCGCGCATCACGGCCGGCATCGCGAACGACCGCGCCGCCTCACCGGTCGTCTCGCACGTTGCGCTGGTCGGCGGGCCGTCCTCCTGGCAGGCGCAGCACGCACTGAGCTGGGCCTGGCCGCGCGGAGGACCACACGGACAGCACTGCCCGATCGGTTCGGCCTTCCCCGTCGCCGTGATCGCCACCTCAGATGTGATGGCCGCCCACGCACCCTTGTCGAACGTGATGGATGCCGTTCCTGAGCCACCGTCCGCCGCAGCCGGTGCGACCATCGCGGCTCCCATCACGGATCCCACCACCAGGCCCACCCACATCGTCGCGCGCATGACTCATCCCTTCGACCCTTTCAAGATCGACATCAAGCAGTCCGCACTTGAATCAGGACTGGTCTACCCCCTCAGGTGACGATCGCCCAGTTGAACTCCGGACCGCCCTGCACGCTCATCACCTGCAGCCACATCGGCATCAGCATCTCGACACCCCGGGCCGTGGCGATTCCCCCGAGGTCGACGATCTGCTGCCACCCGAAGGATGCGAGCAGATCTGTCACCGTCTGCTTGGCGTCCGGGTTGTCTCCGGAAAGGAACACCGCCGACGGAGCACTCAGTCGGCCGGGGTTGAGCATCAGTCCGGCGTTCATGGTGTTCAGCGTCTTCACGACCATGGCCTCCGGGAAAGCACGTTGGATCCGTTCACCGAGGGAGTCGGTGTCCTTGACGAACAAGGTCGGCGGGAAGCCCGCCGAGAAGTCGAGCGGGTTCGATACGTCGATCAGGACCTTGCCGCGCAGGTTGTCCGCACCAGCTGCCTCCAACGCCAGCAGACTGACGTCCCCGGAGGTGGCGTTGACCACCAGCTCGGCCGCAGCTGCGGCCTCGGAGAAGTTCACAAGTCGCACTCCGCTGTGATCGGCGAGCCACGCAGAGATCGCGGGATTGCCGAAGCGGTCGGGCTGTGTACGGGCCAGGGTGGTGTCGGGGTCACGGGTGCCGATCTGGACCTGGTGCCCGACGTGGGACAAGCCCTCCGCCAGTGCTCGACCGACCGATCCGGTTCCGAGGATGCCGATGTTCATGACCCGATCCTCGCGCGCGCTGTTGCGGGTCGTCCAGCCTCAGATTCCGGAAGGTGCCGGCGGCAGGTCCTCGTAGTCCGGCGCGCGCTTCTCCCCCTTGGCCGCGAAGGACTCCATCATGTCGGCCGGCTGGAACGCACCGGTCTGCCACAACGCGATCTGGTGCAGGGAGTCCGGCACTGAGTGATCGCGGGCGTAGACCAGGGCCTCTTTCGCCCCCCACAGGGTCAACGGGCTCTTGGTCGCGATCTCTGCGGCGATCTCCAGGACTCCGGCCACGAGCGCCTCGTGGTCGTCGAAGACCTCATTCACGAGTCCGACTTCGAGTGCCCGCTGGGCGCTCATCCTGCGGCCCGTGTAGACCAGTTCTCTGGCCACCCCGTCCGGGATCAGCTTGGGCAGCCGCTGCAACGTTCCCACGTCCGCGGTCATCCCGATATTCGTCTCCTGGATCACGAAGTAGGCGTCAGCGGTCGCGTACCTCATGTCGGCGGCGCACACCATGTCCACCGCTCCACCGATGCAGCCGCCCTGAACCGCGGCCAGGACCGGAACCCGCGCACGCTCGAGGGCGGTGAAGCTCTCCTGCAGGCGTTTCACCAGGATCATGAACGTCGCGTTGCGCCGTCCGGGCTCACCGTCCAACGACAGCCCACTGCTGGTGAACACCGACAGATCCATACCCGCGCTGAAGTGCTTACCGGTGGAACTGACCACGATCGCCCGCACGTCCCCGCGATCGCTCAACTCCGCGATGACCTGGGGCAACTCGGACCAGAACTGCGGGATCATGGTGTTCAGCGCATCCGGCCGGTTCAGGCGGACGTGTCCGACCTTCCCCTCGACCGTGACATCGAAACAGGTCCATTCCATGGCGACCCCTCCTCAACGAGACCACCTGCAGCATCGCACGCACGCCGCCGGCCGCCGCTACGACCCGGCATCATCGGGCAACCATCACTATCCTTGCCGGGTGTCGGCAACCACCGGTCCGTCATGACCGGTTTCCTCTACCGCCTCGGCCGTCGCAGCGCAGAGCGGGGCTGGCGGGTGATCGGCATCTGGCTGCTGGTCGCCTTCGTGCTGATGGGCGCCAACCGAGCGTTCGGCGGCGAATCAGCCGATTCCTTCATCCTCAAGGGCACTGACTCCTCGGTGGCGCAGGACCTGCTGAACCGCGCCTTCCCCGGCTCGTCAGCGGAGGCCACCCCGATCGTCCTCTACGACCCGGACCTCGATCTCGGAGCGGCTGGGCGCAGCGCTGTGGATGACATCGCCGAGCAGCTGCGAGCCATACCGGAGGTCACCTCCGTCACCGATCCGACAGAACGTGACACCTTGCTGTCCGACGACGGTCACACAGCGATCCTCTCGGTGGTCGTCAATGAGCGGTTCGCCACTGAGGCAGGGGTCGCACAAGAGGTCCTCGACACGGCGACGGCGGCGGCACCAGAAGGGATGACCGTCACCATCGGCGGCTTCATGGGGCGACAACTCGCGGAACCAGACACGCATCTGAGCGAGGCACTCGGCCTGATCTCCGCCGTGTTCATCCTCTTCGTCACCCTGCGCCGCTGGGGCGCCACATTCGTGCCGTTGATCAGCGCGGTCTTCTCAGTGGGCCTCGGCCTGGCCATCGTCGGACTGCTCAGCCGACTGGTGTTCATCCCCGATGTCGCCCCGACCCTGGGCACGATGCTGGGCCTCGGGGTGGGCATCGATTACGCGTTGTTCCTCATCACACGCCACCGCACACTGCTCCACCAGGGCTTCGAGGTTCCCGATGCCGTCGGCCGCACGGCCGGCACCGCCGGAGCGGGGATGGTCTTCGCCGGCAGCACCCTGATCGCCGCAGTCTGCGGGCTCGTGCTCACCGGGATCTCCTTCCTGGCCTGGCTGGGCTATGCGGCGGCCATCGTGGTGGCTGTGGCAGTGCTGGCCTCCGTCACACTGGTCCCGGCGATCCTGGGTGTGATGAAGTACCGGGTCATGCCCAAGAAGGGCCTGAACGCCCACACCGACGAAGACCTCGACACCACCGGCTGGGGACGTCTGGCCGATGCGGTCACCAGCAAGCCCTGGCGCTTCGCGATCGGTTCGGCGGTCGTGCTGCTGCTCATGGCCGCCCCCACCCTGACACTGACGCTGGGGCACAGCGACAACGGGATCCTGCCCGAGGAGACCTCCGCCAGGCAGGCGTACGACCTCATCGATCAGGGCTTCGGACCAGGCGAGAACGGGCCACTTGCGGTCGTGACGCAGATGTATGCCATCGCGGAAGCGCCCGAGGATGCCGATGTCGAGTCCGGGACGGATCCGCGCACACAGGACCCCAGGCTGCTGAGCCTGCAGGAGTACCTGGCCGACGCACCGGGTGTGGCGTCAGCCGATGCTCCGGTGGTCAGCCCCGACGGCGGCGTCGCGATCGTCCGGGTCGTCCCGGAGTGGGGGCCAGCCGATCCCCGCACAGAGGATCTGGTGCACCAACTGCGTGACGGCGTCCTGCCGATGGCGGTCACAGGTGCGGGGATGGGCGCCCACGTCGGTGGGGTCACCGCGGCCGTCACCGACTTCTCCGAGATCATCGCCGCCAGGACCCCGTACTTCATCGCAGGTGTCGTGACACTGTCCTTCCTGCTGCTGATGGTGGCGTACCGATCCCTGCTGATCCCGCTCAAAGCCGCCGTCATGAACCTCATCTCCATCGCCGCGGCCTACGGAGTGGTCACCGTCGTCTTCCAGTGGGGCTGGGGGGCCGAACTGATCGGGCTGGACGGACCCGTCCCGATCGAGTCCTACGTGCCGATGATGATGTTCGCCGTACTGTTCGGGCTCTCCATGGACTACGAGGTCTTCCTCCTGACCGCGTTCCGCGAGCACTGGGAACGCACCGGGGACATGACGGTGGCCGTCCGGCGCGGGCTCGCGGATACCGGGCATCTGGTGACGGCTGCCGCGGCGATCATGGTGGTGGTCTTCGGCAGCTTCCTGCTGTCCGACAACGCCATCGTGAAGATGTTCGGGGTGGGGCTCGCGACGGCCGTCGCGGTGGACGCCACCATCGTGCGCTGTTTGCTCGTGCCGGCGATCATGGTCCTTGCCCAGAAGGGCACGTGGTGGCTGCCGGGTTGGCTCGACCGGCTCCTTCCAGAACTGCACGTCGAAGGCGATCCCCGGGCTCTGGACGCCGCCGCGGCGAGCGTGTCCGAGATCCCGTCGAGCCGGACCCCCCTGGCCGTCTACCAGCCCGCTCCGGTGATCGGCGCCGTCGTAGGTGTCACGATCTCGTGGGTGTTGACCTCGAGGCTGTCGTTCATCCCCGACTCCGCCTCGACCACGGTCGCGATGAGCGCGGTCCTGGGCGCCGTGCTGGCGCTGCTGCCACGCAGCGTGGGGGGTGGGCGCGGGACCTTCCTGATCCGCGCCGCGAGCTACACCCTCGGCGTGGTACTCGCGTTGATCGTCGTGTCGATCATCGCCGCGCTCGTGCCACCGGCCAACCTCCCGAGCGCACCCGTCACGGCCTGGGCGATCGTTGCCACTGCCCTGCTGGCCGTCCTGGTAGTCGGGCGTAGCGTCGCCCTGCCATTGGTGCTCGGCGCTGTGGCCATGGCAGTCTCCTATTTGCTCACCGGACCGGATGCAGCACTGCAGGCCCAACTCGGCGCGGCCCTCGTACCGGCCATGGTGACGATCCTGATCGTCAGCGTGTTCGCCAACCTTTTCCCCGAACGAGGCGAGACCATGGAGGATGCGGCCGAGGAGCCGGAACCGATCCAGGTCGGGAGACCCTGATGCGACGACACGTGGCGGTCCCGCTTGCCGTCGGTGTCGCCCTCACTCTGGTCGCCGCGCCGGTCTCGGCGAAACCCGAACCGATCCTGGTCAACGAGGAACTCGTCGTCACCGAGGTCGATGCGTCCGGTCTGCCGCAGGACGCCACCCTCTACAGCCGACTCGTGGCCCGCGACTACCCGGCCGGACCGGTCCGGGATCCTTCGTCGACCAGCGAGGTCGAATACGTGGACCGTCGGGGCACGCCACAGACCGATGGTGACGCCGTCGTGGTGGACATCGGGGGTGCCGGGCAGACTACGGTGACCACTCGAGCGGCCTTCGACAAGCCGCTGCCCGTGGCACTGCATGCCGAATATCGACAGGGCCCCGAGGTGTTGGCCCCCGACGATGTGGACTCCACCCGCGGGCAGATGCGCATCACCTACACCGTGACCAACACGACCGCCGAACAGAAGACGATCCGGTACCGGGACGCGCAAGGTCGGTGGACCGTGGACAAGCAGCCCGTGTTCGCCCCGTTCGTGGGAACCCTGCTCATCACTTTGCCCACTACTCTCACCCTGCTCGAAGCGCCTGGGGCTGTTCGCAGCACCACTCAGGACGGACGCACGCAACTGCTCTGGAACCTCGTGCTCTACCCCCCGATGGGCGACTACCAGCAGACCGCCCAGGTGCTGGTCAGCGGCGATCCGTTGGCTGTGCCCGGACTCGCGCTGCAGGTCGTGCCCGTCACCTCGAAGCAGGATCCCATGCTGGGCTTCACCACGGATCTGCTCGCCAAGAGTGTGGAGGGCAACGCGGAACTGGCCGATGGCCTTTCCACCATCGATGAGTCCGCGACAGCGCTGGCTGAAGGGGCTGGCGACCTCAGCCAAGGACTTCAGGAACTGGGGGTGGGCACTGCGACCCTCACCCAGCAGGTGAACGAACTGCTCGTGCCCGGCTCGCAGGAGCTGGCCCGGGGAGCCGACGAACTTGCCGACGGACAGTCCGAAGCCGCCAAGGGTGCACGGGAACTGTCCAAGGGCCAGTCGGAGGCGGCGAAGGGCACCAAGTCGGCGTACGAAGGGGCACGGTCCCTGGAGGAAGGCGCGACTGCTCTCAGCGATGGGCTGCTCGACCTGTACGACGGCTTGCAGAAACTCCTCGAACCCTCCGCTTTGCCCGCGGCCCGCGACAGTTCCGATCAGCTTGCCCAAGCGATCCTGCGCCTGCGTGACGTGATCGGCACCCCGCAGGACTCCGCGGCGTCCTTCCCCCCGTCCCAGGCGAGCACCTTGATCTCCGCAGTCAAAGCAATTCAGCAGGTGGCCGGGATCAGTTCGGCCGGCGCCGACCGGGTGGGTGGTGAACTCGATGACATCTCCAGCGCGCTCACCGCACTGTCCGCCGACAGCGCGCAGGCCGCTCTGCTGGCGGCATCCGCCCAGGCTCAGACAGCCCTGGTGCACCAACAGGCGTGCATCGACGCCGTGATCCTCAACCCCGCCCAGTGCGCCTCATTACAGCAAGCGATCGACGATGCGGATGCCGCGCGGCAGAAGGCCACGGACACCGGTGTCGGAGTCGGACAACAGGCCGCCGCGGTTGGTATCCAGGCCCTGGCGGTCGAGGCGATCGCGCTGGCGCTGAAGGGCATCACTGCAGCGCTGTCCGGTGTGGATACAGCGCTCGGACAGATCTCTGTGGCACTCGTGAGCGGGAACACCGACGCACCCGGTGTCTACGAAGGTCTTGACGCACTCACCGACGGACTGACCGCGACCATCGACGGCCTCGTGAAGCTCTCCAACGGCGCAGCGGAGTCGGCCGGGGGCGCGGATCAACTTGCGACGGGAACGCAGGACCTCACCACGGGTCTCGACGATCTCGCGCAGGGCAGTACCGACCTCGCCCGGGGCGCCAACGACCTTGCCGACGGGGCGCAGCAGTTGGCCGACGGCGGTGACGCCCTGGCCGACGGCACCCAGCAGCAGGCCGACGGGACGGCGGCCGCCGGTGAGGCGCTCGGCCAGGTGGACTCCGGCGTGGACAGTGCCGGGCAGGGGGCTGAGGCGATCGCAGACGGCGCCGGACAACTCCAGGAGGAGGGGACTTCTCAGGTCCTCAAGTCCGTCGTGAAGGCCTCGAAGGACCCCGCCTTCGCCCGGGCCTACTTGGAGGCGAGTCAACGGCGAGCCGCCGACGCACTGCCCTACGGCGCGCCGGAGGGTGCAGCGGGCCGGGTCTCGTACATCTACACGATGCCCGGGTCCGGACAGACCAGCACCGGAAGCAGTCTGGCGGGATGGGCTCTGCTCGCGGTGATGCCCTCGCGGCTGGGGCCGTCGCCTGGCGTCGGCTGCATCCGGTGACCGCGCCGGCGGCTGCACCTGCGGACGCCGCACCCGAGGAGCCGACCGAACCGGAGCCGACCGAACCGGAGCCGACCGAACCAGCCCGCGACGACGACTGGTTCTTCCGGCCAGAGAGCGACGAGCAACAGTAGGCTTGGCCCGATGACGAACAATACTTCCGAGCGTCTGGTTTGGCTGGACTGCGAGATGACGGGGCTCGACCTCGAGCGCGACGAACTCGTGGAGATCGCGTGCGTCGTCACAGAGGCGGATCTCACGATCCTCGACGAGGGCGTCTCGTTCGTGATCCGGCCGTCCGCCACCGCGATGTCGCACATGCCCGACGTGGTCCAGGAGATGCACACCGCATCCGGGCTGCTGCCGGAGATCCCCGAGGGCATCACCGTGCAGGAGGCGCAGAGCAAGGTCCTCGCCTACGTGAAGTCCCACATCCCGACCGCGCGCAAGGCCCCACTGTGCGGCTCCAGCATCTACGTGGATCGCGGATTCCTCGCCAAGTACATGCCCGACCTCGACGCCTACTTGCACTATCGGGTCGTCGACGTGTCGAGCATCAAGGAACTCGTGCGCCGGTGGTACCCGAAGACCTACTACGGCGCCCCGGCGAAGACCGGCAATCACCGGGCGCTCGGCGACACACTGGACTCGATCGCCGAACTCGCGTACTACCGCGAGGCCGTCATGGTCCCGCTACATCACGACTAGGCCGCCCGCCATCCGTTAGTCCCCGGACCATCCGTTAGTCCCCGGACAGCCGCCAACCTCTCACCGGAGTGCACAACCTCTAACCAACGGCGCCGGGACCCGGCATCCCCGGTCCATCCGTTAGTCGAAAACGGCCCGCGAACCTCTCACCTTAGCGAGGACTTGGCCGCGCGCCCCGATCCACCGATCCGCAGGATCCCTCCGGAGGCCCCGATCGACAAGATCGAGCCCGTGGATCCGATCGACAACAGCGACCCGGACGACCCGATCGACAGCAGGGACCCGGCCGATGCCACCGAGAGAACCGAACCCGCCGACAACGCGCTGAGGAACGACAACGCGCTGCCTGCTGACAGCGCGGAGTAGATGGAGTGTGTGCTGCGCCAGGACCTGAGGGAAGCCATGCCCCCAGCCAATCAGAGATGAGCAGCGTCAGACGGGTGGGATCTCCCCCGATGACCTCATGATCAGTTCTGTCGGAATGCGGATGTGCTCCCCCGGACCTGTCCGCAACCCCTCTTTGCGGTCGAACAGAAGACCGGCCGCCGTTTGTCCGATGCGGTAGATGTCCTGCTCCACCACCGCCACCGCAGGATCGAGAAGGTCGGACAGGAGGAACTCGTCGAAGCCGAACAACGCCACGCGATGCTGCATGTCCAGGCCGCGCAGAGCTCGTACGGCTCCGATCGTGATCAGGTTCTGGGCTGTGAACAACGCCGAAGGCGGTTGCCGGCTCAGTAACAACGCCCGTACCGCTTGTTCGGCCACCACGTCCGAATGCACGTCGGTGACGATGAGTTCGGGATCCGGGACCAGCCCTGCGCCAGCCATGGCCTCGCGGTACCCCTGCAGCCGCTCACTAGCCGTGCTGATCGTCATGTAGTCACCGAGGAACGCGATCGAGCGGTGCCCGAGCCCGATCAAATGGGCCACCGCATCGCGGGCACCCTCGAGGTTCTGCGAAGAGACGGTGTCTGCGTCGATTCCAGCTGGGGCGCGATCGACGAACACGATGGGGGTGCCGCGTTCCACCTCGCGGGCGAGGTATCCGTGGTTGCCGGCGGTCGGAACGATGATCAGCCCATCCACCTGACGTGACAGGAAGGCCTGCGACAACTCGCGTTCCCGCTCGTCGTCTTCGTCGACGCTGGCCGAGATCACCGCATATCCACGGGCTCGGGCCCGGTCCTCGATCGCGCGCAGCAGGGAGGCGGAGAACGGGTTCGCTACGTCCTTGAGGAGCAACCCGAGGGTGCGGGTGCCCCCCGCGGAGCGGCGCAAGGTGCTGGCGGTGAAGTTCGGCCGATAGCCGAGTTGCGCGGCCGCCGTGAGGACCTTGGACCGCAATTCCTCGGAAACCGCGGGCTCCTCATTAATGACTCGGGACACGGTCTTGATGCTCACGCCGGCCAGTTTCGCGACCTCGCGCATGGTCGGGCGCGCACCGTGCGTGTCCATCGTTGTCATGACATCGGACAGTATCAGATCCCACCACTTGCCACGATTTTGTGGGAAATGCTTGCATTCGGGTCCCGTTAACTGTTAGTTTCCTGACAACGTTGTCACACCGAGTCGACAACGAGGTCCACAGAAAGGGACATACCGTGAAGAAGAACCGGTCCACGCGGCTGAAATTCGCCGCGCTGGGCGCGACCCTCGTGGTCGGCCTCGCCGCCTGTAGTTCCGGCTCGTCCTCGAGCTCCGAATCGCCCAGTGCCGCCGCCTCGTCGGACGGTGAGATCGGCGTCACGCTGATCACCAAGACCAGCGACAACCCCTTCTTCGTCTCCATGCAGGAGTCGGCGGAGGAAGCCGCCGCCGCTGCCGGGGTGAACCTCACTCTGGCCGCCGGCAAGGAGGACGGCGACGAGCAGACCCAGGTACAGGCGATCGAGAACGCGATCTCCTCGGGCCAGAAGGGCATCCTGATCACCCCGAACGGCCCGGGCGTCAACTCGGCCATCGAGAAGGCCCGCGACGCCGGCATCTACGTGATCGCCCTGGACACCGTCCCGGACCCCGCGGACATCGTGGACATCACCTTCGCCACTGACAACTTCCAGGCCGGCCAGCTGATCGGCGAGTGGGCCGCAGGCACCCTCAACGGCGAGAAGGCGACCATCGCGATGCTCGACCTGTTCGACGACAAGGTCGTGACCGTGGATGTCGCACGTGACACAGGCTTCCTCAAGGGCATGGGCATCGAGGTGCCGGACCCGAACAACAACGGCAGTGAGGCCCCGACCGGCAGTTACTCCGGCGGCGAGTACGAAGTCGCCTGCCACGAGGCCACGCAGGGCGCCGAGGACGGCGGCCGCAGCGCGATGGAGAACTGCTTGTCGGCGAACCCGAACATCAACCTCGTCTACACGATCAACGAGCCCGCCGCGAACGGCGCCTACGCGGCACTGCAGGCCGTGGGCAAGGAGAAGGACGTCACCATCGTGTCCGTCGACGGCGGCTGCGCGGGCGTACAGAGCGTGAAGGACGGCGTCATCGGCGCCACTTCGCAGCAGTACCCCGGCAAGATGGCCCAGGAGGGCATCGACGCGATCGCCAACTACGTGAAGACCGGTGAAGCGCCGCAGACCTCCGAGGGTCTGAACTTCTACAACACCGGCGTCCAGCTGGTGACAGACAACCCGGTCGACGGTGTCGAGAGCATCACCGCCGACGAGGGTCTGCAGAGCTGCTGGGGCGAGAAGGCCTAGCACCCGACGCGTGGGGGCAGGCTTCCCCCGAGGACCTGCCCCCACGCACTCCACCACCATCTGAGGAGAGAGCGTGAGCACCCAGCAAGCGACAGCACCCACACCCGGGGATGCGGCTGAACAATTCATGGACCGCACCAGCCCCTTGCAGAAGCTCCAGGGCCTGCTGCACAAGTACCCCGCGATCGGTCCAGCCATCGTGCTGGTGGCGGCGATCATCGTCTTCACGCTCATGAACGAGCGTTTCATCTCGCCGGCCAACCTCTCCCTGATCACCCAGCAGGTGGCAGTCGTCGGCACCCTGGCTATCGGCCAGACCATCATCATCCTGACTGCCGGCATCGACTTGTCGGTCGGCGCCATCATGGTCCTGAGCTCCCTGATCATGGCCAAGCTCTCCGCAGACTCAGGTCTTCCCGGCTGGCTGGCCCTGGCGATCGGTCTCGTGAGCGGTCTGGTGGCCGGTCTCATCAACGGCCTGCTGGTCACGCGTCTGAAGCTGCCCCCCTTCATCGCCACCTTGGGGACGCTGAGTGTCTTCACAGCCCTTGCGCTGCTGTACTCCGGCGGCACCACCATCCGCGGCAAGGCCATGTCGCCGCTGCTCACGTGGACCGGTGAGCCCATCAAGATCGGCGGGTTCGTCTTCACCTGGGGTGTGCTCATCATGATCGTGCTGTATCTGTTCTTCGGCTACGTGCTGGCCCGTACCGCCTGGGGCAGGCATGTCTACGCCGTCGGCGACGACTCGGAGGCTGCCCGCTTGGCGGGCATCAGCGTCAACCGCGTGTTGTTGAGTGTGTACGTGGCGGCGGGTCTGGTCTTCGCGATCACCGCGTGGATCCTCATCGGGCGCATCGACGCCGCGAGTCCCAACGCCGGCACGGACGCCAACTTGGACTCCATCACCGCGGTGGTCATCGGCGGCACGAGCCTGTTCGGTGGCCGAGGCACGGTCTTCGGGACGCTTCTCGGCGCGCTGATCGTCGGCGTCTTCCGCAACGGCCTGTCCCTGGCGGGCTACGACGTCCTCTACCAAACCCTCGTGGTCGGCATCCTGGTCATCCTGGCGGTGGCCGTCGACCAGTGGATCCGGAAGGTGCGTGTCTGACATGACTGAGACCCCTGAGACCTCCACCCGGAAGGTCATCTTCAAAGCCCGTGGCCTGGTCAAGGTGTTCGGCCGCGTCGTCGCCCTCGATGCCTGCGACCTCGATCTGTACGAGGGCGAGGTCCTCGCAGTGATCGGCGACAACGGCGCCGGGAAGTCCAGCCTCATCAAGTGCCTGTCCGGGGCCTTCATCCCCGACGAGGGGACGATGGAGCTCGACGGGCGTACGGTGACGTTCAAGCGGCCGCAGGACGCGCAGGAGGCAGGCGTCGAGACGGTGTACCAGACGCTGGCCGTCTCACCGGCTCTCGACATCGCCAGCAACATGTATCTCGGGCGTGAGATCCGGCGCAAGGGTCCGTTGGGCTCGGTGTTCCGCATGCTTGACCGCAAGACGATGCGCAAGCAGTCGGAGGACAACGTGAAGGCCCTCGGCATCTCAACGCTGCAGAACGTCGGGCAGGCCGTCGAGACGCTGTCCGGCGGTCAGCGACAGGCGGTGGCGGTGGCCCGCGCGGCTGCGTTCGGCAGCAAGGTCATCATCCTGGACGAGCCGACCGCCGCCCTTGGTGTGCGCGAGTCGGCGCAGGTCCTCAAAATGGTGAAGGACCTGCGCGATCAGGGCATGTCGATCATTCTGATCAGCCACAACATGCCCCACGTGTTCGAGGTCGCCGACCGGATCCACGTGCAGCGACTCGGGCACCGGGAGGCAGTGATCTCGCCGAAGACCCACACGATGAGTGAGGCGGTCGCCATCATGACCGGCGCAGTGCCCGGCGATGTCCAGCAGATGCTGGGTGAGGCTGCATCGTGATCGTCGTCGCGGGAGAGGCACTGATGGATCTCATCGTCTCCCCCGCCGGCACTCTGCAGGCCCGTCCTGGCGGCGGCCCGTACAACGCCGCGCGGACGCTGGGGCTGCTCGGTGCCGAGTGCACCTACCTCGGAGTACTCGCCGACGACTACTTCGGCAGCCAATTGCGCCAGCGATTGCTGGAGTCCAACGTCCGGATCGGGTGCTCCAGCATCACCACCGCGCCGTCCACCTTGGCCGTGGCCCAGTTGTCCCCGGACGGCAGCGCGTCGTACCGGTTCTACCTCGAGGGGACCTCACTGCCGATGCTGTCGGCGAAAGAAGCGTGGGCAGGGCTGCCGGAAGCCTACGACGCGCTGCACGTGGGCACTCTCGGGTTGGTGGTGGAGCCCACGGCATCGGTACTGGAGACCCTCGTGGACCATGCGGCGGCCGATCACGTGATCATGCTGGACCCGAACTGTCGGCCTGCTGTGGTCACCGACCTCCCAGCCTTCCGCGACCGCATCCTGCGGATGATCGACAAGGCCGACCTGATCAAGGTGAGTGAGGACGACGTGTCCTTCCTCTTCCCCGACGGCGGTTTCGACGAGGTCATCGAAGGTGCGGTGGCACGTGGGGCGATCGTCCTGCACACCGCAGGAGCCGACCCGATCGACGTCTACGCCCATGACGGCACGACCCAGGTGGTACCGGCCCAGGGGGACATCGTCGACACCGTGGGAGCCGGGGACATCTTCGGTGCGACCGTGCTCTGGGCGCTGCTCGAAAACGGCTGGGGCAAGGACCTGCGATGGGGAGTGGACCAGGTGGCGCCGGCCGTGCGTACCGGCGCCACCGCCGCTCACATCGCGTGCCAACGGGCCGGCGCGGAACCGCCGACCTTGGCGGAGCTCAAGGCGTACCTCACCACCACCGCGGTGACCTAAGACCACTCTGACGCTCCTCCCAAACGGTTTGCGGCCGGTGACGACCCTCCCTTCGTCGCCACCGGCCGCAAACCGGCTCCCTGTCAGCGAAGATGGATCGCATGGGACTCCTCGACACCTACTTGCCCGATCCCGACCGCTACGACGGACGGATGCCGCAGCGTCGATGTGGCATGAGCGGCATCAGCCTCCCGGCGGTCTCGCTGGGCTTCTGGCACAACTTCGGCGATGACACACCGTTGTCCCGTCAGCGCGCCATCATGCGCGCGGCATTCGACGCTGGAATCACGCACTTCGATCTGGCCAACAACTACGGGCCGCCCTACGGCAGCGCTGAGATCAATGTCGGCAGGATCCTGCGCGAAGACTTCCGAGGCCTGCGCGACGAGCTGATCATCTCGACCAAAGCCGGTTGGGACATGTGGCCCGGCCCCTACGGATTCCTGGGCTCGCGCAAGTATCTGCTGGCCAGCCTGGATCAGAGTCTCGAACGGCTCGGACTGGATTACGTCGATATCTTCTACAGCCACCGCGCCGACCCGGACACGCCACTGGAGGAGACGATGGGCGCGCTCGCCTCGGCCGTGCACCAGGGCAAGGCCCTTTACGTCGGGATCTCCTCGTACTCCCCCTCCCGCACTCGCCGTGCCGCGCAGATCCTGGCCGACATGGGTGTGCCGCTGTTGATCCATCAACCCTCGTACTCCATGCTCAACCGGTGGATCGAGGAGGAACTACTCGACACCCTCGATGACCTCGGTGTCGGGTGCATCGGGTTCAGCCCGCTGGCCCAGGGCATGCTGACGGATCGCTATCTGGACGGCATTCCTGAAGACTCCCGCGCGGCACGCGACGCCTCCCTGAACCCGGCCTGGCTCACCGATGAGTACGTTCATGCTGTGCGCGGTCTCGCGGCGATCGCCGAGCAACGCGGGCAGACGCTTGCGCAGCTCGCGGTGGCGTGGACCCTGCGCGACCGACGGGTGACGTCGTCGCTGATCGGCGCGAGCAGGGTGCAGCAACTCCACGACTCTCTCGGCGCCGTGCGCAACCTCGAGTTCAGCGACGAGGAGATCGCCCAGATCGACGGATACGCCACCGACGCGGGGATCAACATATGGCAGGAGCCGACGCTGATCCCCTGATCCCGGGGACTCACCGATCGCTCACCGGACACCTTCGCCCGCCGGCTCAAGTGGCGCGGCCTTTCGTCCGTATCCAGCGACATGTACGACGCCGGATCCGCTGTGCGGTGGACAGCCACATCCGCCGCCGGTGCGGGCCACTCGGTCACCACCGAGACCCTGCGCGGCCGCCTGGCGCAGGGCCTCGGTAACGATCCCCAGGCCTCAGACGTGCTGGCCCGGTGGGATCGCTGGGGCCCTTACCTCGTCACCGCCCTCCGACAGCTCTACCCGACGGCAGCACATCGCGTGGTCGACCTGATCGCCGATGCGCACCTTTGCCGCAGCCAGGTGCTGCGCCACCCCCGACTCGGGATCCATACCCCTCGACACTCGATTGCGACGTTGTTGTCGCCCCTCGGCACGGATTGTGACGTTGTTGTCGTTTTCAAGGCCCTCAGCGGGCAACAACGTCGCAACCGGCACTGATGGCCCGCAACAACGTCACAATCGCGGCGAAGATGTAGCAATGACCTCATCCAAGGACCGCACCCGGGTTCGCCGTCTGCCTGAGAAGGCCGTGAGCGAGCGCGCCGCACTCAACGCCACTCTCGATGCCGCACTGGTGGCGCACGTCGCGGTGACAGATGACGGCCAGCCGTACGTTGTGCCGATGGCATGTGCCCGCGACGGGGATCGACTACTCCTGCACGGTTCCACCGGAAGCCGACTCATGCGACTGTTGGCCGCCGGTGCTCCCACCTGCGTCACCGTCACGTTGCTGGACGGACTGGTGTACGCGCGCAGCGCATTCGAGTCCTCGATGAACTACCGCAGCGCCATGATTCTCGGATCGTGTACTGCCCTGGAGGGTGATGACGCACTCGAGGGCCTTCGCCTGCTCACCGAACACCTGCTGCCGCAACGATGGTCCACTCTGAGGGCCCCCACGCGCAAGGAACTCGCCGCCACCTCTGTGCTTTCGTTGCCACTGACCGAATGGTCGGTGAAGATCAGCGACGGGCCACCGGACGACGATCCGAGCGATCTCGATGCTCCGGTCTGGGCCGGAGTTGTGCCCCTTTCCTTGGTCTCCGGGGATCCCGTCGATGC
>WBZL01000607.1_pt2 | contig 17665 bp, 15 predicted proteins | sample 5204291 | NCBI WGS metagenome assembly WBZL01 (sample SAMN12344345, study PRJNA552823) | activated sludge metagenome | biome: Activated sludge suspended growth; feature: Nitrification reactor; material: Wastewater; isolation source: activated sludge from nitrification reactor of wastewater...
ATATCGCTCATTCTGGACGGCCAAATGCTTGTAGTGGCACTTGTTATATTGATATAGACGCCTTGATTGCCATTTCCTCGCCTTGATCTAATAATTGAGTTTACTCCAACTTAATAATCAGTCCGACATGTGTCGGACTGATTATTTCTCTATAAAGTTCCCGCAGAATTTATGATAAGGGAATGGTTTTATCAGCTAGGAAAACATGCAATGCAATGAAAAAAGTAGCCATTGATACTCATGAAAGAGAGGATGCCTTAATTCGGATGCGATGTCAAATCCCCACGCTATTAGGGAAATTATGCCTTTTGGGTATATTGGCCATTATACTCGTATTTCTGTTTGCCACCTTACGCCCTGGCCTGCAACCGGCTGGAGAGCCTTATCCGGCTCCACTGGACAGCAGCTACCCTGCACCAGAACCTTCTTGGACATTTCCCCCTTTGCCCACCGAGTTTCCTCCTGGTTACGTCCCGATGATTAATGGAGCTACTCTGACTCCTTTCCCAAATCCCTGTGAGATTGTTGTGGATGAACCGTTTATCACGCCAACAGCACTCCCGATCACCAAGACAACTGATCTCACTGAAGGATTATCCGATGATCAAAAACACGTTGTTATTGTTCAACGGGAAAACGGCTCATATGAAAAATTTATCATTTCCTCTACCTCGGACGAACTCAAAAACCTATTAGATCTTGGAGCAAATGATGTAATTATCAATGGCTATCCATTTGTCCCACTTCCTGGGGGGGAACCTCCTTTGAGTAATTCCGAGGAAAAGGTCACGCCAACACCCACTGTGATTTCAGAGACAATTGATCTTGCATCTCAAATTCCTAATGAACAAAAATGTGTTTTTGTAATACAACGTGCATCCGGGATCAACGAACAAATTTTGATCCTATTGATGCCTGGGAAAAAAGGGATGAATTACTAAAATTGAATCCAGGAGATACGATAGTAAATGTATTCCCGTGGATTATCACTTTGACTCCTGCTCCTTGAAAACGCTCTTGACCACGAAAACCCATAAAGTGCTGAGACTGTACTAACTCCCCACTCTAATTCTCACTCTCGCTCCCCCCTCTTCCACCACCAACTCCCCCCCCACCACCGCCAACATCGTCCCATGCAACGCCAACCCGCTCCCGGCTCCCCCCGCACTCCCCTCTCCTCTTCCTCCCCTCTCCTCTTCTCCTCTTCCCCTCTTCTCCCTCTCCCCGCCATCTTCCACCACCACCTCCAACCTCCCCTCCCAACTCGCTGACACCTTGATGCCCAACCGCCCTGCCCCGCGCCCGTGTTTGGCACTATTCCGCAACACCTCCCGCACCGCATAAAAAAGCACCTCCGCCTCCAACGGGGGAAGCGCACGCGCCCGTTCCGCGACCTCCTCAGGCACATCCCACGCCACTTCATCAAACGCCCCGGCCAGTTCCCCTTCCGCCACCTGCCGGAGCGCCTCAAACACCCCTTTCCGGGCGAATTCGGGGGTCGTCGCGGGTGGCATTTCGCGCAGGAGGGCGGAGATTTGCCGGTGAACGGCGGTCAGTTCGGGGACGGCGGGATGATCGGATGGGAGAGTGAGCAGGGCGGCGTGGATTTGTGGTAACACGTCATCGTGTAGGGTGCGGCGTGTCCGGCGGTCGGCGATTTGCGTTTCGGCGAGTTCGCGGCGTTGGAGGGCGGCGAGTCGACGGGCCAGTTCCGCGCTTGCCTGGGTGTCGAGCAGACGTTCTCCGGCAGCCTGGGCGAGTTCGATTTCTTCCTGTGCGTAGAGACTGCCATCGCGCTTTTCCCCCAACAATAACAGCCCCCCTAAGTTTTGCCCCACCCACAAAGGGATCGCCCACACCGCCCCACCCCGCGCGGGTTCAACGGGCACGAACAGCGTCTCCGGCGTCACGCGGGCGGTGAGATCAGCGACCGAGGGCAGGTCCCCGCGTGGGCAGGCATACGCTTCCACGAGCGCGCCCCGCGCCCCGACCGGGATCAGGTACCCTTGCCGGGCGTAGAGCACGTTCTCGATCAATTCATCAAACGCGGGCATCGTCTCCGCCGAAGTCCCCGTCACCAGTTGGTCGTACAACCCTTCGGGCGAGACAAACGGGCGGAGCAGGCGCATTTGCCGTTCCCGCTCGGCGAAGGCCCGCCAGTTGAGCAGGGCGAAGAACGCCGTCATCAGCAGGGCGGTGAGAAGCAAACTGTAAATGGGATGTAAATTGAGGGCGAACGCGCCCCCGACGAGGACGCTATACCCCGCGGCCAAAACGATCACCCGCCGCCAACCGCGTGCCAACCCCCGCCGGGGCAACGCCGCGCTGGTAAAAATCTCATACGCTACAAACGATTGCCCGATGACGAGAATGGCGAAGGCGAGCAAGCCGGAGATGAGCAGGTCGGCGATGGCGACGGTGTACGGGATTTGCGGATCGAGTAACCGCCCTTGCGCGTTGCCCACCACCCAAATCATCACCCCGCTCACGATCAAGACGACGAGCACAAGGATGATCGACGCGGCAATCAGCCACGGGCGGGCGCGGGTGCGGGCCTGTTGGCCGAGCGCACGGAGTGACGGGCCGGGGCGGGCGAGCGCATCCACGGACAGCCCGGTGCAGAGCAGGATGAAAAAAATATAGGCGAGAAAAATGAGCGGGATGCCCCCCAAACTGAGCGGGCTGGACAGGTTGAGTTCGGCGAGTTGTTCAAAAGAGGGGAGGAACGGGGAAAACAGCAGAGCGAGGAGCAGGATGGTGGCGAGGCCCCCCGTGAGGGCGAACCAGGGGCGTTGACGACGATGGAGCGTCGAAAAGCCTTCTGCCGGGGCTTTATCCCAATATCCGGCATACCACAACACCGCGACATACCACGCCAGCGGATTGAGCACGAGTGCAGGCCACCCCGCGCGCCACCAGAAATCAATCGAAGTCAGGGTGAAGGGGTTGCGCCCAATCCCGAAAATCGCCGTGTGACTGACGAAAAAAAACGCCCCCGCCAGAATCCCCCCGCCGATCAGCCACACCCCCCACGCCCGCCGCTCCGCATTCAGCAGAATCGTCAACCCCAACCAGACCAGCAAGATGGTGTTGAAGAGGGAGAGCGCGAGGATGGAGAAGTTGAGGAGGGGGGAGGAGGTCATGCGTGATAAAGTGATGAAGTGATAAGTAATGAGTAACGAGTAATGAGTAATGAGTAATTTTTACTCATTACTCATTACTCGTTACTCTTTATCCACTTCCCCCGCTCGTCCATCACCCTCGCCATTCCCTCCTCATCCCACATCATCAACCGTCCGGCGTGGACAATGAGGGCGGCGCGGGTGCGGGCGATTTTTTCGTCGGTGGCGGAGGTGGTGAGGCCCCAGGCGGTGTAGATTTGCCCGTTCACCCGGCTGATTGTGCGTTTGTCGCGGAACCCCATCCGGGCGGCGATTTGCTCGTTCGTCATCCCGGCGGCGAGCATTTTGGCGACCTGTTGTTCGTGCGGTTCGAGGAGGGCGAGCGGGTCGTGTTCGTCTTTGAGCCGGACTTCGTGGACACGGGTTTCGATTTCCGGGTCAATGAAACTGCGCCCGGCGACGGCGTCTTTGAGCAGGGGCAGGATCATGTCCGGGAGCAGGTAGTTGGATTTGCGGACGTAGGCGTAGTGGGAGAGAATGCCCGCTTGCCGAAAGGCGCGGTAGTAGGCGTCATCGTCTTGAATAGAGTAGAAGACGACGGGCAGGCGGGGAAATTCGCGGCGGATGGCGACGGCGGCTTCGATGCCGTTCATGTGGCCCGCGAGTTGCACGTCCATGAGAATGGCGTCTATCCGGTAGGCCGGATTGTCAATCCGGCTTACCGAAAATTCGAGCGCGTCTTCCCCGGACGCGCACGCGTGGACGACGCGCACCTGTCCGGTGGCTTCCAACCCCTTTTGGAGAGCGGGGCGGAGGTTGGGGTTGTCTTCGACGAGGAGGAGGGAGAGAGTCATGGGTGCAGTGATTTAGCGGTGGCGTAATGAGTAACGAGTAATGAGTAAAATTACTCATTACTCATTACTCGTTACTCATTAGTATAACAACGGAATCCCCAGCACCACAAACAGCGCCCACACCAAATAAATCACCGTCCCCACGCTGAAGGTCTTCTGCAAACCCGTGACCCAAGACAGGCCGGGGCGGAATTGGTTGTACAGCAAGGTGATCAGGATGCCGAGGTTGGCGAGATTCCAGCCGATGACGATGGTGCGATTGATGGTCAGGGTGCCTTCGAGGGTGCGGAAAACAATGGCGGTGAGGGCGTGCAGGCTGACGAGGACAGCCAGCGAGGCGACAGCGATGATGCCCCGGCGAATCCACGGGCGGATTTTTACAGGCAGGTCTTCTTCTTTGAGGGGGGACGCGCCGAGTAACAACCCCATCACGGCGAACAGCATTCCGTTATTAATGATGAGGACCTGGCGGTTTTCGATGGGGGCACGGAAGTTGAACGGGATCAGGGCGACGTAAATGACGAGCACCACCAACGTCGCGGGGAGCAGTAACCGCACGAGAATGGGCATTAACCGGCTGACGCCTTGCCCGAACGATTGGGCCGCGGGGTCGCGCAGGGGGTCGTACACGCTGGCGACGGCAATCACCGAGATGACGCCCGTCCCACCCGCGAAGATCAACCGGGCGACGGCTTCGGGAATCTCCACCCCCAGCGCAGAAAACATGCCAATCGAAACCCCGCTGAAAATCCCGCCCGCGATGGCGTACAACCCGGCAGTGACGAGCACTTCAAAGGATTTGAGAATGAATGCCAGTCGCGCTTTTTCGTCGTGACGCCCCAGCACGCTCCAGCCAATGCCGATCCAGGAAAGGAGCGCGACGTGGGGGATCGCCATGGTCAGATAGGTTTCCTGTAAATTGGTTCGCAGGATGGGATGGATGAAGTAGGCATACCCTGCGACGGCGAGTAGGCCCAACCCCGTCCAAACGGCGGGTAATTTGGCCCGTTTGCCCCCGATGAACAGGTAGGCAATGATGGCAAGGGCCGCGAGCGGGGCGCCGATCAGCCCCAGGACAGGAATTTGATCGAGCATGACAAACCGCTCATCGGACAACGCCCAGAAAATGAACCCGGTCAGGAGAGCGAGCGGCACAGCCACAAGCCAATTGATGCCGCGCTCGGTTTTTTCGTCCTCTTCCACGTGGAAAAGACGGTAATACCAGGCCGCGTAAAGCAGGTTGCCTGGAGTTTGTTCGTAACTGGTGAACAGCGCGGTTTTGAACGCGCCTTCCGTATGTTCCTTGCGAGAAAACTGGTACAGCGCCTCTAGCCCTTCGGCGTTGTCGTGGTTTTGTTGGATATCGATTAAGAATTCCATTGGTTCTCCTTTAAAAGTGTTCAAAAACTCGCTCCATACCTCCATTATCCCCTCCTTTTGCCCCACGTCAAACACTCAGGTGCTTAAAACGCGGGATTCAAGTCGTGGAATCCCCGCACGCGTCCGACTAAGATAGCGATATGAATACAACCATCCAACAAACCCCCAGGGACTTTCAGAACACGCTCACCCAACTCGCCGCCCAACGTGCCGATCCCAAAACGGGCTTTTTCGGCCCCAACACCCTCGTCTGGCAAGTGAACCGGGAACGGATCAACTACCTCGGCGGTTTGCGGGCGATCCTTATGCAGTTAGCCCACCCCGCCGTCGCGCAGGGCGTGGCCGAACACAGCAATTTTCAGCAAGACCCCCTCGGACGGTTTATCCGCACGATGTCGGTGGTGCAAGATATTTTGTTCGGCCCGCCGGATGCGGCGATCAAGGCGGCGACGCGGGTGTATGCGAAACACGCGCGGGTCAAAGGCATCCTGAGCGGAGGGTTGAGCGAACACGAGGCTTTGCGAAGTGGCAGTCGAAACCCGAAGTCGAAGGATGCCTCGCACCCGGATTCTGAGCAGTCCCCCGCACCCTTCGACTGCGCTGGACATGGGACAGGCGAGGAGATGAGCAATGTCCCGCTCCACTCAGGGTGCTACGTTCCCTCGATGGAAGGAATGGCCGCCCCCGCACCCTTCGACTGCGCTGGACATGGGACAGACGAGGAGATGAGCAATGTCCCGCTCCGCTCAGGGGGCTACGTTCCCTCGATGGAAGGAATGGCCGCCCCCGCACCCTTCGACTACGCTGGACACGAGTCAACTGGAGAGTCGGGGCATTTCCCGCTCCGCTCAGGATGCTGTCCACCAGATACTGGGAAGGGGGGACAGCAGGAATATTCCGCTCTCGACCCCGAATTGCTTCTCTGGGTCTATGCCACCCTGATCGACTCCCTGATGTTCATCCACGATGAAATCCTGCCGCCGTTGGGAGATGAAAACTGGGCGCGGTTATATGACGAAGGACGCCCGTTTGCCTACCTGTTCGGCGTCCCGGATGCGGTTCTGCCCCCCACGTTGGACGATTTCCGATCCTACGTGCGCGGGGTGGTGAACACGGTCGAGGTCACGGACACCGCGCGGGGGATGGCGCGGGCGGTCATCCGCTCGCCGCACCCGGTGTTTGGGATCAGCAACACCGTCCTCGCCGCGGGCACCGTCCCCGAACCGTTGCGCGAGGCGTTCGGTTTGCCGTGGAATGGCGCGGTGCGGGCGGGGTACGCGGTCGGGATCGGGGTGTTGCGTGTCGCGGTGCCGCTCCTCCCCAAAGGGTTACGCACCCACGCGGTCAACGGGGAAAACGATCCGATTGCCCGCCTCAAGACGCATTATTTGAAAAAACATGCCACCCACTCATAATTTCGGTTCGTAGTGAGGCATGCCAGTGCCGTTTTTAGGAGTGCGGCACTTCGCAAAGCCTTCGTGTCTCACTACGAACATCACGAATCACGTTGTGCGCCTCAAAGGGTTTGTCGTGAGGCACGCCAGTGCCGTTGATAAGAGCACGGCACTTCGCAAAGCCTTCGTGCCTCACTACGAACATCACGAATCACGTTGTGCGCCTCAAAGGGTTTGTCGTGAGGCACGCCAGTGCCGTTTTTAGGAGTGCGGCACTTCGCAAAGCCTTCGTGCCTCACTACAAACCTCACGTTTCACGCATCACGCATCAAGGAGTCCCTATGAAAGTCAAAATGATCCTCCCCGCCCTCACTGAGGCGAAAAGCCCGTTTTTCCGCCCGATCAAATATTCGTTGTTCCCGCCGCTGGGGTTGGCGACGCTGGCGGGGTACCTGGACCCCTCGGACGAGATCGACATTCAGGATGAACACGTCGAGACATTGAACCTGGACGATGAACCGGATTTGGTCGTGATTCAGGTGTACATCACGTCCGCGTTTCGAGCCTATCAGATCGCCGATCATTATCGAGCGAAGGGGGCGTATGTGTGCCTGGGCGGGTTACACGTCACGTCCCTGCCCGAAGAGGCCACCGCGCACGCGGACACGATCTTCCTCGGGCCGGGGGAGGACATTTGGCCGGAGTTTTTGCGAGATTTCCGGCGCGGGGTGGCGGGGGCGCGGTACGAGTCGAAAGTGCGAACGCTGATCGGCTTGCCCCCGATCCGGCGGGATTTGCTCAAACGGGAGTTGTACCTCGTGCCGAACTCAATTGTCGTTTCGCGGGGATGCCCCCATCACTGCGATTTTTGTTACAAGGACGCGTTTTTCCAGGGCGGGAAGGGGTTTTATACGCAAACGGTGGAAGCGGCGCTGGCGGAGATCAACCGTTTGCCGGGGCGGCATTTGTATTTCTTGGACGATCACCTGTTTGGCAATGTGCGGTTTGCGAGCGCGTTGTTTGAGGGGATGCGCGGGATGGGGCGGCTTTGGCAGGCTGCGGGAACAGTGCAAGCGATTCTCCAACAGCCGAAGATGCTGGAATTGGCGGTGGAGAGTGGGTTGCGAAGTTTGTTTGTCGGGTTCGAGACGCTGAACCCGAACAACCTCCGTGCCCAGAACAAGTATCAAAACCTGAACCGCGATTACCACGCGGCGATCCAACGCCTGCACGATCACGGGGTGATGGTGAATGGCAGTTTTGTGTTCGGGATGGACGATGACGACGAATCGGTGTTTGACCGGACGGTAGATTGGGCGGTGTCGCAGGGCATCGAGACGGCGACGTTCCACATCCTGACGCCGTACCCCGGCACCGCGCTCCATGACCGGATGGCGGCGCAAGGCCGGATTCTGCACAATGATTGGGATTTGTACGATACCCGGCACACGGTCTTCCGCCCGGCGAAGATGTCCCTGGAGGCGTTGGAGGCGGGGTATTGGCGGGCGTATGGGGAGTTTTACAAGTGGAGTTCGATCTTCAAAGGGGCGTGGGCGAAAGAGTTTTGGAGCGCGCGGCTCAGGCATATCGCGTACGCGGGCGGATGGAAAAAACTAGAGCCGATGTGGGATTTCATCATCCGGGCGAAGCGGGCGACGCGGATGTTGCCGGTGTTGGAGGCGGTGCTCGAAGGTAAACAGGTAAATAGGGTAAATAAAGTAGATAACGTAAATAGGGGAGAGGGGTTGGAAGGTGTGCGGGAGGGGGAGTGGATGGTGAATTGAGGCCCGCCCGGCGATGAAGTCGCTACGCTTAGGCCGGTCTACCAAACGACGCCCGTTGAAACGGGCTAAAGAAGCCGGATTGATCCGGCGTGGTTGAGTAGCCGGGGGATTCATTCCCCGGCGGGCCGAAATGGGCTGGGACGCGCGTGTCTGCTGGGCCACAGGTTCCGCCGTGCCCGCCCCGGCGATGAAGTACGCTTAGGCCGGGCTACGCCACGACGCCCGTTGAAACGGGCTAAAGAAGCCGGATTGATCCGGCGTAGTTGGGTAGCCGGGGGACTTCATCCCCCGGCGGGCCGAAATGGGCTGAGACGCGCGTGTTTGCGGTGACACAGGTTTTGCCGTCCCCGCCCCGGCGATAAAGCCGCTACGCTTAGGCCGGGCTACAAAACGACGCCCGCTAAACCGGGCTAAAAAAGCCGGATTGATCCGGCGTCGTTTAATAGCCGGGGGACTTCATCCCCCGGCGGGCCGAAATAACACAAGATCGCCGGATTAAAACGGGCTTCAACCCTGTGGCCGAAATGAAATTCATCGACGATTTGCAAATCTTTCATCAAGGAGTATCCCCATGAACAACGTCTTCACCATCATCCCCCAGTTTCTCAAGGACCCGGAGGCGTTTTACGAAAGCGTCCAGCGAAATGAAGGGCTTCGGGCCAAAGCCGTTTCGCTGTTTGTGTCTACGGTCGTATTTTTGGCGTTGTACGGATTTGTGACTGGGTTGTCACATAGCTTGTGGCAGGCGTTGTCCACGGCGTTGAAAATGCCGTTGCTGTTTTTGCTGACCCTGGCGTTCACCCTGCCCGCGTTGTATTTTTTCGCGCTGGCACTACTCAACATCCGGTTTTCGGTGGCGCAGGCGGGGGTCGTGGTGTTGAGCGGGATTGGAGTCGCGGCGTTTTTGTTGTTGGGTTTGTCACCGGTGACACTGTTTTTTGTGCTGACCTCGTCGAATTATGCGTTTTTCCAATTGCTGGCCGTGGTGTTTGTGGCGCTCAGTGGGGTGACGGGATTGTATTATGTGCTGAAGGGGTTTGTTTGGGTGGATAAAGAGCGCGAATTGACCAGTAACCCGGTCGGGAGCATGATTCTCCGCGCGTGGGTGGTGTTATACGGGTTTGTCGGGGCGCAGATGACGTGGCGGCTCAGTCCGTTGATCGGGGACCCGGACGCGCCGTTTTATTTCATTCGCCCTTCGCGGGATAACTTTTTTGTAGATGCGGTCCATGCGTTTCAAAATGCTTTGGGGCTTCAAACCACCGGTTCTTGGGTAAATGTGCTCGCGGTTCTGTTTTTTGCGGGCATGGTGGGGATGGTGGCGTTGGGGGTGGGGTTGTGGCTCGGCTCCAGGCAAAAACCTGTCGCCTCCACTGTATATTTGTCACCGCAACAAAAGCCTTTGGCTCAAAACCCGGCGCAATTGGCCCAGGAAAAATGATGAACACAAGACGAAATGCACGAATTTATTGGCTGATGATGCTCGTGATCATCGCGTTGGGCTTACCTTCGCGGACGATGCAAGCGCACCTACCGTCATGGTATGTCCAATATTTTGGGGACTATTTGTGGGCCATGCTCCTCTTTTTTGGGTTTGCGCTGATATTACAAAAGTCCAACACCCTCCAAGTCGCTATGACCACTTTGGTCTTCACTTATTGCATCGAAATCTCACAGTTGTTTCATCCGCCATGGCTGGAATATCTCAGAAGCATCAAATTGTTTGCGCTCCTGCTGGGATATAATTTCTTATGGGCTGACCTCGTGACGTATGCGCTGGGGATTTTTACCGGCGCGCTCATCGAGCATTTGCGCCTGCAAATCGTTTCATTTCGCCCAACCTGAGGACTTATGAAAAATATCCAATTTCGACTCGCTACCCCAACTGATTTTCTCGCCATCGCCAACTTTATCGAAGAACATAACCAAAATCCTGCCACCCACTGTATCCAATCCAGTACGGGGGAGGGGGCGGAGCATTTGCGGGAGGAGATGGAGAAATTGTATGCGGTGGGGGAGATGGTGTTCGCGGTTGCGGAGGGGGATGGGCTACTCTTGGGGGTGTTGGGGTGTGAATTTGCGGTGAGCGAGCGGCGGGGGTGGGTGCGGGGGCCGATCATCCCGTCGGGGCGCGGCGACCCCGCGGAACCCGGATTCACCCCGGTCGATTTCCCGGTCCTCGCGCGGGGTTTGTATCACGTGCTGGTTAACGCGCTCCCGTCGGAGATTATCTATCTGGATACGTTTTTGAATGTGGAGAATGTGCGCGGGCAGGCGTTTTATGAGATGTTGGGATTTGGGGTGCGAAGTCATCACCATGTGTATGTGGCGCTTGCGCCTGCGACGGTCAGCCCTCCGCGCCTGGTGTGTGAGCCGATGCGCCCGGAGCAGTTAGAAGCGGTGCGGGCATTGCACAATGCGGTGTTTCCGGGGACGCGCACAGGGGAGGATGTGTTGCAGGGGTTGGATGAGGATCATCGGGTGTGGGTGTTTGCGCCGGAGGGGGAGGTGTTGGGGTATGTGTTTGCGGTGATCGAATCCTGGGCGGAGGGGGGATATGTGGAGTTTTTGGGGGTGACAGAGTGGGCGCGGGGGCGTGGGGTCGGCGCGGCTCTGCTGGCGACGGCGTTGCATTGGTGTTTTGCGGCGCGTGGCGTGCCCGAGGTGGGGTTGACGGTGGAGGATGGGAATGTGAATGCCCGCGGGATGTATGAGCGCGCGGGGTTTCGGCTGAAATACTCCGGGGTGAATCAGCGGTTGGAACGAGCGTAGACATTTTTTTACCACGAAGGTCACGAAGGAACACGAAGGGGATTCAAAAACCTTTGTGGTAACTACTCAGATTTATAATGGGAGCATCCTGAGCGGAGCGGTAAATGGCCCATGTCTTGGCTTTATTTTTGTCTAGCGTAGTCGAAGGATGCGGGTCCGGCTGAGTAGTTATCCTTTGTGATCCTTTGTGGACTTTGTGGTGCAGAATGAATCTTTCCAAAAAACCTGCTTTTCTTAAACTTCGATGGCTGATCTGGCCGCAAATTGGGTTGGCGCTGTTTGCCACGGTGATTGCTTATCTTGACCTGCTCCCGCGGGAGTGGCTGGCGTGGCCGTACTCGGACAAGGTGTTGCACTTTTTTTTGTTTGGGTTGGTGGCGTTTTGGCTGAGGTTTTGGAGTCCGCAGACGGGGTCGTTTTGGAAACAGAATCTGCCGGTGATCCTTCTGTTGGCTTATATCTTCACCGAGGAATGTTTTCAATCTCTGTCGCCGTATCGGTCGTTTGATTTTGTGGATATGGGGTGTGATCTGGCGGGGGTGTTGGTGTTTTGGGGGTTGGGGAAAAGGTTGGTGAGTGGTAAGTCTCAGAAGGCGTCTGAAAACTCCCGGCCCAAACTCTAAAGGTTTTCCCTGGTTGGCGAATAACCCTAAAAATCCTCATGTTTAGGCTGGAAACGTGTCCCAAAGAGGTAAAAAACCTTTAGGGGTTGAGTTTTAAAGGTGCGCCCAAACGGAGGAATGGCATACGTTCGCATCGTTTATTTGTTTGCACTGGAAGGCAGAAATGGGCATTCCCATTTTTTTTGAGGGGACTATAATATTTTGCATACTCTTCAACCCAGGAGGACAATTCCTTGAAACCCCTTTTCCACAATTCTTTGCACAAACTTCTGACCCTTTGGGGGATGAGTCTGTTGGTTGTGCTGACGGCTTGTTCCGCTCCCGTCCCAACTGCTACGACCCTCCCTCCCACCGAGGTGCCTCCTCTGCCCGCGGCGACGTTTACATCAACCGCCACATTCACGCCCCTGCCCACGGAGACGCCAACTGAAACCCCGACACCGTCTGCAACGTTGACATTGACGCCGACACCGACGGAAACTCCCTCCCCAACCGCAACGCCTGAACCGCTCGTCGCCTTGATTTTGGAAGATCGTACCAATATTTTTGATGGGCCGGGTAGTAATTACAATTACCTGGCGACGTATTCACAAGGTTTAAAGATTCAAGTCGTTGGACGAAGTGAGGAGGGGGATTGGCTGGTTGTGATTCTTCCTGGCGGTATCCAGGGATGGGTGGCATTCGAAAAAGTTGAGTTTGCTAATCCGGTGGAGAGTTTGGTGGCTTATGAGGCAGGGCCTGTTCCTCCGCCTACTCAGATTCCAACCCCTGTGCCCCAAGTATCTATCACACCTTATTATGGAATAAAGCCAGGGCCTTATGAAATTACGGTTTGGAATTTTAAGCCTAACGAGCATATAACCATCCGAATTATCTATGCTCAAACCGGTGGACAGGATGCGAGAGGCTTTTTTACGACGGACATTGATGGGAAATATACGGTGACTTTATACAGCCGAGGAAGTGATCAAGATGGATTGTATTATGTCGTTGTAGAAGGGGGCGAAGGTTCATTTGCCCAAACAGAATTCTATATAGGTATTCCTCCGGGAACCGACAATTAGAAATAGGTGTAATGAAGATGTATAAATTATTCCCTTTTTATATCTATCGATTGGTAATGTTGGCAATGGCGCTGATTCTTGTCGCATGTAGAACAAACCTCGACGAAGATAATCTGACAACAGAAATAACCTTTTCAACAACCCAAGCTTCGGTCACTTTGGTTCCTGAGGCAACTCAGACATTTGAGTATACCCTTACACCTACAATGTCCCCTACCCCAATATTAAAACTGACTCCCACACCCCTCGCTTCGCAAACGCTAACACAGGCCCCTACTCCTACAGAAACCCCCATCCCGATTGCAATGATTAAGACTGAAATTGCGAATTTACGAACAGGCCCTGGTGAGGTTTATCCAATTATCGTGAGTTTTTCAAAAGGTGTTTCGTTAGAAATTCTGGGACGGAATATAGAGTCAACCTGGTTTTTCGTGGATTTTAGCTTCGACCAAGCAGGTTGGATATCCATAGACGCAGTAGAAATTTCTGGAGATTTGAGCATTTTCGCTATCGTAGAACCACCACCAACGCCTGTTTTCCCCACGCTTACGCCTACTTTATCCCCCATGGGGGTAACTATTGAAAAGTATGAGGATTCAGACAAGATCATTTTAGTTTGGGTAACAGGCTTAACGCAAGGTGAAAAGTTTACTGTTAACGTGATCTCATATGGGACCATCCTCATCACAAGAACAGGGAAAGCGTGGTCAGGAAAAGGCTCTGGAAACGCATATCTTGACTTAAGGGATCTTCCACCTGGAACTTATACGATAACGGTACGTAGTGAGGCTGGGCTTTTTGCACAAACGAGCTGGAAAATAACGAATTGAAAAAGAAAAGGCGTTCTGTCCGTCGGCCTATTGGTATTCTCAATTTCTGAATAACGAGCAATTGCCCTTTCCCCCCATTTTCGGGTATCATAAAACTAACCAACTACCCCTTCAGGAGGCCCCCATGCACCACTTTGTCCGCGATTGGATGAAAACCCCCATCATCATCATTGACCCCGACAGCAGTGTCTCCCACGCCCTCACCCTCATGCGACGGCGCGGCATCCACAGCCTCGTCGTAGACATCAACGCCGAAAAAAAAGGCTACGGCATCCTCACCTCCACCGACATCCGCGACAAAATCATCGCCGCAGATCGTAACCCCGCCGAAACCACCGTCCGTGAAGTGATGACCGCCCCCGCCATTACCGCCCACCCCGACTGGACCCTCGTCCAATGCTCCCAAACCATGCAAACCTACGACTTCCACCATCTCCCCGTCGCCGATGACGCCGGAAACATCGTCGGCATGATCTCTGCCACCGACCTGTTCACCGCCGCCGAAGAAATCGGCTGGGGCAAGGCGTAGCGACAAGTCCGAACCGCCTACGTGTTCCCCACCGGAACGCGTAGGCGCGCCTCGGTCACTCCACATGGGCTTCAACCCACGCGCCGCCCAAGAACTGGACCTCCTCCTCCAGGAAGGCCGGGCGGATACCCCCCTCCTCGTTGACGGGCTGGTCAACCTCTACGCCAACGAACTCTTTCGGTTCGCCTGGGCCTTCCTCGCCCCGGACACCCACAGCCCCATTATTCAACGCCTCCTCGCGCGTCGCATCGTCACGCAAGCGCTCGCAGACGCCCTCCGCCAATTGCGCCGTTTCCAGGAACAACCCGGCACCTTCCTCTGGCTCCTTGCCCTCACCTACCAACACCTCCCGCCGGAACCCCGACCCGCCCTCCCCGCGCTCGCCAGATACCTCCACACCGTCCTCAACCTCCCCCCCGAAGACATTGCTTATATTTTAAACATCTCCGAACGGCGCGCCGCCGCGCTGACAGAACCCACCCCCGAACCGCCCCCCGCGCCCGCGCGGGAGAGCGCCCCTGTTTCCGCGGGATCACGCGCCGCGTTTACCCCCCTGACCCCGAACGAGATCACCGCCCTGATCGAGCAGGTCCAACCCCGTCCGGGTGCGGAATCGCGCGGGGGGAACTTCACCCTCGCCCTCCCCCGGTTTTTCCGCGAGGGTGCCCTGATGGGGCTTGCCCTCCTCATTTTTATCACCCTCGTGCGGGCTGTTCCCAACACCGTCTTCCAACTCCCCACCCCAATCCCCTCGCCCACCCCCAACCGGACCTCCACCCCCGATTGGGAATCCACCCCCCTACCGATCCCCACCGCCGCAACGCCTTTCCCCTCGGACGTTTTGTACGAACCCGAAAATCCATATTTGATCTGGCATCAGACCCAAATTCTTCAGGATGAAGGAGCGCTGATCCTGAGCATGGCTTTTTCCCCCACAGACCCTTTGCTGGCCCTTGGAACGAATCAAAGCACGGTCAATTTGTGGGATACCACCACGTTTGAGGCGAGACAAACGCTCGAAGGCCATACGGGCGGGCTTCAGAGCCTGGCTTTTTCCCGGGATGGGACGTTGTTGGCGACCGGTGGCGGAGATGGAACGGTCCGGTTGTGGGAGATGCCCTCCGGGGTCCTGTTGCAAGTCCTGGAAGGGCACCCGCGAGTCATTACCGGCTTGAACTTTTCTCCCGACGGGGGCACGCTTGCGGTCACAGCGGGAAAAGAACTTTGGGCCTGGCGGGTGGAGGATGGGGAGGATGGGGTCAACCTCGCGACCTACACACCTTTTGATGGGGTATTGTACGGGGTGCGTTATTCTCCGGACGGAAAGATTTTGGCTGTGAGCGAGTCGGATGGGACCGGATGGCTTCTGCGGGCGAGCGACGCTTTCCCATTGTTTTCTTTCAGAATGAATAGTTATGCCTTGACCGATAACCCGATCTTGTTTTCACCGGATGGAAATTATTTTCTCTTCATTTCCAGGGAAAATCAGATCATGGTCGTTCGGCTCAAAGGGGATGGCGTCCAGGCGGATACCCCCTTTGCCTCCCCCTTTGAAGGGGAAATTGTAAAAATCCTCTTCAAAACCGCCGAAAACAGTACCGGCCCTAGCCTCCGAAACCTTGCCTATTCCCCGGATGGGAAATTTCTCGTCGCCACGACCGAATATGACGCCATTTATTTTTGGGACACGGCCACCTGGATGCCTTCGCAAGCCCCCTTGCGTCAGAATATGTACGGGACCCAGGGGCGTCTGCTTGCCCTGGCCTCGGATAGCCAGATGATGGCCGTCAGTCGTCAGAATAATACTGCTGTGGAAATCTGGCAATTAGAAGATATTTCCGCGCAGGTCGCGCGCTTGCCAGAGCCGCGTTATTTCCAACGCTTAACATCGGATCTCTATCGTTGGACAATGACCTATCCAGATGTAAACGATGCTTTCTTTGATGAAAACACCATGAACCTTGAAGAGGCGAGTGCCGAAGCAGGGTTTACAGTGAAGATTCCTTTGCTTGAAGTGTTGGAAGGCGATCATCTTTTTGAGAGTGTCCTTTATGATCCGAATACCCAAACGGTTTACGCAAATATTTGGTCGATGAACGATCCGGGTCTGCTCGCGGGGTTTTCCCTGTTGCAACGAAAAGTGGACCCCGCAGACCCGAAAACGATACCCAGTCCATTCTATTTATTCTATATGGGGGCCGATCAAGTCGGCACATCGGCCATTATCGAACCGGTTGAAATCGGCGATCTGTATGGGGAAATGAGCTTTGGAAATTGGGCTTTTGTGGAGGAAGAAAATTTTGGGGTTTGGAACGAAGATTTTCAGCCAGGGGATGTGTTGTCGCTGGTGACCCGTTGGAGCGGGGAATTGGACACGTTGAGATTGCGGTGGATGGAAGGGGATATTCTGTATGAAATCAACGCCTCTTCGGACCCGCTGTATACGGACCCGCGCACCGTCCGAGAAGCCCTCCTGCTCCTGGCCGCCAACATGATCGTCCCCGAACGGACAAACGCTATCCCGTTTACTTATACCATCCAGCCAGGGGATACCTGCCTCGCTCTAGCCGAGCGCTTCCTGACCACGGTGGAGACGCTGGTTTTGCTCAATGAGCTAAACCAAGACTGTACTTTGATCGCCGGACAAACGCTCGAAATTCCCTTCCCACCCGATCCAAGGACGAGCACCGATCTCAACTGCGACGGCCAGGAAGAAACGGTGGTCTTCCTGCGAGATGAGGATGACCCAACGCTCATCATCGGGGCGGCCCTGGATGTTGCCACCGGTGAGAATATTCGGTACCGAGCCTGGATGCATACTGTGACCGATATGGACGTGGCCAGCATCCGGGAACCTGAGCTGTTTTTTGTGGATGATTGTCAACAATTGATCATTTTATCGGGCGGTACCGCGACCGCGTCCCGTACCCGTGTGTTTCAGTGGGATGGCAGTTCGATGTGGCCTATCTTGGACGTCCCGGGCATCCCCGCCTCCCCGGATGGGACCCTCGCCTCGCTCGAACAAGCCGCGGACGGTTTGTTCGTTCTCCCGATCATCGAATATGTTCCGAATCTCTATCCCGCCGCGGGGCCATGTCCCAACGAGGTCACGGATTACACCTGGAATGGGACTCGTTTTGAAGCCGGGGAAACCAGAACCGTGTTGGGCGTGTGTGTGGAAGCCGCGCCTTAACCGTTTCAAGCTCACCTTTTTTTTCGAGTTTTACCTCTTTGAGCGTGAGTAATTCCCAATTTTGTAGGGACGACTTCCGTCGTTAGGGGCAGTAAACGATTGAAATCGTCACTACAGTCC
>WBZL01002555.1_pt1 | contig 17663 bp, 14 predicted proteins | sample 5204291 | NCBI WGS metagenome assembly WBZL01 (sample SAMN12344345, study PRJNA552823) | activated sludge metagenome | biome: Activated sludge suspended growth; feature: Nitrification reactor; material: Wastewater; isolation source: activated sludge from nitrification reactor of wastewater...
AGCGGCAACGGGCTGCGGATTTTTGCCCGCTATTTGTGGGATGCGGGGTACGTAAACGGCCGTTTTTTCACCCTCCACATCAACAACGAACCGATCCCGGTGGAAATTCTCGACGACGGGGCGCGGCAGATGCGACTGGCGCTGGGGCGGGCATCGTTTAGCAGCACCGCTCTGCCGATGGTGGGGCCGGCGCGGGAGGTGGTGGGTGAGAAGGTTGAATTTGGTGGGGAACGGTGGGCAATAACGGCCGTTTCCGTTGGCAACCCCCACTGCATCATTTTCACCGACCAGCTTGACGCGATCCACCGGCTGGGGCCAATGATCGAAACCGCCCCCCATTTTCCCCAGCGTACCAACATCCATTTGGTGCGGGTGGTGGATGACCACACCATTGAAATGGAAATTTGGGAGCGTGGCGCGGGCTATACGCTGGCCTCCGGCACCTCATCCAGCGCGGCGGCAGCGGCGGCGATTCGCAACGGCTTTTGCCACAGCCCGGTGACAGCCCACATGCGCGGCGGCTCGGCGCAAATTTTTGTGGACGCGGCGTGGCAAATTGAGCAGGTGGGGTCAGTAACGGCCGTTGCCGTTGGCGAATTGGCAAACGATTTAGAGCAAGAACTTACAATCATTCATCAAGGTTTGGTTATGTCAAACAACCAGCCTTAATCATTAGACAATGACTCAAGAAACACCCCCTCCCGACACCCTAACCACCCAAATTGGCGTTCTCACCCGCCGTGAAGTCGAAGCCCGCATCCTCAAACCCATCATCGAAGCACTTTGCGCCGAATTTGACCGCGAGCAGGTGCTAACCATTGTCCGCGACACCATTGTCCGCATCGCCCAGGAGCAAGGAGCCGAGCTGGCTCAACTTATGGGCGGCTGCACCGCCACCCACTTCCTCAATTCGCTGCAATATTGGACAAAGGACAACGCGCTGGAAATTGACCTGCTGGAGCAAAGCGAGCAAAAGCTGTCGTTCAACGTCACCCGCTGCCGCTACGCCGAAATGTACCGCGCCCTTGGCCTGGGCGACCTCGGTGCCACCCTCTCCTGCAACCGAGATTTTGCCCTCATTGACGGTTTCAACCCCGACGCCACCCTCACCCGCACCCAAACTATCATGCAGGGCGCACCCCACTGCAATTTCCGCTACACATTTCCCCTGTAGAGACGCAAAATCTTGCGTCTGTTGTCAAGACACAAAATTTTGCGTCTCTACGATGTTGTTTCACGGCAGCAGCACCACCTTGCCAATGTTCTTGCGCTCCTGCAAATAATGGTGCGCCTCGGCCGCCTGCTCCAGCCGAAACGTGCGGTCAATGTGTGGCCGGAACAGCGCCTCGTCATACCAGGTAATAATTTGCTGCATCCACTGCCGCTGCAAATCCATCTGATGCCACAAATTGGGCCAGCCCACCCCAATCACCCCTTTGTTGTCGGCCATAAGCTGAAACGGGGTGTAAAATGGCACCCGCAGCCGCAGTAGCCACCAGCTTAGCCAGGATCGCCGCTGCCCGGTGGCTGCCCCACGTACCCCATACAAAATCAGCCGCCCCGACGGCCGTAAAAGCCGGTAATTTTTCTGCCAATCCAGCCCGCCGTTGCAGTCCAGAACAATCTGCACTCCGCGCCGTCCCGTCAAATCGTTGATCACCCGTTCATAATCCTGATTGCGGTAATCAATGACGTGGTTTAGCCCGCGCTCCTGCAAAAAGGCGTGTTTGTGTGGCGAAGCCGTGCCAAAGGTAGTGGCTCCCACAATTTTGCAAATATCCAGCGCCGCCAACCCCACACCGCCCCCCGCGCCGTGAATCAACACCATGTCGCCAGAGCGCAGTGACCCCATCACCACCAGCATTTGATACGCCAGTAAATAGCTGAGTGGTAGTGCCGCCCCTTGTTCCGCATTCATCCATTGCCACCGCTTAAAAAGCTGCTGGTGCGGCACGCAGACGACATCGCTGTAGCCATGAAAGCGGCTAAAGCCAAAAACGGCGTCACCTTCCTTAAAATCCGGCACCCCTTGCCCCACCAAATCAACGCGGCCGGCAATTTCAAAACCGGGTACGTAAGGCGGGTGCGGGGCATAGACATCCAGCCCCATTCGCCCCATGACATCGGCAAAACCGACGCCGCAGGCTTCCACCCGCACGCGAACCTCGCCGGCCGCCGGGATGGGGTCGGGGGATTCGCGCAGATGCAACACGTTGGGCAAACCATGTCGGGTAATCCACACTTGCTTCATGGCGCGAGTATATCAGATAGTTGACAAGCGATCTGGCTTATGTTAGCTTTTTTAGACAAAGAAGGATCAATTTATGCCACATATTGCCACGCTTGAAAGCGGTTCCTCGGTGCAGCGCGATGGGCTGAATCATCAAGCAATTGAAGATTATCTAAAAACAATTTATACCCTGGCGGAAGCCGAGTCACCGGTTAGTACGTCGCGGCTGGCGGAAGCGCGGCAGGTGAAGCCTAGCTCTGTAACCAACATGATCCAGCGGTTGGATAAGCTAAAGCTGATTCACTATGAGAAACATTATGGGGTGACGTTGACCCCCCACGGCCGCAAAATTGCCCTGGAAGTGATTCGCCACCATCGCCTGATTGAGCTGTATCTGATTGAAGCGTTGGGGTTTAGCTGGGACGAGGTGCATGAGCAGGCGGATATTCTGGAGCATGTGATTAGCGAAAAGCTGGAGGAGCGTATTGCGGCGGCGCTGGGGCATCCCACGGTTGACCCGCATGGCGACCCGATTCCGCAGCGGGATGGGACGATCATTACGGTGGAAATGCAGCCGCTGTCTAGCCTACAAGCTGGGGATGAGGGGGAAGTGGCACGCATCCCTAATGATGAAAACAGTGAGATGCTGCGCTATCTGGCGCAGTTGGGGCTGGTGCCGGGGACAACGGTGAAGGTGCTGCAGGTGGCACCGTTTGATGGCCCGCTGACGCTGCTGGTAGATGATGTGGAGAAGGTGGTGGGTTATGCAGTGGCAACGGCCGTTTTAGTCACCACGCCCGATGCTTAATCCCCATTTCCCATACGCATCACGCCAATTCCGACATACAATTGTACCCAACAGGTAGCCCCGCTATACTTGGGGTTTCATTGACCTGGGAGTTGTATGCTAGATCAAACGATTACGGAGAACCCCTACAGCTTCTCGACACCGGCGGGAAACGGCCGTTTATTTGTCGAGCCAGCACCCCTTCTCACCTGGTTAACCGAGCATCTCGCCGACCCGGATGGGGTAATTCTCCTATACGGTCAGCCCCGCATCGGCAAAAGTTCCCTGCTGCTGCACCTGCTGGATCACCCCCTCAACCCCCATCTGCTGCCCCTTTACTTTGATCTGACAGCCCTCAACACCGACAGCCTGGCCGTTTTTTTGTATGATTTGGTGCAAACGGCCGTTAATCAACTCCAGGATCACCGCATCCACCTGCCCGCGCCAGACCAGGATTACTTTATTGCCGACCCCATCAAGGCCTTCACCCAGGCATTCATCAACCCCTTGCGCCATAGCGAACTGGAGAAAACCCCGCTGCTGCTGTGCGATAACGTCGAAGCCATCCTGTCCGCGCCCAATCTGCCAGATAGCATTGGCAGCCAGCTTTACGACAGCATCCACCAGGTTCACAACGGCCAAATCATCTGCACCCTCACCCACAGCAACGTCCAGCCGCCGCTCGATGCCCTGCTCCAGCTTGGCTGCAACACCCACCGCTTTATTCCCCCACTCAGCTACGAAAACGCCTCGCACCTAATCCGCTACCCCGTCAGCTATCCCGTCGTGAAAGATGTCGTAGACTACATCTATCAGCTCACTCAGGGACACCCATACGATATTCAGCTTCTTTGCCACGCCCTGTACGAACGGTACCAACTGCGTAATCTGGGGCAAGTGACCGTGGCCGATGTCATCCAGGTCAAAAAAGGGACACTCCACAACGCCAACTTTCAGGCCGCCCTGCCCCTGCTTCCCGCCTACAGCATCAGTCCCGATCAATCCGGCCGGCGCACGGTGCGGCGCACAGCAACCAAAAGCGGTACACGGGCAAGAACGGCCGTTTTTGCCACCGCCGCCTTCACCACCCTCTGCCTCCTCACCCTGCTCATCTCCACCATCTTTGTCGCTAATCCCGCCCAAATTCTGCAAGCCATCGGGCTACGCTCCACCACCCCCAACATCATCGCCACTCCCATCATCATCACCAGCACCCCGCTGCCCACCAGCACCCCACCCCCCACCAGCACCCCGCTGCCCACCTACACGCCGCAGCCCACCAGCGTCATCGTCTGGACAGCCACGCCCACCGCCACACCCACCGCCACACCCACCGCCCGCGTTGTCAACAACGTGCTGCACCGAGAAATTGATGGAATGCCGATGATCCAAATCGCCGCCGCCACCTTTCTCATGGGGTCGCCGCCGGGCGAATTCCTCACCGTCCCCGACGAGCTACCACAGCACGAAATTGCCCTCAGCAGCTACTTCATAGACAAATTCGAGGTCTCGGTTGCCCAATACGCCACTTTCCTCAACGCCATTGGCGGCTATGAGCGTGCCTGTGACGGCGTAGACTGCGCCTCGCCCCGCGAGCTGGCCGGGGAAAGCAGCTACCTGGTACTGCAAGATTTTGGCGATGGCACAGGGCAATATACGGCCGTTACCGGCTTTGCCAACTACCCCATCAATCACGTCAGTTGGTACGGTGCCAATACCTACTGCCAATATGTGGGCGGCCGCCTACCCACCGAAGCCGAATGGGAATATGCCGCTCGCGGCAGCGACGGCCGTATTTACCCCTGGGGCAACAACTCACCCACGCCAAATCTGGCCGTCTTCCAAAGCGAAAATTACGACAATCTAAAGCCAGTAGATGCCCTACCAGATGGAGCCAGCCCCTTTGGAGTTTTTGGCATGGCCGGCAGCATGTGGGAATGGGTCAACGACTGGTATGGGGAAAATTATTACCAAAACAGCCCCCGGCAAAACCCGCAGGGGCCGGATGAGGGGCTAACCCGCGTGGTGCGCGGTGGAGCCTGGCCGTTTAACATTGGCAGCGACCGGCTGCGCACGGCCAACCGTAACGCCATCGAGCCGACTTTCCGCAGTTCTTCGGTTGGTTTTCGCTGCGCTCGCGATGGGTAGATATAGGAATTTACGGCCGTTTACACCTCCACCCCTTGCCAGCCAACCACAATCCTCGTATGATTAGAGCCTGTACACAAAAGCTAGTACCTTATGAGCAAAACACCTGGACAAAAAACAAGAGCTTTGTCGCCAACAGGCGTTAGTAGCTGGTGGTCAGAAAAACAGACGACCCTTAACTAGCGACCAGCAACCGGCGGCTTGTCCACATCAGGAGAAGAAAGAGGCATGAGTGACCAACCCGAACAGCCGGCCATCACCCCCGATTTACTAGACATTTTACGCTGCCCCGTCGCCGTTCGCTCCCAAGCATATGGAAATGATCCGGGACGTCTGGAACTTGTCCACAACTGCTGGCTGGTCTGTGCCGACTCTGGGATGAAATACCCGGTTCGTGACGGAATTCCAATCATGCTTATTGAAGAAGGGAAGAAATGGCAAGCCACCTCGGTCTCTGACTTACCTGTCCCGCCGCCAGCATCCAGCTAACTTTTCACAGCCGCATCATTGTTCCAATCTTGCAGCCCGCACTTTGGCAGCGGGCTTACGATTTGTTTGGCAACCATTCGCAGCAGTATCGAACGTCAGCCATAACGTCGTACCCTACCTCAGGAAACCACGACCTATGAAAACCATTCTGCACATCGAAGATTATCACGCCAACAAAATCCTGATTGAACGGGTTTTACGCCCCTACAGCTACCGCCTACTCCACGCCCCGGACGGGCAAACGGGCGTCTCTTTAGCCATTGACGAAAACCCGGATCTCATTCTCATTGACATGGGGCTGCCCGACATTGACGGCGCAACCGTTGTAACCTTGCTGCGCCAGATACCCGACCTACAGCACACCCCCATCGTTGCCATCACCGCCTGGCCCGCTGACCGCGCTACCGAAATGGCTCAACGCTATGGCTGCGACGGCTGCATCCTCAAGCCCATCAACGTTCGCTCCTTCCCTGATGAGCTTGCACGCTATTTCAAGTAGCAAAGGCACCTTATGAACTATGGATGTTTTTTACCAACCAACAATTGCACACCCATTCGTCATCTCATCCCATGAGCCAGCCATGGATCTCGTTCCAGCCGACCACTTCACCTACGAAGAGCTAACCGACGCCTATAACCAGACCCGCGTGGACTATCTGGTGCCTATGCCCATGAATGTTGCCCGGCTCAAAGAATATACCCGCGTCTACGACGTGGATTTACAAGGCTCTTGCGTGGCGACGATTGACAATGACATGCTGGGGCTGGGCATGTTGGGGGTACGCCACAACCGTAGCTGGATAACCCGCCTGGGCGTGCTGCCTTCCGGTCGTCGTCATGGCACCGCCACAGCCATTATGGAAACGCTTATCCAGCAGGCGCGACAGCGACAGCTTGATCAAGTGTGGCTCGAAGTCATTCAGGGGAACGCACCGGCACACACGCTTTTTTGCAAAATGGGGTTCCGCGAAACCCGTGAACTCATTGTGGCCCGCCGCCCCCCCAACCCTAACAGCAACAATGGCTATGCCGACCAGGTAAAAAAAGTAACGGCACTTGGTCATGATGAGGCCATTGCCTTGCTGGCCGGCCGTCCCCAACGAGCAAACTGGCTCAACGAAACCGAAACCATGCGCAACATCCGCAACTTGTCGGCGCTAGTGGTGGAGTTCACAAACGGCCGTAAAGGGTGGGTTACCTATCACGCCAGCATTCTCCAACTCACCCGCATCATCGTCGAAGTCGAACAAGGCGACATCACCGACACCACCGCCGCCATCCTTTCCGTCCTTCACGAACGGTACCAGCACCAGGACGCCAAAACCGAAAACCTGCCCGACGACGACCAATGGCAAGGGTTTGTCCAGGTTGGCTACTTCGATTCATTCCGCCGCATCGAAATGGTGAAAAATTTAACTGAATAACGCCCTGGTGGTACAATTTACGATGGCTGATAGGTATCAAAAACGCTGGCCGTTTACCAGCCATAAACGTGCCAACGCATCAAACAAAAATCGTAAATCTCATGACCACAATTTCCCCAACTACTGTAAGTTCTGCCGCCACCCGGTTGGCCGGCATTGTTAACAAAACACCCGTACTCACCTCTCGCACTCTCAACGACCTGACTGGCTGCACCGTTTATCTAAAGTGTGAAAATTTCCAGCGCGTTGGCGCGTTTAAATTTCGCGGTGCCTACAACGCCCTAAGCCAGCTTAGTGACGTTGAAAAAGCGGCCGGTGTTATCACCCATTCCAGCGGCAACCACGCCCAAGGGGTGGCTCTGGCCGCCCGGTTGCTGGGCATTGCCGCCACCGTCGTCATGCCCGACGATGCCCCCGCCAACAAAAAAGCGGCCACCGCCGCCTATGGTGCCACCATCGTCACCTGCGCCGCCGTTGACCGCGAACAAGTCACCGCAGACCTGATTGCCCGGCATGGCTACACCCTCATCCACCCCTATGACAACGACAACATCATTATCGGGCAGGGAACGGCCGCTTTTGAACTGTTCAACGAAGTCGGCGAGCTAGACGTGCTGTTTGTCCCCGTTGGCGGCGGCGGGCTGATCAGCGGCAGTGCGTTGGCAACCGCCGCCCTGTCGCCCACCTGCCGCGTCGTCGGCGTAGAACCAGCCATCGCCGATGATGCCAACCAATCCTGGCGAGCGGGCGAAATCATCACCTTCCCCCACGTTCCCAACACCATCGCCGACGGCCTCCGTACCCGCCACATTGGGGAACGCAACCTGGCCGTCATGCGCCAACACGTCCACGACATGGTGACGGTCAGCGAAGACGACATCATGAACACGCTGCAATTCCTCTGGTCGCGGCTCAAAATCGTTGTCGAACCCAGCTCGGCTGTGGCCCTGGCCCCGCTTTTCACCGGCCAATACCCGCTGGCAGGCAAACGAGTGGGAGTCATTCTCAGCGGCGGCAATGTGGACGTGGCCGCCTGCGGCTTTTTCCACAAATCGGCCGCCAAAGAAGCCATTGCCCCGAAAGCAGCGGCCAGCAGCGAGCCGGCCGAAACCACTCTGCCCCCAACCAACCAACCCCGCATCCTTGTCACCACCGAGCTGGATGAGCTGGCGTTGGCAGTTTTGCAAGAAACGGCCGTTATTGACACCCTCCTACACCCCAGCAAGGAAGAACTCCTCCATCGCATCGGCGACTACGAAGCCATTCTTGTAGACGGCCACACCCCGCTCTCAGGCCAGGTCATCGAATACGGCCACAAGCTCCAGGCCATCGCCTCCACCAGCCCCTGGCTCGACAACATCGGCGTCTCCACCGCCCGTTCGCTGGGCGTAGAAATTTACAACGCCCCCGGCAGCAACGCCGTCACCATTGCCGAACACACCCTGGGGCGGCTGCTGCGGCTTGCCAGCAAATTTGGCGATGACCGACTGGCGGGCAAAACGCTGGGAATTATTGGATTTGGACATGTGGGCAAGCAGGTCGCCCGCCGCGCCCAGGCGTTTGACATGCGAATTCTGGTCAACCAGCCCCGCCTGACCCCGGAACTAGCCCTGGCAGCCGGGGTGGAAGCGGCCGACCTGCATGAACTGCTGGCACAATCTGATTTTGTGACGCTCCACGTGCCGTTTCGCCAGGAAACCGATGCCATCATTGGGCAGCGGGAAGTTGCCATCTTGCCGTCCGATGCCTACCTCATCAACACCGGCCACACCGATTTGGTGAACGAAGCGGCGTTGCTAGAGGCGTTGCAAAACGGCCGTTTAGCCGGTGCCGCCCTTTCCGACATTCCCGAAGCATTGGTTGAGCCATCGGCCACGGCCGTTGCCCTGCGGCAACACCCCCGCGTGCTGGTGGAAAAACACATCACCAAAATCATCAAACCGCGCCCACAAACGGCCGTTATCGTCGCCCGCGAACTCGCCCAGGCCCTGCAGCGTGAACGCGCCGACGAAAGCCTGTCGCTCCAGCTAGTTCCCATCGAACTGGTGGTGCCGCACGAAGAAACAGATGCCAAACGGGTGTCGCGGCTGATGGAGCGGCTGGAAGCCGACGGCCGTTTAGTCAACCCGCCCATCACCACCTACTGGAAAGGCAAGTACGTCATTCTCGATGGTGCCACCCGCTTTACGGCGTTTAAAGAGCTGGGCTACCCCCACATCATCGTCCAGGTGGCCTCCACCAACCGGGATGGCGTACAGCTTCACACCTGGTACCACGCCATTTCCAGCGAACGGCCGTTTGCCGAACTGCAAACCGAACTGCAAAAAATAGACGGCCTCACCCTCACCCCCCTCGCCGCCGCCGACATACCCGCCGTCTTCCGCCGCCCCGATGCCCTCTGCTACTTCCTCGACCCGGCCGGCAATGCCCTGCTCGCCACCGCCCCTGCCGATGACAACCAGCTCACCACCATGAACCAAATGGTGCAATGTTACAACCAGTGGGGCAGCGTTGAGCGCACCCTGCTCACCAACCCCAGCCGCCTGCTGGCACAATTCCCGCAAATGGCCGCCGTCGCCATCTTCCCCCAATTCAAGCCCGAAACGGTGTTTGATGTCGCCAGCGACGGCCGTTTTGTCCCCGCCGGCCTCACCCGCTTCGTCATCCCCGGCCGCATCCTGCGCCTCAATGCCGACCTACAGCGGCTAAAAGGCGACGAACCGCTGGCCGTCAAACGCGCCTGGTTCAACGACTTCCTGGCCGACAAGCTGGCCCGCAGCCGCTTGCGCTACTATCAGGAACCCGTTGTCTTGCTGGATGAATAACAATTTGACGACAAGTGGCAGGTGGCAAGTCATTTTTGCCAACAACCACCTGCCACTTGTAACTTGCCACATGTATCCGGGTTCACCCACGCTCCATTTAAAAGGAACACAATGGAAAGCAAAACCAAAAACAAAAAAACGCGGTCACAAATTGCCGCCATGGTTGCCAGAGCGTTTAACGGCCTCGCCCTTGCCGAGGACGAAGATGCGGTGCGTGAGTTAAAAGAGGGGTGGTTTAACGCCGCCTATAGCGTCCGGCTGGCCGATGGCCGCGAGGTCATTCTCAAGATTGCTCCGCCACCAGAGGCCGAGGTAATGGCGTATGAGAAGAACATCATGGCAACGGAGGTTTCGGCCATGCGTTTGGTACGGCAAAATACGGCCGTTCCTGTCCCCGAAATCTACTCGTTTGACACCGCCCGCGACTTATGCGATGCCGACTATTTTTTCATGGAAAAAGTAGCTGGCGACAACCTTGAACACGTCAAAGCCAGCCTCCCCAACGAAACACAGGCCACTATCGAACGGCGCATCGGCGAAATCATCCGCGAAGTCAACCGCTTCCCCGGCATCTATTTTGGCTATGACGGCAACCCCAACCTGCGTGCAACCACCTGGAAAGAAGCATTCATCAAAATCGTCAACTCCGTTCTGGAAGATGCCGCCAGCAAAAACGTCGTATTCGATTACAGCTACAATGCACTGCACGCCGCCATCACAAAACACGCCGCCGCCCTGGACGAAATCACCGCCCCCTGCCTGGTACATTGGGACGCATGGAACCCCAACTTCTTTGTCAAGGATGGCACAATCACGGGTATCATTGACTTTGAGCGGGCATTATGGGCTGAACCCCTCATGGAAGCTCAGTTCAGACAATTGCACGATGGCAGCATTAGTAACGCCTTGCACGGCTATGGCAAAACAGCTTTCACCTTTGCCGAAGAACAACGCAATCACCTCTATGCCCTGCACCTCGCCCTCGTCATGCACGTCGAGTGCTACTACCGCAATTACGACACCGACGACATCCTCAACTTTTCCCGGCAATATATTAATAAAACCATGGGGTGGCTGAACACCAATTAACCCATCAGGCAGCAATTCTCAATCTGAAAGATGTGTAGCAGGTCAGACTGGTTCCCATGCTCCGCGTGGAAGCCTTCTTGAACCGCTCTGCGGGTTTCCGCCCATATTCATAGGTGGCTCAACCCACAGAGCGGGTGCAAGAACACAGCGACGGAGACCGTCGCTACGAGTTGGCAGGTTTTGGTTCCCGGACTGAGAATTGCTGCCCATCAGGGAAGGATTGGACAGGAAAGAATTTTAAAATACAATATTCTTTGCAACGGGTAATCAATATAAGTGGGGTACCTATCCAAAGTAAAACAAACGATATTCTACATTCTTTTCCAGCCATGAATCCATACACACAAAGCTAAATCAAACAAAAATGTAGAACACGATTGGAGGAATTATGACTAATGAAAGCAAATGCCCAGTAACGGGCGGATCAAACACAAAAGTAGGAACAATGTCAAACCGAGACTGGTGGCCGAATCAGTTGAATCTAAAGATTCTGCACCAAAACTCATCCTTGTCCAACCCGATGGGCAAGGCATTCAACTATGCCGAGGCATTTAAAAGTCTTGACCTGGAGGCTATCAAAAACGATCTTTATGCACTGATGACCGATTCACAGGCGTGGTGGCCGGCCGACTATGGTCATTATGGCCCCCTTTTCATTCGCATGGCGTGGCATAGTGCCGGTACCTACCGCACGGGTGACGGCCGTGGTGGTGCCGGGTCTGGCACCCAACGCTTTGCCCCCCTCAACAGTTGGCCCGACAACGTAAACCTCGACAAGGCACGGCGACTGCTGTGGCCGATCAAGCAAAAATACGGCCGTAAAATCTCCTGGGCCGACCTGATGATCCTCGCTGGCAACTGCGCCATCGAATCAATGGGACTCAAAATGTTCGGCTTCGGTGGCGGACGGGAAGACATTTGGGAACCAGAAGAAGACATTTATTGGGGTTCAGAAAGCACCTGGCTGGGCGACAAACGATATAGCGGCGAACGCGACCTCGAAAATCCGTTGGCGGCCGTGCAAATGGGGCTGATCTATGTAAACCCCGAAGGGCCAAACGGCAACCCCGATCCCGTCGCCTCTGGCCGCGACATCCGCGAAACATTTGCCCGCATGGCAATGAATGACGAAGAAACCGTGGCCCTTGTAGCTGGCGGTCACACCTTCGGCAAAGCCCACGGCGCAGGTGATGCGGCACTGGTTGGCCCTGAACCAGAAGCCGCTGGCATCGCGGAACAAGGTCTTGGCTGGTCAAGCACCTTTGGCAGCGGCAAAGGCATCCATGCTATCGGCAGCGGCATTGAAGGTGCCTGGAAACCCAACCCAATTAAATGGGATATGGGTTATCTAAACGTACTGTTCAAATACGATTGGGAACTGGTTAAAAGCCCGGCCGGGGCGCATCAGTGGTTAGCAAAGGATGTGGCTAACGAGGATATGATCGTTGATGCCCACGACGCCTCCATCAAGCACCGGCCAATGATGACCACGGCCGATCTTGCCCTGCGCTTTGACCCAATCTACGAGCCGATTGCGCGGCACTACCAGCAAAACCCCGAAGAATTCGCCGATGCCTTTGCGCGGGCATGGTTTAAGCTGACGCATCGCGACATGGGGCCACGCTCCCGCTATCTTGGCCCAGAGGTACCCGACGAAGATTTGCTGTGGCAAGATCCCGTCCCAACGGCCGATTACGACATGATTGATGCACAGGACATCACCGCCCTTAAAGCACAAATCCTTGCGTCAGGGCTGTCCATTTCCCAACTGGTTTCCACAGCCTGGGCTTCGGCCGCAACCTTCCGTGGTTCTGACAAGCGCGGTGGAGCCAACGGCGCACGCATCCGCCTGGCACCACAAAAGGAATGGGAAGTCAACCAGCCAATTCAACTGGCAGGCGTGTTGGAAGTTCTGGAAAGCATCCAGAGTGATTTCAACAATGCCCAAGCTGGTAACAAGCAGGTTTCGCTGGCTGACCTGATCGTTTTGGGTGGCTGTGCGGGCGTTGAAGCAGCCGCCAGAAAGGCGGGTTATGATTTCACCGTACCCTTCGCACCGGGGCGCACCGATGCGTTGGCAGAGCAAACAGATGTAGAAGCCTTTGACGTACTTGAGCCGAAGGCAGATGGGTTCCGCAACTACCTCAAGGCCAAATACACCATCTCGGCTGAGGAACTGCTGGTTGACAAGGCGCAGTTAATGACGCTGACCGCCCCGGAAATGACCGTTTTGGTTGGTGGTCTGCGCGTTCTGGGTGCAAATGTGGGACAATCCCAACATGGGGTCTTCACCAACCGGCCGGGGATGCTCACCAATGACTTCTTCGTCAACCTGCTGGACATGGGTACAGCCTGGAAGGCCACTTCCGCAGAGGAAGACGTGTTTGAAGGACATGATCGGGCAACGGGTGAACTGAAATGGACTGGCACCCGCGTTGATCTCGTCTTTGGCTCCAACTCGCAGCTTCGCGCCATTGCCGAAGTGTATGGGTGTGAGGACTCAGGGGAAACATTCGTGCGCGACTTCGTGGCGGCGTGGGACAAAGTTATGAATCTTGACCGCTTCGACTTGGCCTGATTCCGCATTGCGGGTCAAGTACCCTGGGCATTTACTCTAAATTGAAGAAAGACCTTCAAAGTTTAACCTGCTTTGAAGGTCTTTTTGTACCTATGTTCCCTGCGGAACGGATATGATTATGACTGAAAAAACCATCCACATTGGCGGCGCGGCTGGAGCCTGGGGCGATTCATCTCTCGCCACTGCCCAGCTTCTCACTGCCCCCCACCTCGACTACATCATCTACGAAGCCCTGGCCGAAGTCACCATGGCAATTTTGACCCGCGCCAAACTCAAAAACCCCAACGCCGGGTACGCCATTGATTTTATTGACCCCATTCTGAAAACCCATCTGCGCGAGCTGCGGCGGCGCGGCATTCGCATCATCACCAACGCTGGGGGCATCAACCCGCAAGCCGCTGCCAACGCCCTGCGCCACATTGCCAGCGAGCAGGGGCTTGACCTCAAGGTAGCGGTGGTGGAAGGGGACAACCTGATGCCGCAGCTTGAGCAGTTGCGCCAGGCCGACGTGCGCGAAATGGCTCGCCACACGCCGCTGCCGCAGCGCGTGCTGGCACTCAACGCCTACCTTGGCGCGTTCCCCATTGCCGCTGCCCTTGATGCGGGAGCGGATGTGGTGATTACCGGGCGGGTGGTGGACAGTGCGCTGGTGCTGGCTCCGCTGATTCATGAGTTTGGCTGGCAGCCGGCCGACCTCGACAAGTTGGCTCAGGGAAGTTTAGCCGGCCATCTGCTAGAGTGTGGGCCGCAGTCCACTGGTGGGCTGATGACCGATTGGGAAAGGGTAGACAGTTGGGTCAACATCGGCTACCCCATTGCCGAATGCCGCGCCGATGGCTCCTTTGTGCTTACCAAGCCTGAAAACAGCGACGGCCTGGTCAACCGCGCCAGCGTCACCGAGCAAATCCTCTATGAGATTGGCAATCCACGCGCCTATATTTTACCCGACGTGGTGTGTGATTTTGCCGACGTGGCATTGACCGAGGTAGGGGAAAACCAGGTGCTGGTTAAGGGAGCCACAGGGTATGCCCCGCCGCCGACTTACAAGGCGTGTGGGCTGGAGATGGATGGCTACCGGCTGACGTTTTTGCTGCTGGTGACAGGGCGCAACGCGGTGCAAAAGGCGCAGCGGGTGGGCGAAACGCTGCTGGAACGAATGCGGCGCGTGTTTCCCAAAATGGGCTGGGCTGATTTTCGCGCCACGTCAATTGAGGTGCTGGGAGGTGAAAGCCAGTTTGGGCCGCACAGCCGGGCAACGGAAGCGCGGGAGGTGGTGCTGAAGCTGGCGGCGCACCACGACAATCAAGACGCGCTGGCTTTTTTTGCCCGCGAAATTCCGTCGAGTGCGCTTTCGATGGCGCAAAGCCTGATTGGGGGTGGCAGTGGTTTGCCCCGCCCCATGCCGCTGATTCGGGTGCATTCGGTGCTGGTGCCGAAGGAGATGGTGACGGTGGTGGTGGATGGGGGGGTGTTTGAGGAGGAGAAGCGTGTGGGGAGTGGGGAGTGGGGAGTGGAAACGGCCGTTAATTTGCCTGTGCCGTCTGTTGTGGCTGAGGAGGGGGAGGAGTTGGTGGAGGTGCCGCTGCTGGCAATTGCTTACGGCCGTTCGGGGGATAAGGGTGACATTTGCAATGTGGGGATTGTGGCGCGCCGGCCGGAGTGGGGAGGGGTGTTGAGAGGGGAATTAACGGCCGTTAACGTCAAAAATTACCTCGCCCACCTCGTAGAAGGCCCAGTCGAACGATTTGAACTGCCCGGCCTCAACGCCTTCAACTTTGTCCTCCACAATGCCCTCGGCGGCGGCGGCACCGCCTCCCTCCGCTTCGACCCCCTGGGCAAAGGCATGGCGCAAATCTTGCTGGAGTATCCGATCAAGGTGCCGCAAAATCTTCTTGAGCTAGGACAGGATGCTGATTAAGATTTTTGCCTATAGATAAAACGCAAGCTGTCAATTGAATTTCACCATTCTTCCGCTTATAACGTTCACCAACAACAAAAAAGGCGATTGAGATGATGTACCATTTTTGGTGGGATGAGAATAACATTGAACACATCGCCAATTACGGGGTTGAGCCATATGAAGCCGAAGAAGTGATTGACGATTCGCCTCTCATTCTTAGGGCAGGCAAAGACAGATATTCAGCCTATGGGCAAACAGACAGTGGCCGTTACCTACTGGTGGTTTTTGCCCTGAAACCCGATGAGCGTATTCGTGTCATAACAGCCCGCGACCTGACAGCAGCAGAAAAGAAACGGCTTAGAAGCCGCAGAAAATAAAATGAACAAAAAACTACCTGAATTTCCCGATGATGACGCAGCAAAAGTGTGGTTTGATGAAAATGATACGGCTCCATTTATGGATGCAATGGAAACTGTTACGTTGAACCTGCCAATTAGGCGAACCTTGTTCCCCACCAAGCCAGTTGATGTGCGTCTGCGAACAGATTACTTAGAAGCAATTCAGCAAGTTGCGGAACGGCAAGGTGTGCCGTATCAAATGCTTGTGCAGCGCTGGCTGATGGAAAAGCTGAATCAGGAAGCACCAGATTTAATTGCATCCTCATGATTTCACATCTGCAAATGATCACCGTTTTTGTCAGCGACATGGAACGCGCCGTGTAGTTTTACACCGAAAAGCTGGGGTTTGTTGTCACCGGCACCTATCGTGACGAGGAAAACTATTTCACCTGGGTCGTGCCAGCCGCCGCTGTCGCCTCACCCCATCGCCCCGCCATCGGGCTGTTTGCAACCACCCCCGACGACCCCCGCCTGGGTCACGGCACCAGCGGCATGGTCTTCACCGCCGCCAACATCGAAACCACCTACCGCGAATTAAAGGCAAAGGGTGTAACCTTTACCCTTGACCTCATCCGCCACCCCTATGGCGAAGGCGAAGGAGACCAGGAAGCCCGCTTTATTGACCCCGACGGAAACGAATTTCTACTGCACACATAAGAGAATAGGACGCAGATTGACCTGATTTTCCTGATATGTGGCGATCTTATCAGGGAAATCAGGAAAATCGGCGTCCTATTTCTGTAAAAACCTCAGTTACGCAAAGGTTTGGCCTGCGGCCGCCATCTCTTGCAGCATCTGCGGCGGAGCAAAGCGGGAGCCATAGGCGGCCGCCAGTTCTTGCGCCCGCGCTACGAATTTATCCAGCCCATAGGCGTTGATAAATTGCAGCGTGCCGCCGTGAAACGGGGCAAACCCCCAGCCAAAAATGCTGCCCAGGTTGGCATCAGCTACCGAACGCAGCACCCCTTCTTCCAGGCAGCGCACCGTTTCGATGGCCTGGATAAACAAAAGGCGATCCATCATCTCCTGCTGACTCAACTGCGGCTGCCCATCCATAAAAATTTCCGCCAACTCCGGCCACAGCCGCTTTTCCGCCCCGCCGTATTCATAAAAACCGGCTCCGGCAGCGCGGCCGGGGCGACCCAACGCCAGCATTTTGTCCAGCACGGCAAAGGCGGGATGCGCCACCGCCAGCTTGCCCGCCTCGTCGGTTCCGGCCAAATCCTTGATCGTTTGGTCACGGACATGGGCAGCCAGGCTCAACGACACCTCATCCATCAATGCCAGGGGGCCAACGGGCATTCCGGCCTGCATTCCGGCCATTTCGATGGCGTGGGGGTGCTGCCCTTCGGCCAGCATCGCCATCCCCTCGTTGGTCCAAGTGCCAAAAACGCGAGACGTATAAAAGCCGCGACTGTCGTTGACGACAATCGGCACTTTGCGGATGGCCTGCACATAGTCAAACGCCTTCGCCAGCGTTTCGTCGTCGGTTTGTTCGCCAACGATGATTTCGACCAACTGCATTTTGTGGACGGGGGAGAAGAAGTGGAGACCGATGAACTTTTCCGGCCGCACGCTGGCTTTGGCTAAACCGGTGATGGGCAGGGTGGAGGTGTTGGAGGCAAACACGCCGGTCGGATCCATGACTGCTTCGGCCATTTGGGTTACTTTGGCCTTCAAATCGCGGTTTTCAAAGACGGCTTCGATGATGAGGTCACAGTCGCGGAGGTCGTCATAAACGGCCGTTTCCCGCACCCTCCCCAAAATCTCATCCATCTGCCCCTGCGCCATCCGC
>WBZL01002556.1_pt1 | contig 17647 bp, 20 predicted proteins | sample 5204291 | NCBI WGS metagenome assembly WBZL01 (sample SAMN12344345, study PRJNA552823) | activated sludge metagenome | biome: Activated sludge suspended growth; feature: Nitrification reactor; material: Wastewater; isolation source: activated sludge from nitrification reactor of wastewater...
GCGGAACTGGCCAGGATCTGAGCCCACCGGCGCCCGCTGGGGTCGTCGAGTGCTACGAACAGGTCAGGTGTCGGGGTGCGAGTGGTGACCGCGCGACGATCCAGAACCACCGAATTTGTTGTCCACATCCCCGGTGTGGTACTGGTGTTCGTCGTACACCCGTGCGATAATGGAGGTGCGAAGGCGGGGTGGATGATGGCGGTGTTCGAGGTCTCACGAAGAGTCCAGCGCCGTATCGGTCTGGCCGCCGACCTGCCCACCGAACACCCGCCGGTGCTCGATGAGATCAACGCGCTGGTCGATGAGTTGCCGGACCCGCAGCTGATGCATGCCGAGTCCCGGGCCGGGACGTTGAAAGCGTTGGCGGTGTTGCGTAACCGGATCGACGCCGCCATCACCGAACTCGCCGGATGTGCTGATGAGCACCACGACTCCCGGGTGTTGGGTGCTGGCACGACGGGGACGATGGTCGCGGTCGCCACGGGGCAGAATCCGGCGGTCGGGTCGGCCACCGTGGCCCGCGGCAACGCCCTGCAACATTTGCCGGCAGTCAGTGACGCGTTCCGCGACGGCAGCATCTCGAGTGCCCACGTGGCGGTGATCGTCGCTGAGGCGCCGCGGATCACCAGGTTCCATCTCATCGAATCCCAGGTGGTCACCATCGCGCAGACCGTGGAACCGGCCGAACTACGCCGGCTGCTGACGTTGTTGGTGGAGCAGTGCCGGCCCGAAGCCCGCGACGACACCGCCGAACACCTCCACGCAAAACGCGGGATTTCCCTGTCGGAGACCGCCAACGGGATGTTCCGCCTCGACGGCTACCTCGACCCGATCGCCGGTGCCGCGCTACGCGACGCCCTGGCCACCCTGATGGGCCGCACCGGCCGCGACGACCGGCGCACCCCGTTGCAGCGCCGCGCCGACGCGCTCGTGGACCTGACCACGGCCGGGGCGGCCAACGAGAACCCGCTGGGCGTCTCCCAGGTGTCCGTCATGGTGGACCTGGAAGACCTGTCATCCGACGGTGCAGTGTTGGACGACGACTCCGCACTCGGCACCCGGATGCTCGACCTGATCACCTGCACCGCCATCATCTCCGTGATCCTGGGCACCCGCCGCGACAAAACCTTCGTCCCCCTAGCCCTCGCACGGGGAAAACGCACCGCGAACCACGACCAATGGCGCGCCCTGACCGCACGAGACCGTGGCTGCATCCGCTGCGGCAAAACCCCCCGATACTGCCAAGCCCACCACATCCACCACTGGCGCCACGGCGGCACAACAGACCTGGCCAATTTGGTCCTACTCTGCTCACGATGCCACCACGACCTCCACCACGGCCACTACACCATCACCATGACCCACGGCATCCCCCACATCACCACCACCGGCACCCGAGCACCACCCCAAACCGGCTAGAAAGAGGGGCGGTATCGGCCACTGAACACCGGGCAACTGACGCGGGTGAGCGACACGCCGCGGACCTCGGAGGAGGATCGCCGAGAGACCGTCTCCGAGCGCGCGGACCGGAACTTCGCCGAACTCGTGCAGGAGCTGCGGGTGGCCCAGAAGGGCGTGCAGATCCTGTTCGCGTTTCTGCTCACGCTCGCTTTCTACGGGTCCTTCCCCCATGAGGACCGGACGTTCGCGTGGGTACTCGTCGTGGCGCTTCTGGCGGCCGCCAGTACTGCGTTGTGTTTCATGGCGCCGGTAGCCGCCCACAGACTGACGTTCCGGCTCGGTGGCAAGGAACGGTTGGTCTGGGTCACCCACCGACTCGCGATGGCCGGGCTGGTACTTCTCGCCGTCGCGATGCTTGCTTCGATTGCGATGGTGATCGCCTATCTGTTCAGCTGGCAGGCGGGCATCACCGCAGCTGCCTCGCTGACACTGCTGGTGCTGGCGCTGTGGGTCGCACTGCCGATGCGCATGAGGAACTGAAGCCGGACGCCATACCTCGGAGCCGGGCGAGATCCGACTCCCTTGGTCAGATGCGTGGCCGGCGCCAGAAGTCCCTGGACGCAGGTTTCGCAGGGAATGTGGCGCGCCCGAAGGGATTCGAACCCCTAACCTTCTGATCCGTAGTCAGATGCTCTATCCGTTGAGCTACGGGCGCTTCTCGACAAGTGTATCGGGTGCCGTTCGCCTCCCGTCGGTGAACCCTGGACCACTACTTCTTCGTCATCGTCATCTGGAACGCGCTGTGGTTGTCCTCCCCTTTGGTCCAACTCACCACGAAGGTCAGTGAGCCGTCGTCATACTCGCCCTGCCACAGTGTGGCCTTCTCCGTGAGCACCACCGCGTCGTTCGCGGCAAGCGTGCCGGTGATCGCCTCCTGCTTCGCCGACCCGTCAATGTCGGTGTATTCGGTGTATCCCCACAGCAGCGGGCCTTCTTGCCTCTCGATCACCAGCGTCTCCGGACCGCCTTTGGCACTGCCGTCGACGTCGGCGTAGTTCGAAGTCCCCGTCCAGGTCCCCTGCAGGTCAGGCGGCGCGGAATCAGCCGCCTCCTGTGTCGATGAACACCCGGCCAGTCCGGCCACAAGTACGGCCGCCAGCACCACCAGTCGAGACATCTTCCCTCCCATCGTCGATGTATGGATCGGCACGTGAGCCGGGTCGACTTGAGCCGCCCACCACCCGTTCCGGTGGTTCCGGCGCCAAGGAACCCACCCGGTTTCGCGACCCCTTATCCTGCCCGCATGCGCAGAATCCTGATCGCGGGCGCGGCGGCGGCCGCCGTCACGCTCACCTCCCCTGCACAGGCCGCCACCCCCGCAGGTGCGGCCGGCAAGGTCCCGCAGGCCACCTGCATCTGGTTCGGGCCGATGAGCATGCAGAACAAGGCGACCAACGCCGCCTACCCCGACGAGGGGGCGCTCTACTGGGGGGCACGATTCCGTATGCCCGCCGGCTCGACCCTGCGGCTCGAGGGCTCCTTCCCGCACGCCCGCTACATGTCGGTCAACGCGTACGGCCGCGTGTTCGGCGTGGACCATGCGGCCGTCGACGCGCTCGACGACACTGCCATCGCGCCGAACGCCGGCAGCGTCAACCCGTATCTCCCGGGCGCCGACCGCTACGCGCCGAACCGCTCGTACACCCTGACCATGACCGAAGGCCGCGCCTCCGACGAACCCAACATCATCGACGCGCCGCCGACCAACGAGGGCGCCGCGCAGGAACTGATCTACCGCGTCTACCTGCCCGACCGCGCGGCCGACAAGGCCCCTGCCTCACTGCCCGAGCCGGTCCTGACCCTCAGCGACGGACAGGTACTGCGTGGCGACGCCCTGTGCGCGGCCATCAACGACGCCCAGCGCTCCTTCTCATTCCAGACCATGCCCTTCCCCGTCTACAACGGCCTGGTAAACCTTCCGGGAGCCAACCCGAAGACCAACCCGGCGTACTCCCCGGTGCGGTGGGAGCGGTTCTTCAACCAGCCGCTCGCACTGTCGGTCTACCGCATCAGCACGCCGACCGCGAAGGACCGCAAGGCGGACCTGGCACGCGGTGAGATCGGCGGCTTCTACGACAACCGCAGTGTGAAGTACTCGGCGGCGCCCATCAGCGCCGACTACGGCAAGGTCCTCGTGCTGCGCGGCAAACTACCGACCACGCCGGCGTCCGGTCCCGACGTGCGGACCATGGGCTCGGGCCAGATGCGCTACTGGTCGATGTGCCAGAACGGGTCCCCGGTCGACACCAACGGCGTCGACTGCGTCTCGGACGCCGATCTCAAGCCAATCCTGCAGAAGGGTCGCAAGTACACGATCGTCGTGAGCCGCAAGGTCGACCGCCCGAAGAACGCCAAGGCGAAGTGCCACGTGGCCTGGCTGGACTTCGGCGACAAGCGCGACCCCCTGAAGCGGCGCACAGGCCTGCTCATCATGCGCAACCTCGGCAGCGACCCCGGTTTCGCCCAGTCGTTGCAGAACGTGGGACCCGGCGAGGTCGATGTCACCAGTCGAACGAACAAGCCCCAGCAGAAGGCCATGGGCTCGTATCAGCCCACCGGCAAGTACACCTCGAAGAAGGCCTTCGAGAAGGCCGGGTGCAAGAAGTAGCGACGGCGCGAGAGACACGAGGCGGTTACCTGGGGTAGACAGTGAGAACGTGTCTGCGAGAGGACCCTTCATGACCGATATCCCCGATCCCGACAGCGTCGGCCCCGTCGACGTGGCCGTCGTGCTGTTCGAGGGCAACAGCTTCAACGGCGACGTGGCCCCAGCGATCGCCGAGCTGCAACAGAACGGGACGGTGCGCATCATCGATCTGGCTTTCCTGACCAAGGACGGCGAGGGCTCCGCGACGTTCATCGAGGTGGAGGACGCCGCGGTCGCCGACGCGTTCGCAGAACTGACCGAGTCGCAGTTGGATCTGCTCAGCGACGAGGATCTCATGGGGATGGCCGAGGGCCTCGAGCCGAACTCGTCGGCCCTCGTGGTGGTGTGGGAGAACACGTGGGCCTCCCGGCTGGCCTCGGCGATACGTGGCTCGGGCGGGGAGGTCGTCTCGTACGTCCGGATCCCCCGCGAGGTTGTGACCACAGCGATCGAAGCACTACAGGAGGCCTGAAATGAGACGACGTATGGGACGACCCGGACTCGGCGCGACAATGGCGCGCACCGCCGTCGTCGCGGGCACCGCCACGGCAGTCAGCGGAGCGGTATCCGGCAAGCAGCAGCAGAAGGCAGCGGCCAAGCAGCAGGAGGCCGCCGCGCAGCAGCAAGCCGCGGCACAGCAGCAGGCCGCCGCCGCGCCGCCGCCAGCACCCGCTGGTGGGCTGGACGACGCGAAGATGGAGAAGCTCAGGCAACTCGGGGAACTCAAGAACTCCGGTGTGCTCACCGAGGAGGAGTTCGCCTCGGAGAAGGCGAAGATCCTCAACGGCTGACCGGCCGCTCCCGGGTTGACAGGGCTCGGCGCTAGTCTTGCGCCGACGGTACCGCCCCGCCGCCTGAAACGGGAGAGCGACTGTGACGACTGAAACGACCACTGCGCTGACAGGTCGCAAGCGCTGGGTGGCGCTGCTGTTCCTCGCCCTCGGCGTGGCGATGATCATTCTCGACGCCACCGTGGTGAACGTCGCGATCCCGACGATGGTCGAGGACCTGGGGCTCACCACCACCGACGCGGAGTGGGTGAACGCGATCTACGCGTTGCTGTTCGCCTCGCTGCTTCTCCTGTCCGGACGTCTGTCCGACATCATCGGCCGGCGGTTGATGTTCGTCTGTGGCGTGGCCCTGTTCGCGGTCGCCAGCGTGATGGTGGCCCTGTCGGACCAGGCCTACGAACTCATCGCCGCCCGCGCATTCCAGGGTGTCGCCGCCGCGATGATCCTGCCGGCGTCGCTGTCGGTGCTCAACGCGGTGTACCGCGGCAAGGATCGCGCGATCGCCTTCGCCGTGTGGGGCGCAACGATCGGCGGCATGGCCGCACTCGGCCCTCTGGTCGGAGGATGGCTGACCACATACGCCTCGTGGCACTGGGCGTTCCTCATCAACGTCCCGATCGCGATCGCAGTTGTCATCGGCGTGCTCATGCTCGTGCCGGAGACCAAGGACACTGTCGACAAGCGCGGCATCGATCCCACCGGGACCCTGCTCGGCACGCTCGGCCTCGCGGCGCTGGTCTTCGGTCTGATCGAGGGGCAGAACTACGGCTGGATCTCCCCGAAGAAGCCGTTCACCCTCGGTGGCTGGACCTGGCCCCTGGACAACTTCTCCGCACCCGGGTTCGCGCTGCTCATGGCTGTGGTGCTGCTGGCTTCGTTCGTGTGGGTGGAGGCCCGGCGCAAGGCGGCGGGGAAGGTGGTAATGGTCGATCTGGGCCTGTTCAACATCCGCACCTTCGGTGTGGGGAACGCGGTCGCCGCGATCGTGAGCCTCGGAGAGTTCGGCCTGCTGTTCATCCTGCCGCTGTTCCTGCAGTCGGTCGTCGGCTACGACGCGCTGGAGACCGGCGTGATCCTGCTCGCGTTGGCCCTGGGGTCGTTCATCGCCAGCGGGGTCGGGGCGGGGCTCGCCCGCCGGATCGGCCCGGTGCCGGTCCTGCGGCTCGGCATGGCGCTCGAGGTGGTCGGGGTACTGGCCATCGCACTCGTGCTCAACCCGACTGTCAGCGGCTGGGCCATGGCCCCGGGGTTGTTCATCTACGGCCTCGGTGTGGGCTTCGCCACTGCACAACTGACCGGGGTCATTCTCGCGGAGGTCCCGGTGGCCGAGTCCGGTATGGCCTCTGCCGTGCAGTCCACGTCACGGCAGGTGGGAGCAGCGATCGGCACGGCTCTGCTCGGCGCGGTACTCGTCACGGGCCTCGGCACCATCACCACCGACCTGACCGAGCGCGGCGTGCCGCAGCCGGCAGCGGAGCAGGTGACCGAGGTCGTGCAGCAGAGCGCAGGCACCGCGGTTGCCAAGCTGCCCGAACAGCCGGACGGGCAGGTGCTCTTCGACGGTGCCAGCGAGGGCTTCGCCACCGCGGCGCGCGACGTGGGCTTCGTGGCCGCGTTCCTCATCGCCCTCGGCCTGGGTGCGGCGTTCTTCCTGCCCCGCAACGCCGCACGCACGGAGGCGGCCGGGTACGCGGAGTAGCCGCTGCCGGGACAGAAGTTGCGCCCTCCCCGCGAATGCCTCCAAAGGGGGCACCCCGATTAGGTCAATCTGCAAAACCATTCCCGGCCAAGACGCCGACACGCCGAGGTGATGCCGCCTTCGACGGCGTGTCGGATATTTCGTTTTGCAAAGTCGGACACGCGACGCGGCGGATGCCCGGCCTGGGGCGCGAAGTGCCCGACGATGGAGGGGTGCTGGACGACCTGAAACGCCGCGTGCGAACCGCAGACCTGCCCGACCCCGTGTTCGCCGTGCTCGGCGCCCTGGATCTGGCCGTGCGCACCCCTACCGCCGCCGGACGCTACTACACCCAACTCGTGGAACACGGCCACACCCGCCTCGTGGAGGTCGGCACCGAGCGCGCGGTCCGCAAACGCGTGGGGCGCGTCGAGCAGGCGGTTACGCCAGCGGCCCGGCGGTGGGCGGTGCGCCACTCCCAGCGCCAGCGGCGACTGCGCAAGGACACGTACTGATCGTTCACCAGATCGTTCCAAATTCGTTGCATCCAAACGTAGTGACCCCTGCGAACCCTCTCATGTAACCAGCGCGGCACCGGGTCGCCGCTGATGACGAAGGGATCCACTCATGGGACTACGACGCCGCATCGCCACCACATTTGCCGCTACCGCCGCGGCCGCCGGCATGGCCATCAGCGTGGCCGCGCCCGCCACTGCACTGTCCAAGGATGAGACCAACAGCTTCCTCAGCCAGCTGACCGCCAGCTACAGCCCCACCGGCGACAACAACCCCTACGACTTCGACATCGTGACGCGCGCCGCGATGGACACCGGTGCCACAGCGACGCTGGCCAAGCTCGACGCCTTCACGCTGTTCGCGCCCAACGACCGCGCCTTCGAGGTGCTCGCCAACGACCTCGGGCTGCTTGGAAAGAACTACCGCTTCGGTGCCACCGTGAACGAGGACAAGGTGTACAAGGCGCTGCTGACCATTGACGACGCCGTGCCCACGATCACCGAGATCCTGCTCTACCACATGCTCCCCGGCGCCAAGGTGACCGGCGAGCAGGTGCTGTCCGGGCCGTTCACCCAGCGCCTGACCATGGCCAACGGTGAGAAGTTGCGCGTGACGGTGCTGTCCCGCAGCGCGAAGTTCCCGGTCATCGTCCTCGGCGACAAGGACGGCAAGTTCTTCAACGACTTGGTCGTGAAGAGCAAGATCGACGTCATCAAGACCGACAACACGGTCGTCCACGGCATCAGCGACGTGCTCCTGCCCGACCTCAAGAACTGACACCACCTCCACGAAGGGCGGTGGGCCGGCCGGCTCACCGCCCTTCGGCGCGCCCGGGAACCGTAGGGTGCACAGGTGATCACCGCACCGGCCCCCGTGAACCCGGCGGACTACCCGTTCCTGTCCGGCTGCTTCGCGCCCATCGACTCCGAGTGCGACCGGCGCGACCTCGAGGTGGTGGCCGGCGAGATACCGCTGGAGCTCAACGGCACCTACATGCGCAACGGCGGGAACCCCCGGTTCACGCCCCTCGGTGGCTTCGTCTACCCCTTCGAGGGCGACGCGATGGTGCACGCCGTTCATCTCGCCGACGGCACCGCCTCGTACCGGAACCGCTTCATCCGTACCCCTGCGTTGGAGCTCGAGGAGAAGGCGGGCCATGCGATCTGGGCGAGCCTGATGAGCGGTTACCAGCCCGATCCGGAGGTGGTCGGCCCCGACCTCGCATACCGGCCCAAGGATCTGCCCAGCATCAACATCGTGCGCCACAACGGCCGGATCATCGCCCTGGCCGAACAGTCGCGCAGTTACCGGATCACCGAGGATCTGCGCACGCTCGAGGCGGAGACCCTCGGCGGCGCGTTCCCGATGGGCTTCTGTGCGCACCCGAAGGTCGATCCGCAGACCGGCGAGATGGTCGTGTTCCAGTACGCGTTGTGGGCGCCGTTCCTGCAGTGGGCGGTGGTGGACCGCGATGGCCGGGTGGTCTCGGGACCGAACCCGGTCGAGGGCGTGGACGCCGCGCACATGGTGCACGACTTCGTGATCACGGCAACGAAGATCGTGCTGGTGATCGCGCCTGCGGTATTCGAACTCGAGCGACTGCTGCGCGGTGAGGGATCGCCGCTGGACTGGCGACCCGACCAGGGCACCCGGATCGCCGTCATAGACCGGGCGGGGGTGGAACCGACCCGGTGGTACCGGACCGACCCGTTCTGGACCTGGCACTTCGGCAATGGTTTCGACGACGGTGACGACGTCGTGTTCGACGGCGTGCGGTGGGACCACCTCGGCATCGACCTCGCCGGCGACAACGGGGCCAACGCCGGCGACTACACACGGTTCCGGCTGCGGCCCCGGACCACGGATGTCCAGACGCAAACCGTGGTGGACCGCCAGATGGAGTTCCCTCGCATCGACGACCGCCGGATCGGTCAACGCCACAGCCAGGTGGCGGTCGGCACCCGGATCCGCCAGGACATCCCCGTGGGGCAGTTCGACGCGCTCATGGCCCTGGACCCGGACAGCGGTGCCACAGCGTTGTTCGACGCCGGGGACCTCTGCGTGGGCGAGCCGTGTTTCGCCGGCGACCACCTGCTGACCTTCGCCATCGACCGCACCACGTACGACAGCTACCTGCTGATCCTGTCCGCCGCCGATGTGGCCGCCGGGCCCGTGGCGCAGATCGCGATCGGGTCGCGGGTGCCGCTCGGGCTGCACGGGGCGTGGCTGCCGGACTGAGGCGTACGCTGGAGGTATGGAAGAGCCGGACATGGCTCTGCGGCTCCAGGGCCTCACCAAGTACTACGGGAGCCACCGCGGCATCCAGGATCTCACCCTCGATGTGAACCCAGGCGAAGTCTTCGGCTTCCTCGGTCCGAACGGCGCCGGGAAGACGACCACCATCCGCATGGTCCTCGGGCTCCTGCGTCCCACTCGCGGTGCCGGCCAGGTCCTCGGCCTCGACATCGTTCGCGAGAGCGTGACATTGCGGGCGCAGGTGGGTTACCTCCCCGGGGATCTCGCGCTCTACGACCGGATGCATGTCGAGGATCTGCTGGGGTTCGTCGCCAGGATGCGCGGCGGGGTGGATGCGCGGCGTTACCGGGAACTCGCCGAACGCCTGCACCTCGACCTCGACCGCCGGATCAAGGACCTCTCGCGCGGGAACCGGCAGAAGGTCGGTGTGGTCGCGGCGTTCATGCACTCTCCGCGCCTGCTCGTGCTCGACGAACCCACCAGCGGTCTCGACCCGGTGGTTCAGCAGGAGTTCCAACGGCTGGTGCGCGAGACCGTCGACGAGGGCGCCACCGTGTTCCTGTCGTCGCATGTCCTCGCAGAGGTCGAGGAGATGGCCGACCGTGTGGGCATCGTCGTGGCCGGTCGCCTCGCGGTCGTGGACAGCGTCGACATGCTGCGCGAACGGGCGGCTCGCCGCATCGAGTTGGAGTTCCCGGCGGTGCCACCGGATCTGAGGGGCGCCCCAGGCGTGCAGAGAACCGATGTGCACGGGCCCACCGCGATCTGCTGGCTCGCCGGGCCCGCCGGGCCGCTGCTGAAGATCGCCGCCGATCACGGCGTGCTGGACGTCCACACTCACGAGCCCGATCTCGAAGACGCTTTCCTCGGCTACGTGACAGGAGGTGAGCAGTCATGAGCGCCGTCGTTCTCCCCGTGCCGCATGCCGTCCCGCAAGTGCTCACCTTGACCCTGCGGACCCTGCGCGACAGGTGGCGTTCCACCTTCGGTTGGGGGCTGGGGCTGGTCCTCATCGGAATCATGCAGTTGGCGGTCTACCCCTCCGTCGCCACGTCGTCGGAGGGGATGCAGGCGTTCGTGGATCAGTGGCCCGAGGCGCTGCAGGAGGCGTTCGGGCTCGACGCCTACACCACCGGTGCCGGCTTCCTGAACGCCGAGATGTTCTCCATGATGATCCCGCTGGTGCTCATCGCGATCGCCACCACGGCGGCTGCGGCCGCCACCGCCGGCGAGGAGGAACGCGGCACGGCCGACCTGCTGTTGTCCCTGCCGGTCAGCCGGGGGCGCGTGATGGCCGCGAAGGTCCTCGCGGGTGTCATCGCCGTCGTGCTCGTGGCCGCCGCCACATGGCTCGCGATCGCCGTGGGCGCACCACTGGTCGACCTGGAGATCGGCGCCGGTGAGCTGGCGGCGGGATTCGTCATGACGACCCTGTTGGGCCTGTTCTTCGGGGCCGTCACCCTCTTGGTGGGAGCCGCCACCGGTAAACGCACGGTCGCGCTCGGCGTCGGTGTCGGCCTGGCGCTGGCGGCTTTCCTGCTCAATGCCCTGGCACCGATGGCGGACTGGCTCGAGCCGTGGCAGGACGCCTCACCGTTCCAGTGGGCGCTGGGCAACGAGCCGTTGCTCAACGGGATCGACTGGCCGATGGCGGCGCTGCTGCTGGGGCTGTCGATCGCCCTCGTGGTGATCACGGACTTCGTCTACCACCGGCATGACATCGCAGGGCGCTAGACCTCACGGGAGGAACCGCTGCCGGCCGCCCGCCGAGGTCAGGTAGGCGTCGCCCACGGGCCCGAACAGGAGGTACTCCCAGCGCTTGATCAAGGCGGCCGGCTTTGCGCCGATGCCCTTGGTGGGCTTCTTACGGCTGGCGTAGTAGACGCCGTACGCGTGCTGGTAGGTGCGGTCGCGGGTCGTCTGCTCACTTGGAACCACACCCTCGATCGGCACGGCGCACACGCCACCGGCGGCCAGATACTTCGCTGCGTACGACAGTTTCTGGACGGCGACCGCCCCGCCGGTGACCGACAGCGTCGCGCCGTCGGTAGTGCGCTGCGCCCCCGGGGCATAGGCGGCACGGCCGAACATCTTGCGAGGCTTGCCCTCGTAGTCGCTCGGCACCCGCAACGTCACGGCCTGCGGCTGCCCGGCGAACACCTGCTGCCAATCGGTGATCGACCCGTCCAGCACTCCATCGAGCTGGGCGCCGGTGAGCCCCTGACACGCAGGGGATCCGGCGTCGGCGAGCAGAACATCGGCATCGAGCCAGAGCAGTCGCTGCTTGAGTCCGAATTTCTTCATCTGTTTCTTGGTCAGCGGCCGGTCGTACAGGCCCGCCGTCGTCACGCCAGTCTTGCCGCCCTGCTGGCGCAGCATGTACTTGGGCAGCTGCCGGATGCTGGCGTTCGTCCAGCGGATCCGGTACTTGGTGGAACCGAGGCTGAAGGCGTCGATCTCGTTGCCGGGGATGTCGGGCAGCGCGGCGGCGTCGTCCCACAGTTGCGCGGGCATCTGCAGGGAGATCTGCCAGAACTCGGAGACGGTCTTGGCGTCGGCGGGTGCGGCCAGCAACGGCCCACATACCAAGGTCAGGCTGGTCGCAATCACGATCCGACGCGCGGTGACCATCATCCGACTGTAGCCGGGGCCGGTATGCGTGGACATGGGACGAACCTACGATTGGAGAGTGCGACGCGTGGCTGCAGTGTTCGCCGCGGTCCTCGCGCTCGCGGCGTGCGCTGCCGACCCCGATCGGGTCGTCCCCCGCGAGTACCGCAAGGCCATCAAGCAGGCGGCGAAGGAATGCCCGGAACTGACGCCCAAGTTGCTCGCCGCCCAGCTCGACCAGGAGTCCGGCTTCGACCCCGAAGCGGTCTCGAGGGCGGGCGCAGAGGGGATCGCGCAGTTCGTGCCCGACACGTGGGCGGTGTGGGGCCAGGACCTCGACGGCGACGGCGCCGCCTCCCCCTACAACGCCCGCGAGGCCATCGACGCCCAGGCCCGGCTCATGTGCTTCCTCATCTTCGAGGCCAAGGCCTCCGGCATCGACGGCGACCCGATCGACCTCGCACTCGCGGCCTACAACGCCGGGTGGAGCCAGGTCGTCCGCTACGACGGCATCCCGCCGTTCCCGGAGACCGAGGCGTACGTGGACCGGATCCGCGATCGCGAGTCCACCTACCGCTTCCGGGGGTGAGCGGTCAGCCCCGGTTGGGGCGCAGTTGGTAGTAGGCCGTGCTGCTGACCACGGTGCGTCCGTCGGCGTCCTCGCCGTGCAACTCGAGCGTGAACTCCGCGCGACCCTCGTCGTCCACCTGCGCACCGAGGGCCCGCATCTGCGCGGCATCGATGCTGGCCACCAGGGTCACGTCGCTTCGCGCTGCAGCCAGGAAACGGATGTCCACGCGGGTCACGATCGGGGTGTACTTCGTGGGGTCGAGGACCCCGAGCGGGATCAAGCCCCCTGGAAGTTCGCACAGCCCGAACAGCGCACCGGCGTACATCGTGCCGAAGTGGTTCCCGTTGCCCTCGATGGGTACCCGCAGTTCCACCGCGTCGGGGCCGATGGCCTCGACCACCACGCCGAGGCGGCCGATCGCCGGGACGGTCTGGTGGACGAAGGCCGTCGCCTGTTCCGGGGTGATGGTCACTCGGGCAGCGTCTTCAACACGTCGGACAGGAACTGGCAGCGGTCGAAGGCCTCCTCGCCGTTGAACGTCCAGCCGAGCCGGACGACCACCGCGTCGCGCGAGGGCACCATCGCCACGGTCTGACCCCAGTGGCCACCCATGTAGAGCGTGTCCTCGGGGATCCCTTGTGTGTCCTTGCAGGATCCACCGACCGGGTTGGCCGCGATCCAGGTCTGGGCGCCGTAGCCGGCGCCCTCGCCCTCCGGAACGGCCGAGGTGCCGGCGAGTTCGAGCCACCCGGGCGGAAGGATCTGCTGACCCTCCCACTGCCCGCCGTCCATCATCATCTGACCGAAACGGGCCCAGTCGCCGGGGCTGGCCCACAGGTAGGACGATCCGACCCAGGTCCCGATGGTGTCGGTCTCCAGGGTGGCCGTCTTCACGCCCAGCGGGTCGTATAGCGCGGTCTTGGGATAGGTCCAGTACTCCTCGAGGGTGCCGAACTGCGCCTGCACGATCTCGGCGATGATGTTCGACACGGCACTGAGGTACTCCCAGTACTCGCCCGGCGGGTACTCCGACGGGTGCTCCGCGGCCCAGCCGGCCATGTCCTGCTGGTTGTAGAGCATGTCGAGCACGTCGCTGCCGGGGTCGTACCCCTCGTCGATCTTGAGCCCGGCGCGCATGTACATCAGGTCTGCGATCGTGATGCCGGCGCGTTCGTCGGCCTGCCACTGCTCGACCCATCCCGGCGCCTTGCCTTCGGGGAAGGCCTCCACGACCGGCGTCTCGATGTCGATGCCCATCTCGGTGAGTTTCTTGTAGGCCAGCATCGCGGAGACGGTCTTCGTCATCGACCAGCCGTGCAGCGCCACGTTCGGGTTGTCAATGTCCTTGCCGCTGCGCAGCACCAGCAACTTGCCGTCCTGGACGACCGCCACACCGCGGGCGTTGGCGCCGAGCGGGTCGCCGGAGTCGGCGAAGGCCTCCTCGACGACTGTCTTCAACTCCTCGCCCTGCACACCTGCGGGCCAGTCGGCCTCCGGGGCCACGGCATCACCTGCGGGCCACGGGGCCGGGTCCGCCGGAGCCGCCTGGTAGGGCACGGCGGAGGGGTCCGCAGGCGCGCCGAGCACGCAGCCGCGGTCGGTGGTGAACGACGCCTGGCGCTTGAACATGCCGAGGAACTTGCCGGTGGCGTAGTGCTCCTCCTCGTTGATCTCGGCGGAGACCAGGCCGAACAGGGCCGGACTGGCGGGGGTGACGTCCTGCGCCATCAAGGTGTCGACGTCTGCAGGCCTGCCCGCCACGAACGCCGCCGAGCAGACGGCCTTGGCCGCCATCGCCGCACCGGTGGTCGGGATCTTCAGGTACCAGAGGATGCCCACGACCGCGAGGACGAGGACCAACAGGAGGGCACCGAGAGTTATGAGGATGCGCTTGACCCACTTCACGGGTGACATCGTGGCAGACGCGGGGGTGAGGTTGCCGGGGTTCGCCGCAGACCGAGGGTCAGCGGCGCGCGTGCCGCAGCGGGCGGCCGCCGACGGGTGCTCACCCAGATCCGTGAGCAGTCCGTAGGTTGGTGAGCGCTTCGGAGCCTCACAAGTGCTCCCGGACCACCGCAGCGCTCCCGGATTCGGCATGGCGGAGGCGGCGGGAACCGTCGGAATGCTGGCGCATCCCTCCTCCCAAATCCATAGCCTGTGCTCCGCGCATGAACAGGGCCCCGTCGCACGCGACGGGGCCCTGTTCATGCGCGGAGGCGGCGGGATTTGAACCCGCGATGGGATTTGAGTCCCAAACCCGCTTAGCAGGCGGGCGCCATAGACCGGACTAGGCGACGCCTCCGCCGACAAGTGTACGCAGGGCCCTTTGCCACAATGGCGGTCGGGAGGGCTGTCCGAGTGGCCTAAGGAGACGGTCTTGAAAACCGTTGGGGCGTTCTTCGTCCCCCAGGGTTCGAATCCCTGGCCCTCCGCCAAACCGGTCCGTGGTTCACACGGTCACGGCCGGGACGCTTGCCGTGCGGCGGACCCCGAGAACGCACAGGTAGCCGACGATCCACAACTCGCCGACCGTCGCCGGCACGGTGAGCAGGTCGGCCGCGGCCTGTGCGCCGGGGGCCGCGTAGACCACGAAGGCGCTCAGTACGTAGCCGAGGCCGCCGATCATCAGCAGTCGGCCGAGCAGCACGGGCATCCATCCGGAGCGGACGACGAGCCAACCCATCGGGATGAGCCAGAGTCCGAAGAACAGCGCGCCCACTCCCCACAGGTTGCCGCTCATGAGGTAGGCGAACTGAACGAAGGACGCGGTCGATTCGGGGTTCTGCAGCGACCCGTCGGCAACCTCGAGCGCTGTGGCGAGCATCGCGGCACTGCCCATGATCGCGACGGCGTTGACCACACCGAACACTGCGATGCAGCCCGCGGCGAAGGAGTCCACCCCGCGGAACAGCCTGAAGAACCAGAGGGCACACAGCGCCTGGAACAGCACGAGTGCCAGCTCGAGCACCAGACCCAGACGCGCGAGTCCCTGGTTGTCGATGAGATGGGCCAGGGTCGCCGAGGGATCGCCGTCGACGAAAAGGACGCTGCGCACTACGAGGAAGCCGAGCATCCCGGTGATCGCGAGACCGAGATAGAGCAGTCCGGTCGTGCGTGCGGTGCGCGCAAGATCGTCGCGCGTGATGGGTTGCTGGTCGGACGGGATGATTGTCGCGGTCATGGGAATGCCTCCATCTCATCCTTACGCTGTAAGCCCAGTCTTACGCAGTAAGGTGAGAGATGTCAAGCGGGAGGACGGCGTTGAATCAAAAGGTGATCCGAGAACCACTGACCCGTGAGCGCGTGCTGGCCACCGCGATGACGGTCGCTGACACGGACGGGCTGGCCGCGGTGACCATGCGCAGAGTCGCCTCGGAACTCGACGTCGAAGCGATGTCGCTCTACCACCACGTGCCGAGCAAGGAGGATCTGCTCGACGGCCTCGCAGACGTGCTCATCCTGGAGATCACCGAAGCAGTACACCGTGCGACACCCGAGACGGACTGGCGCCTCGCGTTGCGCAACCGCTGCCTGGTCGCGCGCGAGGTCATCCTGCAGCACCGCTGGGCGCCGGCCTTGATCGGCTCACGGACCCAGGTTCCCGCGAGCCTGATGGCGTACTTCGAAGAGGTGCTCGCCACGATGATCGCCGGCGGCCTCAGCTACCACCTCGCGCACCAGGGCCTGCACGCCCTGGGCAGCATGGTCCTGGGCTTCACTCAGGAGCTCTTCGCGATTCCGGAGGGGGAGACGGACCCTGGCGAGGACGTCGAAGCCGAACTCGAGGCGATGGCTGCGTCGTTCCCGCACCTCACCGCGATGGTCGCCTCCGAAGTGCATGATCACGACGAGGACCCCCTGGGCTGGTGCGACACCCAGGTGGAGTTCATGTTCACGCTCGACCTGATCCTCGACGGGCTGGCCCGGCATCACGAACGAGCGCCATAGGCCGGCCAGCGGCAACACCACGCGGGTTACCCTGCGCATGTGGACCCCATCTGCAGCACCTGTGGCACGGACTTCACGTGCTTCGACGGTGTCGTGCAACCCGGGGATGCCCACGGCTGGTTCTCCTGCCGTCAGCGCTGCCCGGTGTGTGACGGCTCCCTGCGTGACGGCAGCGCGGTCATGGAGCACCCGGGCCTGGGCGCGGTGATCCACCTGCGCTGCTGCCCGAGCCCCGAGGAGCCGGAACCGGCGAGGTTCAACGTCTTCGCCTGATACGGGCCGGTGGAGGCCCCCACCGTCGCCCCCAGCCGTGAGCACCTACGCCGGCGGGGCGATCTCGCGCTTGAGGATCTTCCCGGTGGGGCCCTTCGGCAGACCCTCGTCGAGGAACCATACGATCCGCGGGTACTTGTAGGCCGCGATGCGCTCCTTGACGAACTCCGCGATCTCGTCGGAGGTCGCGGTCATCCCGGGCTTGAGGGTGATGGCCGCGCCGATCTCCTCGCCGTACTCGGCGTCCGGCACACCGACCACCGCCGCCTCGGCCACGGCCGGGTGCTCGTACAGCACCTCCTCGACCTCGCGCGGGTACACGTTGTAACCGCCGCGGATGATCATGTCCTTGGCCCGGTCGACGATGAAGTAGTAGCCCTCCTCGTCGACCTGCGCGAGGTCACCGGTGCGGAACCAGTCGTCGCGGATCGCCTCCGCGGTGGCGTCCGGGCGCTGCCAATAGCCCTTCATCACGTTCGGCCCCTTGATGGCGATCTCCCCGATCTCGCCGGCGGGCACGTCGTTCCAGTCGCTGTCGATCAGCTTCATCTCGACGTCGCGGATCGGCGTGCCGATCGAACCGGCCTTGCGCTCCTTGTCGGCGTGGTTGAACGAGGCGATCGGGCTGGTCTCGCTGAGCCCGTACCCCTCGAGAAGGATCGCGTCGAACTCGGACTCGAACCCGCGCAGGACCTCGACCGGCAGCGACGCGCCGCCGGAGACGCTCACCCGCAGGGTCGAGGTGTCGTATGCGTTGTGCTCGGGGTGCTGGACCAACGCCACGTACATCGTCGGCACACCCTGCATGATCGTGACCTTGTCGCGCTGCAGCACCTCGAGAGCCTTCGTCGGGTCGAAGCGCGGGATCAGCGTCAGCGTCGCACCGCAGGTCATCG
>WBZL01002557.1_pt1 | contig 17647 bp, 27 predicted proteins | sample 5204291 | NCBI WGS metagenome assembly WBZL01 (sample SAMN12344345, study PRJNA552823) | activated sludge metagenome | biome: Activated sludge suspended growth; feature: Nitrification reactor; material: Wastewater; isolation source: activated sludge from nitrification reactor of wastewater...
CAGCCGCACCTCGGCTATCCAGGCCGCCTCAAAACCCCGATTCAATCCTGCCTCAGCAAATCCCAACGGGGAGACCCCTTTGCGCATCGCAGCCAGGTTTACGCGGGTTTCAAGCACCATTGACACTTGGTCGGTGCAACAGCAATCCCTGTCGCCTCGAGTGGGCGCCGCTCCGGCCGAATGCGGTGACTCGAGGAGTCCCCATGAACCAAATTGATCCGCAAGCGCTGTTTCGCTTCTCTATCCAGGGTCCGCTGATCAGCCAGCGACAGCTGCCGCAGGGCGAGTTGCAGAAGATCCGGCGTGAGCTGGCTGCTCGCGAGTACGTGATTCCTGGTACCGACCGGCGCTCTCTGGGTGAGAAGACGATCGAGGGGGGGATTACCGCTACCGGGCCCGCGGCCTCGACGGACTGATCCCCAAGGTGCGGGCCGATCGCGGCCAGTCGAAACTCTCCGCCACCGTCCAGACGGCAATTCTCGCCGCCTAGCGCGAGCACCCCCGCCGCTCGATCCGCCAGATCCAGCGCCTGCTCGAAGTCGCCGGCACCGTCTCGCGGGGGACCCTGTCGCGTTCGAGCATCCACCGCCTGCTCCAGCAACAGGGCCTGTCGCAAATCCCCGGCTCGGCGAGCCTGCCCGAGGAAAGGCGCAGTTTTGTCGCTGCTTGCGCCGGCGAGATCGGGTACAGCGACGTGATGCACGGCCCGCGTGTGCTGATCGGCCGTCGCCTGGGGAAGAGCAATCTGGTGTCGCTGTTCGACGATGCCTCCCGGCTGGTCGCTCACGGCGCCTTCTGCCGCGGCGAGACGGCACTCGACATCGAGGGCATGCTCAAGCAGGCGCTCCTCAAACGGGGCGTTCCGGTCAAGCTGGTCGTCGATAACGGCGCCGCCTATGTCGCGCAGATCCTGCAGGGGATCTGCGCCCGTCTGGGCATCGTCCTGGTCCATGGCCGGCCCTACGCACCCGAGAGCAAGGGTAAGCTCGAACGCTGGCACCGGACCTGCCGCGATCAGTTCCTCAGCAAGGTCGAGGAACGCCCTATCCAGAGTCTCGACGATCTCAACGCGCGCCTGTGGGCTTGGCTGGAACAGGTCTATCACCGCAGCCCGCATGAGGGCCTCGATGGCCAGACGTCGCTCGCCCGCTATCAGCAGGATCTGCCGAAGATCCGTTCGCTGGGACCGCAGATGGCAAAGCTCGATGCGCTGTTTCTGCACCGCGTCCGCCGTTTGGTGCGCAAGGATGGCACAGTGTCGTATCAGGCCGGGCACCTCGAGGTGCCTTTCGAGCTTGCCGGCAAGAACGTTCGCCTGCTCGTCGATCCGCATGCCGAGACCGTCGTCGGGGTGGAGAACGACGCCGGTGAGTCGATCGGTCAGGCGACGCCGCTCGATGCGCTCGCCAATCGCGATCGGCGGCGGCATAAGCCTGATCCGGTGGTCGCGGTTCCGGTCAGGAGCCCGAACGCTGGGCCGAATCTGGTCGAGCGGGTCCATGCACAGGACTACGGCGGCCAGGAGGATTGATGATGGAACTGCAACATTTTGGGCTGCGCCATCCGCCGCTCGGCAAGGAAAGTTCCGACCTGTTAATGGGTGACTCCGCCTCTCGCGCAATTCCTTGGTCGCTATTGCGCCTTTCGCTCTGCGCTGGCGAAACCGGAGGCGCCGTCGAGACGGTCTAGGCGGATGACGATCGTTCCCTGAGACTGGCTGCGGGCAAGTACGTAGCGATCATCGACTGCCACCACCACGGCGGGGATGGCTTGTCCGTTAACGTAGAGGTTCACGCCCTTGCCGCTGGCTTTCGAATCCTCCAGCAAGGTGCGCAGGGCGTCATTGGCAAAGGTGCTGGCGGCGAAGGGGGCCAGCAGGGCGATGGCAACCAGTTGGCGTGTTTTCAAGGGAGCCTCCGTAAAAGGGTCGTTCAAGGTTGAGCCTGCCAGACGATGGTGCCGCGCCGTTCAATCCACAGGCTGCGGCCGCCGTCGGTGACGGCGGCGAGGCCGTTCCAGAACGGCCGTGCATAGGAATAGCGCGGGGTGATGAGCCACTTGCCGCTCTTGTCCACATAGCCCCAGAGCTTGCCGTCCTTGGCCGCCGCCAATCCGTCGCCGAACGCGGAAACCCGCTCCCAGGTCGCCTCCAGGACGGTTTTTCCGGTCTTGTCGATGAATTTGCGCTTCTCCCCCTCCCGAACGAGGGCGAGACCGTCGGAAAAGTCCTCGGCGCTGTCGAAGCGGGTAGCGATCACCTGGCGGCCACTGCGGTCGATGAACCCGAACTTGCCGTCACTCCACACGCGGGCCATGCCTTCGTGAAAATCACTGGCGTTGGCAAAGTTCGGCGGCACCACTACTTTTCCCGTGGCGTCCATGAATCCCTGCTTGCGGGCCGACCAGATGCGAATCATGCCCTCGACCGATTGGCCGACGAAATCGACGCCCTCCGGTGTGATGTCCCGGCCCAGGGTGTCGAACGCACGTAGACCGCCCTCCGTTTCCACCCGCCCGATACCGTCCCTGGCAGAAAGGGCCTTGGCGTAACGGGCGGCGACCACCAGTTTGCCGCTGCGGTCGATGTAGCCGTAGCGGAGTTCGCCCCACTCATTGGCAACGCCCACTCGGGCCAGTCCACCGGAGAAGACATCCGCTGCCTGAAAGCGCGGCGGAATGACCACCGTGCCGCGAGCATCCACATAGCCCCAAAGCCGCTTGCTGCCCTCGTCCTTGAGGAGCGCCGGAGCAAGCCCTTCGGTGTAGGGTTCTGTCAGTTCCTCCTGGGGCGGAATGACGAGGGTCCCGTCGTGGGCATAGTACGCGGTGCGCGTCCCCTTGCGGACGCGGATCAGGGGGTCGCCGATGGTGGGTGCCTCCCGGAACTCCGGCGGGACGATCACTTTGCCGCTGCGGTCGATAAGGCCGATCTGGTCGCCCTGGCGAATCTGAAAGAGGGCCGGTTCGTTCCCGCCGGCCAGTGCTAGCAGGGAAACCATCGTCAGCACGCTGCCCAACCAGAGATGCGCTCGATCCATGTTCACTCCTCCCGGCTTTCAATCATCATACCGACGTTTTGCTTTCCTGTCGCCCTGCCTGCTCCCTGCCTTTTCCTGGTGACTCTTGCCTGCCCCTTGCCGGGTTCCACCCTGGCCGGTGAAGGTTCATGGTTGCAACCCGTATCCGACGGCGCCACCACCCATTCAGAATCGAAGGGAAGACCCTGGTCAATGGCAGCCTGCACCGCCTGAACTGCCTGCTGCGCGTTCCGAAGTGATCCCCTTGGATGGCATCGGATGGGTTTATACATCTTGCCATTTGAAGGGTTATTCTGGAAGGTAAGGCACCAGCTCTCAGTCAGACGACGCTAACAACCAGGGCTGCCTCCTCTTGCTGCCAGCTCAGTGGTATGACGTAGGCCTTGACGTTTGCTGGCAGTGCGATTTGCTGATGGGGATCTGTAATGACGTCCGGCACCGAGATGATGAATTCGTGACCGAACATCCGGCGTGCGTTGCCAGAAATCGTGTTGGCGATTTCTCCGGCGAGATCGGCGAGGTTTCGCAACGAGACGTCGGTTTCTCCGCCATGTACGAGCAACTGCCTCAATAGTGCTGCCGTGGCGGTGAAATAGACGCAGCCGTGGCGATTGCCGGAGATGCCGATGAGTCCGGTAAAGTCGAGGACCGGCAGGGTGCCCTGATCACCGAGGAACGGCGTGCCCATTTCTGCTGGGCGTCCAGTCTGCTGTTCGAAGTAGTGCTGGACGATGTCGATAAAAATGCGCAGTTCCGCTTCAGTCATTGCTGTCGTCCGATAACAGCTCGCCGATCGCCTCGGTCAACTCCGACTCGCTGAATGGTTTGCAGAGAAAGCCTTGTGCTCCCTCCTTCAGCGCCTGAATTGCCGTTGCCTTGTCGGCCAGCGCCGAAACGACGAGGATGTGCACCTTGGGATCGAGCGCACGCAGTGCACGGATGCATTCGATCCCGTCCATTTGCGGCATCGTCAAGTCCATCGTCACGAGATCGCAAGGTGTCGCCTGGAAACGCAGCAGCGCATCGCGGCCGTTGGCGGCCAGGCCAGCAATTTCCAGGCCGTATTCGCCGAGGCAGCGAGCGATTTTACTGCGAATGATGTTCGAATCATCGACGATCAGCAGTCGCTTCATGGCGTGCCCCCACTCCCAGAAGTCAGTGGTGATTTGCCAACCGGATGAGGCGTCAGGCGGATGCGAAAATGGCAGTACTCGTTGGGCGTCGAACCGATGCGGATATGCCCGCCGAAACGGGAGACGAGATCCCGCACGGCGTCTAGTCCGGCGCCACGTCCAGCGTCAGTATCTACGACCTCCTGCGAGCTCATTCCGGGCTCGAAAATCAGACCGACGATGCGGCGATAGTCCCAGGTCTCTGCCTCCTCGGCAGACAAACGGCCCTGGGCAACGGCAGCTTTGCGGATTCGATCAACCGAAAGGCCGCGGCCGTCATCACGGAAACTCAGTTCGATCGATCCGTCTTCGCTCTGCGATATGTAGATCGAGATTCTGCCGGATTCCGGCTTGCCGATCGCCTTGCGCTCAGCAGGGGGTTCGATTCCGTGCACCACGGCATTCCGAAGGAATTGATGGATGATCGTCTGGATGGTGTCACTCAGGGGCAGAGGCAGCGTACCGATGTCGATTCCGCTGTAGCTGACCTCGGCCCTATTGCCGTGGCGAGCGGCAATCTGCCCGGCAAAGTCGTACCAGCGCTGGACGAAAGGAAGCCTGCCGACGACCGGGTCGTGTTGCGGACGCGCGTCTTCGATGGTCGTGATTCCGCGAACCTGCGAGATCCGCACGATCGCGTTCTGGATCGTTTCGATCTGTTCGAACAATCCCCGTATCTGTACAACGACGGGCAGAAAGTCCTCTCCAGACACCGAGGTCCGCTCGCGCAATGCCGACAGGAGATCTTCGAGCTGGTCGAAGGTGCCGGCCAGGCTGTTCATTCCGAGCGCGGCCGCGTCACCCTTGATCCGGTGGGCTTGGCGGAAAATGGCGTTGACCTGGTTGTTCCGGCTTCCTGGTGGATCGGCTTGATCGCGCAGCAACGCATTGATCGCCTGCAGCCCGTCGACCGCTGTGCGGAGGAACTGGTGCAGCGCCGCCGGTTCGACCACCATGATCTCGACCAGCATGCCGAGCTGCCCGCGTGCGCGATCCTCGCTCGCCTTGAGTTCCTGCTCGAGCAGCACGCGGCGGGTGATGTCGTTGACCGTGACCAGCAAGTGGGTCACCTTGACACCTTCGCGTACACGATTGAAGGAGAACTGCAGGTAGCGCGCTTCCGGAGCACCCGAACCCTGACCAGCGAGCAAGTGCACACAGTTGAGCGGATTGACGCTGGCGACCAGTTTCTCCTTGACATCGTGATTGAACAGCAGGTCAAGGTATTCGCGAGCCGTATCGAGTGTCTTCGAATCTACGCCCGTGCGCAAAAGCTCGAGGAAATTGCCCCCGCTCGGCACGGCCATGCCTAGAATGCCGCTGAGCGCCAGCGAACGCTGTGAACCGACGTTGTACTCGGGGTCGAGCAGGAAGAGTCCCTCCTGAGTCGTGCGCAGGATATCGTCGGTCTCCTTGCGCGCACGTTCCAGTTCCCGGTCAGTACGGCGCAGGTGACCGATGAAGTGGAAGAGGATAACGGCGAAGTTGATGGTTGCCAGCGAGATCCCGGTGACCTGGACCATGCGCAGCGTGGTGGCCTTGGAGGCTGCGGCCTGTTCGACACGGTTGGTCAGATCGTTCATTAACTTGAGTAGCTGCAAGTTGGTAGTTTCCGCCAAGCGCGCGAGTTTCTCTGCCTGCTCAAGACTCAGGTTTTCATCAGAGAGCGAGCCGATCGATGCCACCAAGGGGCTCCAGCTTGCGCTGGCCTGGACCAGGATCGCTTGCACCTGATCGTCATCAATCCTGGCCAGCGTGACTTCATCACCAGCACCGCTGAGAGTGGTACCGCCCTGGGAGAAAGCAATTAGCGTTCGATTAAAGACGGCAGAAGCCTGTCGCAATTCGGCGAGTTCGTTGACGAACGGCTTTACCTCGACCATCCGACGCTCCACTTGCAGGGCAGTCTTGGCAATCCGCTGCGACAGCATGCGCTGGCGCCCGGCAAGGTTGACCAGTAGTGCGTCACCGCTGATCTGGCTCGAGATCACGAAATTGAGCACCAAGACAGCCAGATCGAAGATCAGGAACAGCGCGATCGACAGAACGATACTACGGTACTTTCCCAGTTCCAGCTTGAACATGCTTCTCCCCCCTGTACCGTACGTGTCTACCGCCAGAACGCCACATGTGTAAGCACCCAGGCATTCGGCGTTCCAAACCCTCGGTCCCGCTTCGCAATCCGTGTCCGGTAACCATGATTACCTATTCAGGCCACCAAGCATACGGGGCCTCAGAAATGCCTGTCAACGAATGATTTAATGGAGAGTCATAGATTCACGTCCCGTCGTGCAGGAAGACATGTCCAACTGGAACTGGCGTCGAATTGAGAATGCGAAAGGGTGCGGCGGGATGAGCCGACTACCAGGTGCGCAAGTGGCGTGCCGGGCACAACCACATGGCACTCGTCTGCGTCGCACGACTCTCTCTCATCAAGGAGCGACGACGGCACTTGCCCTACGCCGGGTTGCTGTCCTGTACCGATCTCGTCGACAGGCTCGGGGCGCAGCTCCCGGTGAAGATCCGTGTCCCCAAAATGACCTCATACCAACCATCGCCGAGTTTCATGCGAGACGACAAAGCGCCCGTGACAGCGCCTATCGAAGACAGCCTCAAGATTCAGGTGCATCCGCACGCTTCGAGTAACCTATCCCGGCAATGACCCAGGAGGTTCAACAGCGATTTGAGGGGTGCGTCCGTCTCATTGCGAATATCGACGACTCCCGCTCTTCGGTCGCGAGTCCGCTGGGCACGCTTGAGCTCTTTATCCGTCATCGCTCGCTTGCCCTGGAGTAGGCGGCTTCTTTTCGTGATGCTCGCCAAGGAGTCGGCCCTCTTCTCCTCCGGTTCAGGTGACCGTCTCGACAGAAAGGGAACGCTCGGAGGCCGTCCCTCCCCCGGTCGGCAGGCATCGTTCGACCTCCGGGCGTAGCTTCGCCATTTTCAGGATCTCGGATTCCAGCCTTTCGATCTGTTCGTTCAGGCAGTGCATTTCCGCCAAGTTGCTCTTCAAGGCCAAACGGCTTCTTTCTCCCAGAGCCAGTTGTTCAACGTCCGTTTCCTGCCAGCGCTTGATCTCGTTGGCGCTCGTGCGCCCTCACGTGTCGCAACTCAGTACTCAGTACATTCTCGATGCTCAACATCTGCCTTGATCTCTGCCCCACCAACTGGTTGCGCTTGCATCGGACAAATGTCCCCTACTGTGGTGGTCAGTCTGTGATTTTCCAAACCGACTGTAATTCCCAGGTTAGGAAGCCGGCCAATTGATTATCAAGTCTTGCAAGCTTGTCGACCGTTTTCTGCAACATGCCCTGCCTGCCGGTTTCAAGCGCATCCGTCACTACGGCCTGCTCTCGCTGGCGCACCAGAAAGAGACTCTGGCATCCGCCCGCACGGTACTCGTCGTGCCGCCGCCGGAGCACGCGGTGATCGAGTCCGTCGCCGCGTCCATGCCGCCGGGGTGCATCGAGCATGCGCGCTGCCCACATGGCGGGATCGGTCAGTGGACACGCCCCTCCTGCCACCATGTGACCATCCAAACCTCCGAGCCTCCTTGATGATCGATTGGTATTCCTTTCTTCCGGAGCAATCGGACGGCGGTGCCGTTCGCATGCCTGGCGGGCAAGTGCTCCCAAGAACCCCGCGTTCACTCCTGCCGCCTTGGCTAGTCGTCCTTCCTCCAGCCATTCTGCTCATCTGTAAGCGTCAATCCGTTGACCGACTTCATGCCAAACGATTGACTTTCGCCGGGCCTGCCTTACAATCTCCATCGATACTGCGATTGTAGCGGTACAGTCCAACAACGTTTATCCGCCGCGGATGTGCCAGGGCTTGAACCGAAATTTTTCGGTGCGACAGACAAACGCAATTTGTTAAGCCACTTGAGGAGTACGGAATGAAACATCACCTCATCACCGTCTCAATCCTGTTGGTCGCGCTGACGCTTTACGCACTGGGTTTCTTGGGCTTGAGTAGCGCCGCTCTAATCACCGGCGCGGCGTTCGAGCTGTGGTTCTGGGTCCGGCTCATTGCCCGGCGCGCTCCGGTAAGTGAATCCTGTGCCCCGCATAACAAGTAGCCCTTCCCTTCCTGCCCCCACTAGGGCGTGTCCTCTAAGAGATTCACAAACGAGGCCAAATGGGGTCCATAGCGGGTTGGCCGGTATGGAGGGACTGATGACGCGACGTGCCCCGCGACGACCCCTTGGGAGCGGATTGAACCCCTGCTGCAGGGTCGAGAAGACACGGTCGGTGTGACCGCCCGGGACAATCGGCTGTTTGTGGAGGCCGTCCTTTATCTCTATCGTGCGGGAATCCCGTGGCGCGATTTGCCGGAATGTTCTGGTGCCTGGAAAGTGGTTCACACGCGCTTCAGCCGGTGGGCCAGGAATGGCCTCTGGAAGAATCTTTTCAAGCACTTGGCGATCGAGGCCGACAATGAATACGCGATGATGGACCGCACGATTGTGCGAGTTCATCAGCACAGCGAGGGCGCCCGATAAACACGGCCCGCAAGCCATCGGGCGTAGCCGAGGCGGACTGAGCACCCAAATCCATGCCTCCGTGGACATCCTGGGCAATCCGGTCGGCTTCCACCTCACCCCCGGACAGTCCCGCAACCTCGACGGCGCGGACGTCCTGTTGCCCCAGACAGCCGCCAACACGATCATTGCCGACAAGGGGGACGCTGCCGACCAGCGGGTACTGGAAGCACTGGCCGAGGCCGGAAAAACCGCCCTTATTCCCCCCAAACGCCCCCGTGTTGAACCCCGCGAGGACGACCGCGACCTCTACCTGACCCGCCACCTGATCGAAAACTTCTTCCAGAAACTCCAGCAATACCGATCCATCGCTACCCTCTACGACAACACCGCCCGCAATTTTCTGGCCACCATCTACCTGACTTCCACGATCATCTGGCTTAGGTGATTTCCGCAAAACGCCATACCAATAGTCATGATGATAGGCCGAGCTCATGGCCAGCAATACAAGCCTCTTCGGTAGTCGTCCCGTATCTTTGCGGTATCTTGATTCCGAGAAATCGCCTTAATTGAGGACACCCCCTAGTCTGCGCAAGATCGTCGAGGACAATCTCAAGGCCTTCGAGGCCACCGGCCATTCCCCCGAGGGGATGCGGGCACTCAAGGAGTTGCGCGAGATCTTCAGCAAGTACATGAACGCGCGACCGAAATGGTTCCAGCTCTATGGCGAGTGCAAGCTCGAGAAGGCGGCCGACTGGCGGGGCAAGACCACCACGCCGTTCAGCGCCAGGACGGTCGCGGGCTTCGGCAAGCTGATCGAGTTACAGCAGAAATAACATCGAAGTGGCCGAAAAGGCCGCCGTGGCGCTCGCCGAGGCGCTGCGCCGCATGATTCTCACCGTCACCATGGCGGTCATACTGACCCGCGCTGATCGCCTGGATGGTCATGCGCAGCGTCGTCGGGCGCATGCGGTGCGCCATCAAGGTGGCTGAAACGGTCGCCCGTGGCGATCTGTCAAGAGCTCCGCACGATGACGGCAACGATGAACTCGGCCGCCTGATGGGCGCGCTGGGTAACATGGTCGACAGCCTGAGCAACATGGAGGCCTCGGCGATTTCGAGGCCGCCGCAAATAGTGTAGCCGTTCAGGGCGGCCATCACCACTATGCCCAGAATCTCGATCTGGTTGGTGACCATGACGGCAAACCGGGAATACTCACGCACCTTCATATCAGACCGGGGTCGATTCAAGCTGATTGCAGCCTCGCGCTTCGAGCGCGTCCGACTGATGAGGCATCAACCCGCCCATTACATCAGGCACAGAGGTATGGCCTCACTCGGAATCCCAATGAGTCCATGGCGGCAATCTTTACCCTTCCAACCTTCATCAACTGAATGCTTGGCAAACCCAGGGACGACCATGTAGGCTGTTAGCATGTGCTGTCCAGATTTTCATCATTCCCACCTGCTGCACCACGCCATGGCCATGATCACCTCCGCTTTCCTGCATCGCCTTGCCGCCACGGTTCTCCTGATGTTCGGCCTGCGGATCGTCATCGCGGCACCGTTATTGCCGGGTGCAGGTCCCGAACTGCCGGCACTGGCCGCCGACCTGCACGAGCTGACGGTCTCCGGCGTTTCTTCCGGCGCTTACATGGCAGTACAGTTCCAGGTCGCGCATTCGCAACTGGTGCGTGGCGCCGGCATCATCGCTGGCGGACCGTATGACTGCGCCGCAGGTTCGATCCTGCGCGCGCTCACCCGCTGCATGTCGCCGTCCTCCTGGGCAGAACTGCCATCAGTCGCCGAACTGCGTGCGCATGCCGAGGCATTGGCGCTCGCCGGACGCATCGATTCCCTCGAACATCTGCGCGATGACCGCGTCTGGCTGCTCTCCGGCGGCAAGGATGAGACCGTGCATACCGCAGTCGTCGAGCGGCTGGCGGCCTTCTACGCCGAGTGGCTGCCGCCGGCAGCGATTCGCTTCGTCAAGGTCCCTGAAGCCGCGCACGCGATGATTTCTGTCGCTGATCGCGAGGCCAATCCCTGCAGCAGCATGCAGGCACCGTTCATCAACCGTTGCGGCAATCTCGACGCCGCCGGCGAAATGCTTGCCCAGATGCTCGGCCCACTGCAAGCGGCGGGCGGATCAGCGCGTGGCGAGCTCCTGAGGTTCGACCAACGGCCTTTTGTCGATGGCCAGGCGATCGATGCGGGACTCGCCGACGAGGCGTACGTCTATGTGCCGCAGGACTGCCGCAGCGCGGTCTGCCGGGTGCATGTCGCCTTTCACGGCTGTCGCCAGAACGCCGAGCAGATCGGGCGACGCTTCGTCGAGGGCGCCGGGTACAATGCCTGGGCTGACCACAACCGCATCATCGTACTCTACCCGCAAACCGTACCGCGCCGCGGCCTCGCCCTCGGGTCCTGGAAATGGGTATACAACCCCTCGGGCTGTTGGGATTGGTGGGGCTATTCCGGCAGCGCTTACGCAACCCGTGACGGCCTGCAGATCGCCGCCGTACGCGCCATGCTCAAACGCCTGGCAGCGCCGCGCCAGCGTTGAGGTCGGCTACGCAGCAGAGTCCAGGAGCCCGATCCGTTACTCTCAGGCAAATGGTCAATCCCGAAACGCAGCCCAGTATCCCGGGCGAGGGACACAGATCCTGGCAATGCTGCTCGTATCACGCCGAGAAATCATGACGGCCTACTCGGCCTTCGGCGACGCGCAGTCAGGGTTACTGAGCATTCCTGACAGCGCGCGGGCAACGCTGCTGATTCCGTCGTTAAACAGGTCAGCATCCTTCATCACGGCACAAAGATCGGCTTGTTTGGGGCTGGCATGGACTGCCACGCCGCCCCCCTCCGCTGCCACACCCGCCGGTCCTGCCGCCTCCGGCGATGCCAGGACTACACTCCGGCGAAGTACAGCGCACTCACCAGCAGAGCCAGCGTCATGCCCTGAAAACCGACCCGCATGACCATATAGCGGGTACTATGAACGCGGTCGTATTCTCCGCCGCGCTCCATGGAGTAAAAGCCGAGAGCCAGGGATACCACCGTGGCAGCCATGGCCAGAAAGATCAGGACGGTCAGGATTTTCATGGCATGTCTCCTATTCTGTTGGGCTCATCCGCAACGAGCCATCAATTCAATGGTGCCAGCACAGCCTCCGTCGAGGCTTTGTTTTTAGCATAGGAGATAGGGTGACGAAATTCAACGCGACTTCCGTAAGCATCGAGACAGCGAACGCGGTCGTGTGCGGGAATGCAGACCTGCCGCCCCTTCAGCACGACCCCCTTTTCGTCATCGAGCGAGCGGCCGGACGCCGATCTGCCGGAAATCGCCGACGCGCGCCGTGCCACCGATCTGTCTGGCGATCGTCCGGCAGGTGACGCCGGTCACGAGCGAAAGAGGCGGGCGAGCGTAGATGTACAGGCATCTGTGCAGTATCGATCGGCAGGGACGCCAACCGGCGACGAAGCACTGGCGCGCTCGATTCCGCATAGCTCGATGCTCTGCATACGTTCCTGCAGCCACGCGAGATAGGTGTCAACCTGACTGGCGATCTGGAGCTTGCCGGCCGCATCGCTGCCAGCGACGTGGCAGTCGTTGTTGACGGTTTCGGTACGCATGACGATGGCACTGCCGTGGTCGCCTTCGTCGACTAGAACTGCGTGTAGGCGGTCAGTTCGAGACGCTCATTGTTGAGTACCTTGCCGTTCGTGTGGCTCCGCTTCGTTTCGGAAGCGAGCACGCGCTTGACGTCCGCCGAGATCCAATAAACCGTCTGCAGCTTGACCGTGCCTCTGGGCGCACGGCCCCAGCCGTTGCCCTCGACCCGGAAGGCTTCGAACGTGCCCGCCGGCACCGTGATCTGCTCGCGACCGACGACCCTGAAGTCAAACTCCATGTCGCTGCTGAATCCATGGGGCGTCACGGCACGAAAGCGCGTCGACCAACGTTTGCCGACTGCGTATTCCTGAATGAAAAACTGTGCGCCCGTATATTGCCACCCCGGCGGCCGCTTGATGAAGTTGCCGAACAGGTCGGTCACCAATACGCCACCATTGAAACGCACCTCGGTATCGGTAATTTCGCTCACTCGGTTGGTGAAGGTGCGCAGTTCGAGCTTCGTGAAAAGGTCGATCTCGCGGTAACTCCAACTCTCGCCGACCTTGAAGCGCGTGTCGACACGCGCACTTCCCTTGCTGAACGGGTTATCCTTCGCCACCTTGATCGTGATCGCTTTCTCGCCCCTTGCCTTCAGCACCTGGTCGAGCCTGAACTGCGCCAGTTCTGAAAACTTCCCGCTCGGATACTTGCGCAGATAATCCTCGAATGGCACCGGATCTGTAGACTCCTTGATCGCTTCCCAGATTGCGAGTTCTTCGTCGAAGATTCTCTCCAGTTCGATTTCGGAGAGATCCCTGATGTGCTGCGGCGGCAAAAAATAGAAATCGTCCTCGAGCGATGTGCTCTCCCACGGAATCTGCTGCCCTGCCGACTGGCGCCGGACAGCCAGGCGCACGCGCTTGAGCACGTCTTCGATCTTCGCCTCCGGCACCTTCATCTCGCGTAGCAGGTTCTCGGTATACAACCCGTTGTTGCCTTCGCCGTCGCCAGCGGTGTTGCCGGGGGCAGTTGCATAAGCCAGCAACGAGCCTGGCGGTGCATCAAACTGGCTGAGGCCCTTGTGCTCGATCGGCAGCCGGGTGCCGAACGGGTTATCGCGACAGGCGTCGAGCATGATGATGTTCATCGGGTTCTTCGCCCGAGTCATTCCCACGAGCAGGGAATTCAGCTCAATGGTCTTCGTCTGCATGTCTTCGAGCTTCTCGATCACGGCGTCGACGGGAATCAGGTAGTTTCGCCACGCGAGCTGCGCACCGTGGCCGGCGTAGTAGAAGATGCCGACGCCCCTGCTTTTTGCCAGCTCGGTGCTGAACGCGCCGATCGCCTCGACCATCTGCCCCCGACCAGCGTCGAGCTGCAAGCTGACCTTGAAGCCGGTCCGCTGCAGCTCATCGGCAATCGCTTTGGCGTCGTTGGCGGGATTCTTCAGCGGCGCTTGAACGTACTTCGTGTTGCCAATGACCAACGCCAACCGCGGTAGCGCGTTCAACATCGATGGTGTCGCCGCACGCGCCAGCGACAGCGGCAACATCGAGACGCCTGCTAGCGCACCGGCCTGCTTCAGCCACAGCCGACGCGCCGCGCCGCCAACAGTATCTGGATCGGGTGACCGGGGAATGTTCAGGTTCATCAAGCCTCCTCTGCAAGCGCGGCGTGGTCGTCAATCGCCTTCGTAGGCGCCGCGACGCGATTCTATCCCGCGTGCTGCCAGCGGTCATGCTGGTTATCGGTCCATTGCCCCGCCATGCGAGCACCGCGCGCCCGATCTCCCCGGCGCATCGCCGCCGTAGATGCATGTAGCGCGGGCGTCGGTCCAGGCGCGGACGATCGGGCAGTCGAGCATGCAGCAGTTGCAGACAGGCTTCAAGCACCTCGATATCGCCCTTGTCCGCATACCGCTTGCCAAAGATCCGCTCTGCAAAAGAGGTGGCCCGGTTTGTCTCGACAGAAAATCTGCTTTGATAAGTGGAGCCCTGCCGGTTGTGGTCAGGTGACCGGTGTGGCGCTTGGTTTTGTGGCGAAGCCGCTAGGGCGATAGGCACATTCAGCGCCGTTCGCTTGATCCTGATGGGTGTCTGGCGCGATTCGTCGCAGCCATGATTTGAAGAAACGGGCGTGATCAGCGACTGCAAGCAGACGTAGAGTGTCAAAACCGGCGGCTAGCGCCGCCATGGATTCGTTCATGGATTCGTTTACTCGCTTGACACTGGCCGGCTAATGGGTGTTCCCGAGTGATGCCGCAGCAGGGTTGTTGGCCAACTTAGCCAGGACGAGCTAAACTGCACTTCACACAGGCGGAGTTGAACAAGGAGCCAAACATGCAATACAACATGCTCGAAGCCAAGAGCCAACTGTCCAAACTGGTGCAGGCCGCGCTGGCGGGCGAGGATGTGATCATCGCCAACAAAGGCGTTCCCGTCGTCAGGCTGGTCAAGGTCGGCGCGCAGCAACGCGCACGCCGGCCCGGTGCCTGGGCCGGTTTGCCAAGAGCCGAAGCGGATTGGGACACGCCGGAGACCAATGCAGCCATTGCCGACGCACTCACCAGTGATCAATCACCATGAAGCGCTACCTGCTCGACACCCACCTGATCTACTGGTGGATGACAGCAGACGCGCGCGTGGGGCAAACGACGCAAAGCGTCCTCGAACAGTCGGAGATCGTTGTCAGCGTCGCCAGCGTCTGGGAAATGGCCCTGAAAAATGCCAAAGGCAAACTCCCACTGCCACCGGGCTCGATCACGGAAGCACTCGAAGCACAGGGTTTTCTCCTGCTGCCGATCCTGCCGCGCCACATCGAAGCCGTGCGCATTCTCGCTTGCGCACACGCCGACCCATTTGATCGCCTTCTCATCGCCCAGGCACAGGATGAGCGATTGACTTTGCTGACACGCGATGCGGCCATACTGGGGTTGGGTCTTGATGGCGTCGCCAGTGGATGACGAGAAGAGCGGGGCCGCCTCTCGCTGGCATGGTGGCGTTGTACGCCTGCGCAGTTAGGCGGTGTGCAGTTCCTCGCGCAGCACTTTGCGCAGCGTCGCCACGGTAATGGGCTTGTCCTCGGCGTCTTGGCTCGCCGCATCGGCAACTACCGCGCGCCATGCCGTGTTGATCAGGGTTTGGTATCCCGCCCCTAGCGCCTCTGCCCGTGCTCGAAAAAACTCGATGACTTCGTCGTCAAGCATGATCGTGATGCGGGTCTTCCCCGTGGATGAGATGACGGCCCCCCCCGCTTGCCATTGCTGAAATCCTATTCCTTACGCATGGTATTGCTCCGCTTCCCCTTTGCTGGCCTTGCGCGCAGAGATCAACCGGATTCGGCTCTCGCGCGGTAAATGGACGACGACCATGACCCGTCCGAGTGCGTCCTTGCCCAGCGTGACGAAGCGCTGTTCTCCCTCTGCGTCAGGATCCTCGATGGTGATAGCCATCGGGTCACGGAGGGCCTGTTCGGCATGGGCGAAGCTGACCTGGTGCCTGGCCAGGTTGGACCTGGCCTTGGATGGGTCGAATTCGATGTCCATCGAGGCATTATGCATATCGTCAATCGGGTGGATTGGCCTGGTCACAGGAGGCTGACATGAAGACGTTCGATCGCATCACCAGGGATCCCGCGATGTTGGGTGGCCAGCCGACGGTGCGCGGCATGCGGCTCACGGTCAGGCGGGTAGTGGAAGCCGTAGCGCTATACCCAAATCGGGACGACCTGTTTGCCGAATATCCGGAACTCGAACCGGAAGACGTCCGTCAGGCGCTGGAGTTCGCCGCGCAGAACCTCGATGACCGGGTGATCGCTTTGGAGCTGGCTTGATCCGGCTGCTGCTGGACCAGGGGCTGGCAAGAGAAATGGGTTCGCCCTATTGACCAAGGCCGGCTAATGGGCGACGCCGCTCTTGTGGTTGGCGAAGACCAGACCCCGACAGACAAGGATATGGGGCTAATGGGTGACCCCATCCGTACGGGGCAAATTGTTCTGGGCAGTGTGTGTGTGCAACACGAGGTGCTAGACTATCCGGCGTTCATTTCTGGAGGTCGCGGCCATGGCAGGTACAATGCAGTTGACGGCAATCATCGAACGTGAGAGGGCCGAGTACGTCTCCATCTGCCCGGAACTGGACATCGCCAGTCAAGGGGCCACGATCGAAAAGGCACGCGACAATCTGCAGGAGGCGATAGAGCTGTTTTTCGAGACGGCCGATTCCTCCGAGATCGCCACCCGCCTCCATGATGAGGTGTTCGTCACCCGGCTTGAGGTCGCGGTTGGTTAGGCTTCGCGTCTTCTCCGGAAGTGACTTGTGTCGGCTGCTCGGCGACCACGGTTTCGAAGTGGTCAGGCAGCGTGGCAGCCACGCCGTCATGCAGAAGCGGACAGCAGGCACCACCGTAACGGTCCCGTCCCGCTGCACGACGAAATCCGCATCGGGACGCTTCAATCCATCATCCGCCAGTCAGGCCTGCCCAAGTCTCTGTTCGAGCAAGGTTGAGCATTCAGGCTTGAGGAGAAAGCGATTGGTCTTCGTATCTCCAGCGCCGAAAGGACACGGGGCAAGCCATCGAACTGTTACGAGGGTGGCGGCGGGTACCGTGGATCGGTCAAGAAAACGTGGTCTGACCCCTATTTCCCCCCATCCGGGGTTAACGTTTACACTCTGCCCACTATTTGAATGCTATTTGTTTTCCTCTAAGGGGTCTGGCCCCTTTGTTCATTCTCCTTTGTTCCTTCTATCCTTTCCAAGGAGGCTTCACTATGAGCGACAACGTCGACAATCTGGTTCTTGAGCACTTGCGCGCCTTGCGGGGTGGACAGGACCGCATCGAAAGCGAGTTGCGGGAGGTCGCCGCCCGGCTTACTAGCCTGGAAGCGAGCACTGCCGCTGGCCGACGCGATAGCTCGCACAACTACGAGGAAATCATCCGGCAACAGTCAAGTATCGATCAGATCAAGGCGCGAATTGACCGGATTGAAAGACGGCTGGAAATCGCGGGTTGAGAAATCACCGAACCGGCAAAAGAAAACCTGACCCTGCTCACGCACCTGCGTAAGGCAAAGGGAAAGACCCCGGATTTGCTGCTACTGCAGCGGCGGGCTTTTCGCTACTTTTAGTAGAAATGCGAGTCCGACCCCTATTTCCGTGACCCCTATTTCCGACATGCGCAGGAATGTGCTACCGGAGAATTAGTTCAGAAACAAGACTTGACCGTTCGCAGTAACAGCAGTAAGTCTAGCGGGTTAAAGTCCCGTCTGGGGAGTTGTCCGTACGCCCCGGTAGCATGAGGAAGCGGCGCCGTGGCGACACGGGGTCGTGAGTTTCCCAACAGCAA
>WBZL01002558.1_pt1 | contig 17642 bp, 11 predicted proteins | sample 5204291 | NCBI WGS metagenome assembly WBZL01 (sample SAMN12344345, study PRJNA552823) | activated sludge metagenome | biome: Activated sludge suspended growth; feature: Nitrification reactor; material: Wastewater; isolation source: activated sludge from nitrification reactor of wastewater...
TGATGGGTGCGTTGATGAAAAAAGAAACGATTTATCCTTTTGTTTTGGTTTTTCTCATGGCCGGGCTTGCTTATGGGGTGCTTTTGCCGTATTTGGGGTTTTATGCGGATGATTGGTATGTGCTTTGGGGGGCGACGACGAATGGGACGCGCACCATTGTGGATTTGCACATGTTTGATCGGCCTTTGATGGGGTATTTCTATGCTTTTGTGTATTCTCTTTTGGGCGCAAATCCGCTGGCGTGGCATCTGTATGCGTTTTTCTTGCGAATGGCAGGGGGGATGGTGTTTTTGTGGATTTTGCGAATGCTTTTCCCAAATAAAACGTTGGAAACGACCAGTGCCGCACTGTTGATGGTGGTTTACCCGGGGTTGCTTCGCCAAACTACGGCGATGACCTTCTCCAATCAATTTTGTGCGTTCCTGTCGGCACTTTTGTCCATTGCTTTTTCTTTGCGGGCCGTTTTATCCGTTCAACGCGGACAACGCTGGCTTTTTACAGGGCTGGGGCTGGTGTTTTCTTTTGTGTATGTGTTTTATATTGAATATATGATTGGCTTGGAAGGGTTGCGGTTTTTGGTGTTTTGGGTTGCGGGGCAGGATAAAGAGCCAAAGCTTTTCGAGCGGCTCAAAACTACCGTGGTGCGCTATCTTCCTTATGTGCTTCCTGTGGTGGGGATGATCATCTGGCGAATGTTCTTTTTTGAAGCAGGCCGAAAAGGGATGAATGTCGATGATGTGCTCTCCTCCTATGGGGGTTCCCTGCTCCCTCTGCTCCGCATCGGGATCGAATTGATCCGGGATTTCTTTGAAACCACGTTTATGGCCTGGTTTTTTGATCCCTATACGCTCTCCCGCGGGGCGCTCCATCGTGATTTGATCCCCTCGTTTTTGGTTGTGGGGGCCACGCTCTTGCTCTATTGGGGGTTCACCCGGTTGTTGAAGGACGACGAGCCAGCGCAGGACAAAATGCCTCAAACCCTGTTGTGGGTCGGCTTGCTGTCCATGCTCATCGGGTTTCTTCCCGTCTTGGCTGTGGGGCGCGAAGTGGTCCTGGATACGTGGGAAAACGGCTACAACAAATACACCCTGCACGTGACGGCGAGTGTGGGCATGTTTATCATCGGGGCGTTGATGCATTTGAGAAACAGAAAAGCCTTAATTGTGTTTGTTTCGATTCTTTTAGGGTTTTCGACCTTTTCTCATTATCACAACGCCGTGCGGTTCAAAAACCAATGGGAAACGCAGAAATCCATGTGGTGGCAAGTGACCTGGCGCGCCCCTGATTTTGCCGATCAGACGGTGCTGATGTCGCTTTTGCCTGCTGAACCCAGTTATATTGAGGCTCACGAGGTGTGGGGGCCAGCGAACATCATCTACCGCCCGGATATTTATGAGGTGCCCATTCCCGGTGAAATCATCGATTCTGTCACAAAGGACAAAGTGTTTTTTAGCGAGTCAGACCAAAAATCGGTACGCGGCCTGTTCCCGTTAGCGCGCGACTACGATAAAGCCGTTATTTTTGGCATCCCTACCTCGAATTCCTGTGTCCATTTTTATGACGGGCGCAAACCGGAGTTTTCTCGCGACGAAAATCTCTTGTTTCAACTCCTGGCGCCCTATTCCAAAATAGAGCGGATTCAGACCGGGCCGAGTGTCGCCCAGGTTCCGGTGAATATTTTCGGGCAAGAACCTCCCCATACCTGGTGTTACTACTATCAACTAGCGACCCTCGCCCGCCAACAAGGCGCTTGGGAGACAGTGGTCGCCCTGGGCAAAGAAGCAGAAATGCTCGGATATAAACCCCTGGACTTGACCGAATGGTTCCCGTTTTTTGAAGGGTATGTCCATACGGGGCAACTTGACAAAGCGAAACATCTCGCCACCGTCATCAGATCGGATCGGCTCATCCGGTACGAGTATTGCAAACAATTAAAAACGCCTTTGGAGATTCAAGGCTTTGATCAAGCCCTGGTGTTCCAAATCTTATGCGAAAAATGAAACCTACCCTCCTCCTCACTGCCCCCTACATGCTCCCCTTCCTCGATCGTTTTGTGCCCCTTCTCGAAGGATACGGCCTGGAAGTCATCGTCCCCGAAGTCCACGAACGTGGCGTTCTCGAACGGCTCGAAGAAGACGAAATCCTGCGTTATGCGGGCCAGTTCGATGGCACGATTTGCGGCGATGATCGGTACACCCCCCGCGTGCTCGAAGCGTGCGCCCCCCGCCTGAAAGTGATCTCCAAATGGGGCACGGGCATCGACTCGATTGACAAAGCCGCTTGCGCCCGGCTCGGCATCCAACTCCGTAACACGCCTAACGCCTTCACCCTGCCCGTGGCCGATACGGTGATGGGGTACGTACTCGCGTTTGCCCGTCGTCAACCCTGGATGGATCGGGCGATGAAAATGGGCGAGTGGCAGAAAATCCCCGGACGTTCGCTCAGCGAGTGTACGTTGGGGGTGATCGGGGTGGGGAATTGCGGGAAAGCGGTGCTCCGGCGGGCCGCGGCCTTCGGGATGGAATTGCTGGGGAACGACATCGTGCCGATTGCCCCGGACTTCATCGCCGAACACCGCGTACAGATGACCTCGCTCGAAGACCTCCTGGCCCGCGCGGATTTCGTGTCCCTGAATATGGACCTGAACCCGACCAGTCACCACCTCCTCAACGCCCAAACCCTCGCGCAGATGAAACCGACCGCGATCCTGATCAACTCCGCACGTGGCCCGCTGGTGGACGAACCTGCCCTGATCGCCGCGTTGCAAACCAGTCAAATCGGGGGGGCGGCGTTGGATGTGTTCGAGGTGGAACCGCTTCCGTTGGACAGTCCCCTGCTGAAAATGGACCATGTCATGCTCGCTCCGCACAATGCCAATTCCAGTCCGGCGGCGTGGGAGCGGGTGCATTGGAGTACGATTCGGAATTTGTTGGAGGGGTTGGGGATAACTTCTCATGTTCCGTAATATGCGTCTTCTATTGTTGCTTTCTTTAGTGGTTTGTGTGCCTATTTATTTTGAAAATGTATGGGAATACTCGGTTCCTATGGGGTACGCCGGGATGTATACTCAAATGGCGAAACAAATTGCGGAAAACAATTTTTGGCTTCCTTTTGACACGGCGTTTTATGGCCCTGGGGGGATTCCTTTTGCTTATCCGCCACTGGGTTTTTACTTTTTGGCAATTTTGATCAAGTTAACTGGGAAATATTTCGTTTTTCTGCGCTTGCTTCCGGCGTTAATCGCGTTGCTTGCGATGATCCCCTTGTTTTATTTGACTTTAGAGCTAACATCTTCGCGTTGGGCGGCTGTGAGCAGTGTTGTAATAGCCGTTTCGTCGGTGGATTTATACATTGATCATGTTTGGGCGGCGGGGATTGTGCGTGCTCCGGCCTTCCTTTTTATGTTGTTAGCGCTTTACTTTTTTACCCGGCAGTGCCGCACCCCTTCGCGTCGCCTCGCCGCGATCACAGGGATATTTTTAGGACTTTGTATATTAACTCATTGGGAATATGCGGTATTTTGCCTGGGATGGTTGGGCTTTTGGACCTTATGGGGAGGAGATTTTTGGGTCCGGGCTAAAAACACCCTCTTTTCATGTTGCGTGGGTTTTATTATCTCCGTCGGTTGGTTGGCGACTCTCGTTTCGCGTTACGGCGTTTCAGTTTACATCAATGCCTTTAACTCGCATGGAAATACCCAATTTATGGCAAACTTTGGAAATCTGGGGGGGCTGTGGAATTTGATGATGGACAATCTTGCGTTCATTCGGTTAAATGAGGGGCTAGCTGTTTTGGCTCTTGTGGGAATTATTTTCCTATGGGTTAAGAAAAAATTTGCCTTGCCGCTCTTTTTTCTATTGTGTGTGCTGGTATTTCGGGGAGGAGGCTTTGGCTTTTTGACGGCTTGTTTTTTGGCAGGGATTGGCATTGCCGGGCTAACTGAACAATTTCCCCGATTTTTGCCTGCTTGGGGTAAAACTGAACGTGGGACTGCGGTTTCTGGGGCTGTACTCGCCCTCCCTTTTCTTGCTTATTTTTGGTGGCATGGGTGGAGTATGATGACACAAATGCAACCCGTTATCGATGTTGCCATCTTTGATTTGGTTGAAAACATTCCACCAAATCTCGCTCCAGATGAGACCTACCTTGCGCTTATCACGCAGGATGAAGCAGAATGGATGCCTTTTCTATTTCAAAGAGAACCGCTCGTAGCTCAGTGGGGTAGTGAATGGCTTGGAACCTATGATGAGCAAACCTACCGTATGTCGTTATTTCGCGATTGTCGGCGGGACCAGGATTGGGTTTGTGTGGAGCAGGCAATAGAAAAAATTGGACAATACCCTGATAGTGTGATCACCTATATAAAAGATCGAAAGTTAAACGAACAAATCGCCTCCACCCATGAATGGCAACAGGTATATGAAAACAAAAGGTATATGATATGGCAAAGATGACCCACCTGCTCAATGTTCATACGCTTGCGAAAATGAAACCGACCGCGAGCCTGATCAACTCGGCGCGGGGCCTGCTACCGACCCTGATCGCTGGGTTACAAGCCTTGGGAGCGGGTGCATTGGAGTACGATTCGGAATTTGTTGGAGGGGTTAGGGCTGGCTGGGCAGAAGGGCCTCGCGTGAAAGTTTCCCGATGAAACTCGTTTCTTCATCCAAATTTCGGGTCAATGGGCATTATCTTGTGCTTGCCCTGTTGGTTTTTGTGGTTGCGGCGAATCTCGCCCCTTATTTTCACCCGCTTCCCCGGCGAGATTCGGGGGTCTATCTGTACATTGGACAACAAATTCTGGACGGGCACTTGCCGTACCGTGATCTGTGGGATCATAAGGGGCCGCTGATTTTTTACATCAATGCGCTTGGGGTGTGGCTCACGCCAGGGACGCTATGGGGGATTTGGGGGGTGCAGTGGGCGTTGCTCAGTGGGACGGTTTTCATGGGGTATTTTGTGATGCAGAGGGCTTGGGGCAAGGCGGCGGCGTTGTTTGGGTCTGTTTTTTGGGGGGTGCATCTTTATGCGGTGTTGGGCGGGGGCAATCATGTAGAAGAGTATTCTTTGTTTTTTGAGTTTTTGGCGCTTATGTTGTTTTGGCAGGCGGAAAAAACGCAGACGCATTATTGGTTCGAGGGGGGGATGGGGGTGACCGTCGCACTTTCGTTTTTGTTGCGTCCCAATAATCTTGGAATGGGGGCGGCGATTGGGGCTTTTCTGTTGCTCCGAGCGTTTTTTGTCGCCCCGCGGCGACGGGCCTGGTTCCGCTTGGGCGCGATGGCGGTGGGGGCGGGGGTGACTCTGGCGGGGGTGGTGGCGTTTTTTGCCGCCCAGGGAGGGTTGGGGGATTTTGTGTCTGCCGCGCTGATGTATAACCTCCGTTATTCGTTGACAACGCCCTTTGCGCGGGGAGAGGTGTTTCTCACCGGAATGGCTTATTTGCCGGCTCTCGTGATGGTTGCTTTCGCGGCCTGGTGGGTTGGGGTGATCAATTTCTGGCATTTTTCACAGCTTTCCAAAGCTCAAACCGCGCTCCTGGGGGTGAGTCTGCTGAATTTGCCGCTTGCCATTGCGCTTTCGCTATTTTCCGGGCGGGATTATGCCCATTATTTTATGAGTTGGCTTCCTTCGCTGGGGTTGCTTTCCGGCTTTTTTGCCTATCAAGTTCAAGCTTTTATCCCCGCGGGCGAAGCGTCCCCCGCGCAAAGCAGGGGGGTGGGGGGCACGAGTTGGGTGTACGCGCTCACCCTGACTTGCGCCCTGTATCCGTTGAGTGGATTGTTGCCCTCTGCCGTTACGCTGGCGACCGTCGTGGGTCGGGCACGTGCTTTCCCCCCCCCAAACGTGTTGGCAGAACCCGAAGGCGTGTATGTGGATTTTATTTTGCAAAACACCGCCCCGGATGAGACGGTCCTGATTTGGGGCAATGAATTGATGTACAATTTTTTGACCGACCGGGATGCGCCCTCAAAATTTATCTATCAATATCCGTTCGTTACCCCCAATTATGCGACCGAAGCCATGACCCGCGAATTTTTGAACGACCTGATCGAAAAAAGGCCCTTGATCATCGATTCTGCCGTGAGTAATCCCACCCTGCCCTTTATCGCCTCGAAAGAATGGGACAACTTCCCGCAGATGCAGGAGGTGATCGCTTATATTCGCACGCACTACGAAATTACCACCTATCTCGGCCCACAAGCCTGGCCTGTGTGGGTCTATACGGAGACCCCTTGAGCACGTTGAAAGAGATGGTTCCGGGGTCTTCTGTGCCTAAGTTTGCCCAACACCTGCTTTTGACGGGGGCATTAATGGGGTACCTTCTCCTGACGGTTTTCAGTACCTATTGGCTGGGAGAGCTTACCCATCACACATTTGGGGCCGATTTCACCATTTATTACGAGGCCTATCAAGACGCGCGGAATGGGGGGGATCCTTATGAACCCTATCGGATTGGGGGCAGTTATGTGAATCATCCCTTTGTCTTGACTCTTGTTTCCGCGTTGGATTGGACCCGTCAGGCGGGGGTTACTTTAGCTTTTTGGGTGGGGTTGAGCCTGCTTGCGTGGATAGGGTGTTTATATCTTGTCCCGAACCTGTTGACCCCTAGCCCATTCGGGCGTTTCTTCCAAGAAAGCGGCCTGGGCTGGGTGTTCTGGCTGTTTTTAGGGCTAGGATTTGGCCCTTTTTGGGAGACGCTCCAAATCGGGCAGATCAACATGTTCGTCATCCTGGCGATTCTCCTCGCCTTTTGGTTTTCGGAAAAGGAGCAGGCCCCTGCGGCGGGGCTATTTTTAGCGTTGGCTGTTGTGCTAAAAACTTCTCCTCTTCTGTTAGGCCTTTATTTTCTTCTCCGGGGCCAATGGCGGGTGGTGATGTGGACGGGAATTTTTTTTGGCCTTGCCACCCTCGGGCCTGCGCTCCAGTTTTCGCCGCGGATTGTCCTCCAGTATCTCAACGTGGTCAGCCAGGTCGGCGCAGAAATTCACCCATCGTTCTACAATCAGAGCATGTTGAGCATCGTTTTTCGCGGCAGGGAATTTCTGGGGCTGGAAGATGGGGCGGCCTCCTTCCTTGTGCTCGGCCATAAAATCCTGATGGGGACCACCCTGCTCGTCACAAGCCTGGTGGGTTATTGGAAACTGCGGGCAAAGGCCCTGGATCGGCTCTGGTGGTATAGTCTGTATGTGTTGTGCATGGTTATCTTTTCCCCCCTGGTTTGGTATCATCATTCTGTGTATTTGCTTCTGCCTCTGGCGGCGCTTTTTGTCCGTCCCACTTTTTCACGTATCGGCGTTGTTTGTTTGTTCCTCTTCCAAATAGAACGCGTATTTGACTGGTTTATCCGGCCAGTTGCCCTGCCTGTTCTCTTTGGACACCTCATTTTATTGCTGGTGATGCTAGGGACGGTGGCAAGGCCGAACAAAAACCTCTCATCCTCCAATCATGACTACTCTTTCTGATCATTCATCTCGTACCATCTTAATTACCGGCGCGGCAGGAGGGATTGGCCGCGCCACCGTTCATTTGTTTGCCGAAAAAGGGTGGCAAGTGATCGGGGTAGACCGTGCCCCGTTTGGCGCATTCCCCGCGCGGGGCGTCTTCGTCCGCGGGGATATTACCAACCCCGCCGGACTGGATGAACTGTTTGCCCAAACGCGTGCCTGTACCGATCACTTGCACGCCCTCGTCAACAACGCCGCTGTACAAATCGCCAAACCCATCCTCGACACCACTGTCGAAGAGTGGGATTCGGTGATGACGGCGAACCTGCGCTCGGTGTTTATGGGCGTCAAACTGTTTCACCCGTTGTTGAAAGCGTCCGGGCAGGGGGCGGTGGTGAACGTGTCCTCCGTTCACGCGGTGGCGACCTCGAAAAATATCGCCGCGTACGCTGCGTCGAAGGGCGGGTTACTGGCCCTGACGCGGGCGATGGCGATTGAGTTCGCGCCGGAAAACATTCGGGTGAACGCGATCCTGCCGGGGGCAGTGGATACGCAGATGCTCCGCGCCGGGTTGGTGCGGGACCACGCGGGAGGCGGTTCCCTGCAAGAGCGGTTGGAAAACCTCGCGAGTAAAACCGTCAACGGGCGGGTGGGCACCCCGGACGAGATCGCCCGCGCCATCTATTTCCTGGCGGACAGCGAACAGTCGTCGTTTATGACCGGACAGGCGTTGATCGTGGACGGGGGCGCGACGGCGCGATTGAGCACGGAATAAAGCTGATATACTTGAATGGCTCTTCAAAATTTCGGCACTTTTCCTGCTAAAAACGAGCCACTTAAATCTGATCTGGAGGAGGATGTAAGATGTGTGTAGCGTGTTTACTAAAATTAAAAACTTCCAGATCGTTCGTAGGGGGATTCCACTTGCCATTTTTTTGATATGTGCCCTGACGTTTGGGCCGTTGATCACCCGATTGGGGTTTTATTGGGATGATTGGACCGTCATTCAAGTCATCCATTTGAAGGAAGATTTGTGGACGTTCTATGCGTATAACCGGCCTGCGTCTGCATGGACCCAGGCTTTTTTCGCACCTGTGTTGGGGACTTCGCCTCTGAACTGGCATCTGTTTGCCGAAGGGGTGTGGGCGTTGACGGCGGTGGCCTGTTGGTGGATGCTGGATCAACTCTGGCCCACCCACAAGCGGAAGACGGCGGCGATGGCCCTGCTGTTTGCCGTACACCCGATCTTTTTGCTTCATCCCATCGCGGTCGCGTTTAGCCAGCAGTATTTGACGTTTCTGCCGTTTTTTATTTCGATGGGTGCGATGCTGGCGGGGCTTCGGAATCCCGCGCGAGCCGGGAGGTGGATGGGGATCGGTTTGCTGACGGGGTTGGTTCACATGCTGACGATGGAGTATTTTTGGGGTTTGGAATTGATGCGTCCGGTGTTGATCGGGCTTGTTTTGCGGGAAACGGGATGGGCGAGAAAAGAAAAATTCATCCAACTCCTCAAAACCTGGGGGCCTTATCTGGCGGTTTTCATCGGGGTGGTGATCTGGCGGATGTTTTTTGTGACCTTTGCGGAGGAAGACCCCAATGAGTTGAAGATGCTGACGACTCTGCTCCATGATCCTTGGGCGGGCTTTGTGCAATTAGGGCAAACTGTGCTGTATGACGCGGTGTATTTGTTGGTGCAACGATGGGCGGAGACGTTATCGCTGGAGTGGTTCAATCTTCAGGACTCGTTTTTGTGGTTTGTGTGGGGGATGGCCCTCCTGGTGGGGGTGGGGTCGGTGGTATTTTTGCGCGCGCTGGGGGAACCACTGGCCTCTGCCCCGGGGCGGAACGCGTCAAAGGAAATGATTTGGGTGGGGGTGTTGATGTTGTTGCTGGGGGGGATGTCGGTGTGGTTGCCGGGGCGGTCGGTGGTGAATGGGTTGTATGATGATCGGTTTGCGCTCCCCCTTCTGCCGGGGGTGGTGATGCTGACCGTGGGATTGATCGGGTGGGGGATTCATTCGCAAGCGCGGGCCTTTTCGGTCGCGGTTTTGCTGGGGTTGTCGGTCGCGATGCATTTACGGGTGCAGAATGATTACCGGTGGGATTGGGTGAATCAACAACGGGCGTTTTGGCAGTTATCTTGGCGTGCCCCCGCGTTGGCCGAAAATACGGTGGTTTTTTCGGATGGGACGTTGTTCCGTTATACGGGCGGGTATCCGACAGCGTCGGCGTTGAATGTGTTGTATGCTCAGCATGATCCGACGAATGAAATGGATTACTGGTTTTTTGAGTTGGATCGGGGGTATATCGATGCTTTGCCGGAGATGATTGCGACGGAATATCCCATTCAGGGTGATTTTCGCCAATTTACGTTTGCCAGTACCAGCCGCCAGAGTTTGGTGGTGTATTACGAACCGGACGAGGGAAATTGTTTGTGGGTGCTCCGGGAGGGGGATGAACGCCGCGCGGAATTGCCCACCCTGACGAAAGACGCCGTCCCGCTCTCTAACATGGACCAAATCCAGACGGGGACTCCTGGAACCCCACCTGATCCCGATATTTTCGGTGCGGAACCCGCCCATACGTGGTGCTACTACTATCAAAAAGCCGAACTCGCCCGCCAACAGGAAGATTGGGCCGGAATTGTCGCGTTGGCGGAAGAAAGCGCGGCGTTGGACCATGCTCCCAACAACCGACTGGAATGGCTTCCATTTGTGGAAGCGTTTGCCCACACAGGGGATTGGGAACAGGCGTTGATGTTGAGTGTGGACGCTTTTCGGTATTCCAAATCCACACGGAATATATTTTGCCCGCTCTGGCGCGGGTTTGAGCAGGAAGGGGTGGCGGCTCCCGCGGGGACGTTTGCGGAGACGTATGATCGGTTGCAGTGTGAGGTGGGGGAGGAGTAGTTGCCTGCGTTTGTCGGTTTTTCCTATCTTGGCAACCTGCTATGTTTGCGTTAAAAACTTAAAGCTCTCCCGTTTTTGACGGGAAAAGCGCCGAATTTTTGAAGGTGAAGGGGATGTGCCTCCCCTTCACCTTCAAAAATTCGGGTTTCCATCCCGTTAATCCCGGTAGAACCAAACTTAATCCTATGCGAGAAACATTAAAACAACTTACCCCTCAACCTCTCCTCTACCTCGCCCGCGACACCCGCGACGCCCTACAACGCGCGTCCGAATGGCCCGCGGCGACCTTTCACCCCCTCCGCCGCGCGAGCATCGCCCGCCTCGCCGCGCTGAAGGACACGCACAAAGGCCAGCGCTGTTTCATCATCGGCAACGGCCCCTCCCTCAAAAACACGGACCTGTCGAAGCTCAAAAACGAGTTCACCTTCGGCATGAACCGCGTCTACCTCGCCTTCCCGGAATGGGGGTTCTCCACCAGTTATCTTGTCTCGGTCAATTCGCTCGTCATCGAACAATGTGCGGACGATTTCCTGAACCTGCCAATCCCGACGTTTTTCTCCTGGCGCTCCCGCAAATATTTTGAGCAAGCCGGCAAATTGGCAAATCAGCAAGTCGGCAAACCAGCAAATCAGCAAGTCGGCAAACCCGCAAACCAGCAAATCAGCAAACCAGCAAACCAGCAAACGAACCAACCAACCAACCGATCAACCGATCAACCACCTCACCAATCTCTCCTTCCAACCTTCCTCCACACCACCTATACCGGCCCTAAATTTGCCACCGACGTAACGGGCCGCCTTTGGGAGGGCGCGACGGTGACGTATGTGTGTTTGCAATTGGCGTTTCACATGGGGTTTGAGACGGCGATCCTGATCGGGGTGGATCATAGCTTTGCCACACAGGGCAAGCCGAACACGACGATTGTCTCGCAGGGGGATGATCCGAACCATTTTAACGCCCAGTATTTTGGCAAAGGCTTTCGCTGGCAGTTGCCCGATCTGGACACGTCCGAGGTGGGGTATTGGATGGCGAAGCAGGCGTATGAGTCTGCCGGGCGCAAGGTGCTGGACGCGACGGTGGGGGGGAAGTTGCAGGTGTTTGAGAAGGTGGGGTATGAGGGGTTGTTTGGGTGAAAATTTTTGTTTCTGACGAAAAAGCGATTTAATCCTGCTTCATAAAATCTCCGCCTCCACAATCCTGCCCCATGAAAAGCAAAATTTTCAACAAAAATCTTCTCCCGATCCTGATCAGCTTTATTTCATCCTACACGATCTATGTGTATGTTTTACAACCTGGCCCCTTTTTCAGCCGCTCTCGATTAGCGTTCGCCCTGCTCGTTTGGGGAAGCACTTATCTCATGTGCTATTTTGGGAAAAAGTATCTCACGCTTCCGCCGCATCTCTCAAAACTGTCTTTATCCGGTATCGGAAGTCTCTTGGTTCTCGTCAACTTAATCCTTGCAGGGCGGATCTTTCAAATTCCCTACACCTATCTCCTGTTGCCCTCGCATACTGTCAAACTTCAACCCATCAGCCAGGAGAAACTCATCCAGATGACCTCGTACAGCACCGATCAGGTGGCGTGGGTCAGTTTGGATCATTTTGAAATTCATCAGGGGTGGCGTACAGCAAAAAACGGCATCACCCTGGAAGGAAAACAAAATAACGAACTGGTCTGGCAGGGAAAACCCGGACAATTTGTGGAGATAAAATTTTTCACTTGCCCAACGTGTGGGAAGTTAACCGTTCAATGGAACCCCTCGGAAGTCGAAGAAATTGATTTGGCGAGTGATGCTGAAACTGGCAGTCTCACTATCCGGCATGAATATCCGTCGCTGATCCTCCACCGCCTTGTGAACTTCATGGCTTTAGAAATCACCAGTTTAATCGTTGCCATCCTCGTCTACTTTCTTGGCAGTTATCTATTTGGAAAAGTTCAGGATGTCTCGGAAGGCAAGGCACACGTCCCTTTATACACGCACTTACCGTTTCTCGGTTTAGCGATGCAGACAATCGTCGTCTATGGGCTAAAACTGAAACCCATCTTGTTCAACGATGACTGGTGTTTTGTCTTTGAATTGTATTTCAACATTATCGAACCTTCGATGCAACGCCGCCCCTTGCTGTTGATCCTCTTGCGGCTTTTTAAAGAACTTCTCCCCATTCACCACATGATCGTGGCCGTCTATCTCACCCAGGTGGGGATATTATTTGCCACCTCCGCCTTGGTGTTTATCCTCTTCAACCGCATGGTGGCGCACAAAACCTGGTTCGCCTTTTTGGTCGCCTCCCTGTTTCTGGTCTTTCCCACCGATTTTACGCGCTTGTATTTTACGATGTCAGGCATTCGACTCTCCTTCTTGTTGAGCCTTCTGAGCCTGATATGGTTAGTCGATTTCATCAAATCCGGGAAGATGTATTGGCTCGTCGGGGTCATCCTCATGATGACGACGAGTCTCCTGACTTACGAGGGCAACCTGGGTTTACTCGTCGCATTCCCATTCCTGCCGGGATGGCTGTATCGAAAAAACCTGGACAGGAAAAAAATCATCGGCCTGGCCGGGTACTATGGTTTTTTTGGTTTGTTTTTAATCTGGAAATTAGTGATTCAACCCCAAACGTTCACCGATCCGAAGATCACGAGTCTGTCTTTATTGGAACCAGGCGAAATCCTGACCCGCTTTCTCTCCGCCCCCAAAATGCTTCTAGGCGGATACCAATTCCCCTATCGCGAGAGCGGTTGGCTTACAGAAAGCAACCTTTGGCTTGCTGGCCTGCTTTTCGTCTGTGTGCTCGCCTTTGGCCTGCTCGCTCTGCGTCTGTCCAAACACGAGGCCCCGGAAGGCCAAATCGAGACAACGATCAAAACCAACGGCTATATTTTTCTGGCAGGCCTCGGGCTTTGGCTTGCCGGTTATGTGCCTATCATCCTCAATTATCCCCCCAACCTGTATGGGCACCTCTCGCGGGTCAATCTGTTCAGCATCCCCGGTGCCGTGTTAATTTTACTGAGTCTCTTTCACACGGCGTTTTTGAGTCTAAGCGGCCGACCATCTCTCGCGACCCGGTTAACTATCGGGATCAGCCTCCCCCTCATCTTTGCAGGCTCGATCATTCAAGTGCAAACCCAGGAAGCCTACAATACCTCCTGGACCGAAACCCAGATGTTTTACCAGACCCTATTAACTCAAATCCCAGATATCAAACATGGAACTCAAATCGTCCTGATCCTAAACGGCTATCAAGGCCATGAAGCACTTTTCCGCCCCTTATTTTCAAGTTCCTGGGAACCCTGGTGCGCTTTCGGCCTTTTATATGACAAAACCGATCTGAACGTAAACTATCATTACGAGCAACTGACCGTTCCCTCCTATCCGACCGCGACCGCCTTAACCAGCACCCTGGAAAGGGAATATATGCCGCCCATCCAAGACCCGGCAAAACTGCTCGTGCTCGAATATGACCGCTTGACCCACCACCTCACCATCCAGGAAGATGCCAGCTTTTTGCTAGATAGTGTAGCTCTTGAACAATATTCACCCTATGTGCAGATCATACCCATGGACAAAACCATCCCGGCTAGAAAAGTGATTGAGTAACAAACTCTTTTCGTTTGCTTTGCGGAGCAAATTATGTCTCGACGCCTCCCCCTTTCTCTCCCCCTCTTTTTCGAGTGACACACGAGTGACACAAATCTGGGGTGTTGGGGGATTAGTGTGTGGGTTATCCTATTGGAGAAAATGTTGATTTTGACTCGCCAGGGGATGAAGCCCCCCGTCCAACAACGCCCGTTGAAACGGGCTGTTCCAGCCGGATTGATCCGGCGTGGTTTGGTAGCCCGGCGACTTCATCGCCGGGCGGGGCCGGAAGGGCGGGGACGCGTGAGAAACATCCAACCTCCATCCCAACCGTGCCCGCCGGGGGATGAAGTCCCCCGTCCAACGACGCCCGTTGAAACGGGCTATTCCAGCCGGATTGATCCGGCGTGGTTTGGTAGCCCGGCGACTTCATCGCCGGGCGGGGCCGGAAGGGCGGGGACGCGTGAGAAACATCCAACCTCCATCCCAACCGTGCCCGCCGGGGGATGAAGTCCCCCGTCCAACAACGCCCGTTGAAACAGGCTGTTCCAGCCGGATAGATCCGGCGTGGTTTGGTAGCCCGGCGACTTCATCGCCGGGCGGGGCCGCCCCAACATCCCTCACCGAAACGCACCTCACCCCCCAAACACGGAGACCCGCAATGCCCCGCATCTCTCTCATCCTCGCCCTCCTCATCATCTTTCTCACCGCCTGCACTGTGCCGGAAACGCCAACACAAACCGTTCTCCCACAGACCACAGCCACTTTTACACCGACACCCTCGCAGACACCTGAACCATCCGCCACCCTCACCCCCAACCCAACGGAATATGCCCAGGCTACCCTGAGCGCAAATGCGACAAGCAACGCGGCTCATTATGCGACCAGTGTTGCAGAGATGACAGCAATCGCACTTGTAAAGCCTACAAAAACGCCAACCTCTACCCCCATTACCTCGCTAACTAATCGGGAACCTTCTTTTGAAGAATTGCAAAACTTTTTGCGGACGAGCCTGACAAGTATGTGGCGGGAAGATAAGTGGGCCGTAGAAACTTTCTATGAAGATGTAAATGGTGACGAAGTTACTGAACTTATTGTCCTTCACTCGCCTGAAATTTTTGTCTTGTCCTGGACAGGGGCGGAGTATGTCAAAATCTTCTATTTGAATGGCGGGTGTGGCCCACGCTGTTTTCCCAGTTCATCTTTGAAGTTTGAAGATTGGACGAATGATGGGGGAGCAGAAATTATCTTTGATAATCTGCAAATTTGGGGAGGAACTGGATATTGGGTTTATGAAACCACCCGATTTATCAATCATTGTACAAAAATATCTTGCGAGACTGTGTGGGAGAAAATGATTTCAAGAACAGGGGATGACTACAATACAGGTAGTATCGAAAGAGAGCAATATCAGACAAAGCCTATTATTGAAAACGGACAACCAATCATTCGTGCAGTCAAAACAGGTTTTAATTTTTACGACCACTTCTATCCTGGCCTTACCAGGGAAGATTTTGAATATAATGTATTGAGCGTTATTACTTCAACTCTTACCCTATATCCTTGGGATGGCACTCGGTTTGTTTCTGGAGAAGAGCAAATTGTCAGCCTGCCCTATCAAGTTGACTTCTGGGTAAATTATCAGGCTATAAGCACCAATGGCACACAAACAGCGATTACTTTGGATGTTGAAACTCAAATTATTCCCAATGACACTTGTACGCTGAGTATTGCCGACAAAATCATTGGTGGGCCTCTCTTGTGTAAACACGATTTCACCTCAGTTAGCTGGCAAGACATTACGGGTGATGGGCAGGAAGACGTTGTCCTGCAATTGCTCTATTCTGATCCTGGCGATGTTTATACACCTTGGTGTGCCGTCCAACAACGCCTCCTCGCCTACACCTGGGACGGACAAACCGCCACCCTCATTGCCGACGCGTCCGGCTGTGTCACTCGCCCTGAAGACTTGTACGGTGTCCGGCTGGAAGACTACGACGGCGACGGCCTCCCCGAAATCATCGCCGCCCAATTAGATGCCGACAACCCCGAACGCATCTACAAATTCAATAGCACGGAATTCGTTTTCTGGTCGGAAATGCCGCAAAAATAAGGGAGAAAGTCCATGAAACGCAAAATCCTCTTCTGGCTCCTAGTAATGACTTCAGTCGTCCTTCTCACCGCCTGCACCACCCCTCAAATCCCGCAGACCACCCCTTTGCCCTCCGCGACCCTCCTCCCATCCACCCAAACCCCGGAACCCTCCGCGACTCTTGACCCCACCGAAAACGCACAAGCCACCTTGCATGCCAACGCCACCCAAAACGCCGTACATTTTGAAACCGCCGTTGCCGCGATGACCGCGACCGCCCTCGTCAAACCTACGAATACACCTTTTCTAACCCAAACCCCTTCCCTTACGCCAACGCCCACCCAGCCCGTTCCCTTGACAAGTCGGGAACCTACCCTTGATGAACTCGCTGATTTTCTGGGAGTTGGTTTTGATGAATATTTCGATGATGGAAAATGGGTAAAAAACTTTGATTTGGTATATGAAGATGTTACGGGAGATGGTCAAACTGAGCTTGTTTTTACAAGACCACCTCATCTATATGTTTTGAAATGGGATAATAACCAATATCAAGTGGTTTTTACTGAACGTGGTTACTGGACGCGCGGCCTCCCGAATTCATCCATTGCCCTAGAAGACTGGACGCAGGATGGTATTTCAGAAATCATTTTTGATAACACCTCTTTGTCTGGTGGCTCCGGGTGGTTTGTTTATGACACCGTTCGCAAAGTTATTCACTGTGACGAAACAAACTGCCAGATCATTTGGAGTGATTTAATCGGCATTCACGATGATCTTTATGCGGGCGGAATCTTGGAGCGTTATCGCGTGGAAACAAATCCACTTACCAATGAAAATGGAGAACCCATTCTCCGCACGCTGGAAGAGGGATTCAGTGTTAACCATCTCCCCGAGTTTGTGCACGATTATCGTCCCCATGATTTCACAGATGGTTTGTATGTTTTCACCTCTACTGTAACGCTGTACGCTTGGAATGGTGTTACCTTTGAACCAGCCGAAACACAAATTGTCAGCCTGCCCCAACTCGTTTCTTCCGATTTGCAAACGACAGCGATTCGTTCGGATGGAACTTCTGCCGAAGTGATTATCCGTGAACAACTGACGATGGATTTTTGGCGAGAAAATTGTCAGGTTGTCATTGACCATACAGCTCTTGACTTACAATTTCCCTGCTCAGACAAATTCACAAAAATCGAATGGCTAAACGTAGTCGGAGATGCTCAAGAAGAAGTGGTTTTAAATACCTTTTCTGGCCTTACCTATGAGCAGAGCAAAGAAAATGGTTATGGAATTCAATGCCAGTATCAACGCCTCCTCATCTTCCAACCCACCGGCGACACCTATACCCTCATCGCCAACATCACCGGCTGTATCGAAGAAAGCGACCTCTACGGCGTCCGGCTCGAAGACGTGAACGGTGATGGTCAATTCGAAATCCGTAGCCGCGGCACCTATTGGGGCGGACCCGAACTCCTCTACACCTTCAACGGCACCGCCTTCACCCTCAGCGCAGAACTCCCTTAAACGCCCCATTAAAAATTCACAATTGACAATTCACAATTGACAATTGCCCCTTCCCCATTCACAATTCCCCCATGCCCCGTCGCCCCCCCCTC
>WBZL01002560.1_pt1 | contig 17634 bp, 12 predicted proteins | sample 5204291 | NCBI WGS metagenome assembly WBZL01 (sample SAMN12344345, study PRJNA552823) | activated sludge metagenome | biome: Activated sludge suspended growth; feature: Nitrification reactor; material: Wastewater; isolation source: activated sludge from nitrification reactor of wastewater...
TTGAACAGGTCGTTGCCGCCGACCACCAGGTAGGTGAGCGACTTCGACACCCCGCTCGCCGACTCTCCGCCGAGCTCGCGCACGCGCTCCTGCGCGCGCTCGCGCGAGCACGCCTCGAGGCCGCCTGTGAAGAGGAAGGTCTGGCCGGCGAGCTCGCCCGAGGTCGCCGCCGGGGGGAGCGCCGCCTCGCCCTCGATCACCTTCACCTCCCTGAGCAGCGCCTCGATGAGGCCGGCCCGCTCGCGGAGACCGTCGACGATCGCGTCGGCGATCGCGTCCTTGATCCCCTTGATGGCGATCAGGTCCTCACGGGTCGCCGCGCGGATCCTCGCCAGCGTGCCGAGCTCGCGGGCGAGGAGCACCGCGTTCTGCTTGCCCAGGTGGTCGACGCCGAGGGCCTGGAGGAAGACCGGCAGCGGCAGCTCGCGGTGGGCCTCCACCTGGTCGACCAGGTTCTGCGCGCTCTTGTCGCCCATCCGCTCGAGGCCGGCGAGATCGCCGGCGCGGAGCTTGTAGAAGTCGGCCGGCGCCGAGAGGAGGCCGCCGTCGACCGCCAGCGCGACGATCTTCGGGCCGAAGCCCTGGATGTCGACGACCTTCGCGAAGTGCTCGAGCTCGCGGAGCCGCGCCTGCACGCACGCCTTGGGGTTCGCGCAGAGGAGGAACTCGCCCTCGCGCTTCTTCTTGCGCTCGACCGCGCCGCCGCAGGCCGGACACTGGGTCGGCAGCTCGAAGGGGTGGGCGCCGGGGCCCGCCTCGATCACCTGCTCGACCTGCGGGATCACGCCGCCGCGGCGCGTCACCTCGACCCGGCAGCCGCGCGTCAGCTTCAGCTCCTCGAAGCGGCCGAGGTTGTGGAGGCTCGAGCGGCCGATCATCGCGCCCGAGAGCTCGATCGGGTCGAGGAGCGCGACCGGGGTGATCGCGCCGGTGCGGCTCACCGACCAGAGGACATCGAGGAGGTCGGTGTGGCCGCTGTCGCCCTGGAACTTGTAGGCGATCGCGTAGCGGGGGTGATGGCCGGTGAGGCCGAGGCGCTGGTGCTCGGCGACCAGCGAGGCGCGGAAGACCACGCCGTCGATCTCGTAGTCGAGGCCCGGCCTCGCGCGGGCGAAGCGCTCGAAGGCGGCCTGGAGCTCGCCGTGGGCGACGAATTCGAAGCCCTCGACGTGGAAGCCGACCTTGGCGAGGAAGGCGAACTTGGCGCGCTCGTCGACCAGGTCGGGGCCGATCACGTCGTAGGGGAAGAACGAGAGGTGCTCGGCGCGGCTCTTCTTCGGGTCCTTCTGCTTGACCGAGCCCGCGGTGAGGTTCCGCGGGTTCGAGTACTCGCCCTTGTACTTGGCGAAGTTCGAGAGGCGCATGTAGAGCTCGCCGCGCACCTCGACCTCGACGCCGCCGCTGGCGATCTGGCCGGGCACGTCGCGGACCCGCAGCACGTTGGCGGTGATGTCCTCGCCCTCGGTGCCGGAGCCGCGGGTCGCCGCCATCTCCAGCTTGCCCTTGCGGTCGTAGCGGACCGAGCAGGCGATCCCGTCCATCTTCGGCATGACGATGAACTCGCCCTTGATCTTGCCCGCCCACGCGTCGAGGTCGGTCTGCCCGTAGCACTTGTCGAGCGAGAGCATCGGCCGCTGGTGCCGCACGGTCGCGCCGAAGCGCTGCTCGGGCGAGAGACGGAGCGCCTCCTCGGTCGAGAGCGCGGGCTCGGCCCCCTCCTGCGAGGGGCCCATCGCCGAGAGCACCGGGTTCTCGGGGTCGAGGCGGCGCAGGCGCTCGACCAGGAGGTCGTAGAGGGTGTCCGGGAGGGTCGGGGCGTTCTTGTCCCAGTACTCGCGGTTGGCCCGCCGGATCAGCACCTCGAGCGCGACCGCCGAGAGCCTGGTGTAGGCGGCCTGGACGGCGGCGGCGTCCATGGCTTCGAGGGTGGCGCGGTCGGGATCCGTGGCGGCGGCGGTCATGCTCGGCGGATGATAGCCGCGCCGGGTGATCGCGGGGGGAGCATCGGCGAGAGAGAGGGCCCCTCGACGAGGCGGGGCGGGGGCGCGCGTCTCCGCCCGCGGTGCCGCCCGGGGCCCCGCCCCGCCCCGCCTGAGCCCGCAGCGCGGGCCCCGAGCGCGGCCCATCGAGGACCCGCCCGAGGCCCCGCGATCGAGCGCCGCTACTTGCCGGTCACCTTGAGCGAGTAGTTGCTCGCGGCGTAGCCATGCACCGACACGTAGTAGGTGCCGGGCTCGGCGATCGTGCACTTCTCGGTGGCGGTGCCGTCGAGGTAGGGCCGGCAGGTGTAGGCCGCGAGGGTCGGCTGGCTGCCCTTCCGGACATAGAGGTCGGCGTCACCGCTGGTGATCGTGAGGACCGCCTCGGCGCCGCTCGTCACGTTGATCGCGGCGTAGTGCTTCCACTGGTCGGCGCCGACCGAGCCGGCGACGTCGAGGAGCGCGCTCGCGGGCGGCGGGGCGCCGTTCGCAAGGTCGAAGAGGGCCCGCACGTCGCTGTAGGCGATCACGCCCGCGACGGTCGCCGCGCTCTTCTTCACCGGCAGCCAGAGGAAGTCGGGGTGGTTCTGCTTCGACGCGCCGAGCCACTCGCCGCCGATGATCTTGCCGTCGGCGTCGAGCTCTAGGACGTAGTCGTAGACGTCCTTCTTGGTGTACTGGTCGACCGCCGCGGCGAGGTTGCCGTCGACGCTCTGCGGCGACTCGGCGATCCACTGGAGCTCGGTCTGGATCTTGCGGAGCGACACCGCCTTCGGGTTGTAGGCGTAGGTGCTGCTGGCGACCCCGCGGACCAGGGCGGCGACCTCGAAGTTCGACGCGGTGTAGCCGTTGACCGCGATCTTGGCGCTGGTCACCCCGGCCGGGACCACCAGCTCGCAGGCCTCGACGCTGCCGTCCATGTAGGGGCGGCAGGTGTAGGAGGTCGCGGTCGGCTGGTTGTTCCAGCGGACATAGAGGTCGGCGTCGCCGGTGCCGGTCATGTTGACCGTGAGGCCCTGGCCCTCGCTCACCGCCACGCTGAGGAGCTGGTTCCACGCGCCCTGGGCGACCGTGCCGGCCTTCTTCTGGCTGCTCACCAGGGGCCCGCCGCCGAGGAGCTGGTTGGCCTCCTTGGCGCTGATGGCCTGGTTCTGGGTGACCTTGTAGCCGCGGACCGGCTGGTTCCAGACCTCGTAGTCGTAGGTGCGGTCCTCGACCAGCGAGCGCTTCTGGACGCCGATGAGGTTGGCGATCGCGACGTGGAAGGAGCCGGGGTTCGTGTCCTTGCAGGCGGCCTTGTCGGCGGTGCCGGCTGCGTCGCCGCGGTCGTCGCAGCGGAGGGAGAGGAACTTCACCTCGAGGCCCTCGCTGTACGAGAGGCTCATCAGCGCCTTGAGGTCGTTGACCTTGAACTCGACGCCCTTGTAGGTGACGGCCTTGGTCGGCTCGGCCTCGAGGATCGCCGCCGGCGCCCACGCGTGGCAGATGCCGAACCAGGTCTCCGAGCACACGCCCGCGCTCGCGCCGGCCCGCTTGGCGCAGACCGAGCCCTTGTTCGGGTCGCACTGGGCGTCGCTCGTGCAGGCGGTGCCGGCGAGGCTGTCGATGCCGCTGTACTCGGAGACCGCGTCCTCGACCCCGCTCTTGCCGAAGGCGAGCTCGTACTTCTTCGCCGGCGAGACGGTGCCCGCGCCCGCCCAGCGGTCGTTGATGCTGTCCTTGTAGGTCGGCCAGTAGGAGCCGGGCCACGGGGTCTTGGTCGCGGCGCCCTGGGTGGGCAACGACGCGAAGACGTAGTTGAAGTCGGCGCCGAGGAGGCTCGGATCGTCGGAGGTGCTCCAGCCCTCGCGGAAGGCCTGGAGGCGGTCCTGGCCCTCGTCGACGCTGTCGGGGTCGTCGCAGGCGGCGATGGGGAGGAGGAGGGAGAGCGAGAGGAGGGCGAGGGAGGAGCGCATCGTGGCCGCCCCCTTGAGCAAGAGGGATGCCATCACCTCACGTCCATCTACACCCGCCTACATGAAGGTATTTGTGGATTCATGTGAGGTTTGGTGGCCAGAGCCGTCGCCATGGGCCGAGGCGCGCTGGCGACGACACTCGCCACTCCCCCAGTCAGGCCCCTGCGAGCACACGCAGCAGCCGTGTGCACATGCGCCGCGCACGGCGAAATCCAGCCTGCGGCGTCGACGCGCACCAGCCTACCGAGACGCGCAAGGCGCGCCAACTCGCCGCCGACCGACCCGCCTCAGCTCGGCTTCCACGCGTTCGGGCGCATCGTCAGCACCTCGTAGCCGTGGTCGGTCACGAGGATCGTGTGCTCCACCTGGGCGCTGAGGCGGCGGTCGCGAGTCACCGCGGTCCAGCCGTCGCCGAGGATGTCGCACTCGTGGGTGCCCTCGTTGATCATCGGCTCGATCGTGAAGGTCATCCCCGGCTTCATCCGCAAGCCCACGCCGCGGCGGCCGACGTGCGAGACCTGCGGCGCCATGTGGAACTGGCGGCCGATGCCATGGCCGCAGAACGCCTCGACCACGCCGTAGCCGTGCGTGCCGTGGGCGAAGTCGTGGATCGCCGCGCCGATGTCACCGATCCGCTTGCCGGGCCCGACCTCGTCGATCCCCTTCCAGAGGCTCTCGCGGGTGACGTCGATCAGCTTGCCCGCCGCCGGGGTGGTGGCGCCGCCGACCACGAACATCTCGGAGCAGTCGCCGAAGAAGCCGTCGAGGGTGGTGGTGATGTCGATGTTGACGATGTCACCCGCGTTCAGGACCCGATCGCCGGGAATTCCGTGGCAGATGACCTCGTTCACCGAGGTGCAGATCGACCGCGGGAAGCCCTTGTAGTTGAGGGGCGAGGGGTAGGCCCCGGCCTTGACGATGAACTCGTGGCAGAGGCGATCGAGCTCGCCGGTCGTCACGCCCGGCTGGACGAAGGGCTCGATGTACTCGAGGACGCTCGCCGCCAGCCGGCAGGTGGCGCGCATCTTCTCGATGTCAGGCTTGCTCTTGATCTCGACGGCCACGGGGCGCTCGCTTCGACGTGTTCGATCAGCGCGGAAGGCGCGAAAGGCCCGCGCGGGCGAGCGGGGGGAGAATTGCCACGACGTCACCTTCGGTCAAGGGCGACGGCGCGAGCGCCAGAGCCACCCGGCGGCGCCCCTGCGGACGGTGGCGACCCAGGGCGACCCGTGGCAGGCTCCACCCTCCCATGCCCCCGGCCACCCCGGACGCGGTCCTCGACGCCCTGGCAGCGCGGCGGATGTTGATCGTCAGCGGCAAGGGCGGCGTGGGTCGGACGGCGATCGCCGCCTTGCTCGGCCTCGCGCTCGCGCGGCGCGGCCGCCGCGTGCTGGTCGCCACCGTCGGTCACGACGACCGCCTCGCCTGGATGCTCGGCGCCAAGGAGCTCGGCGACGTCGCCCGGGAGGTGAGCCCGCGCCTCTTCGTCCAGCGGGTGGTCCCGCAGGTGTGCATCCGCGAGTACGGCGCGCTCATCATGAAGAGCGACCGCCTCTCCGGCGCCGTCTTCGACAACAAGATCATGCGCCGGCTCCTCCGGACGATCCCCGGCCTCGACGACTTCGCGGTCCTCGGCAAGCTCTGGCACGAGGCCTGCCGCGCCCGCGCCTTCGACACCGTCATCTTCGACGGACCCGCGACCGGCCACCTCCGCTACACCCTCGGCGTCCCGCGGACCATCCTCCAGACCATCACCGTCGGCCCGCTGAACCGCGAGGCGCGGCTCATCCAGGACGACCTCGAGCGCAGCGACCACGTCCAGGCGGTGCTGGTCGGCCTCCCCGATCGCTGGCCGCTCACCGAGCTCGGCGAGCTCGCCGCCCACCTCGACCGCGAGCTCAAGATCCCGATCGGCGCGCTCATCGTCAATGGCCTCTGGCCCGCCGGCCTCCCCGAGCTCGCGCCGCCCTCGCCGAGCGTCGACCCCGAGGGCATCTGCGCGCCGGTCTTCGCCGCGATCACGACGATGGCCCAGCAGCGCGCCCGCCAGGACGAGGGCATCACCGCCTGGCTCACCGACGAGGACGACGCCGGCCGGCGCCCGCCGGCCGTCCTCACCTTGCCCTGGCGCTGGCAGGGGCTCGCTGGCCTTTCGGACATGCAGGCGCTCCTCGACGGCGCCTCCGCCCGCTGAAGCCGATGCTCGATCGACGCCCCTCGCCCCGCGGACCGCACGCGCCCGCCGACCGCCGGCCGCGCTCAAGCGTCGGCCGGCAACGCCTCGATCTCGCAGAGGAGCTGGCCCGCCTCGACGGTCGCCCCCTGGGCGACGAGGATCGACGCGACCTTGCCCGGGCCGGACGCGTACATCTCGTTCTCCATCTTCATCGCCTCGACGATGATCACCGGCGTCCCGCGCTCGACCACGTCGCCGACGGCGACCATCACCCGCACGATCCGGCCGGGCATCGGCGCCTTGATCCGCTCGCCGCCCGCCGCCCCGGCGCCGCCGCTGGCCAGCGCCTCCCGCAGCGCGGCCGCCTGCGCGGTCTCGACCGCGATCGACACCGCGTGCCCCGGCACGTGCGCCGCCCCTGGCCACGCCTGGCCGTCGAGGGTGACACAGCGGTGGGCGACCTCGTCCCACGGCCGGACGATCACGGCCCCGCCGGGCCCGCGCACCACCTCGTAGGCCTCGCCGTCGACCGTGACGTGCGCCGGCTCGCCCGGGGCCTCGCCCCGCACGACCGATACCTGGTGCGTCCGCTCGCCGACCCGGATATGGAAGCTGTGCCCTGCCACGGTGGGCCGGAAGACTAAGCCATGCACGCCACGCCGTCCACGCCCGATCCCCTCGCCCACGCGCGCGCTCGCCGGCGGATCGTCCTCTGCGTCGGCCCGGGCGGGGTCGGCAAGACCACCACCGCGGCGACCCTCGCCCTCGCCGCCGCCCGCCGCGGCCAGCGCGTCCTGGTGGTCACCATCGATCCCTCGCGCCGCCTCGGCCAGGCCCTCGGCTTCGAGTCCGGCAGCGCCCGACCCGGCGACGAGCTCGAGGTCGAGAGCCCCGAGGTGAAGGCCGCCGGCGGATCCCTCACGGCCCTCCTCCTCGACGGGCGCGTCGTCTTCGACCGCCTGGTCCGGGCCTACGCTCCGACCCCCGCGGCCGCCCAGGCGATCCTCAAGAACCCCATCTACCAGGCGACCACCGAGAGCCTCGGCGGCGCCCTCGAGTACGCCGCGATCGCCCAGCTCCAGCTCCTCCACGCCGAGCGCCGCCACGACCTCATCGTCCTCGACACCCCGCCGACCGCCAACGCCCTCGACTTCCTCGCCGCCCCCGAGCGGATCCACGAGCTCGTCCAGAACCCCGCGGTCCGGATCCTCACCGGCGGCGGCAAGCTCGGCGGCAAGCTCCTCGGGATCGGCAACGGCATCGTCCTCAAGACCCTCGCCACCATCGGCGGCGGCGACTTCATCGCCGACCTCGGCGCCTTCCTCCGCGACTTCGCCGAGGTCCTCGAGGCCTACCGGAGCCGCGCCGGCGACTTCCAGCAGCTCCTCGCCTCCCCCGACACCGGCGTCATCCTCACCACCTCCGCCTCCCCCTTCTCGGTCCGCGAGGCCCTCCACTTCATCGCCGTCCTCCGCGAGCGCGACCTCCGGGTCGACGGTGTGATCCTCAACCGGATCCTCCCGCCCTTCCCGCCGATGCCTGCCGCCGAGCTCCTCCGCCCCGCCCTCGCCGAGCAGCTCGATCCCGCCGTCCTCGCCCCCACGATCGACGCGATGGCGACCGCCTACGCCGGCCTCCGGGCCGAGGGCGAGCAGAGCCTCGCGGCCGCCCAGGCGATCGCCGCCGCCTTCCCCGACCTGGCGATCTGGGCCCTCCCCCGCCGCGAGCCCCCGCCGACCGGCCTCGCCGATCTCGCAGAGCTCGGCCAGCTCTTCATCCAGATGCGCGGCTGAGCGCGCACCCGGGCGTCCGTCGCTGATAGAGTGAGGCGATGCGCCGCTCACCACGCCGCGCCGCCCTCGTCGTCGCCCTCACCGTCATCGGCCTCGCCCGGCCGCGGCTCGCCGACGCCTGCTCGCCGCTCCCCTGCGCCGGCTGGACCGCCCTCGAGATCCACCACAAGACCCCGATCCCCGCCGACGGCGTGATCGTCCTCCGCGCCCGGCTGAGCGGCGGCCCGCCCACCGACGCCGACCTCGCCGCGATCGCCGTCACCGTCACCGGCCCTGGCGGAGTCGTCCTCGACGGCGCCCTCGAGGTCGCCGCCACGCCCGACGCCCTCCTCTGGCGCCCCGCGATCCCCTTCGCCGCCTCGACCCCCTTCGACCTCGCGATCACCGTCGACAACACCGGCTACACCGACCGCTGCGACGCCCCGCCCGCCTTCGCCGTCAACGGCCAGGTCCTCGTCGGTGACGCCTCGCTCGCCGCCGCCTTCTTGCCGACGATCACCGCCGAGGCCGCCGCCGCCGTCACGCCCAGCTATCAATTCGAGGACATCGCCTGCTGCGACGACGGGCAGCCCAACGTCGGCTCGTGCTCGATCGACGAGTGGGGCGAGTGCGCGTCGATCCGCGGCCGCGCTCGCATCGACGCCACCTTCACCGCCGACCTCGCCGCCCTCGCCGCCGCCGGCGATCAAGTCGCCCTCCTCGGCTTCGACCTCGACGCCGGCGCCGCCCTCCTGACCTCCGAGACCGACGCGCCCTGCATCACCCCGACCGCGATCGTCCACGCGACCGGCGAGACCCTCCTCGGCACGCCGATCTGCGCCGGCCAGGAGCTCGTCGACCAGCTCGGCCCCGTCGACGTCGACGCCAACGAGGCGCTCGCCTCCTGCATGGAGCCACCTCGGAATTGCGCCACCTCCCAGGGCGAGTGGGACGAGAGCGCGTGCGAACCCTGGGACGGTTGGGCCGGCGGAGCCACCGGCGGCGTCGGAGACGGCGAGGAGGCCGGCTGCGGCTGCGACGGAGGCGACCCCTCCCTGGCCGCGCTCGGCCTCCTCGTGATCCCGCTCGCGCGCCGCCGTCGGGGGTGAGGGGCCACACCTCTGGGCCCGTCGACCGCACGAGGACTGTGATGCAGATGTGTTCTCGCTGACGGCCCCTTCGGCTAACCTCCGACGAAGACGCCATGAACACGCCCACCACGCCCGCTCGCCCCTCCCGCCGTCGCCGCGCTCGCGGCCTCGGGCTCGTCGCCGCCGTCGCCGCCGCGCTGGTCGGCTCGAACCTGGTCGAGGCCGAGGCCGCCGCCGCGATCCCGCCGGTCCTCAAGCCGCCGCCCGAGAACCAGCGCAAGATCCAGTTCAACTTCGGCTTCGGCCCCTCGTCGCGGATCGGCGGCTCGGGCTGGTACTACGACTACTACTGCGGGAACCCCAACAATCCGCGCTCCTGCGGCTGGGCCGGCGGCTACGGCGGCGCCTTCAAGATGCACCAGGAGCTCATGTTCCACCTGACGGGCAAGTGGCACGGCCCGGCCCTCGGCATCATGACCCAGGAGGAGTTCGCGGGCGGCGGCTACTTCGGCTTCAACATCGCCCCGAAGTTCGCCTACGACATCCAGGTGGTGAAGGGCCTCGCCCTCCTGATCTCGCCCTTCGTCTCGCTCGGCTACCACCTCTCCCACTGGAACTACTACTGGTACAACTACTACGGCTACACGCGCGCCAACTACAGCGCCGCCAACCTCCAGTTCGGCGTCACCGGCAAGCTGATGATCGCCCAGCGCTGGCTCGTGTGGCTGCAGGTCCCGAGCTTCGACATGCACATCGGCCCCGGCACCTACTACTGCGCCCCCGGGGTCCCTGGCTGCGGCACCTACTTCGCCGCCCGCTTCGACGTCCTCGCCGGCGGCGGCGTCGCCTTCTAGGCCCGTCGCCTGCAGGCTGACCGCGGCCCGCGGCCGCGCGCGAGGGAGGCCGCCCGCCGGGCGCCTCCCTCGCTCCGTCTCTCCCTACCTGTCCCCACGGACCTGTCCCCACCAACAGCTCATCCGCCCGCGAAGGGATCGCCGAAGCGCGGGTCGCCGAGGAAGCCCTCGTCGGTGAAGCTCTCCAGGAACTCGAGGAGGTCCTGCTTCTCCTCCGGCGTGATCTCGAAGCCGCGCACCAGCGGGTCCTTGTACGGGTTCATCCGCCCGTCCCCCGCGAGCGGCCCCTCCGTGATCTCGCGCCCGCCCGCCGCGTAGAAGTCGATCACCTCCGCCAGCGTGGCGATGCTCCCGTCGTGCATGTAGGGCCCGCTCACCTCGACGTTGCGGAGGCTCGGCGCCCGAAAGCGGCCCATGTCGCTCGCCACCCCGGTGTGCTCGAAGAGGCCGACGTTCGGGAGCGGGTACGCGCCCATCCCGTCGACGTCGTAGAGCCCGTTGTTGAAGAACGCCGCCTCCCGCTGCTTCGACTTCGCCGAGAAGAACGCCGCCGTCAGGTTGAGGCCGCCGTGGCAGTGGTAGCACTCCATCCGCTCGGAGAAGAAGAGCGCCATCCCCCGCTTCGCCCCCTCGCTCACCGCCGCCGCGTCGCCGCCGTAGACGTAGTGGTCGTAGGGCGAGTCGCCCGAGATCAGCGTGCGCTCGAACGACGCGATCGCGGCCGCGACGTTGGTGAAGGTGAAGGGCTCGCCCTCGCCCGGGAACGCGTCGGCGAAGAGGCCCTGATAGAGCGGGTCCTCCTGGAGGCGCCCGAGGATCTCCGCCTCGTGGCCGGTCGCGCCGAGCTCGAGCGGATGCTCGCCGAAGATCGGCACCAGCGCCTGCTCCTCCAGCGTCAGCAGGTTGGGGTTCGCCCACGTGTACGTCGGCATGTAGGCGACGTTCACCAGCGCCATCGAGTTCCGCGGCACCGCGTCGCCCGTCGCGCCCTCGGGCGTCGCCTTGCCGTCGGCGAAGCCCCTCGCCTGATCGTGGCAGCTCGCGCACGCGAAGGTGGCGTTGACCGAGAGGCGCTTCTCGTAGAAGAGGTGCCGACCGAGCTCGACCTTCGCCGCGCTCATCGGGTTCTCCGGGGGCACGTAGGGCTCGGGGAAGCCCTCCGGCAGCTCCCAGGTCCACGCCTCCGGCGCCGGCTCCGGCTCTGGCTCGCAGGCGACGACGCCGAGGGCCAGAGCGACCCCGGCGCCCGCGCGCGCGATCTCGATCAGCCTCCGCATGCGTCGATCGTGCATCATCCGCCCTTCTTGCGGAAGACCACCTGGCTCCCCGGGTTGGTGTCATTGCTGGCGAGCTGGAGCCCGAGCGCCGCGAACACCGCCGGGCACTCGGGATCCATCGGCCCCGACATGCAGCCGTCGACCGGGTCCACCATCATGTCGTTCGGCGTGGTCAGGTCGGCGTCGCCGAAGAGCTCGGCCACGTCGAAGAGGATCGTGTCCGCGTCCGGGTCGAAGCCGTCGAGGCGGATCGTCACCCGGTGCCCGAACATGCACGCGAAGGGCCCCGGCGACATCCCCGAGCACATCGACGAGCCCAGGTGGAAGTAGAAGGGGAGCCCCCCGGCGTCGACGTCGACCTTCATGAACTTGTAGCCGTTGGTCCAGCTCCAGAACATCGCCGCCAGGTTCAGCGGGCTCTCCGCGCTCGCGTTGTCGAGGTGGTTCTTGGCCTCCGGCACGCCGATCGTGAACTCGACCGCGTCGACGCTCACCCCCGAAGGGATCATCCCCTGGATCGACGTGTTCCGCTCCGGCGTCCCCTCGCAGCCGCCGCTCCCGTCCTCGAAGTCGAGGAGGGCCACCCCGTCGCTCTGCCACTCGTTCGCGTCGAGCGTCAGCGCGTAGCGCTGCCCGCCGCCGAGGAGCGCGACGTCGTGGAGGTAGAAGCGGAGGTCCGTCAGCGTCGCGGTCGCCGCGGTCGTCCCGAGGCCGTCGTAGCTGGTGCCGCAGGCGAAGGCCTCGCCGCCGACCACCGCGTCGAAGCGGAGCTCGACCGCCCGCTCCATCCCCGCGCCGGTGCTCGACGACGAAGAGGACGACGCCGTGCCATCGGCGCCGTCATCGCCCGCGCACGCGGCGACGAGCACGGAGAGGGAGAGGAGCACTTGAGCTGGGGACGAGGAGCGCAGGTTCATCGCGCGAATCCTACTCACGGCGCCGCCCCGGCCCATGCGGCAACCCGTCGCACGGGACCGAGCGTCGCACCGGCGGGGCGCCCCACTCAGCGGCCCAGGAGCCCCGCCAGCTCCGCGTCGCTCGCCCCCTGCCGGTGCTCTCGGAGCGCCAGCACCCAGCGATCGCCCTGCGCCTCCAGGAGCTCGACCTCGGTCACCGCGCCGCCGTCCGGGTCGAGCGTCAACGTGAGCGAGCGGATCAGGCGCCGCACCGGCGAGTCGACGCTTGGCAACACCACCAGCGCGATCCCAGCGCGCGGCAGGGCGAGCCGGGCGTCGGCCGCCAGCGCCGCACCATCCCCCGGCGCGAAGGCAGCGACCAGGTGGCGGGCGAGCCACGCGAGCGCCGGCGAGCGCCGCGAGAGCGTCGGCCCCGGGGCGGCGCGCGGATCATTGGCGGTGATCGACATCCCCTCGCCGTCGATCACCGTCGTCGAGCCGACCGGGTCGTCGTCGCGGAGGACCAGCCGATCCGGCGCCACGAAGAGCATCCGGCCGGGCAGCGAACGCGGCGCCCCGTCGACGAAGAGCGACGAGTGGCGGGTCGCCGTCACCCGCGCGACCAGGCTGGCGTTGCCCTCGGCGAAGCTCCGCCAGAGGGCGACCCGACGGTCGATCGCCGTCCGCGGCGCCGCCGCCTCCGCCCACCGCGGGAGCAGGGCCGTCGCCCCTGCCCCCCCCGCCAGGCCGAGGAGCGCCCGCCGGCTCACGCCCCGCGCGCCCACCTCCTGACCAGGCCTCGACGACATGTCTCCTGGGACATCCAAATCGCGCCCCCTCGGCGCCCCGGGCGACATGTCCCCGAGGACACCCCTTCGCGCCGCCCGTCGCGCCCCCTCAGCGCCCATCCGCGCCCCCTCCCCCCTCGCGCGCGAGCCGTCGAAACATCGCGTAGAGGCCGGGCGTGGCGAAGACCGCGAGGACCGGGGCCAGCGCCGCCCCGATCGTCACCACCTCGCCGATCTGTCGCCACAACGGCACCTCTCCGCTCATCAACGCGAGCCCCGCCGCGACCTGACACGAGCTCGTCACCAGGAGGCCGCGCACCAGCAGGGGCTCGCGCGCGTCGATCGCCCGGCACGCCCGACCGCCAGCGATGAGGCCAGCGGCGCCGACCAGGAGGAACGCCGGCAGGAGCGCCGGCCCGATCGGCCGCCCGAGGAGCCAGAGCCCCCCCAGCACCCCGCAGAGGCCCGCGAGGGCCGTCAACGCGGCGCTCAGCGCCCCCGCGAACGAGCGGGTCGCCAGCCAGATCACCAGCGCGCCGAGCCAGAGCTGGACGGCCACGCAGAGGCCCAGCCGATCGTCGAAGGCGGCCCGCTCGCGGTCGGCCGCCGCCTTCGGGCCCCGGAGCTCCAGCGCCCCGTCGCCCTCGATCGCCGCCACGTCCGCGTCGCCGTCGACGAAGAGGCGCGACGTCACCACCGCCTCGCCCTCCCCCTCGCGGACGTGAGCGGCCAGCCACGGCCGCAGCGGCCCCGCCAGCGCCGCCTCCGCCGACGGCGGGTGATCGAGGTCGCGGGCCCCGCGGAGGAGCTCGCCGAAGGCGCTCGGCCGGAGCCCCGCCGCCCGCAGCAACGCCTGGAGATCGGCGATCCGCTCGGGCACCGCGAGATCGCGGAGCCCCCGGTCCCGGCGCTCGAGCTCCTCCGGCGGGACCACGAACGCGCCCGGCAAGTCGAAGCGGCGGACCGCGCCGGCCGGCGCCGCCGCCGCCCGTCCGGCCGCCACCGCCGCCGCCAGCGCCTCCTCGGCGCTCTCCCCCCGCGACTCCACCGTCAACACCGCGTCCGGATCGAAGAAGCTCGCCCGCGCGGCCGCCTCGTCGTGAGCGAGGGCGACGTCGCCGACCGCGACCGGCGCCGGCCCCTGCACCCGGAGCTGGGTCAGGGCCAGCGCCCCGCCGCCGAAGAGGCAGCTCGCCATCAACACAGAGACGATCGGCCATGGCTGAAGGGACAGGCCCTTGCCGCCAGGTTCGACCCGCGCCCCGACCGCGGCGAGCGCCGCCGGCAGGGCGAAGCGGGTCGCCGCGAAGATCGCCCCGGCGATCCCCGCCCAGAGCGGCGCCCACGCCTGCCACGCCGGATAGGGGGCCAGGAGCGCCGGCACCAGGGCGCTCGCCAGGAGCAGCGGCGCCGCCCAGCCGTGGAGGTGGAGCATCCCCTCGCAGCCGAAGCCCAGCGCGAGGACCACCAGCGGCAGCCCCACGAGATCCGTCGCCCCGCCGAGGCCGAGCGCCAGCGCGAGGCCGGTGAGGAGGCAGAGGATCTGCCCGAGGACCGGTCGCACCGAGCGGAGGCCGAGCGCGAGGACGATCACGAGCCCCGCCAGGGCGACCACCGGGAGGCGCCGGAGCCCGCGTGAGACCACCTCCGAGGCGGCCGCCCGGCGCGCCCCGGGGCCTATCACGGCGACATCGAGGCCATCCTCCCCCGTCGCGGCTCGCACCCGAGCCGCGAGCACGCTCGGGGCCTCACGCGTGTTCACCTGCATGAGCAGGCTGGCGCCGTCCCCGGCCAGCAGATCACCGGCGGCCGTCGCCACGGCGACATCGCGGTCGTGCTCGGCCGCCGCGTGGAGGCCGAGGGCCGCGGCCCGCTCACCGAGGAGCGAGCGGAGCCCGAGGGGATCGCGTCGGGGCTCCTCGCCGCTGGCGACGAAGAGTGGGCTCGAGAGGCGGCCCCGGATGCCGATCACGACCGCCTCGATTGCCTCGGGCGTGAGCTTGCCCGCCAACACGGCATGGCTCTCGAGTGGGATCAGGTGAAGGAGATGCTCCTCCGACCACCCACTCGCCTCACCGGCCGGAGGTGCGAGGGGAGCCCAGGCCTCACCGAGGGCCGCGCGGACCCGGTCCGCCGCGGCGACGAGGGCCTCCGTGTCCTTCTCCACGTCGACCGACCCACTCCCTGCCGACCGCAGGATCACCCACACGCACTCAGGCCGCGATCGGTCCGCGGGTGGCACCAGCCCCTCGAATTCGCCATCGGTCGGACCGGGGCCGCGCCCGGCCGCCAAGGCGGCGAACACCGCCGTGGCAATAAGCCACAACCCCACGGCCAGTCGCGGCCCGGTTGATTGCCTGCGCAAGTGAGGCCGCAGGGTATCATGGGAGTCAAAATTCGGGACAATCGGCGCGGACCTCCTCACCCGCGCCGCAGCGATTCGGGGCGACTCGGACAGCGAGCCCTGCGACACGCCCCTCCTCTCGAAGAGCCCCCCGGTGTTCCTCCTCTCCACTTTGGGATATCAAGAGATAGGTGTCTCGGATGGCGAAGCGACATGTAGTGCACCACGAAGAAGCCGTGCGCGAGCTACGGCTGCTTCTTCCCTCGCGTGCGTCACTTCCCGACCCGGGGAGCTCAGCCTTCCACCGGATCATGACGACGCTCGCTAGCGACGACCCCAAGGACGAATCGGTCAATCGGCACGGCGGCGACATCGCCGGGCCGCTCGACACGTGGGCCCGCACACACGGCCTAACGCGCGATCCCAAGGTCGCCGAGCGTCTCCGCCGCGTCCGCTTCGACCTCCTCGCCGCGCTCACCTATCCCCGCTGCCCGCGGGAGGAGTTTCTGGTCGCCGCCAAGTGGTGCACCTGGCTCTTCTTCCACGACGATCTCCTCTGCGATCGACAGTCCTCGCACGGCATCGAGAGCCCCGAGAAGCTCGCCCGGGTCCACGAGCGCCTGCTGCGGATCCTCGCGGGCGAGCCGGCCAAGCCGATCGACGGCCCGCTGGGCTCCGCCCTCCAGAACCTCCGCGACGACATGCTGCGGTGGGGCGGCCCGCAGTGGATGGCTCGCTTCACCGCCAACGTCACCCACCACTTCGAGGCCAACGAGTGGGAGGCCCTCAACCGAATCCACGACCGAGTGCCGTCGATCTCGACCTACATCTCGATGCGCCAGCATTCGGGGGCCGTCTACACCGCCTTCGACCTGATCGAGCTGGTCGAGGATCTCCACATTCCCGACGAGACGCGGAACCACGTCGCCATCCGCCAGATCCTGCGGATGGCCAACAATTGCATCTGCTGGGTGAACGACCTCTTCTCGCTGGCCAAGGAGATTGAGGAGAGCAACCCCAACAACCTGGTCATCGCCCTCAAGAGCGAGCGCGGCCTCTCCCTCGCCGACGCGATGCGGACCGCGGTCGAGATGCACAACGCCGAGCTCGTCGCCCTCCAGAAGCTCATCTCGGACCTACCGAACCTCACCCTCACGCTCACCAACGACCTCCTCGATCTCCTCGCGGGCGCCCGCTCGTGGATGCGCGGAAACCTCCTCTGGTCGGAGCAGACGCTCCGCTACCAGGAGTCGCTCAACATGCTCGTGTGACCCGGCGGCCCCGCAGAGCGGGCTCGGAGGCGCCGGACCGGGCCTCGCCCCTCCGCGCGATCATCGCACCTCCTCCTCTGGGCACGGGCGCCTTGATCTTCTAGAATCGCCGGGCGCAACCGTGCCGCGTCCGAAGCCCCTCCGCTGGCTCTCCTCCGCCGGCATCCACCCCGCGCTCTCGCCGGGGCTCGCCAAGCGAGTGAGCTTCACCAACCAGCTCGCGCTGGCGGTCGCGGTCGCGTGCACTGGCTACGTCACCTTCTTCCGCGCGCTCGGCCTCAACGACGAGGGGATCCTCGCCCTCCCCTTCGTCCCGGCCTTCTTCGCCTGCGTCGCCGCCAACCGCCTGCGCCTCTACACCGTCGCGCGGCTCGGCTTCCTCTTCTTCTACGCGATCGCCGTCAGCGTCTTCGCCTCGCGCTTCGGCGCCGACTTCGGCTTCCAGTTCCTCTTCTTCCCCGCCGCCGGCTTCGCCTTCCTCTGCTTCGAGCCCCGCGAGCGCTGGCAGATGTTCACGAGCATCTCGATGATGCTCATCTCGTTCGCGATCCTCGAGTACACCAAGTACTCGATCCTCGCGCGGACCTCGATGGACGTCACCGAGCTCCGGGACCTCATCTATCCGGTGCTGGCCATGACGGCCTTCGCGCTCACGCTCCTGCCCCTCGTCTTCTTCCAGAAGGCCACCGCCCGGGCCGAGGAGAAGCTCCGCCAGTCGAACGACGAGCTCCAGGTCGTCAACGCCAACCTGGTCGAGGCCCGCCGCGCCGCCGACGACGCCAACGAGGCCAAGAGCGCCTTCCTCGCCGACATGAGCCACGAGCTGCGGACGCCGCTCAACGCGATCATCGGCTACTCCGAGCTCATCTCCGAGGAGCTCGCCGATCACAACCTCCCCGAGTCGCAGGCCGACCTTGAGAAGATCCACCAGGCCGGCTCGCACCTCCTCAACATCATCAACGACATCCTCGACCTCTCGAAGATCGAGGCCGGGCGGATCGACCTGACCTGGGAGACCTTCGCCGCCGGCTCGCTCGTCCGCGACGTGTCGGCGATGCTCCAGCCGCTCTGCGAGCGCAAGCACAACCGCCTGGTCACTGACCTCGAGGAGGGCACGCGCCTGGCCGCGATCCGAGCCGACCGCACCCGCCTCCGCCAGGCGCTCTTCAACCTCCTCAGCAACGCCAACAAGTTCACCGAGAACGGCGAGGTGCGCCTGGCGGTGCGGATG